>Ga0157374_10000239_pt1 | contig 51139 bp, 38 predicted proteins | sample M25metaG_FD_115308 | JGI IMG/M metagenome (GOLD analysis project Ga0157374, IMG submission 115308) | Miscanthus rhizosphere microbial communities from Kellogg Biological Station, Michigan, USA - M2-5 metaG | ecosystem: Host-associated > Plants > Roots > Rhizosphere > Soil | place: USA: Michigan...
CCGAATCAAACCGTTCAGGCTGCCCTGGCTCTGGTGGCAATGGTTTTCGAACTTCCCCAATGAGTTGTTTACTACTCTCATCCAGGCAAACCACGGGGCGTTTAGCGTCGTAGGGTTGAGTGTAAATGCTCAAGACCTCTTCCATTTGGCAGACGAAGGCTGCATTTTGTTCGGGCGGGATACACCACTCTTTTTTTGCCACGGCTTGAGTTCATTTCGGTTCAATACTTGGCGAACCGTTTCGTCTGAAACAGAATCCACATAATTCAACTCCACCATCTTGTCAGCTAACAGTTGCATAGTCCACTGGCAACGCCCTTCTGGAGGTGTACTGCACGCTAAAGCAATTAAATGGGCTTCCTCTTCTCCCTCAATTTTCCGGCGATACACCCGACTGGTCGGACGACGGTTCAATGCCCCTTCCATCCCATCCTCTACGAAACGCTCCCGGGTTTGCTCCACCGTCGAGACTGAAATATTGTAGGCATCCGAAATTCGCTGATCCGTCCAACCTTCGCCTTGCTCACTTTCATCCGCTTTCAGCAGAATAAACGCCTTCACAACCTTATTCCGGCTACTTTTTCCGCTTGTAGTCATTGCTTCCAGATCTTTGCGCTCATCCGGATTCAATCTCACCACATACCGCTTCGCCATAATCAATACTCCTCTCTCGAAATACTGACTATGATACCCGCTATTTTAAGCTTGGCCTTGTACTAGGCAGCTTGCCCGTTGATTGGGCCGTCTTGGATTCCGTGCATTGTGAAGTGATTCACCCCATCCGGGAAGGTCGAAAGACAAAATGGGTAGGCAAAAACAAGAGCAAAGGCCGCTGGGTGGTTGGCATGAAGGTTGTGGCGGTGGTTTCCCCAGGCGGAGATATTTTGGAGTGGAACCTGGATACTTCCAATATTCATGATACCCACTTTGCTTGGATTGTTGAGGATTTTAACGTGAAAGTTCTCTCGGATACAGGCTTTCACAGTAAAAATGGAGACCCGGAGAATCTAAAAATCTGCAAACGAGGCGAACAAAATGAACGCATGGTTGTGGAAAGCGTCTTTAGCCTGCTTAAGCGTTTGCTAGGATTAAATCAAATTCAGGCTAAAACAAGGGCTGGCTTTGAATTAGCCATATCATCCATTTTTGCTTTATTTAATTTTTTACTGGAAATGAATCGGCGCTTGGGATTGGCTGCTAAAAAACCGTCTATTGCCCACTACTTCTGTCTGTAGGCTATCCGCAACAGAGGTTAATAGAAAAGCACGCCCTGTAAAATAACTCGATTTCTATCAAGCAATCACAGATAGGGCTTTTTGATAAAAAAGAATTTCGGGGAAAGTAATGACTGCCACCTTATTTCCTCTTCCGGTTCAATTTCCGGGCTACCTTGGCCGCTTTTCGCTTCTGCTTGTTTTTCTGGGCCATGGCCAACTTATTGGCATACTCATTGTCCTCTGCAGAGCATTGACGTTGCCATAGGGCTTCTTCTTTAGCCAGACGTTGCTGAATTCGCTCCTGAATCTTGCGCTCTTCTGGCGTGATTTCAAGAACACCCAGCGCAATGCCCACCTGACGCCAAGAGCCACAAGTGCGCTCGTCCACACAGCCTGCCTCATAGGCTTCCTGAATAAGCGGGGCGGCCTCTACTGCCTTCAGCATCAATAAAGAGCAGATTAATAAGCCATTCCATTCGGGATCATTCTTCAGGTACTGCCGTAGCGCTTCATAGAGAGCATCAATACAATCAGAACGGGAATCTGGATGGTCTTCGGCAATCTGCTCCAGACATCTGGCAATAGAAGCTCTCTGATAGTCAAACTTGTGCTGTGCTTGTACAGCCTTGCTCAGGGTAGGAATCGCTGCAGGGCCAATCATACTGTAGACAATGGGTAGTTCATCCTGTACCCATTCATCTTCTTCCACATCAAACAGGGCAAGCAGCGGCTCAATGGCTAGTGGAGAACGGAGTTGCCCCAATGTTCTCCAAGCGTGGACTGGAGCCCAGAGATAATGACTTTCCGCAGCAGGCCATTCTTGCAGTGTTGAATCACAGGCCATGCGAACCAATTCAGGGACATCAGCCTCCGTAAAGCCCAGGCTCAAGTAATCTGGCCAGCTATTGGTTAAATCTTCAGCACAGTTGCCATAGGAGAGGAGCTGTGCAACAGGGTGGGCATAGTGGACTTCAGGGAGTTTTTCTGAACCGACTGGTTCATCTGTGGAATCGGTAGAGATAATCATGGCAACAATTTCTTTCAAAAGATGCAACTAACAAAAAGTCCGTTCCAGAGGTTAACTTACCAGATAGGGGCCTCCCCAAATTAGGACACTGGATATGAAAACTCAAAACCCTTTTAAAATCAAGCTAATCATACCCCGTAAAATTAGAACAGAAGTCTTCCAGCGGAGATGTTGTCACCAAGAGAGCACTGACAAAGCTCATGCATGAATTGGTCAGCTTGAGTAACTGATGGAAAGGAATTCTTCAAAAAGTTTCTATAGAACGTTGATTATATGTCATCTGCCACTGGGTTTTACGAAAACCATACACTTCCATATTCTATACATCAACAAGAAAGGCCATTACCATCTAACTGACCCTCTAGCCAGTTGATGAAAATATGCAGCGCATCCTCTACCGGTGCTGATTTGTTCAGTTGAATCCATAAAGCAACAAGCTCTTCCTGCTTTAATTTCTTCAATTTTTCCAGCTGTTCCTCTGTATTCTCAATCCGTCTCTGCAAAAGGGCAGCCATGATAGAAACAAAGAAAGTGACCATCTCTTCAGATACCTTCATTTCTAATGAATTGAAAAGGTGCGATGGTTCTTTTTCTGATTGTTCCGAATGATAAGACACTGTAATTACCTCTTATGTAGATGTAGCTACATGATATGGGCAAAAGTTCGAAAACAACAACTAAAAAAATGACTAGGCTATAATGAATCTATATAGAGCATACGAATTCAAAGGATTTCGATGAGTTGGTTTTTTGGTGATTACCTCCAAAAATTGTTAGACGAGAAAGAGTGGACGGTTTCCAAACTGGCCAAAAAAGCCAATCTATCCCATGTTTATATGGGACATCTAATACGAGGAGAACGATCTGAAGGGAGTAAGCCGTCCAGAGTCAGTGTGGAAACAGTAACCGCATTAGCCAAGGCACTCGAGATCCCTGAATATAAGCTATTACTGGCTTATAAAGGCATTAATCCGGATCAGTCACCTATTTTTACTCAGGAAAGCTTCAACATCTACACAGAAATATTCCAGGCTGCCGAAAGCCAGGGTATTCACTTGCATCAGCTCCCTTGGGAAAGCCGGAACGAGTTGGAAAGGAATGTGATTCGAGTCATTCGGAAACTATTGGAGCCTTTGGTGCAGGAGGAGATTGACAGGTTGAATTTGAACAACAGCACCGAGGTTGATTAAATTGTAGAACTCTCGATTTTGGCGGCAATCCAATTCGTGAGCATGGGAATTGCCTCTTCAATGGGGCTGGCGGAACGAAGACCTTTAAAGACAGCCAAAAGCTCCTCCTGATCCAATTTTTTCAACTCCGCCAACATTCGTTCCACCTTGTCCGCATCTCGTTGATAGTGAACATTGATAGATAGCAGCACCAGCTTCACAATATCTTCAGAGGATACCTCCCTGCCAGTGAGATAAAGATTCTGTTCCCCTGCCTTGTGGGGATCATCTATTGTCATAGACGCATAGCCCTCTCGAAACTATTGCATAGCTGCCAGTGATCAGCTACCAAAAACAGTACCTTCTAATATACGTTTATTTGTCGGTAAAAAATATTGTCTGGCAAGCTACTTTTAATTGTTTGAGTTTCAACAGAGCCATCTCCAGCTATGAGAATAACTCATCAGGAAAATCTATCAATTTTTTAATTTTTAATCAAACAGATAATCTTGACTATGGCACCAACAGCTCATTTATAAAAAAGTTTTAAATTGCTGGGCTATTTACAATTAACTCTGCACAAGGCAGAATTACTCAACAGTTATCTCTGCATTCCTACATTTAATCTACATTTAATGGTAGGTTTTAGCTTATCAGTGATAAAAAGAAAAATTTAACATATTATTACTACATGCAATTGCCTGCCTTATAAACAGGTTTGCTTTTTAGTGTTCATAATATTAACAATTTATTTTTCATTGGTTGAATCAATTCAGTGGGTCTCTTCTAATTCTAGGAGAGACTCTTTTTTTGATGTTCAAAACTAGCTCTTGCTACAAAAGTTGAATCTATAGATAAATCATATCTCTCACAAACAATTACTACAAAATTAGTATTTTGACACATAACTTCCTAAACTCATAAATCCGCTTCGTTTACTGAGGGTTCGTCATTAAGCCCAGATTATTGTTCATGGATAGATGATTCTGATGAATCTGCCATTTTACGTTCCTAATGCGAGCCATACCATAGCGTTCTCGGCTCGTAAGTTCGAGCACTTCATTTTGACTGTAACTATCTCTGCTTTTTAGTATGAGCCCCCGTTTAAGACAGGGAATAGATAGGCTGGTAGTTGAGGGCTGAGATCAACATTCTGTCAAAGAGATTGCAGAAGCGTCGATAAAATCGCTATGAGAACTCCTCCAGATAATTTTACAAATGCTGAACGGAGTGGTGCGTGCCGAGAATAAAGCGTTTGGCATTGGAAATCTGCACCCAGGGGAGATATTCTTTGCTTTGCTCGGGCTTTTCCAAGGTATAGGCAATATGCTTCTGGAAGATCTCAGAAAAGTAATTATGACTCCTGTGTCCATCCGTGGCTACCTGACAGGATGAATCCAGCATGGCTTTAGCGGCGGTTTCAATAGTTTCAGCTTTCGTATTGTCAATGACCTTGAAACGAACAAAGTCAGGCGTATCCTGCTCATTAACGCTAACTGCCACAAGTACCGCTGTTTTACCGGCTGGGCCGGTTCCTTGCCCGTGGGTTTTCCCTCCGAAAAAAGCCTCGTCCACTTCCACAAAGCCTTGCAATAAATAGCGGTTATTTCGTTCACTCATGGCTTTCTGAATATGGCCCTTTAACGTGTAAGCTCGGCGTTCATCTTTCATGCCCAAATGACGGGCTAATGACAATCCACTGATTCCCTTCTTGCTTTCACACACCAGATAAATGGCCAGGAACCATTCCAATAATGGCGTTCGACTCCGGTGAAACATGGTGTTGGCCGTAATACTTTCCTGGCAATTGCATTGTTTGCATTGAAAAGTCCGACGACTGCCAATATACCAGGCATCCTTGCATTGGCATTTTCCACAGATAAACCCATCCGGCCAACGGGCCTGGATTAGGTGATTTTCACAAGCGGTTTCATCTGGAAATTTAGCCTGAAATGCTAACAAATTCAATGCCATTACCCTCTTCTTTTCTCTGGACTCAGCTATTATCCCTCAATCCTGCCTTAATCGGGGATTCATACTTTTTAGCTATCTTCCACATAATTCATTTTCTGTTGTAAGTTTATGTGTCTATTTCAGCAATTTAAAGTGATACATTGTTTTTATACTATGTATGCAAACCCAAAGTAACTCATATTGAGTCCTGGCTTCCAGAGCATGTTCTCTGGAAGCTATTTGTATATCCTTTAGCCGAACGCTTCCACTTCTATCAATCTGGCTCTAAAAGCCCCTATTTCTCTGTGTTTCTGATAGCAAACGCCTCTTCTGGGGCATTCTAGAAGGGCTTATAAGAAGCGTAATTTTGCTTCAGGGCATCTAACAACCCTAAGCCAGTCTCGCTTTGAGCCGAGAGAACCGCTTTCCTGCTTCCGATTGTTTCAAGGCAATCCAGAGAGCCTTCTTACTACCCAGCAATATGACCAGCCTTTTCCCTCGGGTTATACCCGTATACACCAAATTCCGTCTCAGCATCTGAAAATGTTGGGTATGCAAAACCAGAATCACCGCTGGATACTCCGAGCCCTGGCTTTTGTGAATCGTGCAGGCATAAGCCAGGGATAATTCATCCAGTTCATCAAAGTCATATTTGACCGGGCGACCTTCAAAGTCCACGGTGACTTCCTGTTCCACGACATCCACTTTACGAATAATCCCAATATCCCCGTTAAAGACCTCTTTCTCATAATTATTCTCGGTCTGCATGACTTTATCATCCGGGGCGTAACGGGTACCGTAGCGCTCCACACCCATCATCCATTGGGGATTGAGAGCTTTTTGCAGTTCCACATTCAACGAACGAGCCCCTAAGCCCGAACGGTTCATAGGCGTCAGAATTTGGATGTCCTCAATGGGTTTGAGCCCAAAACGCTTGGGAATCCGTTCTCGGACCAGCTTTAAGAGCAAGCCGTGAATGGCTTCCGGTTCATTGGTCTCAATAAAGTAAAAATCACTCAGTTCCTCGCTGGGCTGTAAATCCGGGAATTGCCCCCGGTTGATTCTATGAGCATTGGTCACAATCTGGCTTTTGGCGGCTTGACGAAAGACTTCAGTCAGACGAACCACTGGCACTGCTTGGGAATCAATCACATCCGCCAGCACGTTTCCTGGCCCGACACTGGGCAATTGGTCAATATCTCCTACCAACAAGACTGCTGCCGTGTCAGGAACAGACTGCAATAGCTTATTCATCAGCACCAGATCAACCATGGAACTTTCATCCACCACCAGGACATCGCAAGTCAGTCGGTTCTCCCAGTTATGCTTAAATTGGGCGGTAATGGGGTCAAATTCCAGCAATCGGTGAATGGTTTTAGCGGTGATTCCCGTGCTTTCAGACAACCTTTTGGCCGCTCGACCTGTGGGGGCACAAAGCAAGCAATTGAGTTTCTTGGCTTGGAAGATTTTCAGAATACTGTTCACCAAAGTGGTTTTCCCGACCCCTGGACCGCCGGTAATGACCAAGACCTTACTTTGAGTGGCTAGTGTAATTGCTTCGCGTTGTGAGGGAGCTAAGGCTAAACCAGTTTGTTGTTCGACCCATTGGATGGCTTTGTCGATTTCAATAGGTGGTAAGGGATGATCCCCTTGGGCCAATTGCCGAATCACTTTAGCCAAATTTACTTCCGCCTTGTACAGATGGATCAAATACAGCCAAATCTCATCGTCAACAGCTTCTCGAACCAAGGTGCCATCAGTCACTTCTTGGTCAATGGCATTTCGGATAATCTCATCCGGGATCTCCAAGAGTTTGACGGCCTCCTCAATCAGTTGACCTTGAGGGAAAGCGCAATGTCCGTCCCCGGAGAGTTCCAACAGCACATGATTGACCCCAGCTCGGGCACGAATCAGAGAATGTGCATCGATACCCAACCGTTGGGCCAATTGATCAGCAGTCTTAAAGCCAATGCCACGAATATCCTGAGCTAGACGGTAAGGGTTTTCTTGCACAAACTCAACCGCTTGTTCGCCGTACGTCTTGTAGATTCGCACAGCTCTCATCGTGCCAATCCCATGCGATTGTAGAAAGACCATGATCTGGCGAACCACCTTTTGTTCCTGCCAGCCTTTAACAATCTTGGAAAAACGAACTTTGCCAATCCCCTCCAAAGTGAGCAACCGTTCCGGTTCGTGCTCAATGACTTCAAAAACCTGCTCTTTAAATGCGGCGACCAGTTTGCTGGCAAAGTGAGGACCAATGCCCTTAATCAGGCCAGACCCCAGATACTTTTCCATGCCTTCCAACGTTGTGGGTGGAATCGAGCGTAGGAATTGGGCTTTGAATTGCAAGCCGTGTTCCCGGTCATTGAACCAGCTTCCTTTGGCTTCAATGTATTCCCCTGCTGTGGCGGACGCATTATGACCCACCACGGTAACCAGCTCATCATGGCCATGGACTTTGACTTTCAGCACACAAAAGCCACTTTCTGCGCTGTGGAAGGTCACCCGTTCCACCGGGCCGGATAGCATCTCAGCTTGTTTTTCTGTGGTGGTATTGGCGCTCAAGGTTTGTCCTGTTTTGGGTTATGTGAGTTGACGTTAAAGATTCGTTAAAGATGCGAGCCCCATGTTTCAGTGTTATTCTGCCAACTGTTAACGGCCATGGCAAGAGGCATCATAGCTTGGACGAGGAGGCTTCTTCAAGCTGTACTTTTCGCCAAATACAGGCTCATTCAAGCATCAAAAACCTTGTCGGCCAAAGAACACAGATATGTACTTCTAAAATAAATTGAGATCTTTCAGATATGGAAGTTAAATTTCAGTTCTGGATAGACCGGACGATAAAGAGGTACTGCGATTAAAATGACGGATAGTTATTCACAAATGCTATGACGACGCACTGGTTTTGGCCTGGTTAAATTGCCGATCATTCTTGCCCTTATAGGTGTACTAGCGGTCTTCATTGAGTCGAAAAACAGGAGACTCCTTCAGGTGATTGACGAAAAAATTATTCCAAATTACCAGCAAAAGGCGGCTGACTTATTTCATTTCCTTAGTCAGCTTAGCCAACTAAAGACACCGCAGCAGTATTCCTTCTCGCCTGAACCCTGGAGCTTTTATTGGGAGCAGCTTCCCATTCACCACTTGGTAGAGCAAGCTAAAGTCATTAGCCCACAGACGGAAGGTACTGAACACTCAATTCTTGAGCCGCTACTGACAGTTACTCGACCTACAGCAGTAACCTGTCCAAAACATCCCGAGATACTGACGACCTGGTTACTTTCTTCTCGATACAATGAGCCAGAAATACTGCCTCAATTTATAACGCAACGTGAACATCCTGCACCTGTTCAAAAAGAAACTTCTCAAATCGATGAGCCAAACGTTCCTTCCTCAGTCATTGTAGAACTTTTCGAGGAAGATCCTGGACGCATTCTGGCACGAGAGCGATGGCTGAGAAATTGGCATCAGTGGGCTGAACAAATCAAACGAGATCGTCCAGTCATTCAACTATTTCAGTCCCTATATAAATTGCACGGCTTGCTGGAGCAAGAAGGTGGTCAACTGGAGCTGGTATGGCAGGATGGCTGGTTATTGGCTCAGACCGCTGCTGGCATCCCAATACATATGCCTGTCATATCCCTCAAATGCCAACTCATATTTAATCCTCAGCTCCCTAGTTTTACCCTGGAACTATTGGAGGAAGAAGTTCCAGAACTTAACACTGGGCTAATTGCACAAGTCAATGACCTACCCCATACTGCAATTCCTCTATTAAAATCGGCGCTTGAAGAATTGGGATATGACCCCTTGGATCGTTCTGCTTGCGATACCTTTTTACAGGGTCTCGCCAATCGTTTGGGACCAGAGGCAATATACCACGATAAACTGATTTCGGAACGTTCATTAGCAAGCTATCCGCAAGTTTATAGTCGTCCCTTGCTTGCAGTACGTAAACGGGCTGCTGGACTGGCTGATACTTTGCTTCAAGTTGCCAACAATCTGCAACAAAATCCTATGGAAGAGTTATCACAAATATTGATCGATCTTGTTGGCGGCAGAGAAAACGCGCTTAATGGGGCTGGTACTGAAGCTGATACAGAATCAACAGCAAGTTTGGCTAGCCAAGGGTTACCGCATTTGGACCCTCAGGTCTTGTTTAGTAAGCCCGCCAACCAAGAGCAGTTAGATATTGCTCATCGTTTAGCAAAAAATGGGGCTGTTCTCGTACAAGGACCACCGGGCACGGGGAAAACTCATACGATTGCAAACCTGATTGGCCATTTATTGGCTCAGGGTAAATCAATTCTGATTACTGCGCATACCAGTAAAGCACTTAAAGTGGTACGAAACAAAGTAGTGCCTAGCCTTCAAGGATTATGTGTCAACGTTCTGGATTCTGATAGTGAAAGTAAACGTCAGCTAGAAGCTTCCATTGATACTATTAGTGAGCGTTTAGGACATATTAATCCTACTGCTGCCCAACGAGAAATCCAACAACTGGAAGAGAGGCGTAACCAATTAATAGAGTCTACTCTGAAAGCATACGCTCGATTACGGACCATTATTCAATCGGAGTATGAGCCTATTCAACTCTGTGGAAAAATTTTTAGTCCTTCACAGGCAGCTCAATTGCTTGCCCAAGGAGCAGGTTTGCATGACTGGCTGCCTGGCCCAATTTCCGTAGATTTACCCCTGCCGTTATCAATGGTCGACCTCAAATTTCTTTATACCTCTCAAGAACAATTGAGTTTACAGGAAGAGGTTCAGCTTAGCCAAAAGCTTCCAAAGTTGAGCCAACTCCCAGTTCCAGCAATATTTGCCCAATGGAACCAAGATTGGCATCGGTGGCAATCGGTGCCACAACAGCCAGAAAGTTCCAATTTCTGGCAGGGTGCCTCTACCAACTTAAAGGAAGAGGACCTTGATAGTCTGCTACAAGCAGTGGAAGCATTAAACAGTCAGCTGAGTCAAGCTACGTTGTGGCAAAAAGCTTTGGTACAAATCTCTTTCCAGTCGGTAGATTTGAAGAATTTATGGCATGAATTACTCGCCAGTTTGCAGCCTCTTCAGGAAAAGCTGGGAAAGCTTCAGGTGGAACGCATTGAGCGCAACCCTCAATTAGCCCCCGAGCATTCGTTAGAAGAACAGATCAACCTATTAGATGAACTTTTAGTTCATTTGAAGCAAGGCCAAAAATTTGGTTTGGCGGAGCGGATCTTTAAAAAGCATTGGTTTGAGTATTTAGAGCAATTGCGTTGCTATGAAAAGCCTTTAAACCCTAAAAATGTAACCGTCTCAGATATTAAAGCCTTACAATCAGTGGCGAACTTTCAAAAACAGTATAAACAAGCTTTGTTGCGGTGGGATCACTTAATGGCGATGATTGATGGCCCGACGAGTGAGAGCCTAGATTCAGAACCATTGCTGGGCATGCTTCAATACCAGCCACAATTGGAGCAATGGTTGACCTGGAAAGAGTATCAATGGCAACCACTGCGTCAAAAAGTTGAATCTGCCGGACTAGACTGGGAATCTGTTCAAAATGCCCAGGTAGTTTGTTCAAATTCTAAAACGGGTCTGGTGGATCGCTTGTGCCTGGCTTTAGCCAATGGGCTTGTGCCTCAATTTCAGGCCATATTGGCCCAAAGAAAGATAACTACCATTCAAAGCCAATTAACTGCTCTTAGCCAATATTTGGAGGCATTTACCAAATCTGGTACGCCGATTGAATCCTTGTACCAACTGCACCGAGCCGTCTTGGATTTTGATCAAGTGGCTTATGCTGCTCTTTATGGAAATTTACGTGATCTCTTATTGCAATATGAAGTGTTTACTCAACGAAAGGCTTTACTCTCTTCGCTTGCAACTGTCGCACCAGATTGGGCTGACAAAATTGCTCATCGACAACCGGGTCATAATGGCAGTGTTCCGCCAGGAGACTTCCAAGAAGCTTGGCAATATCGTCAACTGTCTCAAATATTGGAGAAGCGTCACGCCCAATCGATTCAAGACGTTCAGCATCAATTGGAAACTTTTCAGCGTCAATTAATCTCAATAACGGCAGAGTTAATCGAGCAACGTGCTTGGCTCGCACAAAAAGAGCGTGTCGGTATTACACAACAGCAGGCTTTAGAAGGCTGGAAAAAGATTATTCAAAAAATAGGGAAAGGCACTGGTAAAAAAGTACCCGCCTTACGGCTTGAAGCTCAGGCATTAATGAAACAGTGTAAAAGTGCGGTACCCGTCTGGATCATGCCGTTCAGTCGTGTTGTGGAAAACTTCCCACCGATGCCCAATACGTTTGATGTCATCATCGTGGATGAAGCAAGCCAATTGGACTTGAGGGGACTCCTATTATTCTATATGGCCAAGCAAATTATTGTTGTGGGTGACGATAAACAGGTTACCCCTGATGCAGTAGGACAAGGGAGTGATAAAGAAACTCAGCTACAACATCAGTGGCTCAACGGCAAGATTCCTAACGCCATTCTTTATGACGGCAAGGCATCCATCTATGACCGGGCCAAAGAGGTATTTGGTCAGAGCATCATGCTCAAGGAACATTTTCGATGTGTGCCAGAAATTATTCAATATTGCAATACCCTATCTTACGAAAGCAAAATTCAGCCTTTGCGTGACCCTTCCAATGTCCATCTCAAACCCCATTGGGTTCCCATTTACGTGGCTGAGGCTTATCAACAAGGCAAGATTAATCCCAAGGAGGCAGAATGGACCGCAGCCTTAATAACAGCTTGTCTCAATGACCCCGCTTTTATTCATGCTGATGGTCGCCCAGTGACCATTGGTATGATCTCTTTGTTTGGGGATGATCAGGCTGTAGCGGTGGATCGACTGTTAAAACAAAATGTGGAACCTCTGCTTTTAGAGCGACATGCGGTGCAATGTAGTAACGCGGCCCATTTTCAGGGCGATGAACGAGATGTCATGTTTCTTTCTCTCAGGTATGCACCCAATGTTGAGGGCACTCCACACAACCGTTTTGAGTTTGGGGTTGGGGATATGTACCGCAAGCGATTTAATGTTGCTGTGAGTCGTGCTAGAGACCAAATATGGCTTGTTCATTCCTTAAGGCCCGAACTGGATCTTAGAACTGGCGACATTCGCCGTAATCTGCTTGAATATGCTTTTAATCCACAAGCCGTTAATACAAAAATGGAACAACTGGCTCCCAAAACGGAATCCCCTTTTGAACAGGCTGTACTAAAGGATCTTCTGATAGCCGGGTATCAGGTTACACCACAATGGGTTGTGGGTTCATATCGTCTTGACCTGGTTGTCACGAGTCCCAATGGTAAGCGCGTCGCGATTGAGTGTGACGGCGAAAAATATCACGGAGTTGACCGATTAGCAGATGATTTGGCTCGTCAAGCTCAGTTAGAAAGATTGGGATGGGAGTTCATCCGTATCCGTGGCAGTCAATATTATCGCAATTCCGAACAAGAGATGGCCCGTGTCCGAAATCAGCTAACTGCTCTCAATATATTTCCAGGCATATTAGCAGATGACTTAATACCAATTGATACGCAACACGAGCTGCCTGTAAGGATTCAAGCTGCTGCAACAGATATCCTAGCTTGTTGGCAGAATAATGGCGGTTTGCTTAAAACGAACAAGGTAGAGTAAAGTTCAAAGTTGAATTAAAGTATACAACTCCCATAGCAAAATTTCTGGATTTGAAGCTGGCACCAAGGAATCATAAGGTTGAAAAGTTTATGGAATGCCTGACTTCCAAGATCTCAAGAGACTAATAGCCATTTTAAAAACGGTTAATTAACCAGATTTTTCACCATGAGAGACGCTCAGTGTGCGCTTGAGGTAAAAACAATCATTAGTGTAATTTTTTCATAAAACATTCAGCTACGCTACCGCTTATTGGGCTATATAGTTTGAGGACCTGGAATGCCAAGAGCCAGAAATGGTCAAAAGGGGTTGAAACTCTGTCAATGTAATCATTTCTTGGTTAATGGGAATTCCTGAAGCATGGATTATCACTGAATTGTAACGTTTTGTTTCTTGTTAATCCGCTTGCAATTGTTCCAAAAAATTTAATCAACCATACATCAGTCCAAATTCTGGAAAGATCGACTATATCAGGTAAGTTGGATTATCATCCAATAAAAAAAGACGGATGAGGATACTCTCTATTTCCGCATACTAATAAGGCCCAAATTCGCTTGTCGCCTCATGCAAGTATGGGAATAACGCTTGATCTATTTTTTCCCTTCAGGCATCCTTAATCCATTCCAGCAGTTTACTGGGATAGGGGCTTTACATCCCCGCTTAAGGTGGCCAGCATCTGGCCACAATAGATGCCACCTTCACCGGTCTTTTGGCCGGGAGGTGGCAACATATGTCCAAGGCTTCGGCTCTAAAAGTTGCCACGGCCGTCCTTAAGCGGTTTGTAAACTCCCGGCCACCCCGAAAGGGGCGGCTTTTTTATTCCCCAAATCGGAGTTAAAACCGTATCATGAAACTGTCGATTGCCCTTTCCCTTACCTTAACCCTCGTCACTTTACTTCCCCTCCAGTCCGTCTATGCAGATGGCTTAATTCCCGCTAGAACTCCATACATTACTCCATCCCAAGTAGCCACGGCTATCCCTTTATCCGATACGCCTGTCTCCATTCAGGCTACCGTTAGCACAAACCCTAGCATAACCGCCGAACAAGCCCAGGATTTGATTCAACTGATGCAATCAACCATACCGCGAAAGGTCCATTGATAAACGACAACCCGGTCAAAGTAGCGAGTACTTTACTGAATTTGCAAACCCCAACGGAATGGACTTTGCCATAAGTCCAAGAGAGAGGTAATAATCCATGATGCCCTTGGGCATAGATCCACATGCCATCATTATCCAGAACACGCTGGATCTGGTATTCCCGGTTACTGGCAACACCCTGCCTTATCAACAGGGCTATTCACTTTTTTCCGCCATTTCCCGTCAAATACCCGAACTTCATAATCCCGAGATTCAGTATCGAATGAACTCTATTCCCTTGGTTAAAACCAAGCAGCGCACGCTGTGGGGAAAAATCTCCGAACAGGCCACCCTTCGCTTTCGGTTTCAGGTCAAAGACTTGCCATATTTCTTGTGTCTGACCGGGCGAACCTTGGATATCGATGGCCATTTGCTGCATGTAGGGATGCCGAGGTCCTATCGCTTAAGATCTGCCAGTACCCTCCTGAGCCGGATTGTGGTCATCAAGGGATTCTTGGAGCCAGACGCTTTTCAAAAGGCCGCTGAGCGTCAATTGGCAGAACTGGGAATTCAGGGACGGGTACTGCTTGTACCCAATGCCGAAAGCAAAGTAAAACCGCGTGTATTGACCATAAAAGATAAGCGAGTCGTTGGCTTTTCAGTAGCCATCACGGACTTAAACGGGGAAGACTCATTAAAACTCCAGGCTTTTGGGATCGGCGGGCGAGGCAAATTTGGCGCAGGTTACTTCCACGCCATAAGGTTGAGGAGCGTTGCCTTATGAGCGCCCTATTGGCAAAGTCTTTAAAGCCCAATCAGCCGCCAGTCCCATTGGCTGGTCACAGTCAGGATGTGGCCCATTGCGCTGAACTGCTCTTTGGATTAGAACACCCTACAGACTTGGGACGTGCCTGGTGTCGATTCTTCAAGCTGACAGACTCCCATCGGTTTCTGTTTAACTTGAGCCTGGCCTGCCTGTTCCATGATTTAGGAAAAGCCACTCCAAGCTTTCAACTTGCCCTCAGTCATGGCCAACCCCAACTCTTCCGGCATGAACATCTGTCCGCTTTTCTCCTACTGGTTCCCGAAATTCGCCACTGGGTCAATCAACATCCCCTAACGCATTTCCCAGGCTTGTTGGCTACCGTGGGCGGGCATCACCTGAAAGCCGGGGAGCCTTTGCCCTATGGATTTGCGGGTACCATCTTCGGCCAGCCCTTGATGCCTTGGGCAGGAAAGCCTTCAATTCAGATTCCATTGAATCACCCGGATGTTTCGTCGGTATTGACGGAAATCAGCCGGACTTTGGGAGTTGTTCCACCCAGTACACTGACTGAATCTTTATCCTGGTCCAAGGGAACCATTGCACAGCTCGACCTGGAGTTTCAGAAGCTGGCGTTTCAGATCAGAGGGGTAGACCGGAACGAGTCAGCGCCTTTATCCCAGGATTATCGCCTCATTATGGCGCTCAAAGCAGCTCTGATTGTCTGTGATGCTTTGGGCTCTGCCCTGCCGCGCTTGGCCCAGGGACAACAGTCCAGGGAGTGGGTACGGCAATTTGTGACGGAATGCTTTAGTTCAAGCTATTTAACCCCAGACTGGGTGGAAGCGCATATTCTGATTCCCCGAGCACAGGATATAGAAAATAGACGCAATCAACCGTTTATCCCTTATAAATTTCAATTAGAAGCTGCCAAGCAACCAGAACGAACTCTTTTACTTTCAGGCTGCGGCAGTGGCAAAACGCTGGCGGCTTGGTACTGGGTTCAAGCCCAATTGGCCAGATTTCAAGCTCGGCGAGTCATCTTTCTCTATCCCACCCGTGCCACCGCAACGGAAGGCTTTCGGGATTATGTGTCTTTTGCCGGGGAGTCTGCAGGACTCATCCACGGTACTGCCCTATTTGATCTGGAGGGGATGCTGACTAACCCGGATGAGGATGGACAACGATCCGGGAAAGCGTACCAAAAGCCAGATGAGCGCTTGTTTGCCTTGGGTTACTGGCCCAAGAAAGCCATAAGTGCCACCGTGGATACGTTCTTGAGCTTTATGGCAAACCAATATTCAGCCATATGCCTGCATCCCCTGCTGGTTGACAGTGTCCTGGTCGTGGATGAAGTCCATGCCTTTGACAGCGCCATGTTCAAAGCCCTTCAGGAATTTCTCAAGCATTTCGATATCCCGGTGCTCTGCATGACCGCCTCCCTGGCTCAGGAACGACGAAACACATTGGAGAATACGCTGAAGCTGCAAGGTTTTCCCAAACACACTAGCGCCTTTCCAGAGCTCTCAAGGCAAATGAATTATTCCCGGTATGAGATCGCCTGGGCACAAAAGGATGAACTCATTCAGCAGGTTATTGAGGCATATGAATCAGGTCAGCGGATACTTTGGGTGGTCAACCAGGTGGAGCGCTGCCAACGTCTCGCCCAAGAGCTCCAGGTCTTGCTCTCATCTGAAGCCGTAATGTGCTATCACAGCCAGTTTCGCTTAATGGATCGCAGCCAGATTCATAACCGGGTGATTCAAGAGTTCCAAGCGGATCGAACTGGAAAAGGGCTGATTTTGGTCACTACCCAGGTTTGCGAAATGAGTCTGGACTTGGATGCGGATGTGCTGGTGACAGACCTAGCACCAGTAACCGCCTTGATCCAGCGAATGGGTCGCTGTTGTCGTCGAGCTGAACCTTGGGTGAATCAAGATTACGGAAAAGTCTGGGTGACTGAGCCTGAAAAAACCAAGCCCTACGAAGACCAAGAACTCATTGAGGCTCGCCATTTTATGGAACATTGGGTCAGTCGGAATACACGGGTCAGCCAGCAAGATTTGAACGCGTATTTGGAACAACTGGATTCGGGACTGAAGGGAATGCCGGAGTATTGGACCGCCTTTGTGAGAGGGGGACTCTATTCGCCTTCACCCCAAGAAGCTCCATTTCGAGATGCCAGTGACTTTACCGTGGATGCTGTGTTGTCTGGGGATTTGGAGGCGTATCTGCAAATGTGTAAGGCTAAAGACCCACGTTGTGATGGCTATCTGGTGCCTGTTCCTAGATACATGACCACGTTCAATGACCGGTTAAAACGTGGGGTAATGGAAGCTTCCAGCGAGAACTATTGTCCTGTGTTTGGCTTTCAGCCCAAAGGAGTAGCCAATGCCTAAAGATACCTTGAGCTTTACCTATGACGTGTACGCTCTGCCTTCGGCGCAACACCGGGCGGGGCTAGCGGGTCTGTTGATTCTGTGTGATTTACTAGCCAATGAAAACGTCCCCTTACCCGTCATTATCCGAACAAGCCCTGCTCAGTATACATTCACCTGGACTCCGGAAAGCCTGGAATCGGTGCTGAATTACTACTATGACGCCGAACTGGAGACCGTAGGCAAGGAAGGGGCGAAACTCAAAGCCAAACCCAAAGCGCTCTTTTTTAAGAAAATGGGGATGCCGGAGCCTTGGATAAGACTGTGGAAGGATGCATTATATAGGGTTATTAAGCATCCCATGTGTCTGAAGGAGTATGAAAAGCGGGCTGCTGGGCAACGGGTAAATGGCTGGGAAGCCCTCCAAAGAAAAAAGAAAGGTGAGCTTACTAGCAGCCTTATGATTGGGACGATGGCCCAGAATGCTGAACAGGTTGCATTCCAGGGAGATGTCCAAGATATTTTTCTCTTGCAGTTTTGGCCGTTGGTCATGGCTGTATTTTGTCCAACGACCATTGATAGAGAAGGCAATACGGCTTATCAAGGGGATGTAATTGCCATTCCCGATGTTATCGATACGGAAGCTTTTCGACGCGAATTTCCCAGTTTGGTGCAACGACTTTCCGTCGAAGTTTCTGGCATCCGACCGCTAAACTGCTTTGTATCCATTCCTCAAGAAGGGGCGCTAGGGTATGCGGCAAATTTTGTCCAAGCTCAACTTGCTGCTTCGCCATTTTATCGCTTTTCTACTATCAATGTGGAGGTTTACCACCTCAACAAAAAGGGTAAAATCGTCCAGTTGCTCAGTCAAGCACGATTAACCATAGACACAGAACTGGCACAAGAATATATTCATCTTCAAAAAACAGTCAAAAACCTGATTCTGAAAGAGCGTTGGGTTTTAAACAAGCTGGCTCGAAGACCTTGGTATCACCACTTTGAAACTGTATTCTCCCGGTATCCTCAGGACCAGTTTGTGGTCAATTCCAAGAGTACAAAGTCGAACGCCTGGATTGCCAGACAGTTTGCAAAAGGGATTAGCCAACTTTGGTCTCAGTCATATCAATTAGAAAGGTTGTCCAGGATGGAAGTAACACCCGCCGATGTAATACAGGGAGAGGCTATCGAATTCACGATTTTCAACCTTGTACGGGAATACGTGGAGGCCAAGACTTCTGCAAAGACGGCTATTCAAAAACCCAAATTTAAAAAAGGGGATCCTTATTGGAAAGCACCTCCAAACTACGAGGATGAGTGCCAAAAAATTTGCTCCAAAATATTTTTCCGCTTGAGAGCTTGCAAAAGCCGAGCCGATTTTATGCGCTATTTCACTGATACACTTTGCTCAGTGCCTCATGGATTGTCTAAAGAAAAGTATCAGCTCATCGCCTCGGTCTTAATGGATGAAGATCAATGGTTGGATATGAAATCCTTAACCATGCTGGCACTCTCAAAGCTTAGCTATTTTCACAAGTCAGAATCATCCCAAACCGTCAATCAAAAAGTTCAGATCGAGGAAGCATCCCAGCCATGAAAAAGAACCTATTTGTCACAGCATTAACTTGTCCTGCTCCAACTTCAAATTACCGGGGAGAAAAGGAAGAAAACCGCTTGGTCCTGCAAAAGATCATTCGCCAAGGAAAGGAATATGCGGTTATTTCCCCTGAAGCCATTCGTAGCGCCTGGCGCGAGATTTTACAAAGCTATGATCCCGGACTCTGTAATCGCTCCAGGCTCCATAATGAAACCCAACTTGCAGTACAATTCCAGGATTACCCTTGGCCCGAACGGTATATTGACGATTTTTTCTTTGGTTATTTTGTGGCTAAGCGAGAGCAAATTCCGGAGGCTATTAAAAAGAAACGAAATTTTCAGTTCAAGCGGGATTCTATTTTACGGAATAACCTGGCCTTGGCTTTAGAACCCTATCGCCAGGACACAATGTTTACCCAATCACCTTCAACTATTGAAAATAAGAGCGCACCTTGGAAAAATACCACAGATAGCGTTTTGCTTTATAGAGAAACTACTCACACGGCCTTTCAATTCCCTTTTGCCATTAATCTCATCGATTGTAAGTTAGATGATCCGGAATTAGGAGAGCAATATAAACGCTGGCTAGGACTTTTGCTGAGAGCCTTGTCTGAACTCAATGGGGTTGCAGGTAACGCGACCAGAAGTTATTTTGAAATGGCTCCTGCCAGTATTGTTATACGCTTAACGCCTTCTTTAGTGGCGAACTATGACACCTATGGATTCCAGCCTGATGGTACATTCCCTGAGGTTGTAGAGGGGATTCTGGCAGAAGATTATCCTGGATCTGAATTCATTTTGGGCGGACAGATGGTTAGAGACAAATTGAGTGCTGAAACCCTGACTCAGCTCCAAGCCAAAGGGGTACGAACCTACCGTATGGCCAACCAAGCATTGAATGCAATTTGCGAGAAGATAACCGGCCATGGATTTGAAGCTGAAAGTAAAAAGGTCAAAAAAGGAAAATCGGCAAAATGATTCAGCTCCAGGTCAAAGCGCCGTTTGCAGTCTGTCGCCAATTCGTTGCTGGGTATTATCGTCCTTCAGCCCCGTTTCTCACCCCATCTGCAGCCTATGGGCTTCTGCTCCATCTCGCAGGTATCGATAGTCGTACCCTAGCAGACAATAAAGAGCAGATACCCCGGCTGGAGATTGCCATAGGTCTCCTTCAATTGCCTGAATCCTCTGTGCTGGCTCAGCAGCTTCATAACTACCCCATTGGGGATACCGGAAAAGAATACCGGCCCAAATGTAAAGGGAACAAGTACAATATTCAGCCGATTCGCAGGGAGATTTTAGTGGAGTTGGAAGCTTGGCTGTGTGTCCGCGCTGATAAAGATTTTGAGGCTGCCATTCGTGAAAGCTTAACTTTGGGTCTGGCTCAAAACCAAGCCAATGGTCAGCCCCGGTATGGTATTCCCTTCATCGGGGACAATAATTTTATGGTGGACTGCCTGAGTGAAAAGCCTGTACGGGAACCCATCCATTGGCTTTATAAGGTTGATTTAAGCCAAATTGAACCATATGCGCTACCCCCACTTTATCGAATGACTACCACAATTGACAGGACTGATATGACACGAACCAAAACCGGGCTGTATGCTTTAACCTCTGAACCCAGTCTAGAGCCCCCAATATTGGCCTGGACAATGTTGGAAGCAGAGATGGCGTGTTGATTTTGCCAATGTGAATATTATAATTAGCATGGTTACTTTTTTATGCCGTAAGGCGTTGACCACCCAACCCCAACAGCATCTGACGTTCATGTGAATCGTTGTTGCGAACATTTTATGCCGTCAGGCGTTGATCATCTACCAGGCCGTAACATTGCCCTAAACAATGTAGAACTCCTACCACTCAGGCCATTAGGCGATTTCCCAAAAAATACGAGGTGGATCACGCACAACGTTATATATTATTTAACGGAGTGCGTGATCCACTTTAAGTTTTCCGTTTGCGCTAACTTCCTGGAGACTAACAATCCCTTCTAACGCTCTGAAAATCGGCCAAAAGGTTGCTTTTTATGCCGATTGATCCATTGGGATATTTTGCCAGCCGATAAACCGATCAAAATCGATCAACCCATACTGCCAGCAAAGATTGAATTGGAGCCAGTTCATCAGTATGCGTTCTTGAACGTGATAGGGCTCTCGTGTACCCAAAAGCACATAAAACTCTGACTCATGTGGGATCACTTCCCATTCTCGATTAAACGCGTTTTTTATCGATTGCCAATATTTGCTGACGGTATTGGGAGACAATCCTACTTTTTTGCTGAGCTTATTCCGCCCAATTGTCGAATCATTGATTACCTCACGGCAGAGTGTCCCCAGGATTTCCAAGCGTTGCTCATTTTCAAACTTGACCAAGATATCGTTTTTTTGCCGTGGTGACTTTAAGCCCAACTCCTGGAGCAAATCATCAACATAAATAACCTCATCAATGGGAATACCTGTCAGTAGGGTGCCATTGATGATAAAGACTTTTAAATTTTGTCCAGGCCGTGAAATTGCCCGCAAGCGACCAATTGCTTGAATAATATGCGATGAGATGTCATGCTCGATGCAGTGCTGAATCAATGGGTCTGGGTGGCAGTATTGCAGGCGTGCAGGCACCATTTTGGTGTCACCGACCAACTCCATCTGCCGCATTATCTTGATTGTTTGACCTTTAATTGGCATAGAGCGGCGCAACGCATTGACACGGAGTTCCGTGATATGAACAGGTTCCTGGTGGTGACCAATAATAAAAGCGGCATCACAATCCTTAAACAGATTGCTCCCTTTGGTTTCGCCGCCAAAATAGGCCATCTTGACATTAGGATGATTGATATTAATATATGCGGATTTATCGCTATCTGGATCTGCGTCATTGCCGCCATAGAGAGGTTTTGGAACGACAGCAAAGGGCTCTTTAATGCCATATCGCTCTATGAACAGATGGATTATGGATTCGATTTCCCGTCGACGGTCAGCGTTTAAATTGAGGACAGAACGGGTGTAAACACGGCCAGGTACCTGAATGATATCCACGTTTGACAGACTATATCCTTCTCCAAAATATTCTACCGAATCGAAAACCTCCTCCAGTAAAGGTTTGTTAGGTGTCGCATCCAGGTTTATGACTTCCATGTTTCGGAGATGATTCAGGGCATTCCGGGCTCTGGCAAACTCGATGCCTTTTTCACTCACAAAGATTGAAGCAATAGGATTTCGGATTGCTTGAACCAGGTCAACAATGAACCGCTTAACCTGATTATTGCTTTCAATCTTTAAACTTTGGTACTTTGGATTGGCTGGATCGGTCTCTCCAGAAATCAACAGTTCCAAGTCCGCGTCACTACCCTGGTAAGCGGATTGCCATAAGGGACGGAAATCCTGAATGTCGTGCGGGTCTGTGAGAGACATAGAACGGAAAATGATTTGTTTAACGGCATCCAGGAACGGCCACAGTGGATGTTCTTCAGGGTAGTTTTCTTCAATCTCTACATTAGCCAAGCATTTATAAAGTGCTGTGACATCTTGCGGCGTCACAGTAACGTACTCAACCAAGTTGGCGTCAAAAATTGATTCGTCAACGATGACCTTGTCGAACAGGCTGAGTTTGTCACCATCGTTGATAAAACTGGCGTAGGTGGAAACAACCACGCAGGGCTCCGTTTTCGTTAACAGCATTATCAGGTCGCGTTCTTTTATGAGATACGGGCAAGCAGTGCCATCCTCTTTAGCGCAATTGCAGCGGGCATATTGGCGATTTTTAGCGCTCCGCTCGACATTATTGTAATCAGGGCAATAGAACCAACTTTTAGGGTCTTTGCTCCGACCAAGCATGAGAAATAATGACAAGATAACGATGAAGTTTTTACTGATTTCTTTTTCCAATTTTTTGGCATCTTTCTGCTTATGCACGAGTATGAGCAGCTTTTTGTTTAACTCGTCTTGACCAAACAGTTGGTTAATCACTCCCTCAATGGTCGTGGTTTTTCCCAATCCGGTTGGGCAGGCGACAATTGTCATTCCTGGTTTCGCAGCGCGTCGTAAGAGGCGATCAATTTCACTCCGTAAAATAAGGCGTTCCGCATCAATATCCTCAACAGACGGGTGTTTATGGACAGTCCCGCCTTCACGAGGCATCAGAGATTTTGTGTTTTGAGTAGTGAGCTTTTTTTGGATGTCTTGCTCCTGGAGTTTAAAGTATGCCATATAAGGGATGAGTTCAATGGAGTCACTGGCTTGTTTCAGTATTAAATCGTCAATATCACCAACGTCTTTGGTATATTGCTCCCACCAAGCGACCAACAGTTCCAGCCCCAGCTCTTTTACCGACTGATACAGGTTGAAATAAGCGGTTGAAATGTTCTTGTTGTCCAGCATGCCAGCGTCTGGATACAATATCAAACGGTTGAAGCCATACTTTTTAATCACGGCATCAAGCTGTTCAATGTTAAATGCACCACCGCTGGCTGTAGCGAGCACCGGATGACCCAACTTGTAGGCGGTAAATGCCCCTTTCAATGTGCCTTCAGTTAACCCCAGAGTCTGGGCATCCTGGATCACGGGAGGCATAAAAAATCCATGGGGATTGCTGTTATAGGGGGCCGGTAAAGTTAAGGTGCCCACTTCAGAACCAGAAGATAACCAAGTGTATTTATTTGGCTTATCATAACGACGACCACTGGAGTCGGCCTTAATTCTCTCTTCTGGGATATACTGAAATCCGAGGATTTGCCCATCCCAGCTTGGCATAGGCAATAACAGCCCACGGCACCGAAGCTGGGTAGGGTTTTTTAGATCCACACCGGGCAGCATGGGCGATAAGTCCTGAAGTGGTCCTACCCGTTTAGCATCGTATGAGCGCATACCCTGGGTCATCATAAACTCAATGAAACCATCGTCATAGCCACGGTTTTTCAGCCAGGCCACATGATTGGGATACAAGGAAGAGGGTAATTGTTGGATGAGCTGTTCATGGGCCTGTCCACGTTCGGCTAAGGTGAGGAATTGGTCCGGCTGGATCTGGATGACTTCAGGCTGGAAGGGCTTAATTTCATCGGTCAGTGGAGCAAAGATACCCCACAGACCATCTTTTTGATCCTGCTTTATGTATCGATATCCCTCTGGTGCATCTGCCTGAGAGTCATTGCTTCGGCAAAGCAGTAGCCCATCTTGGGTCAGTTTACAGCCATCCTTACCGCAGCTCGGGCAAGGTTCCTTCTTGCTAAAAATCTTTTTAAATTGAATCGGCATTAGAGCCCCTCTTACGTCAGGCATGCTTATGCAGGCCGACCATCCACTGACCCGTTCTAAATGAATCTTTCACATACCCACAAAAAACTAAAAATATACGCCTACGCGCGATAGAGTGTATTTGTCTGCAACTTGGTGTCTAACCAGGCATCCAAATCGCTTTTACGGTAACGAACCGATTTGCCAATTTTCAAGAAGGGCGGCGCGTTTTTATCGCCTTTCATCCTTGCCTGACGTAACCAACTGACCGACATACCGATGTATTGGGCAGTTTCTTTCTCCGTGAAGGTGCATTTGGTATCCAGGTGACTCATAACTAATCCCCTAAGTTTATAAACTTACATAAACATCATATAAACATCATGGTGGATGGTTATTAGAGTCAAAACTGGTAACTTAAAAGTATATAAATAATTTTTTCTGTATTAAAAAAATAGGAGGTTGAGCTAAATCCTTCATATGGCGTTAGAACAACCTTTGGTTTGTGACTTAAAACGAGGCCATTTCAACAGTAGAGCTTAAGCCTCCAGAGGCTAAGTGACCGTTTTTCCAGTAGCTTACCGATTACAACCTGACCATTCGTACAACGCCGCGCTGGGTTGAAATACGTTTTACTTTTTCCTAGCGTTTATTTTTGGTCTTTTTTCCACCGCAATCCATTGTGGTAGCGAGTGTTTAGTATCATCGATTCGCATAAGCAAACCATACCCAGTCTGCTCATTGCTCTGACTGATGTAACGTGGCATTTCATACATCTCCAAGAGGGCGATTTTGCCTGAATATAAGGGTGTCAGGCTTTCAATCTGTTCTCCCAATGCCCGAATCCATTTCTGGATGCTTACATGGCTTACTCCTAGCACCTGACCGATGGAGCGAAAACCTACTCCTTCCAAATAAAGCTGGACTGCTTTCCGTTTGAGCTCAAGAGACTCGCCCCGGATTTTCTTAAGCTGTATAAAATGACATCCACAGCTTTTACACTTGTATCGTTGTTTCCCATCGCTGTTAAATCCAGCTTTCACAAATTCTTTAGATGCACATTTCGAGCATTTATTTATCATGACTTCTCTTTCGCGCACATTATAGCAGAATAATATTATATACTAGTCAATTACCAATAATTCTAATCTAAATGATGAGGTTTAAAAAATGGATGATCTTCACCCAAATCTAAAAATGGTGTAAAGGAGAAATGCAAGGGAATAAAGCCACAAAAAAGCCAGTATAAAAACTGATTTTTAACCTAAGATATGGGGTCATGCTGGTATAAGTTTCAGAGAAAGACAAGTGAGATTACACAAAAAATATCGCAATCAGCAACATTAGCGCCCAGTTACCCAATTTCTTGACGAGCTGTCAGAGTGGGAGCATAGAGGTAATTCTGAAGCTCCTTCTGAATTACCTATCGTTTATTTTCTACCCGAAATTTGCAGAATCCTTTTCTAACCTTGTGCTTCAAGCCCGACGTCAGCCCTTTTTCTGCTTGGTAGCCAACGTAGCTGAGTCTTTCGATATTTTACGCTGAGTAAGCAGTTTTAGCATCGCATTTGCTTTGTGCTCAGGGGTCAAATGAGCATATCGCAAGGTCATATCGTAGTCACTGTGCCCCATGAATTCACGAACAGTATTTAAATCAACCCCAGCCATAACCAATTTACTGGCGAAATCATGTCGCAAGTCATGCCAGCGAAAGTTGGTGATCTTGGCATCTTTTAATAAGCCAGACCAGGAGGTGCGGACATCATGGAGGGGTTTGCCATCCGGCCCTTCAAACACATACACTGTGGTTTCATCACATTGGGAACGCCAAGCCTGTATGATTTGGAACGCTTCAGGGTTGAGTGGGAGATGCCGGGTCTTGCCACTTTTGGCAGTTTCAGCTACAACCGTCAGGTTTTTGCGTTGAAAATCCACGCTGCTCCACTTTAGACCAAAGAGCTCTCCACGGCGTAACCCGGTATTTAAGGACAGTAAGACCGCTGGTTTCAGGTAATCTGTAAAGGGAGTCTCCGAGAGATCCGGAAGCAAAGGATATTGTCGTTCTGCTCGCCACTGATTGGCAGCCGTTCGCTTTTTTCGATGGTCATCCTGACGGAGATCCAGTTGTTTTCTCAGCCGATCCTCTTCATCTGGCAGCAGATAGCGGACCTTGCCATTATTGTCTAGTTTGCACAGCTTGACGTTCTCAATGGCATGCTTCTTGAGGTATCCCCACTCAGTAGCCCGTTTCAAACAGGCTTTCAGTGCAGCCAATTCCCGGTTAATAGTCGCAGGCTTGGCACCATCATTTTGACGCTTCATTCGCCATTTTTCTATCTGCCATGGCGTTATTTCATGCAGCTTTAACCCGTGAAAGTCGGCAAAGCTGGCTTTAAGCATCATAAAGGCCGCGTTGCCCGTCTTCAGGTTACCAAGTAACCAGGGTTTATACACCGTTTCCAAATACAGGAGATACGTGTCAGCCTTGGCAAGACGCCTCTGTTCTGCCGGATCCTTGCCTTGGCAGAAGTCAGCCAGTTTCAATTTGGCTATGTCTCTGGCTTCAAAAGGGGTGATGGCATCTGCCCGACCCAACTTCTCACGGGAGCCGCGTTTATACTCCACATAATAGGTCATGATGCCGGAGGGTTGGACTCGAAGAATAAGTCCTTTCAGTTTGGTATCTCGGATCTCATACGGTTTCTCTTGGGGGCGAAGGCTTTTAATGAGGGGGTTCGTGATAAGGGTTTGCACGGGGTATCCTTTGATTCGTAAGTGCAATGTAAGTGCATGACAATTGTACCAAGGTAAACTGTATTAAACAATCTTACATGACACCAAGACCCATAAATCATTGTTATTAGCGGGTTTGTGGAACATGAAAGTTTTTCACGATTCCTCATTTTTCAGTCTTGTATCCCATTCACACGGAAGGGGTCACGTGTTCGAATCACGTATCGCCCACCAAGATTTAGCAAGGGTTTCCAGGTTCTTCTGGAAGCCCTTTTTAGTTTTTTAATTCGCTATGACATCCAGTGCAGCCAAAGGGTGACTAGCACTTTTATGCATGTAATACTTATGCCTGTTCATCACCGGTAGAGAGTATATAAATGTTGAGTATTTCTAGTTTAGTGTTTCAAAATTCCCAATCTGTAAATATCAAGAGTAAACCTGTAGAATCCTATCAGATACAGCATATAGGACGGAATAATGTTGATAAACTTTTAAAGCAAGATGAGTTTGCATTACGCTTTTCAGGTCATCTGAATGATTCGGAAAAAGTACTGGATGCTGCTTCAAAAGGATAATATTTGCATAAAGCGACGCCCCAAGCCTTGCAGCAAGCATTAATGAGTTTATCCAGTCGTCAATTATCCGGCAGACAAAGTTCTCTCACTCAAATGAATCCTACCGAACTGGTCGTTAAAAGGTTGGTATATGAACTCGGGCGTAAAGGAGAACTTGAACGTTTGCGCGGGTGTTTACAGGATCCTGAGTTTCGGCAAAGCCATTTGCGTGCTCCAGTCATCAGTAAACTTCTAGAATTGGACACGCCTAAACGAAATTATGAACTCTCAAAACAATTTGAATTTCCTAAAACAAAGTCTGACGCAGAGGAAATGAGAGGTAAAATGTATGTTCGTACGCTCCAGCGGACGATGGACTACATTGATATTGATCCACAGCAGCTACAGGGTAAGCGTATCTTGCTGATTGGTGGCGGTCTGTCGCCGATTCGACAAAACTTGGAAGAAATGGGTGTCTATCCGGAAATAATAACCAATGTAGATAAGTTCCTTCCGCATCCTGACGCGCGTTGTGAGCATCTTAAAATTGGTGAGGATTTTAACTCTGCCACAGTAGACCAACATTTAGCCGATAAAAAAAATAAATATGATGAGGTATGGGTCGTATTTTCTTTGCCTGCCTATGCTGAAACAACTCAAGATGTAGTCAATTTTTATAAACGGGCACTCAAGTCTTTGAAAAAGGGTGGCACTTTAAGAATTTTTCCGACTGGAACAGCGGTAAGAAAGAAAAACTCACCGCAGAATCAAGAAGTCACCCCCATAGACTATCCTTCCGATCTATTTCCTGCATTAAATGATAACCAAACACTTAGCCGTCCATATATTTATCAAAAATCCATGGAACTTATCGACTATATAAAAAATCGTCATCAGTTTTTTACAACAAAAGATTATGTTACTCATGAAGTGGACTGCGATGCTCCTTCGCCTTACTGTTGGTCTCAAACGGGAGTTAATATCACGCTGAAGGTTGATCCTGAAAATGTGGATAAAATTGTTTAGAGCCTGACCTGCAAAGCTTTGTATTCATTGCCTGAAGCATGAGTTGCAGTTTTAATCTGCTACATAAAGCAAAAAACATATCCCTCAGTTATAGCTAACTAATTCGTATTGAATCTACTGCTTGCTTATTCAATAGGTTGGTAGGTGCTGTATCTATATTGGCTTTCATTACCGTGAAACGCCTCTGATAGTATAGCCGGAATGCCAATTAGTTATTATGTAAAAGCTTGGCTAGAGTGCGTTTTATACGGTGTTTAAATTATAATATTTACTTGTAGTCGAAGGATTAATTGGTAAAGAAGATTACAAATGATAATTTTCTGGTGAGGGAAGGAAAGTTGGAAGAGGTTAGCCATGAAAAAGTATGTTGCTGAATTTATCGGAACGTTTACTTTGGTATTCATCGGTTGTGGCACGGCAGTCATTGCGGGTAAGGAAGTGGGTATGTTAGGTATCGCCTTTGCCTTTGGCCTTGCGTTGATCGCGATGGCTTATGGCATTGGTCCTATTTCCGGATGTCATATCAACCCTGCTGTCAGCTTGGCGGTTTATGCGGCCGGTCGAATGGAGGGGCGGCACTTGGCGGGTTATATCATCGCCCAGCTTATCGGTGGGAATGTAGCGGCGGCGGTATTATTATTGATATTAAATGGTCATTTAACCGGCTACGATATTGCCACGGACGGTCTTGGGCAGAACGGTTGGGGCTTTGGCTATCAGGGGCAATACAGCCAGGGCTCCGCTATATTGTTTGAGTTTCTGGCCACACTCTTGTTTGTGCTGGTCATTCTGGGCTCTACGCAACATAAGGAAGCACCCAGGCAGATGGCGGGTCTGGCAATAGGATTAACGCTTGCCGCGATTCATATCTGCGGGATCAGCATTACCGGCGTATCGGTCAATCCTGCCCGGAGTTTTGGGCCTGCCTTGTTTGTGGGTGGCAAAGCGCTCGCTCAACTTTGGTTATTTTTAATCGTGCCCAGCATTGCCGGATTAATTGGGGGATGGATGGCGCGTTACCTGATGCTGGAGCACCCGGCACTGGAACCGCCTTTGACAGGGATGAAGCCCCAGCCTCATTAAGAGTGTAATTAATGAATAGTTAAAAGCCTCTCTGAAATTGTTCCGAGGGGCTTTTAATTTAGAGTTTGGTCGCTATTGCCCAGTAGTACATAGGGAGATCGAGTTGCGTTTAAACGACCAGAAATTTAGTGAACCCAGCTTGTGGCTATATAACTTCTCTGCCAATGCGCCGTATATTTCGCTGAGTATAAATAAGTGGATAAAATGTCTTTATTGACCCGTCAATATTGTTTTCAAACGATCGAAATGCTGTTCGTTTGTCTGGCACAAAACGCAAATCACTCATCCTTTTACTAGCATGTTTTAACGATTCATTAGATAGTTGGTGAATTGGAAGTTGTAAATAAAGAGTTAAAATTTGGGCAATAGTCTAATCGGTGATTTTAGTTCTACTTTTGTGCTTTACCGCTTTCTGAATTACATATGACTGGAGGGATGTTTCATGGAAACCTCAAGATGGGTAGCAGCCTTGGCTGCGACTGTCATGAGCTTGAGTTGCATACCAACGAGTCAGGCTCAAGTTCAATCCACACCCACTCAATCCAATCAACCGATGCCAATGTCGGTATCCACACCAGCTCAATCCAATCAATCCATGCCAGTGTCAGCCTCTGCACCTATATCATCGCCCACTGTAGGCGCAACAACACTGGGGCAGGATCAAACGGTGACTTACAATAACAAATTCGCCGGGATTGGTTTTGGTAAGACGATTTCCAAAACAGTGACGATTGAGCCCGGTAATCATCAAATCAGCTTGGATGGGATAAAAAATCGGGATATGGTGAATCTGACTTTAGTGAATCCGAGCGCTACGCCACTGCAGTTCGAGACAACCCAACGATGGGGTAAACAAGTGGTAGCTGTCGTTCCGGCTCACTCCCAGCAGGTTGTCTCCTTGACCAAGGCGCGTCCGCTTACGCATGAAATCCGTTACGCTGTCATGCAACAGCCCAGTAACGCGATCTCTTCCAACGAGGATTATGTAACCCAGCAAGCCAGCGCAGTGTCAGATGTTGAGCAGGCGGCCATAAAAAACGATATTGATCAGCAAACAGCGCTGATGCGCCAGTCGCAGGATCAACAGACGGCTCAGCTCCAAGACTCTCAAAAGTCGATTGTTGACGAAGCGATTAAACAATACCAAGCCCAATCCCAAGTCCATTCCCAGGGTCGTGCCGCGGTTCGCGGATACTGGTAAGTCAATCAAAGCAGTTCAAAAAGAGCCCTCCTCAACTGAGAAGGGCTCTTTAACAAGGTGTAGTGTACTGGGTTGTTGAACGCCTGGCCATCCTGATTGGGTTGACATTGGGAGCGCTAGGCTTGGGTGCTGCTTTTTATATCACATGCTACGTTAACATTTCCCATACTCAATTTGATGGGTACTCAGTTGAATTAAAACCCCATAACCGTTCCATCTTGCCCATTCAGTGATGGTGAGAACCCACTTTTACCGCCGAGTGCTTGGACTTTTCCGGACTTAATCGCCTGCTTGACGATAATGATGCCACCATCACCCGCGGGGAAATTCGATCCGAAGGAATTGAAGTAAGTATTACCACCGTTGGCTGTCAGGGTGCCGGTATTGGTGACCTTACTAAAGGTGAGAAGACCGCCATCGCTACCGTTATCGCCACTGCCCCCATTGGCAGAGATTATGTTGGAATTGGTCAGATTCGTAATTTTGATACGTCCTCCCAGTCCGCCTTTAGCAGGACCTTTGGCTCCAGTAGAGCCACCGTTGGCAAAAATAGTTCCAGTATTGATGACATTTCCGCCTTGAAAGTGTCCCCCATCTCCTGCTGTATTGCCGCTTACGCCAAAGGCACCCCCGCCGTTTAGCGAAACACTGCCATTATTGGTGAAATTAGTTACAGTCAGGTTGCCGCCAGCACCGCCAACACCTCCGCCCTGTCCCGAACCGGAACCGCCAATAGCGCTCATCGTTGCCAAAGGTTTATTCACCAAACTGACGGCGTCAATTACGCCTCCACTGCCGCCACGTCCTCCAGTGTAAGTACCGCCATCTCCGCCATTGGCTGAAATAGAACCACTATTGATCAGGCTTCCTAAAGAGATATTACCGCCGTTCCCAGCAATTCCCGCAGTACTGGTCTCGTTTCCGTTGCCAGCCCCTCCATTGGCCTGGATTTGCCCTGCATTTTGAGATACCAGTGAGTGAGGGGCTGTTGGTAGGTCTATATATCCACCATGCCCTCCTACGTTTCCTCCACCGCCATTGGCTGTAATTACACCGGTGGATAGGTTTGAGATACTATTGTTATTAGCTTCCAGAGCAATTACGCCACCATTACCGCCATCACCGCTTCCAGAAGTCGTTGTGCCTCCGTTTGCTGTCATACTGCCTGTGTTACGGATACTGACGTTGCTACCTTGTGCTAGCCCTTGAAGTTGATTGAATAACGCGTTGCCTTGGGAGGCGGTGAATATACTGCTGTTAGTTAACGCTTTGGCCACCGGCTGAATATTGGAATTGCTATTATCACTATATAACTGGATAGTTCCCCCATTTGTTGCGCTGTTATCCTTGCTGATACCGTTGGCGTTGAGCACGCCTTGATTGTTCACGATACTGCCGGTAATGTAGATGATATTAGACTCTGCTCTGGGAATCCGTTGTGCGCCAATGGTCTCCAGTGTGGCGCCTTTTTGGATGTTCACTACGCCGGAAGTAAGAAGATAAATGCTTCCACCGCCGTTCGTTCCGCCGCTTGCATCCACTTTAGCGAGTGGCCCAAATGTAGCTGAATTGACAGTAAAGGTCATGTGTCCGCCTTGATTTCCAATTGCAGTAATTTTGCCGTTTTGATAGAGATAGGTGGAATCAATGAGGACATTACCGCCATTACCCAGGTACGCCCCACTTCCATTGGTATTGGCGTTAACGTTGATATTACCGTCTACTCGAACGACCTGCCCGGGTGCATTAAGATGAATGGCGCCGCCGTTGTTGGTTAAATTGTGGCTGGAATTGAGCTCCAAGCCCCGGACATTAACGCCGCTTTGTAACCATAAGCCATTGGCGTGGCTGTTGGTAAAGGTTGTTGATGAATCGGCGGTGTTGTAATAAGTGCCGCCATGAATAATACGGCTATCCTGTGTGCTGTTAATTGGTGAAATAGCCTGGCCGATTGGTGTTAATGCAACGGTGAAACTGAGGGCCATACAGCCATAAAAAAGTTTTTTGCCGGTTGCTCTACTCATCCCAAAAATTCCTCCAAGCGTGGTGGTTAACGTTAAACTAAAACTGAACATTATGGAAAAATTAGCGGGACTCTATATTGGACAATGAAAGGATAATATTCCCCAGAGTGCTAAATTAATGAGATGTTTCGAGTTTATTAACTGATATTGATAAGCTTAATGCAATGGTAGAAAGAAATTTGTCGGGTTATGTTTAATATTTGTTAAACTTTCTAAAAACTCAATTTAGAAAAGCTTTAGTACAAATTTAGTCAGCCTGATTAATTGGTTATCACTCCTGTAGGGTTCGCTGGTTGAGGCGGCTTACGACTGTTACAGAAATGAGCTGGTAGAACGTCAGCAGCGGATCAACCAGTAGCTTGAGAGACGCCTGAGAGGCTAATTGACAATGTGCTCTAATGCATAAATTTATCAATCAAATGGTATTTGGCAAGTTTATAAGTACTCTCTTCTGATAAATAGTGTAAATAGGGTTCGGCATAGGAGAAATGGATTTTTATTCCAGCGCTCAATAAAATCATGCAGGGGATTGCGGCAATAATGGCTTTCTTCCAGTTAACATTACAAACAAAACAAATGCTTAAAACTAGCAGTATGGCATTGATGATCAATAGGCCTATTAGCACTATTGAAAAAGCCAAAACGTGAAGATCGGATTGCTCTCCTGATCCATAAATCAGAAAAGTTAAAAATGAGAAAATTACACTCGTTATGGAATAAGGTAAAATTGCCAGCGAAATTAACTCTTTAAATCCAGGATTATACTTGCTAAGCATGAAACCCAATTTCAGTAGTAAAAAAGTCAGTAAACAACTCGCTAGGTCTATAATTGGAACGATTCCGAAAAGGAAAATTAAACCAAAACCTACGGATCGAGAGCAGCCCGAAGTTTCACATTCACTAAAATTAGCACCGACTGCTTGCATTGTACTAAATGTTGAACAAGCGATAAATACCGCAAACCCAAGGAAAGTTAGCCAGAATGGGGCCCCGTTATGAGGGAACTTTGGTTTTCTTGAGTCGGTAAGGAGACTATCGGGCATTACTTTTTCCTTTTCAATCAGTATTTATATTGAATCAGGATAAAGTTGAAATTTTGTGTCTTTAATATGCAATTAATGTGCAAGATGCAAAAAAGCCCCTCTATTCAATTATAGAGGGGCTTTTTCAAAATTGGTGGAGCCGGAGAGATTCGAACTCTCGTCCAGAACGTACGCCGGCAAATATCTACGAGCGTAGGAAAGAATTGTTGTCGATCGACCCAGTCGCTTTCCGACGGCTAAAAACCGATCCTAGCGTTTAACCCCGCCGGGCTTGGCCAAAAGATTCGCATTCACCCTATGACCATCAGGCTTCAGCTAGCATGCATGAGGGACCCATAACGACGGCATGCTGGCCGCTATGAGTGGATCGGCTCTAAGCTTCTAGTAGATAGTACTAGGCAGCGAGAGCAGCAACTTCGGACTTACGACCGAAGTTACCTTTGATCACTTGACCCTTGCGGGCTTCAGTTGTGGCATTTATCATGCTTGCTTGTTTTTACGGGGAACAGCACCCCGACTCGCAATTTGCTTCCGTATTCGCCCTGTCAAATCCAAATCGGCCCCATAAAGCTGGGGTTTGAACGGAGTCATTGCCAAATGCGGGCCAGTCTGTTCAAAACGCAGCTTTTAGAGTCGCTGGGTTGGGGTCTTTATTGTCAAAGTACGAGATGTATACCTGTTCATGCACTATAGCACATGACGATTGGAATTGTGAGAGGTTCACTCCAGGGGAGACTTAATTTATCCTAAAGCGTTAGTTTTAGCAACAGCTTAAAGCAAAACGGCTTTATTGTCTGCTTCCCTTATGCTCTACTAAACTTACGATCCTTATGTCCTATGGGATAGCCTTTATGATTGATGCTCAAAGTACCTGCTGTTCAGGAAATTGCTCGTCCGGCACGGTTAAAATTACTGAAAAACAGCGTAACTGGCTAAAACTGGCCATCGGCTTAACCCTTTTTACGATACTTTACGCATTGTTGGAAGGGGGACTGACAATCTGGCTCGGATTTAAGGACAACAGTGTCACCTTGGAAAGCTTTGGCTTGGATAGTCTGTTGGAAATCTCGGCCGCAGTTTTACTGCTTTGCCGATTGTTTCTGCAAAGCCGTGCTGCGAGCGACGCCGTGGTGGAAGCCAGTGAGCGTACGGTTCATCGGTTTGTGGGCCTGTCTTTTCTAGTATTGGCCGCTTATGTACTCTGGATGGCCTTCACCAGTCTACTGGATCATACCGCTGTCCAGTCAAGCCCGTGGGGATTGACTTTAACGGCCCTCTCAGTGATTGTTATGCCCAGTTTGGCTATCACCAAACTCAAAGTGGCTGATCGATTGGGCAGTGAGGCGATGCGGATGGAAGCGAAAGAAACCTTGGCATGCGCCGGTTTGTCCTTTGTGGCCTTGGGTGGTTTGGCGCTGAATGCCTGGCTGGGCTGGTGGTGGGCCGATCCCGTGGCTAGCCTGTTCATGCTGCCCTGGTTTATTAAAGAGGGATTTGCCGGAGTTCGGGGCGTCAGTTGTTGCGGATAGGCGAGTAATAATCCGCTTATATTTTATCCTGGCTACTTCATCGATAGTCCATTCCTTTAATGACCGCCTGTCATTATAATGAAATGCATGAGAGTGAGTACACGGATTAAAGATGGCCTGCTGCTGTTAACGTCCTGGTTGTTTGCCATCGTTTATACCTATACCAATGTTTTTCCCGATCCCGACTTATGGGGACGTCTCTCCATAGGCGCGTTATTTTTTCAGAATGGCCGCTTTCCCTATCATGACGTATTTTCTTATACGGTGCCTCATGCCCGGTGGGTAGACCATGAATGGCTGACAGGTCTGGTGTTTTACCAAATCCTCACCCGGTTTGGGGAAACCGGCTTTCTCGTGTTTAAGTACCTGATGATGCTGGGTATTTTTGCGCTTTTATTTCGTCTGCATCGCAAAGTGTACCGGGTATCAACCCTATACGCGTTTTATGCGCTATTGGCCCTGGTGGATATCTACAGTGTGGGCCTTTACGCGACAGTTCGTTCGCACATCTTTTCCTTCTTGTTCTTTCTGGTGGAACTGTACTTACTGGAGCGGGTTCGGTTAGGTCAACAAAAGAAAGTTTCACTCTGGCCCATTATCCCGATGCTGGTGCTATGGGGCAACATGCATGGCGGCGTTGCCATGGGGCTGCTGCTGCTGGCTTGTTATGGCCTGGGAGAAGCCATACTGCAACGCAACCCAAGGGCAGGATTCTGTCATTGGGGAATGGCGATTGGTTCTTTCTTGCTGCTGGGCTTTCTGAATCCGTATGGGCCTGAATACTTGTCTTTTCTGTGGCATGCCTGGACGTTGGATCGCTCCAAAATTGGCGAGTGGTCCGCGCTCAAGCTGGATGTCTGGGTTTTTATGGGTGCGCAACTGCTGTTTCTGTTTGGGATGCTTCTACCCCTATTACGCTGGTGGTTTCGGGATAAAACAGATGAACAGGAATACGGGCGGTTGCTAACACCCTCTCTCGTGCTGGTCTGGAGCATCGTCATGATGCTTCGAGCGGTACGCATGCAGCCATTTACGGCTTTGATAGCCATCGCTTATCTGCCGGTGTTTTGCAACCCGGAATTCATCAAACGCGTTCTACCTGAAAAATTAAAACGGTTTTTTCAACAAAAACAGGCCACTTTTTGTACCATTCTCCCCAGCTTTTTACTGCTCATTGCGATCAGTCTGACTATTTCCCTGCAATCGACAGTCGGCCTGTTAAAAGTACCCTTAACCGATGAACTGAGTCCCATCAATTTCGTGGTTACCCGATATCCGGTGGGGGCGATTGATTATCTGAAGCATTCTCCTTACCACGGCAATCTGATGGTGCATTTTGGTTTGGGTGAATTTACCTTGTGGGCGCTGTATCCGCAATTTAAAGTTTCCATGGATGGCCGCTACGAGGAAGTTTATACCCAGGCTACCTTTTTAAGGAATCATCAATACTACAATAAACGCAATTACGCCCAGAATTGGAACGCTCTGCCACAGATTAACGCGAGCCAGGCTGACTTTCTTCTGATGCAGAACGATCTACCGGTTACCGCCAGATTAGTTCGCAGTCCGCTCTGGAAGAATCTCTATACCGATGCCTACTTTACGATTTTTGGCCGTCAAACCACATTGGCTCATTTTTCCGAGTATAAGCCGAAGGATAATCTGGCAACCACAAAATTAATCAGCATCGGCGATATGGTCACCGATGCTGATTTAAAGCGTTTTAAAACGAAGGAGTACTAGTAGAAGTACTAGTGGTGGTGCCCATCAGGACCGTGAGGGTGGCCATGACTCAGTTCCTCTTGGGAGGCGCTACGTATACCCACAATCTCCACGTCAAAGTTGAGTACCTGGCCAGCCAGTGGGTGATTGGCGTCGAGGATCACTTGCTCGTTTTCAATCTTGGCGATGGTGGCCATCATTTCACCCTCAGGGGACTGTAACTGAACCATCATGCCTGTTTGTGGCGTCTGTCCGCCAAATTGGCTCAAGGGCATGGCAAAAATCAGATCCGGGTTATGCTGACCGTAACCATCCGACGGTTGAACGGTCACTTGCTTGCGATCTCCGGCTTTTAAACCTTCCAGTGCGGTTTCCAGCCCGGGAATAATGTTCTGATACCCTTGCAGGTATTCCATCGGCTCCCCGTTGGAAGCGTCCAGCACATTACCGGATGCATCAGTCAGGGTGTAGTTCATGGAAACAACGGTATCACGAGTTACTGTATCGGCCGGCATGGGGAACACTCCTAAGCTATTGAAAAGGATATCCTAACAACCAAACACTTAGATCGCAAGTAAATAACTCGGCTGTAGGGCTAATGACGTCTGCTTGTTGGTTGGTGTCACGATACGAAGAAATAAAATTGATTCATCTTTTGTAAACCGGTTGGTCCGCTCCGGAATTCAATTCATTAAAAGTCAACCAGGTCGCTCACGGGATCGAAATAAATATCGCCTTCATGATTACTGGCATAGGTGTTATCCACGGATTGTGCAGAAGGTAGCGAAGCGACTTCCGTTTGAGTTGTCTGGTTCTCACTCTTTGCAGCAGGATTGCTGGAAGTCCGCTCGGCAGGTAGGGGTTTAATATTCACCTGTCTTGCAGACTGGGGAACCGGGACATTGGACAATGGCTGTTCCAGAACGATGCCGGTATGCACGTCATGGATTGCTGCGGGAGATTTAAGATTGGACTGGGCATCTTCTATCGAGGCAGATTGCTGGCTTTGTGGAACTTGCCGGAAAAGATCCGAAAACCCATCCATGTGGTTGGGCGTCAATGCCTGATAAATCAGTGGTAACGCGAGAGCGATAGTCATAATCGTGGCCGCCAGGGTTGCCAATCTGGGTCCCAGCTTGGCGGCTGGTTTTCGGTACTGGCTAAAAGAAGAGTCGGTGGCCTGCTCTGGCTCGGATTGGGGATGATGCTGTTGCGTGTCGCTTTGCTTGTCATGAGCTGATGCAAGCCTTTGCAAAATGCGTTGCTCCAAGCCAATGGGTGGCATGAGAGGCTCCATACTCTTCAGAGACAGGGTCAGATTTTGCATGGATTCCTGATAGGCTTGACAACTGGCGCAGTTTGGCAAGTGATGAGCTATTAATTCTGCTTGTTCATCCAGGCAATCCTGATCCAATAAGGCGAGAATCGCCTCTTGAGCCTGTTGGCAGGTTGGTGAGAGCGGCTGATTGTTCATAGAGCCATCTCCTTTACTTCGTGTTTCAGTTTTTCCAAACCTCGTTTAATCCAGGTCCGAACCGTATTGAGGGGTACATTCATGGCTTGAGCGACTTCCTCGTAGCTGAGTTCATTCTGGTAACGCAAGATCAAGGCTTGCCGATATTTCACATCCAGTTTTTGCAGCGCCTGCATCACTTCTTCGGTAGACAACCGACGCTCTAAAACCGATTCGATATGGTCACTGACCTGATGCTCAGCCTCTCCCCAGTTGCCGCTTTCTTCCAGCGCGTTCAAGGAAACGACCTTCGTCTGTTTTCTGAGTTCACTGATGGCTGCGTTGGTGGCAATCCTCAAAATCCACGGCTTGAAATTGCCTCGCTCCAAGTCGAAACTTTCGAGGTGATGATAAGCTTTTACGAATGCTTCCTGGGCCATTTCTTCACTTAGCTCGTGGTTTTGGGTCATACGGTACAAGGTGCTGTACACCATCGGGAGATAGCGGTTAACCAAGCCGGCAAAGGCTTTTGAGTCGCCATTCCTGGAGGACGCTATTAATTCAGCGTCTTTTTGTTCATTCAAGCTGGTTTTGGATGGAAGTAGCGTCATGTTGATCCAGATTAAACCCTGGGAACAGGGTTGTTTGTGTCAGCTTTTAACGGTTGGGCTGCTTGACCGGGGATAATTCCGGTTTGTCCTCCGATTCGTGGCAGTAATGGCTGCCCGGTTCTGACAGGCGACTTTTCTGGAGATGCTGAAGTTTCTGAATTTGTTCCGGACTGAGTTGGGCGCGCATGGAGAAAAAGGTTTTCAGCCGCAATTCTCCTAATTGGCGTTGCAAGGCATTGATCTCGACATTCATGCCAAGCGCTTGTGTTTGATTGGCGTCAGGCGTTTGGAGATACTGCATCAAAGCCCGTCGTTTGGCACGAAGCTGACCTTTCAGAGCAAGACCTTGCCGATGTCCTTCGGCGATAATCTTTTCCACCTTTTGCTGCTGATCTTTATTCAGGTTAAGTTGCTGCAGGGCGCAGGACGAGCTTCCTTTAGCGCGATGCTCACTGCTGGAAAGCGCCTGGGATGTGCTTTTATGTGCAGGACCAGCCTCTGCCAAGGATAGGGAGGCCAATATCAAAAGACTGGGCGCTACCAACAAGGCCAGCACTTTGAGGGATAGAATTTTATTCATGCGATACTCCTGCTGGAAAATTGTTAGCTACAACTGTACTACGCACATTTCGGTAAAAAAGTTTCAGCCTGACTATAAACTGCCTTCGATCAGTCCCGATTGCTTCAGTCTATACTTCATTTCCATTCATACCGGATTGCGGGACTTAATTTGGAATTTCAGGCAATTTATTTGTATTGATTGTTTTTATTGTTTATAGGTATTTCTATTCCAGAGTGAGAGCAGCCAAACTACGTCAATGCCCCTTTAGCAGGAGGTAATTTACTGAGCATGTCAAGCCAAGTGAGTGTATCATACTTGCAAGGATTATTCCGCCCCGGTAGACAGGGTGGATATGATATTGACGGGAATGGAGTATTGGACCGTCCCGAATTGGCCAAAGCCAGTCTAAACCTCATGGGTCAGGATGATCCGAATGCCCAAAATGCCGGACGCTTGCTAGCCACTTTTGTACAAGGCGGCAAAAACGGCCAAGGTTTGTTACCGGACTATAACGGTGATCACGCGCTTTCTTTACAGGAATTGAACCGTTTTGCCGGTGGCAGTCCAACGATTGGCGCCCAGAACTTTCAGCGGACGTTTGGGGATCAGTACCAACCCGGTGGCAGTAATATTAATATTCCCGGGCTTCAAAGTATTGCCTCAGAGAACTTACCCAAGTTCCGTTCCTATAACCCGAACGTATTTACAAACGCGGTGGGCTCCTTAAATGCGGGTATCAGTCCGGCTTCGCTGGATATGCTGTATAAAATCTGGTCCTGGATGCAGCCCCATTTTGGCGGCCGATAATGAGTCGCCCTTTTTTAGCACTGCCGTGATTTAGAGGCAAAGAGCAAATTTAACAGAGAATCATCGATTGACGTCAGTTATTGGACGCAAGCGCTGATGTATTCTTCCACGGCTTTGGACATCATATGCCGAAAAATCTGTTTGCGGAGCCAGGCCTGATGATACCCGGACTGCTCTCCAAAGATGACTTTTGCCGCATCGGCCTTGAATAAGGCGTCCACGGTTAAAGAGTGACAAAAGGCCAGCATGCTTTTCAAGGAGGCGAACAAGGAGCGAAGCAAAGGTTCCGCTGCGCCCGGCTCATAGTCTACGATGCTTTTCATGGCGTAAACCCGGAAATTCTCCGCGTATTCCTGCTTAATGTCCAGCATGCGATTATCGCTGAGATCGCCCCGGTACAGGCTTCGTGTCGCATCCAGCAACCAGACGGATAAATCCCGTATCAAGGCTTGTTCCGAATGGGTAAATGGTCGACCTTCAGAGGATGCCCGCCCTCCACCGGCCAGGCGGATGCTTTGTGCGTCCAGGAATGTTTTTCGGAACATCAGGACGTTTCGATCCACGTCCACTTCGAACTCTTCATCCAGAATATCCAGAATGGCCTTGGTGGAGAAGGCAAAGTTGACGATGCCGCAATTGTTCTCGCCTAATATGGCGTAATACTGACGCAGCATTTCTTCCGGCTCCAAATCCAAAAAAGCCTGGGGATTCGGGCGGACATTGCCCTGTACTCGAGCAGCCAAAATGGCCAGTTTAACCGCAAAATTTCTCACACTCACCACCTAAAGCATCACTTATAGCTATTATAGTTGAGAATGACACTTTAGGAGAGACCAATTCAAACCTGATCGTTGAAATTTTTAATGAATCGCTTCTAACGGCGAGTTTAAACGAGGCATGAAACCTAGGGCGTATAAAAAACGCTCAGTCCTTAAAGGGAGTCGCAAATTCCGTTCAGCAATAATCAAGGCCAACGGTCTACAATATTTTGCGCTTGTGCAATCGTATCGCACAAGCGCAAAATGAGGCGCTTAATGGTTGTGATGGCCGACCTTGCTGCGTTTGCCTTGTTTACGGTCCATTTCCTGTCGCAAAAGCTTGATCATGTATGCGTTTGTGTCCGTGATATTGTTCTGCTCAATGTAAGCAGCAACATCCTCATCCACAATAATCACAAAAGTATGGCTTTTGGTTGATTCAATCGTTGTTTCGCGTTGCATAAAGCCTCCCTTACCTTAGCCTGCCGGGGGCAGATCCCTGTCCACGGATAATTCTAATTCTTTGATCACATCATCCTGTATAGCCTGTTTCGTGCTTTGATCCGCTTGGAATCCGTGTTTTTTCATATCCTCATGAAATAGCTGATTCATGTACTCGCTTGGATCGACCATTCCCTGCTGATTTTGGATAAATTCAGCCAGTTCATTGTCTAAAGTGAGCGTCAAAGTTTTTCTCATGTAATATTCCCTCATTCCCTCGTTTCCCATAATGACAAGATAACAAACTCCGCTTTGCGTTTGTATTAGTCATTCATCTACTTACAAAAAACTCAAATCCAACGATCGGTTTAGGACTGAACTTATACCGTATCATTCCGATTTCGCGATTGAAACTGCGGCAATAGAGGAAATGGGCCATTGGCTTTGCGGGCCAGTGTCGCCATTTTCAGTACTTGATAAGCCTGAAATTCACTTTAAGGCTCAATCGGCTATTCGCACAGTGGAAACTGGTGAAGATCTATCGATCAAACGGTAGCTTTAATTTTGTGTGGGAGCGTCCGGCGCCATTTTCCCGAAGCTGTGCGACCGAAGTTGGACGCGAAGTGTTGCCGGTCAGGGACGATTCCATGAAATTCGTTCTACTGCGATGTTCCTGGTTGGAAGATTCTGCGGCAACGGGTTCTGCGTATTCCAAATCGACGTTGGACAATAACGCATCATCCATAATCTCTTCCTCGGGTAACTCCACCTCTTGCTCATATTCACTGGGAGTCGCCACGGTAATCGGCGTGGCCTCTTCCAATTGTCGTTCCATCTGGCGAAGTTCTTCAATGCGTTCGTTGATGCGTTTGACCGACATATCCAGCGCGCTTACGATGATGCTGTTGGAGATTTTTCGCTTGAGTTCCAAGAGGATGCCACGCGAACGTTCCGTGCCGGCAACCTGGCCAAGACTACGAATACAAGCCCAGGTAAAGACCGGCATCTTTTCATAATCCGCGCCTTGTAAGGCTTCCTGTAAAACCGCTTCCGTCTGCCAGCCTCTTCGTTTACCCAAGGCCCGGACCACGGCTAATTTAACGTCTTCCGAGGATTCTTGCCGAAGCGCGTTGACCAAGGCTACGAAAGCCTTGTTGTCTTCCATATTGCTCAAGGAATCCGCGGCTAAAGAACGGATACTGATATCTTTATCGGACTGCAATACTTTCACGATGATATCGATGGCTTCCGAGCTTGGGTACCGTTGCAGGCCCAGGCAGGCATAACGCCGGATTTCATTCAAAGGATCATTCATCGCATCCAGCAGGCAATTGAACACATAGGGCGTTTGAATTTCCAGTTCGCTCAGGTTGCGGATTGAGGTCAACCGGACGCCGTCACATGCATCGGAGGCGCCTTTGATAAAGACGCTGGTCAAATCCCGATGGGTACGATATTTGGTCAATGTGGAATAGATTTGTGTACGTACAGCCTCGGATTCATCGTCGATTACTTCCAGCATGAGCTCGATCACATAGTTGGCCAGATTAGGATCATGGCTTTTTTCCGCCAGCAGCGCCATATTGCGCGCCGCATACTCACGCACCATGGAGTCACTGTCCTTGATGGCGTTAAACATCGCTTCCCGGGCTCCCGGCGTATCGAGTAACGCAATATTGTTCAGGGCGGTCACCCGAACCACGGCCTTGGGATCTTTCAACGCCTCCACGAAAACTTCTTCCAGGAAGTTAACGATTTCCGCGTTACCGATCGCATCGCCCAACGATAACACCTCCATCGTTTTTTCCCGGTCCAGATCACCGGATTTGACCGATAGCGGAATGATTTTTTTCAGGAACATGATTTTTTCGTCGGTGGAAATGTCCGTTTGGATCATGCGGGTTTTTTCTTCCAGAAACTCCAGAATAAACCGGCTTTGTATGACGTAAAACGGATCCCGTGGACGTGAGCCGTCTCCGTTAGCATCCACCAGACGTTGAAGCATGGCCTGTTCACTCGGGGAGGTTCCCACCAATCGAATAAAGTCATGCCGGAAGAGGGCGCGTAAAACTTCAAATACATATCCATCTGTAAACCCTTGGGAGGCGCTGATCTCTCGAATCGCCTGATTGGCTGAAAAGGGTCTCTCCTCAAAATGTTTGAGTAAAGCCGCGATAATTTTATAAAGCGATTCCTCGTCATTCAGGAACGTCAGCTTTAAGCGGGTAAAACTCAGCTCAAACAGGGTGCGAAGATGATCAATTCCAAGTTTGTCAAAAAATTCCTGATCGACCTGGCGAACCCGATTACTCTCAACCCGTTCCTGCATATAAGTCGCCATTTTTAAATGCCAGAACGGATTCCCCCGGCTCAAGCGAAACAGGCGATGGTGAATTTCTTCATCCAGGTCTACGCCGCTATCCTTGAACAGGTTGCGGGTTAATTTACGGCAAGCGCTCTCATGCAATACGTCTAACAACAGCTTGGTGCGAAAATGATTGTATAAGGTGCCACCCAGGGTATAACTTTCCCCTTCGGTCCGGGCGGTCATCACAATCATGAAATGATAATTTTTCTGTTCGGTAATTTGTAATACCATTTCGCTGAAGAACTCCTTCAAGTCGTTCTCCCTAGGCGTATGCTGGATACGGTCCCACTCATCCAACACAATGAGCAAGCCGCTATCCATCTGGTTAATTGCACTATTGATGAAGTTAAATACAGTCATCAAATGACGAATTAACGGATCCTTGATAGGGCGCGCCGGGGCATCCAAACGCACCACACCATAACTACTGCCGGAGGACGACACGTCAATCGTATTGCTGACCACTTCCTGCGCTGGAATAACCGCCGGTGGCTGATAACTGGTTTGTTCACTACCTACCAGGAGATGATGACCTTCCGCATTCCGGTTGGCCTCGTCAAAAATCATGTTGAGTTCGGGATCGACGAGCAGAGGCAGTTTTTTGACCGGAACCGGCCTTAAAATCTCCTCAAAATCAACATCGTTAACCGGTGGGAGCGGCTCTTGGGAAGAAGAACGTCCCTGATCAACCTGTCTGACGATCGGTGGCGCTTCAATGATGGGGGCTGGCGCTGTGCCGTATTCATTCTGATTGAGCAGATTGGCCAATTTTTGTTCTTGGGGCAGGATGAAATCATTCTTCCGCAACGTATCCGCCAACTGGATCGCTTCCTGAAGGGCCGGACTCATCGGCGTTAACAGGGATGTGGCAATCATCACCCAGGGGTTTACAATCAAATCAACCAGTTTCTGAATGCTTTCATTGACTGAGAACTTTAATTTTTTAACGGTGGGAACCTGGCTGCGGATGGCTTTAACCAACTGTTCCTGGCTAACCGCTTCCTTGCCGCCAATTGATTCCTGAAGCTTCACCAACGCAATGGCGCGGGCCAGGTCATGGCGTTCCCAGCGCAGATCCAGTTCACTGGTAATCTCATTGACCGCCACCAACGCGTCATCCAGGATACTGTTGGCTTCCGCCTGCAGTTTATCGATAAAATTGACGTAAACGACTTCCGGGGAGGGCATGGTCATTTTGCCCAGGTTCAGCACCCGACAGTATACGCCTTCCGTAACCAGTTGGGTGAAAGTGTCAAGCAAAGCGGTCTTACCAATCCCGGAATCCCCGGTAATCAGGGCAGCTTTGGGTTGCCCCGTTTTTGCCAGGTTTAAGAGCTTCAGCAACTGCCTAAGCTCAGTTTTACGCCCCTGAATCGGGACGTTCTCGAGTAAGTAGATTTCCCGGGATGGATTGTCGGCTGTATTAGACAAAGTTAGCTCCCACTCTGCGCTCTCGATACAAACGATCTTTATATTCTATTATATAATAAGATGGACTTTATCAGTGATGATCGCCCCGGAAAGAACCTAAATGATCCTGAACTTGAATGATTTATACTGATTTCAGAACGAAGGACCATTTCAGTGTGATTGATCGTTCGCCAGCAGATATTTGTCTTTAGATGATTTGGATGAGAGGTAAAACTGAATGAAAACACAGGCCCGCATCTGGTTGGTAATTAGCAGTTTATTTCTAGCCATTGGGGCCGTTTACGCTTTGTCGACGACCAAATCGCCTCTCGCATCGACTGGTTCTGTTGATGAGATTCAAAATCAAAACCAGACCACTGCGCCCTCGCTTTCCCAAGCGTCTGACGCAGAAACTGGTAATCAATCCAAGATTTCGGCAACGCCGGGAAAAATGCCGGTCTCCTTATCTCCCGATTTATCCCACACGGATGCTTATGAGTTTCTCGATCCGGTCCCGGTGGGCAAAGCGGCGCCGAATTTCACGGCAACCACTGCAGATGGAAAAGCAGTCAAATTATCCAACTATAAAGGCAAGAAAAATCTGGTTCTGGTGTTTTATCAGGGTAGTTTCTGCAGCGTCTGTGGCGCTCAGTTGACTAATTTGCAAAATCATCTTTCTGACTTTAAAGCGCAAGATGCTGAAATCATTGCCATTAGCGCCGATGATAAGGTCCATGCCCTGCAAAGCGTTGGGGAGCATGGTCTGACCTTCCCGGTTGTGCCTGATGAGCATAAGAAAGTCATCCAGGAATTTGGCGTGGGAAATGTCTCTAAAAAAGGGATCGCCTGGCCATCCCTGTTTGTGGTGGATAAAAAGGGCATCGTGCAATTAAGCTTTGCAAACCAGGAAGGTCATCGTTTGCACAGCAACGAAATCCTTCCGGTATTGGCTAAAATAACCGGACATCCCGCGCCTAAGGGAATGGATTATAACAATTAACATCTGAAAAAATCCGATTTTCTGATGCGCGACGAATTTGAACGCGATGAGGATGATTGCGATTTGAAGGAATAGTAGATTCGCTCATCGCCGAACAACACTTTATTGTTAGTCATGCTGATCTGGAGCAAGGATTGAGCTGAGAATTTAAAGTGCAATTCCAACTATGAAAAATCAGAATGAATAACACAATGAATCAAGATGAATCAGTGGGCTAAAAAAACGGATTCAATATTCTGAATGTGATTCTGATATTGAATGATCGAGCTGCTCAATGGAGATACGGGCTTATTATTAGCAACGACGTGTTTTCTGTTGGTCTGGCTTTTACTTTCAAAAAATAACCACTTATGCTATGTTGGCAAGCATCTTGTACAGGGTTTTCAACAATTAGATTTTCTATGTCTGCAACTAGGTGTTTGGTATTAAGTGCTTAGGAAATGCTCAATTCGACTAAAATAGCTGATATTAAATTATCTTTTTATCTTATCCTTGCTCTCTTGTATAGTTTAATATTGGCTTGTTTTGTTGAGCATCGTGTCTTTACAGATTCACTGGCGATCAATGATGACGTGAGAAATCAAATCTATTGGTTAGCCAGAATTAAGCATTCCACCTTATTTCAATCGGATTATATAGCCAGCTATTTTACTCAGCCATTGCTCGTTTCACCGATTTTATTCGGTTTGTATAGTGTATTTTCCTTATGGGTTAATCCAATTGTTGTAACCCAAATTTTTCCTTTTTTTCTGGTGCTAATCGCCACTTTTTTTCTGTTCAAGGTATGTGCCCATTACCGGGATGAAGTGTATGCCTTTTGGGTGACATATTCATTTAATACTTCCATCTGGATACTCAAGAATCTGTCCGGGGGGCTTCCTCGTGCTTTTTTCTATCCTGTTTTATTCGCTTTTTTCTGGGCTATACAGGTTCGTCAATGGGTGTTTTTGACCATCATCGTATATTTTGCCAGCTTGGTTTATCCGCCGGCTTCCTTGTTATGTCTTTGCATCTTATTGATGGAAAGTGTTCGGCTTCGGCGTGACAAGGATGCATTAGCCCGGTTTAAATGTCTGGGTATAACGTTAGCTGGAGTCATACTTATTGCTTTTATCCGTTTGGGTATGCAGAGCCAATCCAATGAATTTGGTCCCTTATTTAACAATGGTCTCGCGGAACAAATGCGCGATTTTTATTTGGGAGGGCGCGTTGTTCTTTTTTTCCTTCCTCTTTCGTTGTCTTGCAAACTTCAATCTTTGGTCTTCCCCGGTAATATGGTATTTGCAGTGATACAACGCCTTCCTCAATTATATATTTTAATTCCACTCTTGATATTTGGTATCTTAAAGACTCTATACGATCGGTATTTAAGGCCGCATTTGATTGGGTTTGAAATTCCTACGCTGGTTAAAACGACGTTATATTCTTCATTTCTTTTATATGGCTTGGCCTGGATTTTCCTGTTTTATCTCTATGTGCCTGAGCGATACTTGGAATATACCCTATTTATGGTGCCTCCTTTTATTTTAGGTGGCTTCGTTGATTCTCTCATTAAGCAGTATCCAAATTCCAAACGGCTGATTAGTATCAGCTTTATTGCGATTACCTTGTTTGCTACGCATTTTTTCTGGCGGGCGGACTTAATGAAGATCTCCATGCGGGAGCGCTTATTGTACTCATTTTTAAAAAAAGTTCCGGAAAGAGCTATGATTGCAGCATCACCGGGATTAGCGAATAATATCCCTGCCTATGCATTCAAAAGCGTGATTCTGAGTAACGAAGCCTATATTCCCTTTCATCAAACTTATTTCCGGGAGATGAAAACCAGATTGAAAGATTGGCTAGCGGCTTATTATTCGACTAAACCTCAGCCAGTGTTCAACTTCATTCATAAATACCATATCAATTATATTATCCTGCAACAGAAAGACTTCCAGCCGGATCGATTGGAAGCTATGGCTCATCATTCCTACTATGCGTTTAGCGATCCCTTTTACAATACGCTAAAGCAATCCCAATTGGAAAAATATTATCTATGGCAACTTCCTGCCTCATGCTTTATCTATCAAACTGATGATTTCAAGGTACTTGACACCAAAAAATGCTGGCCTAAGGTGGACTAAACTGCACTGCGATATCAGCCAATAGGTTGCTTGGGCGGATGCTTAATTCAAGCTTATTATGAAAAGCACTCCCAGCATAGGGTCAGGATTTTTCTTTGGCGATGCGGCTTCAATACAGTATGAGCCCGCTGGAAAATCCAGGGGCTCATACCTTTTTTGGATAGAGGCGGTTTAGCTAGTGAATATCAATAGTACCGTTGAAACTGGTGGCCGGTTGGAAGTTATTGGTTGTGAAAAATGGGCTGACCCCTTCAGTGGGTGTGAAGAATGCATTGCCATTAGCCGTAATGGTTCCCGTATTGCTGAATGTACCGGTGTTGGCTCTGCCTAGGATATTTCCACCAATCGTCAGCGCAGGGTTGTCATTGCCCAACTGGCCATTCCGGAAGGTCAGGGCATCAGCGCCAATGAGCCCTGCATTGGTCAGGTTACGGCCTGCGAGCAGATTAACGCTAGCTCCGATTTGTGCCCCATTCAGGAACTTGGGCCAGTCGATCGGCGGGTTCTGGTTCAGCGGCGGGTGAATATCGAAGAAGATCTGGTTGGTCGCTATCTTACCTGAACTATTGTTCAGGATGTCACGTCCTGCTTTCAAGGTTATTGAACCGGCATGAGAGGATTGGTATAAGGGGCCACTTAAGGTGAAGCCTTGCAGTAATGCGCCGTTCGGTCCAATGGTGATGAAATCGTTGTTGTTGACCACCTCCTGAGTGGCAGCCACGTGGGTGCTCCCGCCACTCCACATGCCACGTGTAATGACGATTTGATTATTGGTAACCGTCCCATTGGCCAGCCAGGAAATATGACCACCACCCAGAGAGAAGGTCATATCATGGAAGCCTGCGCCGACCAAATGGACACCAGGTGTCCAGAGCGTGCCATTGGTTAAATCCCCGCCACTTAAAATGGTCAAACTGTTCAGGTTGAAGAACAACGGATTGATATTGGAGTTCACCAGATTATTGTTGAGCGCCAAATTACTCGCACTGCTGGAAATTACCAGATTGCTGGCCGCTTCCGCAGCATTCAAGGCCACGGAATTACTGCCGGAGACACCGGTTGGGTTGGATACTGTCCGAACCCAGGCGTCATTCAATCTCGCATCCAAATTAGGCTGCAATGTGCCTTGCCCAGTGCCCTGGGTGGGCAGAAGCACGGCATCATCATGAACAATCATTTCATTGATATGAGTTGCCAAAACGGCTTGATTACTACCGCTTAGCGCACTGCCTGGCGTAATCGGGGTACTGCCTGTCACCGTTGATGTGATACCCTTATTGACGGTTGCTTGCCGGAAACTGGCTGTACCGCTGTCCCCAAAGCCACCCGCTTGATTGGTCAGATTTTGTCCGGAGGTGAAAGTTCCAGGCGTAGGCGCAACCACATTACCAGCGCCTCCACCGGTTCCCCCAGCTCCCGCTGTTGCGTTGGCAATGGCCGTGGGAGTGCCCGTATTGGAAGAAGCCAGAGTATCTGCCCAGGCGCCGCCGCCATGCCCGCCTTGTCCGCCGTTGGCTTGAATGTTACCACCGCCGGTCGGATTGCCGTTTCCGCTAAATTCAATTAATCCACCCTGTCCACCGGTTCCACCGGCTCCGGCTACCGAGGTTGCGTGCGCGGTTGGGTTTGCATTGGTGGAGGTTGCCGTTTCAGTATCGTAAGTATTGGCATAACCACCAAAGCCGCCCTTACCGCCATTTGCTGTGATAGCGCTGGCATTGGTCATCGTTTTGGAGCTGAATGCGATGAGTCCGCCTTGTCCCCCGGTACCTCCGACCGCCGTAACGGTGACACTCGCATCTTTCCCGTTACCGGTGGTTAAAGATTGACTTTGGGCTCTGGCGCCATTACCGCCATTGGCAATAATATTCGCGCTATTGGCGATGTTGTTCATGGCGTTGATGGAAATGGTGCCCCCATTGCCACCATTACCGCCATTGCCGTTGGCATCAAAGAAGCCGTCGATTCCATCTGCGCCGTTCGCCCGGATGGTGGCGCCGTTAATAAAGTTCCTGGCAGCGGCAACGACAATCGTACCGCCATTCTTGCTAAGCGCACCATCAGCAATTAAACCGCCCCGGTTCAGGATATCTCCTTCGTTGAACTGCACGATTTGGCTGTTGCGGGTGTTCAGGGCGCTCTTGTCCGAGTCGGACATCATCTGGCTGTCCGCGCTGTTGACGACTGACGCGGTGGAGTTGGTCTGCCCGCCGGAAATCAGTCGGATGGTACCGCCTCTAAAAGCCGCTGATCCTGGAGTGGCGAATAAGATATTGGTCATTGTCGCCGTGTCATGGGTGCCGCTGCCCAGACTGATAGGACCAGGCACCGGGTTGCTGGCCAGCTGAGGATTGGCCGTCATCACGGCTGCATCGCCATTGTCCGGTTTTAGATCCGCAGCGGCGACACCGTTAGCACGCACCAGGCCCTGATTGTTAATGGCGCTTCCTTCAATATTAATGATGTTAGTGTCATAGGTGCCGATGACCTGTCCGGAAGTGTCAATGACCGAGCCGGTTCTTAAATCCACGGTGCCGGTGGAGTTGATAGTGACCGCGCCGCCAGCGCCACCAAAGCCTTGGGCATTAATCTGTGCGTTGGAACCCAACGTCATGCCGCCAACGTTCATTTGAACCAG
>Ga0157374_10000241_pt1 | contig 50896 bp, 62 predicted proteins | sample M25metaG_FD_115308 | JGI IMG/M metagenome (GOLD analysis project Ga0157374, IMG submission 115308) | Miscanthus rhizosphere microbial communities from Kellogg Biological Station, Michigan, USA - M2-5 metaG | ecosystem: Host-associated > Plants > Roots > Rhizosphere > Soil | place: USA: Michigan...
GTTCCATCTTCAGCCGTCGAGTGCTTTCAAGTCGTGCCCTCATGAGGCCTCCTCGGCCATTGACTCACTTTCCTCTTTTTCGATTGAGTACCCAGTGGCATCCTCTACGCTTGGGCTTTCGTTAGGGCAGCCTTCGTCACCCATTCGTGAGGAGCTGCCGTCGTCGCCCTGGCGGTTAACCAATGGCTGGTCAAGACGTCGCGCGACTTCGAACTGCTTACTACGCTTGTTCTCGCGAACCTGTTCAGCAGTGAATTCGCCTCCGCAAATGCTGCAACGCCAATAGTTCGATGGGCGGGCACTAAATCCTGCCCCCATGCTCATCAGAACGCCTGGCCAAAACCAACTCGCCGCCGCACCCCGGACACTGTCGATGAATCATGGTTCTCCCATGTACTTAGATTTGATACGAACCTTCATCGGGACCCGGTCCGCTTGAGCCGGATAGCTTCCATCTCCACGGCAGAGAGCCGAGAACGATCGCAGTATCCTGAACCTAGCAGACAGGCGTTGTAATTGCGTTTGTGCTCCGCGGTTGCCAGAGTCTTGGCCTCCGCCGTTGTACGCGGAGTAGTCACAAGTCTGCTCGCCGCCTGTACATGCGAGGATGTTACGCCGGTGTTCAGAAACTGCAATTTGGGCCGCTTCCCGTGGAGTCAACCGTGAGTGGTCACATTGTTCCCATCCATTCACACAGTTCCACAGATTGCGGTCGTGTTCTGCCGCGAGCACCTCGCTTATCTGCGAAGCGGTTAGCTTGGAACGATCGCAGGATTCCGATCCCTCTTTGCAGTCCGACATGTTGCGCTGGCGGACTGCAACATCCACCGCCCTGAGTTCCTGCGGAGTCAGTTAAGTGAGGTCGCAACTGGCATACCCATTATGGCAGTTGCCAATGTTGCGCTGCTGCGCAGCGATTGATGATTCACGCCCCTCAGATTCAGTAAGACGTGAAGGATCGCAGGAGGTTATACCCGTCGTGCAATCAGAGACGTTTCGCTGGTGATCGGCGACGGCCAGGGAAATGGCCTCGGATTCACTGAGCTTCGAACGGTCACAGGAATCGTAGCCGTTCCTGCACTTTGCAACGTCTCGCCTGTGCTCTGAGGCTGCAACCTCGGCGGATTGCGACGCATTCAACCTTGAGCGATCACAAGTTTCCCAACCGTTCTTGCAGTTCGCGAGGTTCTGGACATCGGAAGATTGCGCACACAGAAGAATGGGCCAGAAGCTTAGGCATGCTAATTGCATGAATCTGTGTTTGGAGACATTGACTCTCATATCTGCCGCCTCTCGAGGGAGACAATCACGTCTCGAATGCTGGACGGAAGAACTTTTCCGGCCAGCGATATTCGAGATGCATGACAACACCTACTTCTTCTCTTCTCTTGCTTCCGCAATGCTGGCCTGTTGTCCTGCAGTAGAGACCGCCTTTACGAATGCCTCAGCACTTTCCGGAGTGGACACTTTGCCGGAGAGAATTCGGCGGAACATCATGTGTTTGCCATAAATCGCGCGAGTGGAATCGTCATCCTGCTGAATGACTGCTCCTTCCAACGTGATTCCAGCGAAGGCGCCCCTGGAGCGCGAGTAAGTCAATACCTGGGTGTTCATCTTCCAGTCAGTTCCAGCGGACGCGTGACGGCCAACCGGGCCGGCAGCTACGGATCCTTCGCCAGATAATTGGAACTTACTCGAGAGCAGATGCTGGAAACCCTGGTCGTTCATGACCAGCATGACCAGATCCACACCCTCGACCCCGATCTGTAATCCCCAGCTTCCCCCGCCAACCGAGACGAACGCAGGCGCGCTCCAACCGCTGGACGTTCGGCATGAAGCGATACCACGCCCGTGTTTTCCGCCGAAGATGAATCCGCCCTTGATCAAGTCCGGGACTACCAGGATGCACTTTGCGTTACTCAACACCTCCTCGGGGATACCCTTGTCGGGAGTCGCCATAATCGAGTGCAGAACATCCACCGATGACTGCAGGCGGGCGACCGAATCCTCGCGGGCGGACCCTGCCCAGGCGAACGTCGCAAACACGCCCAAGAAACTAACCAGCAAAACAGATAAAGCTTTCTTCATGAATGTTTCCTTTCAGTGCGGAGCTAAGGGAAGACAACTTCAGATTTGCTGACTTAGTTCAGTGGACCTGAAAGAGAGAGAAGGAGTGCTCGTCTCAACCTTCATAATGGGCTTGCTTGCAGACATAAGCTGGTCTGAATTGCTCAGATCGGTTATGGTGCCGGCGCTTGAGGTGGCCGAGATTTGCCCCAATCTGAGCAATCCTGCACAGAATGGCAGAGCGCAGTCTGACACTCTAGATTCACGGGAAAATCTTCTACCCCTCGGGACCTGGTACTTCTCCCGAGAAACCGTCAGGTAAAGGGATGGAAATCAATGTTCGTCGATTTCGCAAACGCTTGTGGAGAAGAATTACCTCCATCCCGAGTTGGTTAGCGCAACTGCGCGCAAATCTCGGACCGGAAAGCGGAGGATTGACACCGCAACGAATGTGTCCGTTTTGTGGACTGATTACGCCGCGTCACAAATCCTGCTGTCTGGAATGCGGAAGATCACTCAAGGCCGCCTAGGAACTGTCTTGGGAGTAGGAGCGGGATAGCCAGCCCACTTCCATTCTTTGCTCAACGAACTACGGCGCTCTGATTTACGTACTACGGAGTATGCAGATGGAAGCGCACACCAGCCTAGGAACGATCGAGCGCTTGGAAAAGCAGAGCAGACTACTTTTGCGGACGTACCAGGCAGAACTTGCGAAGGATCCAGCCAGTCCGAGAACCCAAAGTTCCCGCAGCAATATGATTGCGTTGCGCCACAGCATTGTCCAGATCTACGGAGATGCCGCTGCGCTCCAAGTAACTAGCGCCATGGCTCCCGCTGTCCATCGTTAGTGATTCACAGCCCAGACTAGCTCTTCCTTTTCGCATCGCGGCTTCTGCTCCAGTCATTGCGCATTGCAAGCGCAGTAGGCCTCACGCCCTTGGCGATCGAATTCCCTCGAGGAGCTGCGCAAGAGTCCCATAAAGGTTGGTGGGAGGCTCGCCTTTGGGGTAAAAGCCATGGGCGATCACTTCAGAAGGCAAGTCGGCGCTATTTCGGTACGCGCCGCTCATGGCGATGGTAACAATCCTCGGAAAACGACGGCGGATTTCCGAGAGCAGGTCCAGACCGGACATTCGTGGCATGTTCAGGTCGGAAATGATGATGTCGGGTGCGCGCTCATTGATCAATACAAGAGCTTCCACGCCATCCACAGCGGTGGCAACGTCGTAACCGACTGACTCAAGAAGCACAGTCAGGCAGATACGGATAGTCGGGTCGTCGTCCACGACAAGAACTTGACGTTGTGTTGGGGCTGCCATAGTCACACAGTTGAGTGTTACATTCAGTGGCTATCGCAGTCTGGTCAAAAGTGAACGATTTCATGTCTCGTACTTGTCTCGCACATCATTGACTAAGTGTCGACACGAAACGGTGCCCCGGGCCCCTCCGATTGCTCATTTGCCGCAACTGAACCGGGGCCCGGTCCAACCTGTTCCAATTATTTACCGTATTGACACAAAACCAAGGATGTTGGACAACTGAATATCTAATATGACATTCGTGTTGCCCTCGGCCCTGCCGTACTGATAGCGGCTGTTGTAGCCGTCCTCATACCCGCGACGGAATCCCTCGCGGAAGTAGTAGTTGTAATCATCCCGGTCAACGTAATATCCGTTGTAGCCGTAGTTGGCGTCCTGATACGCGTACGAGTCCTGGTAATCGGAATGCCAGCGGTCATCGCGATCTGCCTGTCCGGTTCGGAAGCCTTCGCTGTAGCCGTAGTTCACAGCCTGTCGCAGGACATCGGCTCCGTATTGATTGATTTCATAGTAATTCCCGCCACGCTGGTACCGGTAGATCGGCGCGCTGTGGTAGTAAGGATCACGATCATAGTCGCGGTTTCGCTCGTTCTGAAACCGAAGTTGTTCTTGCCTTTCACGATGTAAGTAGTCCTCCTGAAAACGATATTGCGCCGTGCGTCTTTGCTGCTGCAGTTGTTGGGTCCTCTGCTGCTCCAGGCCGCGCTGGCGCTGCTCGTCCTGTTCTTTGCGGAACTGAGCCGAGCGTCGCTGTTGCTCTGCAACCATCTGTTGCTGGCGCTGTTCGGAGAGACGTTCGCCTTGTTGTCGATTCTGCTCCTGCTGCCGTTCCTGGTTTTGCTGCTGTTGAACCTGTTGTTGGCGCTGTCGGTTCAGTTCCTGCTGCTTCTGATCGTTAGCGCGCTGTTCCTGCTGGTTCCGCTCTTGCTGCTGTTGCTGCTGAACTTGCTGCTGCCTGTTCCGGTCTTGCTGTTGCTGCTCTTTCTGTTGTTGCGCTTCCTGTTGCCGGTTCGCGTTCTGCTGCCGGTTCCCGTCCTGTGGCTTCTGCGCTTGCTGCGGTTCGGGTTTGGACTGCTTTTGATCCTGCTTAGCTGGCTTGTCTTTGTCAGATTTGTTTTGTTTTTCGTCCTGCTGATCCTGCTGTGAGTAAACAAGAGCAGTGGCCCCCAGAAGCACGAACAGAGCGGCCGTGCTGAGAACTGCGATGCGTTTCATGTATGTTGCCTCAAGCCAAGCCTAGATCCCAAGGAGGAAAGTAGCTGTGTCCTTTTGACCAGTTGGACGGTTTCGTTTGCCCGGGTGCGCATCTGCATCGCGGTCCGGAGCGCGCACTTTACCGAGCAATAGTGAGCAGATACCTACCCGAGTAGAGGGTACGTTTATAACTTCATGAGGAGATCATCATGAAAAGCTACTATCTTCACCTGCGAGCGTTTGTCTGTGACATCTGCCAAGGGCCTGTTGTTACCGGCTCTACGGCTGTGCGCGAAAGGGATATCGAGAAAGAAACTCAGATTACACAAGTAGGAGCGATTTGCCTGTCTTGTGGCCATCGGCAAAGTGAAGCGACTGCTCCGGGAAGGACGCGCGACTTTCCACCAGTTCCATGGGAACCACCGAAGGCCGCGACGGTCCCCGCTATGGGACATACCGCGAGTGCTTATTGTGAGATGCTCAATCGTGAAGAACTACATTGAGAAGGGAACTGTGAACCTGCAGTCCGCCGTCTTCTCCCCCTGCGTAATTAATGAATCCCATTTTTCTGAATCGATTCATGAAAAAGCTGACACGCGAACGGGTGGTCCCTACCATCTCGGCCAGAGTTTCTTGACTGATCTTTGGGACCACACTTTCCGGCACTCCTTCTTTGCCAAAACGCGCGAGCATGAGAAGGACACGGGCCAGCCGCTTTTCGCTGGAATTGAACAACTGGTCAACCAAATCTTCTTCGTAACGGATGTTCCGTGCCAGCAGGTACGCGACGAACATTTCGGAAAGTGTCGGTTCGCGGTGCAGCGCCTGCATCATGGCGTTCTTCTCAATCCGCAGCACGGCGCAGTCGGTCATTGCGGTTGCCGTGCCCATACGGAGTGGCTGTCCAGCAAGCGAGCCTTCACCGAAGAAGGTCCTGTCGCCCAAAATTCCAATCGTCGCTTCTTTGCCGGTCTTGGAAACAACTGCGAGCTTGACTTTTCCTGTCTGGAGATAAAAAACCGCATCGGCGGGATTCCCCTGCGCGAAGATAGTGCGTTTCTTCGCAAAGAGCATGGCTTTCGTGCCCTCGCCGATTGTGGCTAGCAGTGCCTCCGGGTCGAATTCACGGTTCTTCTTGGCAATTCCAACAGGGCTCATCTGTCAACATTCTAGTCCCGAGGGAGATGCGAGAATGAGCCTTTCTGCTCAGTATTTTATGAAGAGGTGCGCGAACCTTGAGGTGGCTCAAGAGCGCCGGTTTCCATCAACGGATACCCAGTATGCTCTTGGGGTAACCGCTGCCAAGGCACACTGATTGGCAGCCGCTGCGAGGAGAAGCGACATGCATCCGGAAGAGCTAATGAAGCCTGATCTGTTGAGTGAAATCGTTCTGTTAACTTTCGGCACTCTCGTCCTTTCATCTCTGGTGTTGGCAATAGTTGCCGCGCTTGCTCGATCATGACGGCGCGGCAGTGCTGTTTTGAATGATTATGACGCCTACGGTACAAGTCGGAACGATTCTGATTGCAGATCGCCCTCAGATCACGCATCTCCTTGCTCTCGCTAGTGAGCCCTATTCCGGGAAATGGAGCGTAGTCCAGGGGCTCGACGGCTTCGCGATGGATCGCAAGATCCATGCCGCGCGTTGGAACTTCTTTTTCATGGCGGCCGAGGTAAGAGTAATGTTTTTTGGATCTATCGGGACAACCAGGATCCGGAACGCGGTACGACGAATTCTTGCGAAGGTAAGACCGCAAGGCTTCAACTCTCTTGAAGTGACTGGAATCGTTGCGAAGCGTTTTTTGGGAGTGCACTATGCCACGGTTTCAGCACATTCGCGTCACATCCAGCCGAGTTGCTATCTCGATGGAGTCGAGATACGGCGGGCTTCCCAGTCGGACGCCGAATGGGCCAACGGCTGAGTTTGTCGCGCAATAACTCCAGGCCGATGCAGGAACCGTGGAGAAGGCTCATAGACAAAACAGCAAGATTTCCTCGGAGTAGTCGTGACGGTACTTCCCCTGGCAGGTTGTGCAATTGGCGATCACGAATCGATATCGACATCGACAAATCCGCGACCCCAAACGGTGGCAATAGCAACGCGGGATAGCCATTTTGCTCCGGCTAGGTGCGGTAAGGATTCAGAAAATGACAGGCGCGTTCTGGAGGTGAAAAATGTCGACTAAACCTGGTGACAGTTTCGATCGAATTCTTGAGTCGGCAGTGGTGGCGAGTTGGCCTGCCGTGGTGCGCGGCCTCGCGACAGACTTGGTTCACGTCGAATACGACCTCACAGGGAGCGGCGTATTAGATTATCTGCAACTTTGGTCGTGCATCGGCAAAGGCCATTGGCTTTTGGTTTGTGGATACCAAACGGCAGGTTCCGAGTTTCGTGACCCCGGTGTGCAGTTCCACAATGGATACCAATCGGAAGATTTGGCACGCATTCTCGAACTCGTGATATTGCGTCAGAAGGAGTTTACTTTTCCGCGGAACTTCGGCCGAGCGGGCTTGCTCCAGATCGCAACGCCCACGAAGGCTGCTAGCGAAGCAGCGGCGGCTTTAGTGAACGAAACCTTTAACCGCATCAAGTGCGCGCCCGCAGAACCGCTAATAGCCTGAATTGTTTACCTCAAAGCATGCAGTTGTGTTCGGTTCTAGTATGCAGGCGGACAAGGTATTTATAGGGAAGAAGCCTTGTCTGAAGCTGCCAAACGTCGGTCTCGGTGAGGATCAGTGCGCGGGAGTCCCGTGCTTAGCTCGCACTTCTCTCCTGGTTTAGCCCCACAGGTTGGGCAACGAATCGATAGGACTTTTTTCTCACTTACTTTCATAAACAAGATATTGAGCCAGGTGCCCAGGAGTAGCTGGTCAATTCTGACCAGTCATTCGGATTTCACAGCAACGAATGAGCTAGCAATCAAAAAAGCCTCGTCAGAGACGAGGCTGGGAATTTCCCGAGACTTCAGGCTCTCACTTTTTTGGTTCCAGGACTATCTCGCGTGCAAGTCGGCTGCCGATAATGTCCCGATAGGAAGACCGATCTGTGTAGCCGGCCTCGATCTTCGGCGTGCCGCCAAAGAGTTCCTGGCCGAGTTCTTCCGCTTTGTCAGCATTGGCCTCCATGGTGGCCAAGTCCTTGTATTCCGTCATGAGGATCACGTTGCAGTCAGTCGGGTTGTGCGCTTCCGTCCGAATCGCTTTGTAACTCAGCACGTACCCGGCTTTCTTCATGGCGTCTTGCTCTTTTTTCCAGTCGCCCGCCAGGTAACGAGCGTACCGATCTTCCATGCCAGCCTTAACGTGGATGCATTGCATTTCCCATACAGACCCATCGTGGTACGGCTTTGACTCTGCCAGCATAGGCAAAGCAAATAACAGCACGCATCCTGCGACAAGCGCCGAGGCAATTCTTCTCATCTTGGTTTCTCTCTTCCTGAAATGGCGTGTTTCAAAGTGGGCAGAGCATGTCCGAACCGCCCCACGCTTCTAGCGACTATGTCAGTCTCGAGAGCTACGGGCTGTTCGCTATTGACCACTTCAAGGAAAGATCGGGGAATTGGCAATGCCGAATCAGGCGTTCTTCCCCTAATTTCTCAGGTACACTCTGGTACACAATTTTCAGGTTAAAAGATTTAGTAACGGTGCTTCTAATTCCTTCTAGTGCCGTCCGTGCCTTGAGTTGTCTTTAGCTTACGAAAATCCGATCTTCTCATAACCCAAAGGTCGGTGGTTCAAATCCACCCCCCGCAACCAACCTAAACCCTTTTAAATCAATAGGCTTTCGACACTGCAAGGGAACTGCAAGTAAACCGCAAAAGAAAAAGTGGTCGCAGTACGAATGTGCTCAAGACGGCACAGGCGTTCCGCTACGAGCGCATCGATTTGAAAATTCCCACAGTCATCGTGTGCACCCGCCACCGCAACTGATGCGCCTTTACCCATGACGCGCAATGACGGCGCTGCCGATAGAACAACACGGTTTGTTGCACAGGCGGCATTGTTATGGAATCAATACCACAACTTTGCCCATGTTCAGCCCAGAACAGGGAATTTGGGCTATATGGGCGATGTTTCGAAAGTTATCTTTTCGGCACGTCCCAACTGCCGCGCAAATCTGCGGTATGAAACGGTCCTCCGTAAGCCACGTCTTCCCAATCTCGCCATTGCGTGCGAAACAAGTCTGCCAGCCATCCCGCAACTGCAATGGATGATTCGTGTGAGCGGTACACGAGCCACCGGAAGTCGCTGGTGAGGAAGGATTCGTCCCCCCGGTAAATCGGATCCATTAAGGAGACCGCGATTTCGTAGTCCACAGGTCCTTCGAGAAGCAAAAAACATCGCTCGATGCATCGGTCTTGGATTGCCCGCAGCAAGAGTGATGTGCCATCCCTGTGTTCCCAAAGTTCCTGATGAAAAGCAATAACGTTGGTTTGCGGATCACATTTCTGTAGAGGAAACCAGTATCCCTTCGCACCCCAAACTGCGTGTAGGGTCTCCCGTAGCTGCTGGCGCTCGGATTCGGCCAGAACACGGCGATAAGGGAGAGGCTCAACCTGAGCAAGCTGAAGGGGACCAACGCTACTGATGTAGGACTCGAACGCTTTAAACTCATTAGTCAGCGCAGCGCGTGCTTCGGGTTCCTGAAACTCGCCAAACAGAGACGACAACGCACTACGGCCAGCGTCGAGCAGCTGTACGCGGGCCTCTTCTAGCGAATGAAACTGCTGTCCGGTGATTCTCTCAACCTCTACTTCGATGGCTTCATCAAGCCTATATCTGGGAAACAGTCTGTAAGCGGCCTGAGAGTAGTCCTTGCCCACCCGGTCCTGCCCAGACTCGACGAGCGGCATGTATTCTTGGGACCACTGAAAGTGCTGATTGGCGCAGAACCTCCGAGCAGCTGTATGCAGTGCGGCAGTTAAATCCATCATGTCGCTTTTACAGTAAGTTGTTAGCTGTCGTCCAGTCGGACTCCTGGTCAATTGTCGCAATTCGAGCGAAGGGAGAAAAAATGTCCTTGACATTCCCCTCTTAATAGGTCAGGCATTGTCACAGCATTGCGCTTTCTATTCCCCTTTGAGACGAACGAGACCGTGCAACTCACCGCTCCGTCCCCAAGGTGTGCGACTTTTTCCCAGAATGTATTACCCGCCAAGTGAAGTTGAAGCTTCCCAGGGCATGGCCACCACACCGTAATGCTTGAGTAGGTCGCGATAGAGCGGGTTCAAGGTGGGGTCATAGAGGTCGGGGGCGAGCACACCTTCCTTCAAGTTATCGAGCACGACGATACGCGTACTGCCACCCAGTCGACGAAAGGCTTTCTCATGTAGCTCCGCCCAGATGCGCGAACTGGAGCGAAACGCCAGCAAGCGTACTGCTTTGCGGCTGTAGCCCAGGGTCATTACGAACAATCGCGTGCGCCGATACTTTCCGCTCTGGGGATCGCGCACCATGGGGCCGCTGCCGTAATCAACTTGCGCTTCTTCGCCAGGGGCGGTGAGGATGACGGCTCGTGGCTGCGGCGTTTGGGATCCGCGCAGTTTGTAAATGAATCGCCGAACGCTTTGGTAGCCGGCGCTAAAGCCATGATCCGATACCAGATCCTGCCAGATCGCTCTAGCATTGCGACCACGGCTCAGACCGAGCTGGATTACTTCCTCCAAAGGCTCACAGGCGCTCAGCGAACCGGAGGATTTTGCGTCTCCCGGGTCTCTCAAGTCCACGCCAAACCCGGTGATCACCTGTATGGCCGCTTTTGAATCGTCGCGGTTGCTTTTTCCCTTATCAGGAAGGTTTTCGGGGCTGTTGTTGCCCCTCAACAAAGGCAGTTCGGCCCCCCACCCGGTGGTCACCTCTATGGTCGGGTCGGTGATCACTTGCATGGCCGGTTTTGGTGGCCCCTGTCGTGACCATCCCCCCGGCCGCCACACCGTGACGCCAGCTGCTTTTAGATAGCCGCTTATGGTTTCTCGACGAACTCGAGTCGCCTGTTGGATGCGACGCAGAGACCAGCCTAATCGTCCGAGAGCTAAGATCTGTTGTTTCTTTTCTTCGTTCAAGACGTTCGCCATGCTGCGGGAGGCTACTCGCCTCCCAGCTGTTGTCAATGTCCTGAACGACTGTTTACATGGCCGGTTTTCAGGTGATCTTACATGGCCGCTTTTGGGTGATCACTGAGGGTTTGCTATTCGCGCTAAGGGTGGAAAGCTCGGCTTGGAAAAAGCTACTAGAACGGCTTGACCTTCCGATGAAACGGGCTGCTGGCCATCGCACCACAACGTGAAAATTGCGAAGGATACAAGCAGGAGGCTACCAATAAGGTGCTGTTTCACACCAGCAGTCTACTCCGGGGGAAGAGTAGCTTGACATAACTATTCGCAGGCATTATCACTTATCGGCTCTCCGGGAAACTCATGGAAAGCGGAGAGCGCCTTTCTGCCATTCTTCCAGCGTGATTCTTGCATTGAACGCCTGAATGCCTTTCGCCTTAGCTAAGTCCTTAAGAATCGCCTCGCCTTGGCGCGGCTCGAATTCGAGAGCGTGTGCTGCGGCCCAGAGACGGACGCCCGTATCGTTGCTCAATAGAAGAGGCAAGAGCTTCTGTTGATGCTCTCGTCCACGCTTACGCAATTCGCGATAGATAGCACCGATTCGGTCAGCAGCGGGGTTTCCTGCTCGGTAATCGCCACGATCTTGAGCTTGACCATGTTCGGATGCAGCTTGCTCGTACAGTATGATGAGTTCTTCTGTCGAATTTCTTTCATACGTCTTCCGAACGGCCATCATGCATTCGATGATAAATGGCGAGGACGAGCAATTTTACAACTTTGCACTTTTCATACTTTTGCGATTATGAGTACTCAGGCGATTTTCTCGTCCAAATACCGTGCTTACATGGCATGTGGCGCGACATCGAAAACAGATTGCATTGGACGTAGTCGCGCGTGTTTAATTAGATTAAACCTGACACGAACGAAAACATGCAAAACAGACAGAGTCGACCCGTTCTTTTCAAGGCACTGCTTGCAACGTTGGTCGTGTCCGGACTGAGTGTCCTGTTTGTTCTCGACGCTCGACATTTGGGGCGACAGCGAAACTCGGCCTTAGCTAAAGGATATGTGGGTGGTGACTACGACGATTGGCCGCCACCTGGGTCTTCTCAACACTACCAAGCCCCACCGGACATCACAGCGGATTCCGTTCTATGGCATTCATCGATAATGGGCGATCGAAACTTATCTCGCGCAATGGGAACGAGTTCAGGTCATTCCCTGAGCTGAACATCGCGCTGGGGCTCGAATGTCGTGCTCAGACCGCTGTGCTCGATGGCGAGATCGTCTGCTTGGACAACACAGGGCAGACCAACTTCGAGAATCTTCTGTTTCGTCGTGGCGAACCTCGGGTTTATGCATTCGACCTGCTGTCATGGGAGGGGGAAGACCTTCGCTACTTACCCCGCGAAGAACGCAAACTCAGGCTTCGTGCTGTTCTCCCGCAGACCGGCGAACGCCTGCTCTATTGCGATCACGTCGAACTGGCCGGCGAAGAATTCTTTTGGCTAGCGTGTCAACGCGATCTGGAAGGCATTGTCGCCAAGTGCCGTTTCGATCCCTACCTGCTCGATGGAAGCGTCCGTTGGTACAAGGTCAGGAACCGCCAGTACTCCCAGTGGGTCGGGCGAGAAGAATTGTTCGAGCGGGAGCGCGAAACAGATCCAGAGTTCGCGATTTGGAATAGCTGCGTAAAAGTCTGCGACAGCGCCGAAAACTTGATCGATGCTTACTGATCCAGTCCCTCGAAAGAGTCGGACCGAATACCTGAAAAGCGATCAGATCAAGACACTCGATTTACCAACCGACCGAACCCTGCAAGAGATCACCACAAAGATCGACAGCACGATGAAATTGGGACGGAAGACCGAAGTGCGTAGGTCTTGTGAGGAGTTTCTGACCATAGCGTCACAGTTCTACAAGGTTCCCCGTTGCGGCATTCGCGTTCTCGCTGCTCGACCGTTGCGGGTTCGAGAGAGCTGGACGACGGAACTTTTCGGCGATTACACCCCCGACACAATGATCATTCGCGTATGGATGCGAACCGCAGTACGCGAGGAAATCACGTCGTTTGGTACGTTTTTCAGCACGTTGACCCACGAATTCTGTCACCACCTCGACTTCCAATTGTTCCACTTCCCGGATTCCTGGCACACGCGCGGCTTCTACGAGCGAGCGGCTGCGCTGTACCACCATGCCCGAGGAACTCCCCGCAAACGGCTTTTCTGGGTTCAGATGGGGCGTGAACGTTGGCGGATTGACTGGCAGAAGACGGCGCGAGGGAGATAGGAGTCAGGCCGACTTCCGCATCCTGCGATACTCCGTCGCCGGCTTCTTCTGATGGTAGGCCGTCGCCAAGCGCATCGAGCAGAACACTTCGTTACACGAATCGCAGCCCTCGGCATGTGCCACGCAGACGTGAGCGTCACAGCTACATCCGCGGGCCTGAAGGGCTTCTCATCGGACTCGCCGAAGAACTCAGCTGAGCGAAATACGAAGACAATGACGAAGTTCGCCATCGTTGGCTGGCCGGCAGCACAGGCTGCGGGCGATTGGCCGCTTTGCAGCTACCAAGTGGATAGTCGGCTACTCGGAAACTGGGAAATCTGATCGTAGTTGGCGAGAAAGCGCGCCGAGAAAAGGCGCTGGACTTCAGCGGGCGCAACTCCCGCCCGGGAACTGGTTCGCTCCACCCGGTAGCAATCGAGACGGCAGCGGAGGCAACGAAGCTGTCGGAGCTTTCGATGGAAAGGGTCGCTAGGCGACTCCGCGAGCGTGCAGGCCGTAACGTGAAGTGAACGCTGAGCAGGCTCCGAAACAATAATTGCAGGAGCCGACCTGACTTTTTCACAGGGAAGGCCGCTGACGATGGAGATGGAAGAGCGAACAAGCTCCATCGGACCTGCCGGGGTAATGGCGACGGCATGTAGGCATAGGAGACCAGATGCAACACGGGAAGCCCCAGCGGTGATCGCGGTCGGGATCACTGGCAGCTCGTGAGAGACCGGCCGGGCCGTGTGGGGTGGCGGAGAGGTTCGTAGTACCTATGAAGCCGGGTAATGCCGGTAGAGGGAAGGGGCCTCAGTTAAAGACCAACGCACGAAGCGACGAAGGACATGGGGATTGACGATGAGTCTAGCCGCCCCAGGTTTTGTGTTCAGAAGTTGCAGACGGCGTTACCTGCCTAGTTCGCTAGGTGTGCGTCTTTTCCGAGAGCCGGATGCGGGAAATCCGCCTGTCCGGGTTCGATGAGCGGGAACAGGAAACAGAGCCAAGCCAAACCGGACTGAGGCAGCTGCGCGAAAGCGCAGTCAACCGCCACCGGGAGACTAAAGCCACTGCGCCTGTTCTCGACTCTACTCCAGCAACCCGAGATTGCGCTTTTGGCGATAACTCGGGCTAGCGCTCATTGAGGGAAGCTGGGTTATTTGGCAACCAATGGACAATGCGCAATTCTATCCGGCAGCCCACGCAGAAACATGGGCCAGCGTTGGCGCCGGCCCGTAAATAAAACTGTCAGCGACCGATTACTTTGGCGGCTGCTCCGACATAGGTTTTTTCGCACTGGCCATCTTGACCGATGTCACGTGAATTGAATTGTTGCTTGCGTCAACGTGGCCGCTGACGCGAACGTCGTGGCCTTCATGGCCTTTCACCGCATCGGAGTTCTCGATGGTGTAAGTCTTGTTTTCTTTATCGGTCGTGAAGCTCTTGCCATCGTCGCTTATCTTGCCGCTCAGATGTTCCAGCTTTGTACCTTTCGTTTTCGTTGTAGAGGTCGTGTTTCCGGCTGGCTGTTGCGTCCCAGCCTCTTGCGCTATGGCTACAAGTGAGACCGAAACGACTAGAGCGAACAGCATTAATCCGAGTCGCTTCATCGAATTTACCTCCTTCGAAGGGCGCTTTCTGAATTCTACGCTCCGATCGCGTTCGTTCGACAGGGCAGTAGTTCGCCATTGCACTTCAAAACGCCCCGCCAGTTCACTAAGTTCTCCACCTGCGATCTCAGGTCGCGGAGGGTCTTCAAACCGAGATGCGGCCAGAAGTCACAAGCGCGGTTATTAGAGCATCCGTAACCTCGCCAGGTTAAAGGATGATGGCCGAAATGACGAATCCGATAGAGTGGGCGAAAGTTGGAGGGCCGGTGGCACAGCGGCGCTGATATTGGGCGCCTAATGGACGAACGCTGAAATGATTTGTACTGTTTTTGTACTGTCGGGCTGCCTATCCCGCCTATTTCGCCCTTATAGCCTATTGTAAAATCAATAACGTACGTGTTTTCAATAGCCGGGTGGAGTTCAAATCCACCCCCCGCAACCAAAACCCTCCGCAGTTCCTTCCTGTAAGTTCCACGGAATGTTAAGTTTGCGAGGAGAGCCGTGTGCATGGCTTTTTCAGTTCGCAGCCGCGTTCTTGTTCCATGTTCCAAAACGTGGAACACAGGTGTGAAGGCTTAGCCCTTGTGGCTGACCGATGATCTCTAGCGCCACACAAGCTGACGTCGAACTTCTTCCTGATCGAGAGGATCTGTTAACGCTGTGATTGCTCTGCCTTCGAGAAGATTCGCGTCTTCTTTCTCGCCCAGCTCTTCAAAAATGCTCAATAGACGCCGTAGATGCGTCGCGAAAAGTCCCAGAATTGCGTCGTCGTGATCTCCTAGATTGTAATGAGCTTCTAGTTTGTCCAGAATGGCATTGACAGCGCCAGTAAACGTCACGCCTAGGTTGCGCCACAACCACGACTGGCATATACTCTAGGTATATGCCACAAGAATGATGCTAGGAGAGAGAGGCATGCAGCGAAAAGCCAAAGTTTTCATGAATAACCGGAGCCAGGCGGTGCGCTTGCCCAAGGATTTTCAGTTTAAGACTAGGGAAGTCTACATCCGAAAGGTGGGAAGCGATGTGGTGCTGTCTTCGCGACCTCTGGATTGGTCGTCTTATCTGTCCGAAGCCCCTGCCGCCTCGGAAAACTTCATGGAAGGTGTGGAAGACCTTCCGGTGCAGGAGCGCGAATCCTGATGCCGCGCTACATGCTGGATACCGACACCAGCTCTTACATCATGAAGCGCTCGAACGATTCCGTCTTGCGACGGCTTAAGAAAACTCTCGTGAGCGATGTCTGTATTTCGGTGATCACGAAGGCGGAGCTTTTATTCGGAGTTGAGATGTCGCCGCGACGGCCGCAGGATGAAGCTGCACTCGTTGCTTTTCTTGCATATGTTGGCGTGCTAGATTTCCCCGACCAAGCAGCTCTGGATTACGCAAAAATCCGCGCCGACTTGCAAAAGAAGGACACGATAATCGGCGCCAACGACCTGTTGATTGCAGCGCATGCTGGCAGCCTCGGCTTGACTCTGGTAACGAACAACACGCGTGAATTCCGACGAGTTCCCCATTTGACCACGGAGAACTGGACGTTGGGGGGGTGAGCCAGTTGCAATCAGCCACCCGTCCCTCAAACGCGCCTGTCCTTTAACTGTCCAATAACGGTTCCTCAGCATTCCTTACAAGGTTTTAGGTTAGCCACCCGCGTCTTGCAAGTTGTTGAAATTACGATCCACTCTGGGCTCATCCCCCCAAAGGTCATGGGTGACACTTTTGGGCCGAACGGATTTTCGAGCGGTTCAATCACTCGAGTGTCCATATCGAAGTACCCCAAATCATAATCCATAAAACTGACCAGCCAGATGTCATCGTGGATCTCCTTGATGCCGACGGCCTATCCGGGAAAGACCTGGCTGAGATTGATTTTTTTGCGTCCCAAACAGAATGCCGGAAGGTGTGGAATCCCGCCGCCCTACGAGTGCGCGGAATTCCAAGACGATCCAGAACGGGGTAAAGGACATCTCGCCTCAGAACATCGGGGTTAAGCGACATTCGGCGGGCGCGCTGTCTCTTTCTTCCGAAGAACTCCCACGCGAGCCTCGTGGTTCATCCGAACTATCACTGGCACGTGGCCCAACATCCAGGGTTCAACCTGGAACGCCTTGGGCCGTCGACATTCTAGACATACAGGACCTGTAAGCAGGCGTTTTCGCTGGCGGCGGAGGACTAGATCCGGTTAATCGGATATTAAGAAGCTGCGCTAAACAGATGCGGAAACAGATTTCGCCTTTCGGGATTCCGAGGAATAGAACTTGCTTAGAAAAAGATCGCAGTCTTCGGCGGTCATAGGCTTTGCGAACAGATATCCCTGAACCAAATCGCATCCGAGGCGCCGAAGCAGCTCAAACTCCTCCTTAGTCTCGACGCCTTCAGCGACCACTCGCAGCCCAAGCTGCTGGGCTAGAGTCACGATAGCTCGAATGATCGCGCCATTTCCAGATTCGCCATTTGAAAGCGGATCAAGATTACGCACGAAAGATTGATCAATCTTTAGAGTGTCAATAGGAAGGTTTTGCAGATACTTGAGAGAAGAATAGCCGGTGCCGAAGTCGTCTATTGCGGAACTGATTCCCAAAGCGCGCAATTGTCCAAGCCGTTCGCTCGCGCTTTGGCAGTTCTTCATCACGACACTCTCTGTGAGTTCTAGTTCGAGCGAGGAAGGCGGCAGATCATATTTCTTCAAGGCCTGACAAATTGTCTCGATCCAATCCTCGCGCTCGAACTGCAATGTGGAGACATTTACTGCCATGCGTAGGCGACGATAACCGGCGCCCCGCCAGGCTGCGAGTTGCTCACAGGCCTGGTCAAGCACCCATTTGCCAATCGGAACGACCAAACCCGTCTCTTCCGCAATGGGAATGAACTTGCTGGGTCCGATGATTCCGCGCTTAGGGTGATCCCAGCGTAGCAAAGCTTCCAGGCCTGCTAATTCACCATCGGCGAGAAACTGTGGCTGATACTCCAAGAGGAATTCATTGTTGTCCATCGCCTGGCGCAGATCGCCCATTAGTTCGAGGCGTTCGTGCAGATGTGCGTTAATCTCGGGAGTAAAGACTTGGAATCCATTTTTACCCTTGAATTTCGCGTGATACATCGCAGTATCAGCATGCTGCTGGAGAACTTCCGGCTCGGCGCCATGTTCTGGATAACAGCTAATGCCAATGCTGGCGCTGATTGAATAGTCGCGTTCGCCGATGAGAATTGGCTTCCGCAGAACCTCGAGGCACGTCTGCGCGATGCGGAGAGTATCGCTTCGTTTGTGTGCGTCGCCGAGAACGAGGCAGAACTCGTCGCCGCCAATACGAGCTAGAGTGTCAGCCTGGCGTGTAATGGAGCGAAGACGTCTGGAAACTTCGACCAGAACCTGATCACCGGCCTGATGGCCGAGAGTGTCATTAACGTATTTGAAGCCGTCTAGGTCGAGGAGCAACACGGCAATCGATGAGCGGTGTCGATTGGCATACGCGATTGATTGGGCGAGCCGATCCTCAAGCAAAAAGCGATTGGGGAGCCCGGTTAACGCGTCATGTTGCGCCTGGTAGGATAGCCTATCGGTTAGCCGACGATGTTCGATGGCAATGGATGCCATGCCTCTGGCCATATTCAGCCGGTTACGATCTTGCGGCAACGCAGAGCGCACGTCTCGAAAGAACACGATAATCAGCCCGAGAAGTATATTCGAGGCGTCCACGACCGGCGCGGACCAGCACGACTTGAGATTGAGTGCCCTGGCCCACTCACTTAACTCCCGATCCGGAGACATAGACGGAAAATCTTCCACAAAAGCGATGTCGCGATAGTCCGATCTCACTCCCAGAGCACGAGCAAGATCGTCAGCTTTTTGTGCTTCTAGCCCCACCAGAATGTCTTTGCTTAAGGTGCTGGCGCCAACGCGGCAGAAGTTTCCAGCCTTTAGCAGCAGAACAGAGCAAATCGCACTGGGAAGCTGATTTTCCAAAATACGCACGAGCTGATGGAGACTGGCTTCAAGTGGCTGATTTTGAGTTATAGTCTCCAGGAAGTTACGGCGGTCAGCTTCCATTTGCTCATTGCGCTTGCGCTCAGTGATGTCGCTGGCGAGCAGCAGACCGGCCGGCTTACCTGCCCAGGTGATGGTTCGGAAAGAAAGTTCTACGTCGAATGGGGTGCCATCCTTTCGCCTGTGCTGGGATTCGCTCGTAACACCGGATTCCGCTGTGGTCAGGAGACTGCCGAGGGCCTCGGTCGAGTGCAAATCAGTGATCTTCATTCGCAGGAATTCGGATGTCGAGAACCCGTACTTGCTAATCGCTGCCTGATTCACGGCCACAAACAGCAATGTATGCAAGTCGAAGACGAGGTTCGGGTGCGGGTTGCTTTCGAATAAGAGTTGGTAGCGCTGCTCGCTGAGGGCGAGTTCCCGAGCCTGCGCCGAGAAGCGGCGATCGATCAGTGATGTCAAGAGAACCGACATCAGAACCACCAGACTTATCAGGATTATTGCGGAATTTGCGAGCACGGATATGTCGATGGCGTGAGACAAATTCGGCGCTGTATTCATCGGCATGAAGCTGACGGATGCCATGCCCGTATAGTGCATGACCGGAATTGCGAGACCCATGACAACTGAGGTAGCAACCTTATAAAGAGGGCCTCTATTCTCTTCGCGAAAATGAAATGCGAGCCACAGAGCCACCATGGAGATGACGATGGCTAACACCACGGACAACATCCACAAGCCGGGACTGTAGTGATGCATGGCAGCAAGACGCATGGCGGCCATGCCTGTATAGTGCATAGTCGCAATACCTGCGCCCATTAGCAGGCTGCCTCCCGCAATATGCAACGTGGTCATGCGCGGACGGCTGACTATAAACAAGGCAACAAAAGATGAAAAGATCGCGGCCAGCAACGACAGCAACACTGTCGGCACGTGGTAGTAAACCCGCATGGGCAGTCGGAATGCGAGCATACCCGTGTAGTGCATGGACCAGATGCCGGTTCCCATGGCAGTCGCACCGCCGATTAACCAAGTCAGGCGGGCAAGACCCCGAGTCGCAGTGACGCGGCCAGCAAGATCGAGAGCAACATAGGAAGCGAAAATCGCAATGACGACCGACAACGTGACCAAGCGATAGTCGTAGGAAGCAAAGATGGTATGAGGAACATGCATACTTGCGGGGGGTATTCCGGCTAGTGTGCCGTCTGCGACGGTCTCCCACAAGTTACGGCAGTCACGCATGGTCTCGTACCCGGGCGGCAAGTTGGCACTGGCATTAGAGACTCCCGCGCGTTCAATCACTTGGAAGCTACAAACATCTACAAGGTCCAATAGTGCTTGAACTGGGTTTGGGACCCCGGGGGGGCGGAGGCTTAAATCCTCTCTCCCTGACCAATCACGTGTTGTCTCCGGAATTCGAGGTATAAACCTTTTTCAGCTCCGGGACGTACTCCACTCCTTCGACACCAGGGGTGTCGGGAATGGTGGCGATTACCTTGTTGCTATGAAGATCAATAATGTAAGTCTGGCCCGCCGACAGATGGGCGGAGATCAGGTAGTGATCGTCGGGATCGATTGTCAGGTAGTCGAACCGGCTTCCCAGCAGGCCCGGGTACATCGAATGCGGCGACCTGTCTTAGTGCTGGTTGGCTTGCCTGCGCGTCCAACGGCGGGAAAATAGGCAGAAAAATCAGGATCATCAAAATTGCAGATAGTCTAACCACCACAACCCTCCGACGGAGTTTTCTCAGTTGTTGTGCACGGCGTCCATTGTCACCGTGGTGCCAGCGTGCAGCTCATCAGTTCCGCGTAACGCAACGGTATCACCTGGATGTAAGTCTCCAAAAACTTCAACCAGTTTGGGAGCGCTGACTCCAGTTTTGACATCGACCCACTCCGCCTTTCCATCACGGATGCGGACGACAAAGACTCGCTCCAGGGTGGTTGCCACCGCCGAAGGGGGGACGAATAGCGTGGGGTACGTTCGTCGAACTGGCCAGGAAACATCCGCGAACGTGCCAGGAGCTAACTCACCTTTCGCGTTAATAACGTCGAGTTCCACCGGCATGGTCCTGGTCTTGATGTCTACATCATGGGAAATTCTCGCGATTTTCGCGGAAAACGTCCGCCCTGGAAACGACGGCACGGTAAACTCGACTTTCGTGCCTTCAGGAACGCCTGCTGCGTACATCTCGGGGACTGCGACCGTTAGGCGAAGCCGGGCAACCGTTTCTATCTTAATCATCGGGCTGCCAGCGGCCGGGCCAACCAATGCACCGGGATGCACATTGCGCTCCGTAACGACCCCGTCGAATGGTGCCCTGATCTGAAGGTATTCCTCAGTCTGGCTGACCGCCTCGAGCGCTTGGCGCGCTGCATTGACGCTTTCTTGGTGAGCCTTGACTTGCGCTCCGCCGGCTTCTGCAGATTTTTGGGAAACCACTAGGTCATTACCTGCCACAACTCCCGGCGTTGCTGCAGCAGCTTTGAGGTGTTCGTATGTGCTCTCGTCAGCCGAGAGTTTTGCTTGTGCGGCGGACAATTGTGACTCCGCCTGCTGCAACTTGGCTTGCGCTTCTGCGCGTTGGGCCACCACTTCCGGGGCCTCAAGGCGAGCGAGCAATTCGCCTGTTCTTACGTGCGAGCCGCGATCAACACCGATCCACTTCACGAATCCATTAACCTTGGGGAAGATCGGAACTGATTCGTAGGGGCTGAGTTCAGCGGGAAGGTGAGCCAAAATCGCCAGCTTTTGGGACACGACTGTGGCAACCTGAACCTTTGGTGCAATCGCTGGCTTGGACACATCGGGTGAAGCACTGTTGCCGGATTTGCAGCTAACTGCGACAGCCGCGGCGGCAACTACAGCCCAAAGCAAGATTCGGTTCATCTACTCCCTCCCGGCGGCGTAGGTCCCTGCTCGCGGGCGTAGGGACTCGACGGATCGTCTGGGTCCAGCGACGCAGATCGAGTGCTGGCTCGGTCCTGCACAAAGGAAAACACAGAAGGAAGAATGAACAGCGTTGTCAAAGTAGCTGCCAACAAACCTCCAATCACGGCACGACCGAGGGGTGCGGTTTGCTCCGCGCCTGTACCAAAGGCCAGCGCCATCGGTAGCATTCCGGCAATCATTGCGAAACTGGTCATCAGCACTGGCCTCATGCGCATCTGGGCAGCGTGAATGGAAGCGTCGGTGGAGGCGTTCCCGGCGAGTCTGTGCTGTTCTGCAAAAGTTACAAGCAGAATCGCGTTCGCGACAGCAACGCCGATCGCCATGATCGCTCCCATGAACGATTGCAGGTTCAGTGTTGTTCCGGTAATCAGCAAAATGACCACAACTCCGGCGATGACGGCAGGAACCGTCGACAGTACTACGGCTGCCAAACGCACGGACTGGAAATTTGCGGCCAGCAAGAGGAAGATGACCACGATTGCAACGCCTAGGCCAACCATCAAGTTTGTGAGCGTGTCTTGCATGGGCGCGATCTGGCCTCTTAATGCGACTGAAACGCCGCGGGGAGGCTGCCCAGCGCGTTCTACTGCCTTCCCCACATCACGCGAGACCCGGCCGAGGTCCTCATCTTTCGCGACGTTTGCCGATAGAGTCAGCATGCGCTGGCCATTCAGGCGGTCGTATTCTCCGACGGTAGTGCTGTTCGTGATTTGCGCAACATCGCCAAGTAGTGGGTGAAGGCCCTGGCCAAGTGGAACGTTCGAGATGTCCTGAGCCGAACTCATCCGGTTCTGCGGAATTTGGACCTGCACCTGGTAGGCGATCCCCGTTTTGGGGTCAGCCCAGTAGTTCGGCGTCATAAAACGGCTGGAAGAGGTCGCGTCTACAACGGAGCGGCCCACTTGCTCCATGGTTAGCGATAGTTGGCCTGCAAGTTCGCGGTTTACATGAACGTCGATCGTCGGATAGTCGAGCGATTGTTCCAATTGCAGATCGCGCAACCCACGAATGCTGGCCAATTCGTTTCGTACTTTTCCCTCATAGGAACGGACATCGCTGAGATTGGGACCCCTGATCGCGACCTCTATCGGCGTGGGCGCGCCGAGATTCATGATCTGACTCACGAGGTCTCCGGCTTCGAAAGAGAATTGCCCGCCCGGGAACATCTGCGGCAAAGTTTGGCGTAAATGATCTTCCAAGTCTGCAATAGAAATCGACGAACCAGGACGAAGTGCTACTCGAAGAACGCCCTCGTGAGAGCCGCTTGTCCACAGGAAAATTGTGTTAATTGGATATGCGGGAGGCTGCGTACCAACATATCCGAGCGTAATGGCGACATTTTGTGGACCGGCGGTTTTCTCGATTTCGTCGAGGATTCGGAGCGCCATCTCCTCCGTCGCTACAACGCGCGTCCCGCTGGGCGCCCGAAACCGCAACTGGAACTGCCCGCCTCTAACCCGAGGGAATATTTCTCTTCCCAATAAAGAACCGACGAGAACGATGATGGCGAAAGTTACCGCCAAGTAGCCGACCAGTATGATGCCACGAAACGGCGCCAGCTTCCGCAGCCGGAATCCAAGTCCATCCCTCAAGTCTGAAAGGGTCCATCGAAAGAATCTCGGCTCTCGCACGTGATGCTCACGCAAAATCCAGGTTGACAAAACCGGCACGAAAGAACTCGAAAGGAAATATGAGGCTGCCATGGCAAAGCCGACGGCAAGTGAAAGCGGTACGAACAGGCTTTTCGCGACCCCTGTCATGAAAAAAGATGGAACGAATACGGAAAGCACCGATAGCATAGCCAGCAACCGCGGAATCACCACCTCCCGACTGGCATCGAGCACCGCCCGAGCCCGCGGCACGTTTTGCGCCATGTGGGTGTGAATGTTTTCGATCGCTACGGTAGCTTCGTCGACCAGAATGCCAACGGCCAGCGCCAGTCCTCCCAGCGTCATGATGTTGATGGTCTGATTTGCAGCCCAGAGCGCGACGACAGCAGTGAGAAGCGCGAATGGTATCGTTGCAACCACAATTGCCGAACTACGCACATCGCGGAGAAACAGCAACACCATCAATCCCGTGAGAATGGCGCCCAGCGCACCTTCACGAATGAGGGAGGAGAGAGCGCTCTTTACGTAGGATGATTGGTCAAGCTCATAGCTGATCTTAATATCCTCCGGTACGAGCGACTGGAAACGCTCGATGTTCTGTTTAACTTCGTTCACCACATCCAGCGTCGAAGCATCCGCGCGTTTTGTGACGGACAGGTAAATGGCTCGCCGAGCATTCACCAGCGCATAACCAGCGAGAATGTCGCTCGAATCAGAGACGTTGCCAACGTCGCGAAGGAAAACGGCTGGGCCTGCACCGGTGCGGATTGGGGTGTCTAGTAAGTCCTTAATGTCACTCGCCACCGAATTGATTGGCACCATCGGGAGCAAGTTCCCGCTGCGGATATTCCCAGCAGGAATGATCGTATTGCTCGAACTGACTGCCTTGACCACCTCTTCGGGCGACATGCCATAAGAGCGCAACTGGTCAGGATTTACGCTGACCACAATTGTCCTCTGGTTGCCGCCAAAGGGAGGAGGCGCCGAAACGCCCGGAAGGGTGGCGAAGATTGGCCGCACTCGGTTAAGGGCCAAATCCTGAATTTCCCCAAGGCTGCGCGTCTGACTCGAAAACACCAGGTAGCCCACCGGTACACTGCCCGCGTCAAATCGCATTACGAATGGGGGAACGGTTCCATACGGCATAAAAGCGTGTGCACGATTGACGTAAGAAATTGTCTGCGCAAGTGCCTCGGCCATGTTCGTGCCGGGATGGAAAGTGAGTTTAAGAAGACCCACGTTCTGAATTGACTTCGACTCAACGCTCTCGATTCCCGTGATGTAAAGGAAGTGATATTCATAGTAGTAGACGAGATAGCCTTCCATCTGCGCTGGCGACATTCCTCCGTAGGGCTGTGCAACATAGATGACCGGCAGGTTCAGATTGGGGAAAATGTCGACAGGCATTCGCTGTACAGCGAGAATCGAAGTAAGTGCAATCGCGATGATTGCAACAAGAATGGTGATCGGACGCCGTAGGGCAGCACGAATTAGCCACATGCTATTTCTCGCTTTTTCTTACTGCGTCTAAAAAGGATTCTAATCGTCCTTGAGCGAACGCCTCGGCCAATAGCGCCCGCCACACTGACAAGTGCGCGAGATTGTCATCGATCTGAGCCTGGAGCAGCAACCGCTGGGCATCGGCAACTTCCACGATCGTTGTGAGGCCCGCCTGGTATCGCGCCCGTGATTGAGTTTCCCCTTGCTGGGCAGCTTTCAATTCCGCGGGAGTGTTGGCAGCAATATCTTGAGCAGCTTTGTAGGCTGCGAGGGCCTTTTCTGACCGGTTCGTCAATTCCTGCATGGTTTCGTCGTAGTGCTCGTGCTGCGTGCGTTCATTTGCTTGCTCGATAGACTTCTTGAAATGCAGGCCGAAAATATCCATTGCAGGAAATGTTGCGGTCAAGCCAACGGCCCAGTTCTTTCGCGTGAGCCCGAAGCCATCCGTACCACTACCGAAGGTCCCGTCGGGGTTAGCGCCGCTCCCGCGACCGAAGAAAGCGCCTTGCAGATCAAAGTGCGGGAAATACGACCTACCAACCTCCCGTTCCCGTGCGTTGGATTCGTCGATTCGCGCCGCTTCGACCAGTGCTGCAGGGTGGTCTTTTAGCGAACCTTCCTGAGTAGAGCCTGCCGGTGCAGTATCTAATAATCCTGCTAGCTCAATTTCAATGTTCTTGCCAGCAACTCCAAGAAGTTGTTCGAAGTCGGCTCGGGCATCATCTTCAGCCTGTTGAGCCACAATCATTTGTATTTTTGCCGCAGCGAGTTCAGCATCAGCACGAGAGGTATCGACTCCTGGGCGAAGTTCTTGCTCGACGAGAACGTGTACGGACTGAGCGAGGACTCCGCGACGATCAACATCAGCCTGTGCTGCCTTGGTTTTCTGCATAGTTGCAGCAAGAGTCAGGAACGCATCTGCGGCTCTCGCGGCAACATCAAGGCGGGTGAGCGATAGCTGGGCATTCGCCCTTTGTTGAGCCGCCTTCGTCACATCGACTGCTGCGGTTCGATACCCAAAGTCAAAGGGTTCCCATGAAACCAACACACCACCCGCGCTACCCCAAACTCCATGGTCACTGGTTTGTGACAGCACCGGTCCAGAGATTGAAGGTATGACGGACTGCGGCAGCAACGCTCCGAAAATGTTGTTTCGGGTTGCCCGGTTGGATTGCCATAGGAGATCCATACGCGGCAGGTAGGAGGTTCGAGCCAAGCCGACAGACTCCCGAGCGGCAGAGTATCGTTCCATTGATTCACGGACAGCGGGGTAATGAGCCAGTGCGAAGTCTACTGCAGCGGACAGGGTAAGGCGGGTTGAAGATTGGGCAAGTTCCTGCCCAATCGTATTAGTGGTAAGGAGCGTACAGAACGCCACCGCAAAGCAGGAGCGGCGGATCAACCCAAGAAGGTGCATGGCCGGTTTCGTCTCTTTGAGCGCGTGTGTTATATCTGTAACACTCGCGATGGCGACTATAGCACACACGGCGAACGGGCCGCCATGGCTGCTTTTCATATTTACCCTGCCGACAAAGCGCGCGAGCCAGCGGATGGATACCTGGCGCAAGCTGCGGCGATACGGCGCGTTGGCACTGAAGAGCGGTGGCCATGTCTTACCCAACACACCTTCCAATCGCGAGCGCTTTGAGTGGCTCGGTGCGGTAATCCGAAAGTGCGCGGGGCATGCGTCCGTAATGCAAGTGCACTCATTGGACGACCATTCAGACGCACACCTGAGGAACCTGTTTCTCGAAGAAAGCACTCGCCAATACGACGCGATGATCACTGAATTAAGGGAAATGACTCGACGCAAGCGGAGCAATGGCAACGCACTTGTCAGGTTCAGGCGCAAACTGCGCGAAGTCAATGAGATCGACTTCTTCAACAATCCGTTGCGTAGTCGTCTGGAAACACTGCTTGTGCAAACTGAGGAGCGTGAGGTTAGCCCAGCACCTCCGCGCGAGTCCCCCGCGAGAAACAGAACCTATCGAGGGCGGGTTTGGATCACCAGACCTCGACCGAGAATTGATCGAGTTTCATCAGCATGGCTGATCCGCACCTTCATAGACACAAACGCAAAGTTCATCTTCGACAATGATCCGGATCTGCATCCAGCAGCGGTTCCGTTTGACATGTTTCGAACGACAAAAGGGTTCGGCCATCGCGGAGAGGACTGCACTTTCGAGACTCTGTGCAAAGAATTTTCCATCCGGGACAAGCGAGTCCGGGCGATTGCCCAAATCATTCACGATGCAGACCTTGAAGATGGGAAGTTTGACCGAACCGAGGGTGTCGGTCTAGACCGGACCTTAATCGGTTGGGCAAAGCAAGGCATTAGCGATGAAGAACTCCTTCGTCGCGGACTTGAAATGATCGAGGGGCTCTACGATTCCGTCGCATAGCCTTGGCAGGTACAATCTGTGCGATCAACGTGACCGGCTGTCGATACCTATCCAACTCATCGCGCGTGCTGATCAGGTCGTTGACAGCATGCATGGTCTTCCTCGCCTGTCTGAACGTCCAGTCGCAACAAGAATCTGCATCTACTCGGCAAATCCAGAGAGTAGCGAAGGCTGTCCGAGTCGATCGCGCTCCGAAGATGGACGGCACTCTCGATGACCCACTCTGGAGACAAGCTACTCCGATTTCTAATTTCCTTCAGAGGGAGCCTTTCGAGGGACAGCCTCCGACTGAGCGGACCGAAGTAAGGATCCTCTATACCAAACACGAGGTTTACTTCGGCATTACTTGCTTCGATTTGGAACCGAGCAAGGTCGTGGCAACTGAACTCAGGCGGGACGTGTCGCAGGAATTGGATGATTATTTTGAAATAGTCATTGATTCTGCCCATGACCGGCGCAATGCCTACGTATTCCAGATCAATCCGCTCGGAACCCAGCGTGATGCGCTAATAACGGAAGAACAACGGACTGATTCAAGCAGTGGAGACGGCGACTCCGGCTGGGATGGCATATGGACATCTGAGGCGCACGTGACAAACGAAGGCTGGACCGCAACTGTCGGGATCCCGTTCTCGACTCTGAACTTCATGAGGTCTCGCGATGTCGTATGGGGAATCAATTTCAAACGGTTTATTCGAAGAAAGAACGAAGAAAACTTGTGGTCAGGATGGCGTCGGGTATATGGAGCGGCAAGGATCAGCCAGGCGGGTGAATTGCACGGCATCTCCGAGATTGGCAGCGGTCGCCTGTTCATCGTTAAGCCTTATGGACTCATCGGATTCAGCCACTTTCCACCGAATACCAGAGGAACTGGATTTGCGCCTGGACTGAGCGCGCTGCACACCGGTGGCGTGGACGTGAAGCTTGGTCTGCGGTCGAATCTTGTAGCCAACTTCACTGTCAATACAGACTTCGCCGATGCCGATGTAGACGCGCAACAATTCAACCTCACGCCCTACAAGCTGTTCTTCCCCGAAAAAAGGCAGTTCTTTCTGGAAAATGCTGGCATTTTCGATTTTCCCCTGGGCGGTGAGAGTGATCTCCTCTTCTTCAGCCGACAGATTGGCATCGACCCGATAACCGGCCAAGAAGTTCCGATCAATGGCGGAGCCAAGGTGACTGGATCACTCGGCAACTTCGAACTTGGGCTCATGGATGTTGATACCAGGACCTCTGGGCCGAATCCATCGGCCAACTATGCTGTTGCCCGGGTGAAAAGTTCACTCTGGGCCGGTTCATACATTGGCGTGATGGGAATTGATAAGCGCTCGGACAACGTCCTCGATCCCTTCAACCAAACGATAAGCGCTGACTCGCGTCTCGTCTTTTTTAAAGACCTGATCGTAAATGGGTATGCCGCGCAAACGCGATCGCCGTTTATCTCCTCTGGGCAAACGAATGTTGGTGGCAGTGTCAGCTATCAGGCCAATTGGCTCGAAGTATTTGGTGAACGTCGTAAGATTGGGCCGAATTTCAATCCTGAGGTGGGCTTCATCGAGCGGATGGATTGTGTCTGTGATTATGCAGATGTGAACTTCAAACCACGTCCCAAACTAGAAGGAGTGCGCGAACTGAATTTCGAAGGTTTCATCTTTCATGCGCCGGATACGCACGGTGTACTCCAAACCCAAGAATGGCAGAACACATTCCGAGCCGAATTCAACAACGGCTCCTATACGGATAATGACATCGTAGATGTGTTCACCCAACGACTCATTGAGCCCTTCAACATTTACAAGAACGTGTCAATTCCTGTTGGCGAATACCACTGGACGAGGCACCAGCTCACTTACGGATCGCCCCAGGATAGAAGGCTGACTGCCAGCTTCTTCGAAAGATTTGGTACCTACTACAACGGACATCTCAATGAAGCACGCATCCGGACAACGTATCGTGCCAACGAGCGTTTGTCGTTCAGCTTTGCAGAGCAATGGAATCGTTTCCGTCTTGGTGCTACGACCGATCCATCAGGGAATGCACTTCCCGCTGGGTCGGGAGACTTTTCTGTTGTATTCGGAAGCTTCCAGACAAACTATTCGTTCTCGCGCTTCTTGACCCTGTCATCGCTGCTGCAAATGAACACGGCAAATGACCAGGCAATCAGCGCTAATATCCGACTTCGCTGGAACTATCGTCCCGATAGCGATCTGTTTGTGATCTATACCGCCGGACAGCGTTTTGCTAGCTTGGTTGCGGCAAATCCACCTCAATTTTATGAAAATCGTTTCGCGATCAAGCTCACCTACTCGTGGCGGCCATGAGGAACCACGAATAGGGGCAAGTGCTAATGATGATGATTAAGGGATCCGCGATAAGCCATTCCCCATCTCTGTCGAAAAGTTGGCAGGTCTATCTTGCCGAGTTCTGTCTCGAGGAGTTCACGAGTTGATTTTCTGGTGAGTTCCGTTGTCAATCCAAAGACAAGGCGCGCAGCCAGCGCGTTGAAATGATCTCGAAGAGGGTACTTGTCGGGCGTATTCGAAAGACGCGTGGCCGGCAACGCCAATTCTTCGGGAAAAAGCCAGCAAATGGCAGACCTGACCCTCTGGCGATCGTGGGATATTTTTCGACAGCAAGGCCGTACGCGGCGCCTGCCAGTGCGCCAAAGGCGTAAGGAACCGACACGCCTGAGATATGTCGATGCCGCGGCGTGATCCCTTTTCCACGGAGGAAATAGGAAATTCGTTCCGCGGCACGGACCGTTGCGTCCTTTTGAGGCAAGCGCCACCTTCGTGCTCGCCTTTTCAGGAGAGCTATATCATGCCGTCCGCCTCTTTGCGACAGTTCACGCGCCGCGCGAACCGGGGCACCCCGCAAATGATCAAACAAAAGCTGCAATGCCGTCATTGGGAACACGCCTGCAATACCACCGACCGTGCCTGCAAGCACGCCCTTCCAAGGACGCTTTTGATCGAGAATCACTAAGCGGCCCTTCTGCTTCGTGAAGATTTCGCGCTTGCTGCTGCTTTCTGCTCCTGCTCTTCGTTCATCATCTCGTTCGGCTTAATCTTTTTACTAAAGACTTCCATTTTTTTGAGGGTTGCTTTTTCTTCTTTCAGGTTTTGGCCGAGGAGCTGCGCTACCTTTGTGTGCTTCATTTCCCGAGCCATATCAATTAGGGATTCGTACTCGCAAATCTCGTAGGTTTCCGCCTTAATCGCAGCGCCCACATTGAAAACGTCAATTAGGTCTTCGGATGGATCTTCTTCTGAAAATGCCTGCTTTTCAGCTATCATCCCCCTAATGCCGTGACACTCGGTGTCTTTCGACTCTTCGCCCAGCAGCTCAAAGCATTGTTCAAGCCGCTCAACCTGGCCTTCAGTTTCCTTGCGATGTTGTTCGAACGCTTTCTTCAGATCTGAGCGTGACGAATCTCCAGCGAGTTCCTCTAGACCTTCGATGAGCTGACGTTCAGCGTCCCTCATGTCATTCAATCCGTGCACAAAAAGTTCATGGCCTGTTTGCATGTGGTCTCCTTTAAGAACACTTTTCACGCGCCTAACGATTTCAAGCGGCAATTTGCCTCCTTGTCGAACGATCGAGTCTGCTTCAACCCAATCTTCGAGTTCATGGAACCTGGGCAGTGCGCCTCCTGCTGCGATTTGTGGACACCTTGAACATAGGAGAGCGATTTAGGAACGGACTGGTACATCCTTCGTGGTCCGAAAATCCTGCCCGCAGTTAGGACAGGCACTCTGCGCCAAGAGAATCGTATCCATGGGAGAGCCTAGAACGGTGAGGTGACAGTGTGGGCAAGTCGCCTCTCGCTCTTTGATTCGGAAGGACGAACGTTTCACTCGACTCTGATGTGTTTTGCTGTTTCCTGCTTTAGCTGATGCTTCTTTCATGCATGTCTTGGATGCGAACGCACGTCACCCGAAACCCTAAACGGCACGGCGGCGTTCATCGGCAAGTGTTCCGTTCCATACATTCGGTGGACCAAATGCCGCCGCGCGCACAAACAAGAGGATTTCTCTCCCGTTTCATTTGAGTGCCTTTGCCAATTTCCCTGTACAGGCACGACCTCGGGCATCACATCAAAACTACTGTTCCCCAATGAGGTCCAAACCTATATGAAGACGCTCCTCTCTACCGTTCTGTTGATTTGTGCATCCACCATAGTTACGGCTTAAACAGCCGATCAGCCAGCCCGAGATGACCGGGGCGCTAACACTCCAGCGACTCGCAGGGATGACAGCAATCACTCAAACTGGGGCTGGCTTGGACTAGTTGGCTTGGCGGGCCTAGGCGGCCTTGCAGGCCGAGGCCGCCGCCGCCGTGAAGCGGAGGAAAGCCGCCTAAATGTGTACCTCCAGGAGGTCCAGCTCTGAGGAAGGATCTGGATCTCTTATGTCGGGAACCTATTGTGAAAGCTGCGGCTCATTGGCGAACAATTACACCTTTTGGTCCAGTTCAGAATGACGCTGACAGGGTCTTGAGTTTCGCTCAGTTCACATCCTCAGATAGGCGTCGGGATCAAATTCCTGAATGTGACCCGAAGAACTACCGAAGCGATGGAGCGATGCATGGAACTGGGCAAACCTGAAGATCTGACCGGGGCCATACAATAAGGCACGGTATTCCGCTCCGCGAACCTGCTCAGGCTTGGATTACCAAGTTACGTACCAAGCCACGCTACATACACCTCCCGGAGAAACACAGTCGCAAGTTGAACTTTGCGAAGTTGAACTGAGACAATCAGGCGTCCTCACCACCTTGCGCTTTTCATTTTCCCGATAGCGTTAAGCGATTGGGATGGAATGCAGAAGCAGATGCCTCGGGATGAGTTTTCGATTTGAATTCGATCCGGCAAACAAGATCCTGATCACCTGGATTGAGGGAGAACTCACGGATGACCTGATCAGAAAAGTTGACGCGGGAATGCGCAGGCGTCTGGCGCAGATGGTACCCAGTGTTCACATCGTGGAATGTTCATTGGTTACGAAATTCTCGATGTCGTCCGAATCCGTTCGCTATTTGGCTAGACGCGAGCCTGAACTCCAGGGCAACAGCTGTCGTCGCTTCTTCGTAATGCCCAGTAGCGCAGGATTTTTTGTAGCGAGAATGTTCAAAATCGCCGGAGAGCCGCACTATGACTCCATGACCATTGCACGCTCTCTAGCCGAGGTCTTTTCAACTCTAGCCATTGAGCCGACACGATTTGAACCATTGGAATAGTCCAGGTTTCCGGAGGAAACCTGTCAAACTTGACAGGTATACAAAAACGTTTTTATACCTCATATTAACGATCACGCTGTGCAGGCCGTTTTGGTCTGCAGTATTCCTTCTTCCACACGAGGGGGTGTGGTCAAACATGGGCAAAACTAATCGGGTGCTTGTTGTGGATGATTTTAGTGAATATCGAGAGTGGCTTTGCTTGAAAGTGAAAACAAATGGTCGCTTTTTCATTGTCGGCGAAGCCGCAAATGCACGGGAAGCGATTCAAAAGGCACGCGAACTCGCTCCTGATCTCGTCCTGCTCGACCTCCTGCTTCCGGATGCGAACGGGTTCGATGTACATCAGGAATTGCGCAAGGTAGTTCCATCTGCAAAAGTGTTATTCCTGAGTGGCTATGCGGACGACGAAATAGTGGGCCGTGCTCTGACCGACGGAGCGGGAGGCTATCTGCTCAAAGCCAACGCAAATCAAGAGCTTGTCGCCGCGATGGATGCGGTTGTTCTCGGTAGAACATTCGTGAGTAGTGGATTAAAAGCGACGCGCGACGCTGCGCAGCCCTTGGTTTATGAACTCGCTACAACCTAACACCCGGTGCTCAGAGGGCTTCTGGCGTGCTCTGGCGCTTGACCCGGGTTGAGCAAGGTCTTAGATTTTGTGATAGCGCTTAGGGAGACTCCTTTTGGAGGGCACAGTGAGGTGTAAACAGTGTGAGTTTCCCCAATCTCTAACGTTTAGTGCCGAAATCAACATTCATTTCCCTGGATGGGAAGGTCTGAGCAAACCCAGTGTTTGGCTCTTGGTCTGCATGAACTGCGGTTGTGCAGCGTTTTCTATTCCGGAAGCAGAGTTGCACAGGCTGGCTGCCGATAATACGAACGTTCGTTCAACCAACGCTGGACATCAGCACGAGGGCGATGTAGCGGCCTAGTACCGGGCGAACGCCAACGCTCATCCTCTTCTGTCAGCTTTGGCAGTTTTGCGCAGAACGACCTACCAGGAAATTAAGCGAGGTGGTCACCCTAGGCGCAGGTTGAAACTTCATTCCTCCTCAGCAATTCCTCCTCCTGGGGTTTTGGTTCGTCTAGGTGGCAATAACAACAGAAGCAGTGAGCAGCCAAGACAGCACCGGAGCATCGCGACTATATATCCCCCGGAATATCGAAATGACACCCCAAGTCGTCAAGTCTGGGAAAGATAGCGTCCCGCCGTCAGTAGCTGTTTCCGCCCTAGGCTTTCTTAACCGGGTTCGTGAGTTCGCATTGACGAAATCGGTTTCAGACATCATGAAACAACCGTGACAACTAAGGGATGGTTGTGGGCCGTCCCGCGCAAATCGAGGCCAAGGATACCCTCGGTTCTGTAGTTGCGACGCCACGGTGAGCAACCCCACGGCTCCCGAACCAGGATTCCTAAAGAGCAGCTTCACTTCTTAAGCCACTTTTGTAATGCGATGGGTCTTCTGATGGTCAACGTATAACTTGACGGCTTGTTCCATGCGCCTTTTGGCCTTGCGCATCTCGCGCATTTGATCTTCGCTGGTCTGGAAGTTCTTCATGGCGACTCGGCCCAGCGCATCCCAAGAGCGTGTGTGCCTTTGACATTCAGAGCAAATCATTGGAGTGTCGGAACGAAATGCGCGAGTTCTTGGATGCTCATTTAGACGCAACCGAAGGGCAAGAGGGGAATGATCGCCGGGTGGGTCTAGCTCATCTGAGAAATGTTCTCTTCTTTGAGCTTCACGAACCAGAGATAGATGCCGTCAACCTTGTGAATATCTTCCGATAGAACAGGTTGATCCGCGTATTTCACAATATCGGGTTCGGCATGGCGCGCCTTAAGTGCACTCACGAGATGGAATAGTTCGTCAACCTTGGAGTGCATGATGCGTAGATCACTGACGATGCGAACCTCTTCCATTGTAAGCGAACGATCTTCGACGGGTTGGTGAGGACGCTTAGGGTTCATTAGGGTTGAGACAGTGTAGCTGCTGAATCGAGCGCCCTCAATACCAGAAAAACTGTAGTCATCTTTGTTGAAGGAAGTTTGATCAGCGAAATCTCAGCTGTTTCGTCCCAGAACATTGCTCAGGGCGGCAACGAGCGCTGGCGGACCTTCCGCTGCGAGAGCAATCGCATCAGGTTCAATCCGGCGATCCATATGGGTAGTCTGGGTGATTGCGACAATTGGGCAGTCTGGGCAAGCTTCTCTCGCCTGTTCAGCCAGATACTCGACCGTTTCACTGGGGAGCGTGTAGCTGAGAACAAGCGCGTCGAAGTCTCCGCGTGTCATGATTGCTAAGGCTTCATCCACATTTTCCGGTGCGAAGACCTTGAATCCAAAATGCTTCAGCACTTCGGCACGATACAACGCCAATTCGCGCACCCGACCCACCAGCAGCACGCGATCCCCGCGCCTCTTTGCTGGCCGGAAGGTTTGGCGGCCTGCTTTTCTCATGGGATGCTGGGGATCATCGGAAGAGAGCGGCGAAACCATAGCATTGCCGTCACACGCCGAAAGCAAACGAAGCATCGATGTTCCCTCCTTGACAGTCATTCCGTTCTTTTTCTCTCATTGGAGGCAAAACTACCAGGGCAGGGTTGCCGGTCCGCTTTTGTTCAAGCAGCGCAAGGACTTACAGCGTCGCGATCAACGGAGTTTGCCTCCCTAGTTGTGGGTTGCAAGCTGTTTGATGAAAACGACTGCATTCCCCTCGCACCCAGAAGCACACCAGCCTGAAAACGATGTTAGTCGCTCAAGATAGCCACCAACCTTGCCAACAACTTTTTCAGAGCGAGCAAAACACGGTGCGGATTGACGGAATCTAGGTAAACTGTTCCCCGAACTGTTCCAAGGCTGATCTGAGTTCCGCTAATTTGTTGTCTACCTCTCGTCGTTCGTTTTCGGTCAGCGCGGCTTGATGGCTGATTCGAGAGATCGTATCGTAGGCGTGCCGCGCATTTGCCTGATTGCGAGCCCTCTTTTGGGAGTCTTCAGGAGCATCAGACGCAATTCGAGTCATCGTCATCGCCAAATCGAGGTCTGTGAGGAAAAATGTAGTTCCAGTCTTCTCCATTCGATCCAATGCTTCGCCTGCCCGTGTCATGGCTTTCCGTGTCTTCTTCCTAAGCTCTTCATCAGGCATAACGGGGTAGATGCAAAAGGGGATCACTCGGTTTGCAAAGCTGGCGTCGTGGCGCTTTGCGGGATAGAATTTGCAGCGTGATCCTGAGTGGCTGGAAGGCGATTGCTCATTATCTAGACAGTGGCATACGGACAGTGCAACGCTGGGAGCATGAAGGCCTGCCGGTATACAGACCAATTCAGCGTCGCCGCAGTGTGGTGGTTGCTCGTTCAGAGGAGATTGACGACTGGATTCAACGGAAAGGTTCCAAAGTCCTGGAGAAAAATGGTTCTGACCTTCTCAGCAATTTCGCACGTGCTCGAAAACTGACCAAAGAATTAGTTTTTGCGAGGAAAGAGTTGCGGGAACGCATGGCTGTTCTAAGGAAAGAACTTGCGGAACTCCGCGCCAAAAGACGGTCGTCTCTGTGACACGACGCTGGTGTGTCGCACTTCCGCAAGTTGTTTCCGCGACGCACTGCGCTTGCCATTCGTCCGCGTATTTTAACGGTCTTATTTGTTGAGATTCACACTCCCCCAAGAAAGCGTGTTGTGGGCTGCCACTGTTCTCCAGTACCTGGAACCAAGAACCCTAATCCAATAGTGGAGTAGGAAACGTTTGTGAATGAATTCCTACTGTAAGAACCGCTCGAGGTGCTCTGCCTGCTGGCGGGGGATGGTAAAGTGACCCAACGACGATCATGGTACTTGAGTGAGGGCTCAAGATTCAACGTATCCGATACGGGCGAGTGGAGGCTACCAATCGTAAGATGAGAAGTATGGGTTAGTCCACCAGTTGAGGCTCGCGCTCAGATTCTGTAATGGGAATTACAGCACGCAGATCACGAATCAACTGAGCAACTCTGGTATCTTGGTCGGCGTTGAAAACACCCAAATGTTCGAGATTGCGCGAAGCCTGTTGCATGGCTTCTCTCAGGGTTGTCAGGATGTGGACTTTGCGGCGCATAGGAAAGAAGACGTCCCCAAGAATGCCATTTTTCTCGATATCCATCGATACGGTGCATTGTGTATTTCCCGTCATCATAACTGTACGTCCCAATTACCTGACGCTCACTGTCGGCCATGGATGCGGCGAGCACCCGGCGATTTGCAGACGTCGCGCCGCGGGGACGGTGAGGAGCCTAGCTGGGTTGAGCGTTATAGACGCGTCGAGTCCAGTGCCCGTGCCCTTATCTGGCGGATGGTCGCAGTGCAGTTGGGGACAAGGTGATTTCTAGCGCAGCGCGGATTCTCTAGATCGAGTTTGCGACGGGGAGGCATTTCTGTGGAATCTCAACAGGAGGCTTCTTAGTGCGCCCGTTCGGGCCTTGGTCGCCGCCCTAGCAGCTCCGGAAATTCCTTGCCCAGTTCGACAACTGCCAGGCTTCCCTGATGGAATGTGGCTTGCAGAGATTAAGGAGCGGCGGCTTGACCGGGCTACCTGAGGGGGTGCATACCGGATTCGTTGTATACTGTAGGGAGTCCTCCACCTAGGCCGCTTAAGGCGTGTTTACTCCCGTCCTAGGAGGCTAGTCCTAAATGCAAGCACAGAAAGAGCGTTGGCAACAGCTCTGTGAACAAGTAGTTGTCGAGCAGGACCCCATCCGATTCCAACAACTCGTCGATGAGCTTAATGAATTGCTGCTAGCGAAGGAGAAAAGGCTGGCCAGTCCTGGTCGTAATGACTCGCAGGCAGGAAAAATTTCAGCTCCTTGAATCAGCCATTTTCAGAAATGTTAAAAGCCCGCTGAGCGAAATCAGCGGGCTGGCTCACTGCTATGATTTAGTCAAAAATCAAAGTACCTTCTTGGGGGGAGGGTTCGCAATATAGTCTACTACGTACGGTGTCGAACGGTCCCCGCGTTGTTCGTTTAAGAGCGGCAAAGAGGCAAGAGAAAGGGCCTCCCGTATCGTCGAAATCGCCGAGCGCGGGGACCTGGCGAGACATTGGCAGAACAGGCTTTTGCCATTGCCTGCCCCGTGCTCAATCACTCCGGCCTGCTGTAGCCCCCTAGCGGGCTTTTTCTTTGCATACGGAGTATGCTCAAGCCGTGCCAAAAGATTATGTCAAGTACGCGAAGGATGCCCACTATTACAACGTGCAGGCTTCACGGTCATCAGCAGGGCACTCGCGTGACCTGGAAGACATGAAGCGAGTTTCTACGGAAGCGTCTGACAATCTCAAGCAAGGTAAAAAGAGACAGCGACAGCGAGAATCGAAACTCCTTGCGCAGGGCTGAACATATCGCAAACCACTCGTCCCCCCAACGTTAAACTTCTCAATGACCTCACCTGAATCTGATGGTCTTGCTGTTCGGAATCTGGCCAGTGCGCCATTGCTGTACCAGTTCGGCCTTAACGATTTGACGTTCTGCTCGCGCCGCCAGTTCTTCGGCCCGTCGCCTGCACTCCTGCGAACGCCGCCGAGCAGATCGGGATTGTTCTATTCGTTGGCGCAGTTGGGCGATCAAATCTTTGTTCATACGCATACCTTGGGGTTGGTATGGACGAGGGCGCGGGGAAACCGGGCAGGCAATGGCACAAGTCAGGGGGCTAAATGTCTCGCCACAATCCCCGGATCGTCTATTGGAATATAACTCGCAACGGCGCGTTGTGCGAGAGAGTTCGAAATTCGAGAACGGGCCTTTGCTGTAACTGAAGCAATTTTAACGTGCTACTGGTTAACCAAACTGTATGCCGCCAGCGACTCAACCCAGGTTGCAAGGGATACCGTAGGTAGGGAAATAGCAAGAAGTGCATCCAGGCCCAGGGGAGGGCGCATCACAAGCCCTCACCGGGGGTTTATATGCGTAAGAGTTCTGCAATACTACTAGGCGGTATTGGTCTCGGGATTGGTGTTTACGCTTTTGTGCGGTCTCTCAATCGGAGCAGGTCAATTCCTGACGTGCATCTGACTACCGCTGACCTGGATTTTCCGCAAGTCTCACATGAGGAAATCGTTTCGGAGCGTCTGCTTGATCTAAACGAAGCAGCAGCAAGCGAATTGAGTGGATTGGGGCTTGGTGAGGAGATCGTGGAGCGGTTGGTAGAAAATCGACCCTATCGCACCAAACTGGAACTGGTTTCACGAATGATCATGCCCCAAACGGTCTTTCTCACGATCCGTAACAAGGTCGCCGTTTCTGAAGCGAGAGAGCCGGTCAAAATCGCGTAATCCGAGCATGGACAGCTCCAAAAACGCTCAGGGACCTGGTAATTGTCAGGTGTGAACATTTCCCCGCAACCTGCAATAGCCTGCGAGGCTTCGCTACTCTGCTTTTATGCACTAAGGACGAACAAAACCCCCAAGGGCAAGTTGTCTGAGCCGGATTTCCTTGCCCTGAGCTATTTGCCATTGAAAATCATTAGCACCTCGGCACATACTTTCGACCCATGAGGCCACGGGCCTTTCGGGTGTTCGTCCGCTTGCTGGCGGCGGCTCGGCGTCTGCCGCGATTGTCATTTTGGCCCATGCTCTGCGCTGAACGCAAAACGGTTGAGCAAGCTCTCCGCGTTCATTTCGCGAAACAAGAATTTTGGGGAGAGTCGGGGGCCTGGCTCTCGCGCCGAACTTAGGGGCCGCCCCTTTTTCCGTGTAAACGTCTGCCCGCAGCAGGGGCATTTCAAGTGCTCGAAATCACTTCGCACCTACTTGTCTGGCGTGATGCTGGTATTGCACTAGACGAAGGTAACGCTGAGCGCAGTGCGGCTCAGGCCGCCTTCTCATCCCTCCACCTCCGGACGTTGTCATGTGCAGCCTTTACGTTGGCATACTGATTGCGCACCAACTCCTCGATTGCTGCTGGGAGTTTCATTGCCAGCGCACTTTCATAACTGTGCTTTGCGCTGTCTTCTCCCTGCTCAACACTTTCCAGCAGCGTGTGATCTCCCCCTCCGAAATCATCTTTGACCTCGAACCACGCGCTGTGAAGCACGGCCGTACTGCTCCCGCTTGTGTCGGGGTTACGCTCTCCAAGCCGCGTGATGGCATCGGTGAGTTCCACCCGGAATCGGGCTCGTTCTAGGCTTTGCTGCTGGAAATAGCTTTTCAGCTCCGAATCATCGGCAACGCCAGCAGCGTGTAGGTATCCTGTTTCGCCATCGCGGCAGGTTTCGATCAGCTTCTGAAGTATGTCTCTTGCGTCGTCCGACATTGTTTTCACACTCCCACAAAAAGAAATGATTCCGATGTCTCAACCTTGCAGAATCTCAACGGCACACACGCCTAGGCAAGGCGTCGCGTCCTGGACACGACCTCCTTCCGAACTCTCGACTTTGGCTTCACGACAGCAACGGCCGGGTCTGTCAACGCCTGAGCCAATGTTCCCGGCTTCCGAATCTCCACCTCCGGTTCGGTAGTGAGATAGGTCTTTTCGGTTACAACCTCGGTAGTCGGTTTGGGCACCCTGATGACCGGAACCCTTCGCGAGCGAACTTTCGGGCGCTTCCTTTTCTGAGTAGACACTCATTCCTCCCGTGGATTAAGAGAAGGGAAAATTGCGAGATGGGTTGCTCTGTCAATTCATCAGCACTGATTTAATTTATTGGGGGACTTCCCGTGTTTGAAAACCGCCGAGAACAAAAAAGCCCCGCCAATCGGACGCGACCTGCACGACAGCCTTGGGCAATACTTGGCTGTGCTCAAACTGAAGCTTGAGTCTGTCGCATCGAATCTTCAAAGAAAGCCCGATCTCGCCACGGAAGACATCGCCGCCTGTATTCGTTTGGCAGATGAATCCATAAAAGAAGTACGAACCGTTTCCTATCTTTTATACCCGCCAATGCTAGAAGAAATGGGTTTGAAGTCCGCGATCCCGTGGTATTTGGACGGGTTCTCTTCACGCAGTGGAATCAATGCTACTTTCACGGCCGATGAACAGTTCCGCCGGCTTTCAGCCGAAGCGGAAATAGCCATGTTCCGTGTCCTGCAAGAAAGCCTGACGAATGTTCATCGGCATTCGGGAAGCAAAAGCGCCGAGGTGCGACTCCTCAACAACAGTGGAAACGCCGTCCTCGAAATTGAAGATAAGGGCAAGGGCTTTGATCGCGCTGTTCTGGAGCAAGCCGCTGAAGACTGGATGGGAGCCCTGGGTGTCGGGGTCCGAGGGATGAACGAGCGCCTGAGGCAATTGAAGGGAAAGCTCGAAATCATTGACAAGGAAACCGGGACGCTGGTACGTGCAACCATCCCGGCGATAAACGCTCGTCAGCTCAAAAGCACTTCTCTTAGCGCCAGCCGTGAATGAAAGTGGAGATTTGGGAATGCCAGCCAAGATTTTGATCGTTGATGACCACGAAGTTGTACGCGAAGGTGTCCGGACACTCATCAACAGAGAGCGTCCTCAATGGGAAGTGTGCGGGGAAGCAAAATCTGCTCCGGAAGCACTCGAGGCTTGTAGGAGGCTAAAACCGAACGTTACAGTTCTCGACATCACCATGCCTGGCATGAGTGGACTTGAAGTGGCCTCCTCGATGTTTGAACTAGGATCTCGTGTGCTGATGTTCACAATGCACGAGTCGGAACATCTTGCGTCCGAAGTTTCTCGAGCGGGTGCTCAGGGATTTGTTCTGAAGTCACAAGCTGCCCAAGACCTGATCCGTGCGATCGAAAGTCTTCTTGGCGGCGGCACGTTCTTTGGATCGGAACCTGGTCCAGAAGGGAATACTTCTTCAGGCGAACCCGGGCCTGCAAAAATTGGGTCAACCACGACGGCGGGATGGGAACATTCCTCTGTTCTCGGCACCAGTTCGATTTCCGGCTATCGTAATACCCCGCGCTCTGACTCCCGCTGAGGCGCCACACCGTTCATCCCGCCGGGTGGCCTGGAGACGCAGCACACAGGTGGCATCACGCCCTCGCCTTCCACACGTAAAAGTATTGGTCGTCAGAAGATGTGGAGACCGCTATGCCTTCCTTTGCCGACGCTCTCACGATAGCTGATCGGAGATTCAGGACTTTCACGTCGACAATGTTGGATAAAGGGATCTGCACAGCAACCGTGGGCGGAGCATCGCGCAAGTCCTGCATAATCTTAAACAACAGCTCGTGGTGCTTACCTTTTCGGGACTTTTTTAGGCCATTAATCGAAACTCTTCCATAGTTGGGATATTTCTTGCCTTGCATGACCTGCTCGTGATGCTTGCTCATTGCACACAAGTATTCCATAGGCGCGATGGTACGTCAAGGAATAAGAGCTCTAATAAGAGATGTGTTCATCAAATTGTAATTACTTTTTTGTTGACACGACAACTATATGTTTATTATATTTTTGCTTCTCAGAGCTGTTATGAAATCTCCGAACAATGCGAGTCATCATTCAGCGTGGAGGTAAGTAGCCATGTTGCACTACCACATTCGCTGGGCTTATGGAAAGTTCGATTGGGAGGCTTTCCCGACTGAGGATGAGGCCCGGCTCGCGGCGAAGCAGTTGATGCGCCCCAACGAGAGCTATGTCATCGAGCAGTCGGACGGCAAGTGTCCGGGCTGCGCTGATCTTCAGTCACAAAATTTGTCCAGTCTTTGATGTGCTGGACGCAGCAATTGCTAGACGCAGCAACGCGCTTTGTGTGCTCCCGTCACGATAGACGGCCTTTCGGAGATCAGTCCGTCGGCGGAGACTCGGTAGCCCTCTGACTTCGCGGGCATTTGTCAGTTCCACCTGCCCACTTTTTCCATCTCCCGCAGAACGTCAACAGCGGAGCCTTCGCGGCCTGAAACAGGTCGAAGCGTCTGGATAAGCGGCGGAGGGACATCGCAGCGACCTAATACTCAAGGGATCCCGAACGCCGCTCGGTGCTAACGATGTTCTGCACTCTTAAGACCGACCCCGTCTGATGGACTCCTCCTCGGACCGAGTTCCTGACCTGAACGATTACAAGTGAGACGTAGGTTGGAAAGGCAAACCCTCAACGAGAGCGAAATGGCGCTCTTCACGGAACGAATGTAGTAGTTCGCCTCAAAAGCACTTGACACCGCCGACATTGCCAGAGAAGGGACTGCGACCTTGCAGAGATGTGGCTCGTTGGGACAGATATGAAACTGTCACAAAACAGATTCCAACACCACGTGGCACCTTTACTGTGAACAGGTCGGCCACGGTCGAGAAAACTGCTCATCAGGGTGTGCCTCGTGAAATGGTGGACAAAGCTCGCTGCGCTGGTCTGTGTCGCTGCCATTCATGCGAGTGCTCAATCAGCACCGGAAGGCCAGTACAGCGCGCGAGAAACTCAGATACGCGGTTTTTGGATCGATCCATCGACTGGCATGATGTGGGCTGCAAAAGACAACGGCAAAGATGTGAGGTGGAAAAAGGCGATGAAGTACTGCCGCGCGCTGAGGCTGGCCGGGTACTCGGACTGGAGGCTGGCGACACTTGCTGAGTTGAGGGCCATCTACGATCGCGATGCCAATGCTCCCGGACTATCTGGTTCGGGCAAAGACAATGCCTTTACTTATCATGTGAAGGGCAATCTGTTCCTTACCGGTAATGAGTGGAGTCGTGAGCGTGTAAGTGACGATCGCGGACATCCTTCCGGTTACGCGCGGTACTTCGATTTCAACGAAGGAATTTCAAAAGAAGATCCAATCAGTTTTCCGTACCCCTACTCCTTGATGCGTGCGCTTTGTGTACGCCGTTCTAGAAAATGACGTTCCAGACCGCGCTACTTCCCAGTTTCCTTTGTTTCAATGGCAGACCGCTCTCTACGGGTCAATGGTAGCGATGATCACTTTGTAGTCATCAGCTTTGGCATGGCGGATCACGGTATTGTTCAAGTTGATTTTTCCCGTTTTGGAGAAATGACCTTGCAAACGCTCATTAGATGTCGCGAGGGTCCATCGATGTTATTGAATCTTCAGCTCGGGAAAGTTCCGCCGTGGCACGCTCCGCCGCCCGCCGCACCCGCCAAGCCTGCCATAGGTGTCTCCTCTCGTGCGCGGCGATGACGTGCAGCCCAGTGGCCAGACTGAAGCGGATGCCGCGTACAAATGGATTCGAGAATCGTACCCCTGCCAGATCCAGGTCGGCGCATGTACGAAGGAACTCGCGGACGTGGTCTTGGGTGGTGGCAAAGTTGGCGAAAGCATTTGCGAGCGAGAGCAACACACGCGGTTCTACACTTCGCGGTGACTTCATCCTGAAAGGAGCTTTAACGGGTGGCTCCAGAGTTCTAACGAACCATCGCCCCACGAGTCCGGGCGTCGCCGGGGATCGTCTAAGTCTGCCTTGCTCGCGTGCGTGGATCGCTGGCTCCTTCATTGCATCCAGATATACGCGGTTCGTAGTAGCCAGATGGTCGAGGCATTGCGCTATGCTCCACGAACCGGTCTCGGGGTGCCACCCGCCTTGCCCTTCGGCGAGATCTGCTACCAGCGCCCGCGCATCGCGCTCGGTCGAATCGAGTTGGTCCTGCAGAGCTTTAATATCAAGTGCTACATTCACGCTCCATACCATAGGGTATGGAGGTGCCAATTGTCAATACCTTTGAGTATGGGACAATGGAGTTCTATGGTGCGTAAAGGTACCGGCGCGAAGCGACTCGATGAACCTACACTCACGGCGGCGGACTGGGCGCAAGCTGCGCTTCAACTCATCTCGGAAGCCGGTCTCGGGGCGCTCACGGTGGATGCGCTCGCCGCACGGCTCGGCGTCACCAAGGGCAGCTTTTATTGGCACTTCAAAGGGCGGTCTGAACTCTTGGGGGCTGCGCTTGGCCGCTGGGAGCAGCAGGCCACCGCGGAGGCGATTACAGGACTGTCGGCTATCAGCGACGCGCGTCAAAGGCTCGATCTGATGCTCCGCACAGCTGCCCAGGTACCAAGATCTCGCTCCTTGTACGCGGCGCTCGCCGAAGCCGCTGAGGACCCCATTGTAAGGCGTGTGCTGAACCGTGTGGCATCGGCCCGAATTGAATACCTAGAAGCTTGCTACCGCGAACTCGGGTTCACCCAACCACAGGCCAAAGCGAAGGCCGTGTTCGCCTACGCCGCCTACCGCGGGCTTTTGCAACTGGCCCACGAGGCGCCAGGCGTGCTACCGAGCGATTGGACTTCCTACGCGGCGGTTGTGCGCGACGCCCTAGAACGGGCACGAAACACAAGCCCAGATGACAAGAGTAGGCGCCGACCAAAGACAAGGTAATGTCCTGAACTCCTTCCAATTCACCGTTTTTGATGGCGGACCGTCGGGGTGTCCAATTGGGTTCACAGTGCTCCATATTTCATTGGCGGAAAATGGAGATTGCGGGCTTGTGAAGATTTGTTCTATGACGCTCAGCCGATCCTTTACGCGTCCAATAATCCTTCCAAGCTGTTTCTTACGAAGACTTTAGGCAGCCACTCGCGTCTTGTAAGTGGTTGAAATTACGATCCACTCTGGGCTGTCACAATAAGGATGCTGTGAGGTGTCACAAACCAGCCTGCTATTTGGTCTCTCATTCCACAAGTGATTCTCAGCTATTTGCGATTCGGTGAGCAGCGTACTCTGGAAAATCATGAACAAGAATAATCATTTCGATGAGCTACCGAGCATACCGTCCGAAGGGGGACCAGACCCGCCGAAACTCAGTGTCTTCCAGCAGCACCGGGGGCCCCTGTTCGCAGTGGCTTACCGCATGCTAGGGAGCGTGACAGATGCTGAGGACGTTCTCCAGGAGGCCTTCATCCGGTGGCAACAGGCAGCGGGCGAAGTTCGCTCTCCTCGTGCGTTCCTGGTCACGATTGTGACCCGTCTGTGCATTAATCATCTACATTCCGCGCGTGTGCGCCGCGAAGAATACGTTGGTGAGTGGCTGCCGGAACCACTCCTTTCAGATTTTCGGAATGATCCTTCTCAAGTCTTGCATGTGGATGAGTCTCTCTCGATGGCGTTCCTGGTTTTGTTAGAGAGGCTTACACCCGTTGAGCGTGCGGTCTTTCTGCTTCGCGAGATCTTTGAATACGAGTATGCGGAGATTGCCGGAATAGTTGGTCAGAGTGAAGTCAATTGCCGCCAGATTCTGAGTCGTGCCAGGCAACAACTCTCGAAGCTACGGCCACGCTTCCGATCGTCAACCGCGGAGCGTACGCGACTTCTTGAGCGCTTCCTACAGGCGACCAGCAGCGGCGATATGGATGGCCTGATCGAATTGCTCGCGAAAGAGGTGGTACTCCTCTCCGACGGTGGAGGAAAGGGCTTGGCGGTCCCGAATCTGATCCTTGGCGCCGACAAAGTTGCTCGCGGGATCCTCGGCAGCCTACAGAAACTCGTTCCGACGAATCTGCTCACACGCATCGCGCTCATAAATGATCAGCCCGGGTTTGTAAGCTATCTCAACGGCCAGCCGTTCTCCGTGGTGACTTTGGAGGTAGGTGATGGCCTGATCCGTGCCATTCATGTATTGACGAATCCCGAAAAGCTTTCGCATCTGCCGAAGTTGCCCTCGCCTCCTTGCTAATGCACTGTCACAGAGCGGTGGCTTATTTGGTCTTGGAGAACAGGAGGGGAATCATGAATTTATTCGTAATAGGTGCAAATGGCCACACCGGACAACAGGTAATCGATCTCGGGTTGGCCCGAGGCCATCAAGTCACCGCGTTCGTGCGGTCACCGGAGAAGATAAAACTTCATCATGCATCGCTGAAGGTGGTTCGGGGTGATCCGCACAACGTGGACGAATTGACTCGAGGTTTGCACGGGCAGGATGTTGTCGTCTCGGCACTCGGTGTTCGGCCGCCGCAGGCGTTTCGCCCCCACAGCCTTGTGCAAGAGTGTGCCGCCAGCACCGTCGCGGCGATGACCAAGGCAGGCGTGAGACGGCTGTTTCTGGTTTCGGTGGCGGTGTTGTTCCCCGAGAAGGGCCTGCGTTTCACATTCTTCCGTTGGATACTTGCTCACATCATGCGCGACCATGGAATCGCTGAGGAGGTTGTGCGAGCCACTACGCTTGATTGGACCATTGTGCGCCCACCCCGGCTCGTAGATCGCCTGGGCGAATCGTACCGTGCCCAACGAGACGGTCTTCCGCGGAATGGGTTTTCCATGTCGTTCCGTGGCGTGGCCGCTTTCATGCTGGATTCTATGGAGCTACAGACACACGTGCGTGAGATTGTGGGCTTAGCAAAATAAAATGCATGGGTCAGGCGCCGTTTACCGATGGCTCCCGGCATGGGATAGTTAAGCATAAGGAATTTAAGGACCTGAGGTCGCATTTTCGCTCGGCCCATTTTCCAAAACATGTCTTTCCGTCGGAAAGGCTCGTAGGTTCCGCGCTTTGATCGACTTGTCGAGCCTTCGAGTTGCCTGTAGACTGCCGCTTCCAGGTTGCATTTGTTACAAGTGTTCACGATATTCGTTTCTGTTCTCGCCGTTTCCACCTATTCTTACGGCGACGATGCTCACCACCATCACGCTCCTGGTGAACAGGAGTTGGGGACCGTCCATTTTCCGGTTTCTTGTTCTTCAACTGTCCAGAAGGATTTCGAACGAGCCGTCGCATTGCTGCACTCGTTCGCATTTGAGACTGCTGAAACAGCCTTCAGGCGAGTTGCGCAGGAAGATCCCAATTGTGCTATGGCACATTGGGGCATCGCGAGAAGCTTTTGGCGATGGGCAGGGCCTGATGCGCCAACTCGGAATCGTGGCTGGCAAGAAGTTGTTCTCGCTAAGTCTCTTCATGCGCCAACCGGACGCGAACGCGCGTACATCGACAGCCTTGCTTCCTTATACAGAGACCCAGCAAGCACAAATGAAAAGAGTTGGGACAATTATGTACGTAAGCTAGAGAAGCTTCATCATGACTACCCATATGACCATGAAGCCACCGCCTTCTATGCCTCTGCGCTCACGTTTGCTGATAGAGATGACGATCCTACGCATCGGAAACGCCGAGAGGCTGCCCCTCTTCTGGAGCCGCTGTTCGCCAGTGATCCTAACCATCCGGGTGTGGCTCACTACCTGATTCATGCTTACGATAGGCCGGACTTGGCAAAACTCGGATTGCCCGCAGCGCGTCGCTACGCACGGATTGCGCCGGCTGCGCCCCATGCGCTTCATATGCCCTCCCACATCTTTGCCCAGCTTGGCATGTGGCAAGAAGACATCAATTCCAATCTGGCCTCGCTCGCCGCAAGTCGTCACGCAAGCGACAATGACATGGAGGATCTGGGTCATCAATATCATGCGATGGAATTTTTGATGTACGCCTATTTGCAGTGTGGTCGGGAAGCTGACGCACAGAAGCTCTTGGAAGAGGTCAGGTCGCTGCCAAAAGTGAAGAGCATGTACGGCGACAATTCCGACCCTCAGGTATATGCCGTGCTTTCATATTCTGCAGCGTACGTTCTGGAGTTGCATGAGTGGCGACAAGCGGCTGAGCTACCGCTGGTTCCCGGCACCCAATTGGGGGATGACATTATTAGCTATCTTGCCCGTGCAATCGGAGCAGCCAGGCAGGGAGATGTTGCAAAGGCTCGTGAGGACATCGTCCAGATTGATTCTATTTACAAGCAAGTCGTCGCCAAGAAGCTCCCCTTCGTCGGTTGGGCCGAACAAGTGAAACACGAAGCCCAAGCATGGGCGGACCATGCAGAAGGACACGATGAAGAAGCTCTTCACCTCCTGCGTGAAATCGCCGAGAAGCAACGAACGGGTGTCTTCGGTGCGTCGGGAGATCTTCCCGCGCGTGAAATGCTTGCGGACATGCTGCTGGACATGAACCGCCCAGAGCAGGCGTTGGATGAATATGAAGCGAGCCTAAGAATTAATCCAAACAGGTTTGATTCGCTCTACGGAGCAGCCAGAGCAGCGGAGGCGGCGAGAGGACCCCGCGAAGCTGCGAATTATTATCGCGAACTGTTAAAGGTGTGCGCGGGTACAAGCTCAACTCGTCCTGAACTTGCGCACGCCCAGAGTTTTCTATCCCAAGTAGAGAAAGAGCATTGAGCGAGATATGGGAACACTGACCATGCGTCGATTAGGAATATTGTTGACCGCTATGGCCGTCGGCGCGGTGGCCTCAGAGGAAAGTTCAACACGAGTGGAGTCAATTGCTACCAGAATGTACTGCAACTGTGGGTGTGGCCAAATGCTCTCTGAATGCTCTCATGTTCAGTGCAAGAGGAAAGCCGCTTTGAAACAGGAAATCGCGGGCGCCATCGCAAAAGGCGAGACCGATGGCGCAATACTCGACCAAATGGGTGCAAAGTATGGCGTAGCGATCTTGGCTGCACCTCCATTTCGCGGCCTCAATGTCGTGTTGTGGATTTTTCCACTCATTCTTGCCGTTATTGCTGTTGGAGTCATGACGCTACTGTGGAAGAACTCCAGAAAACTACAAAGGCAAGATGGATGACCATTCCCCGTGTTTTCTTGGGATTGGCGGGAATGGCGCTCCTGACTGCCTGTTATCACGGGTCACCGCCTAGGGGCATCGGCGCACCCGCTCCTAACTTCACCGTTCAGGACGATGAGAGGAAGGTCGCGCTAGATCAATTTCGAGGCAAGGTCGTTGTCCTGAACTTCTGGGCGAGCTGGTGCGCGCCTTGCATTACTGAGACGCCATCGCTGGTTGCCATGCAAGAAACATTGAAGGATAAGGGCGTTGTCGTGGTCGCAATCAGCGCGGATGAAGATGAGGAAGCATACCATCGCTTCATTAAGCAGTATGGCATTAGTTTCGCCACGGTTCGTGAGCCCAGCGCGCATACTCAACACCAGTACGGCACCGAGAAGCTTCCCGAGAGCTACGTCATTGACCGCGATGGGATCTTGCGGCGAAGGCTAATCAATGCCGCAGATTGGAATTCCCCGGAGATCATTGAATTCTTGAGCAGACTATAGCTGTCGCACCAGAGGGAGGGAGGATCTTGCCGTCTCTATATACCCCCCCATTCGCTTGACGGGGTAGTGGTGACACTTCTCGATCTGTAGGGCAAAATGGCTTGATTCTGACTCAAATACAAAACGGGAGGAAAACTGACGTGAGAAAGATATCGAAACCCTGGACGAAGCGAGCTTTCGCGGGGCCAACCCATTTTCGTTTGGCAGTCGCTGGGCTTGCGTTGATCGCTGGGCTTGCATTGCCGGCGCATGCGCAAAACGACCGGATGACACCTATCGCCACGCCTTCGCAGCCCAACGCGATCGAACTCGGCACCGGTCCGCTGCCCGGTGCGACGAACCCGGAGGCCTGGCATAGCCAGTACGGCAGTCAGTTCGCGCGCAACGTGACGATTGCGACGCTGACACCCTTTCTTCCGGATCCCGCCAAGGCAAGCGGCGCCGCCGTTGTCGTCGCGCCCGGCGGCGGTTTCTTCACCTTGTCCATGGAAAATGAAGGCTGGAACGTCGCCCGCGCGTTGGCGGAAAAGGGTGTCGCCGCGTTTGTCCTCAAGTATCGCTTGAACCAGACACCGGCCGACATGCCAGGGTTCGAAAAATCCATGCGGGATATGTTTTCGGCTACAGCGCGGCCGCCGCGCCCCGAACCCGAAAAGGCGATCGCTGGTCTTGCCCCTCAGATCGCCGACGCCCGCGCGGCATTTGCCCTTATCCAGAAGCGGTCTGCCGAGTGGCATGTCGATCCCAACCGGATCGGCATGATTGGCTTTTCCGCCGGCGCGATGCTGACAATGGCAACTACACTTGCCGGCGACGATGCGAAGCCCGCCTTCATCGGCAACATCTACGGTCCTCTCGCGTCGGTCACGGTGCCAGCCGAGGCGCCGCCACTTTTCATCGCTCTGGCTGCCGACGACCCTTTTTTCGGGAACAGCGGTTACGGGCTCATCGATAGCTGGAAGGCCGCGAAGCGCCCCGTCGAATTCCATCTTTATGAACAGGGTGGCCATGGCTTCGGGATGTATCCGAAGGAAACTACGAGCACCGGTTGGTTCGATGCCTTTGTGCGCTGGCTCGGGATGCATGGCATGCTGAAGCCGACAGGATCAGGAAGCAGTGGTGGTCCTACCTCTCCCTGATATGGGAGTCATACACGGAACTCCCTTCAGAGCACATTGTAGGTCCAACTCACTGAGAGGTATTGATCAGATGACAATGTCGGCTCCTAGGTCCGAGTAGAGTTGGTGGTACCAAACCAAACCAACAGGCTCGGAAGAAGGAACCGAACATGATCATTATAGGTGTGGATTTTCATCCTGGGTTTCAGCAAATAGCTTTCGTGGACAGCGAAAGCGGAGAGTTTCAGGAAAAGCGCCTGGCACATCGGGAAGAGGCGGAGAGCTTCTATCGTGGTCTGGCGAGCGCGGGTGAAAAGATACGAGTCGGAATGAAATCGAGCGGGTACGCACGGTGGTTCGAGCGGCTGCTGAGCGAGTTGCAAATCGAGTTGTGGATTGGAGATGCGACCGAGATCGAACGCAAGAGAGCCCGCAAGCAGAAGACGGATCGGGAAGATGCACAGCACATTCTGCAACTGATACTGAAAGATGACTTTCCGAAGATCTGGGTCGCGAGCTGGGAGAATCGGGATCTGCGCCAACAGCTGTGGCATCGCCACCGCCTGGTGCAGATGCGGACGCGGATCATGAACCAACTGCAAGCCGTGGCCCTGAACGAAGGCCTGAGTTACAAGAAA
>Ga0157374_10000242_pt1 | contig 50857 bp, 50 predicted proteins | sample M25metaG_FD_115308 | JGI IMG/M metagenome (GOLD analysis project Ga0157374, IMG submission 115308) | Miscanthus rhizosphere microbial communities from Kellogg Biological Station, Michigan, USA - M2-5 metaG | ecosystem: Host-associated > Plants > Roots > Rhizosphere > Soil | place: USA: Michigan...
ATCCGCGAGGGCCTGCGCAGGCTTCAGGAGGTCGATCTGGTTGACCGGTACCTACAGAGCTGACGGCGATCCGACGCCGTCCACGAGAGAAAGGAGCACGCGATTTCTGAGCTAGTAGAGGAGGCCATGGAGGTGGACTTCGACGTAGACGTCCCTTACGTCTGCGATTTCGAGGAGGGGGACAAGGTCGTGTATCCCCACCACGGTGCGGGCCTCGTGCTGAAGAAGGAGTCTCGTGAGCTGATGGGGGAGGAGCGGGAGTACCTGACGATCAAGATCCTCCACAACGAATTGACGGTGATGGTCCCGTGCGAAAACGCCGGCGTCGCCGGCTTGCGGCGCGTGATCGACGAGGACGAAATCAAGAAGGTGACTGGCGTCCTCACCGACGACGTGTCAGACATGCCGAAGAACTGGAACCGGCGCTTCAAGTACAACCGCGAGAAGATCAAGACCGGCGACGTCTTCGAGCTGGCCGAGGTCGTTCGCAACCTCGCGATCCGCGAGATGGAAAAGGGTCTCTCCACCGGTGAGAAGCAGATGTACACGCGGGCGAAGAAGATCCTCGCCTCGGAGTTCATGTACGCGCTCGACAAAGACGAGGAAGGCGCGGAGGAATACCTCGACGGTCTGCTGGAGGAGCGCTACGCCGCCACGGCGACCGCCTAGTTCCAACAGCGTCACAGCGGTCATCGCGGCCGCCGGCTCCGGGCAGAGGCTCGGAGCCGGCGGCCCGAAGGCCTTCGTGCCGCTCGCCGGCAGGCCGATGGTCGAGTGGTCGATCGAGGCCTGCCGCGAGGCCGGTTCGGTGCGCTCGATCGTCGCCGTCTGCCCGCCCGGCCACGTCGACGAGTTGGCCGGACACGACATCGGCGTGGTCGAGGGCGGTGCCACTCGCGCTCAGTCGGTCGCCAACGCGCTGCGCTCGGTCGATACCGAGCTCGTCGCGATCCACGATGCGGCCCGGCCACTGGTCACATCGGAGCTAATCGACGACGTGGTCGCAACCCTGGTCGCGGACCCGGCTGCCGCCGGCGCAATCGCAGCCACTCCCGTCACCGACACGATCAAGCAGGTCGCCGACGGCGACAGGCCAAGGCGCAACGCGTTGCGGCTCCCAGGCGACCAAAAAACGTTGCACCTGGTCGAGCGGACCTTGGATCGTGAGCGGCTGTGGGCGGCGCAGACGCCGCAGGTCTTTCGGGTGGGGGTTCTGTGCGACGCGCTGGGTGGCGATCCGGACGGCGTTGCGGCGGCAACCGACGAGGCGATGCTGATCGAGGCGGCAGGGGGGAAGGTCCTGATTCATCCCTCGCCTCCCGAGAACTTCAAGGTGACGACGCCGCGGGACCTGAGGCTGGCCGAGGCGTTGCTGGCGGAACGATCAGCTCAGTAGGACCCAGGCCAGGGCCGCGGCAAAGCAGATCTGGCCGACGCCCAGGGCGACACCAAAGCTGACCGCACCGAGGGCCGCGGCGATCGCGGTGCCGCCGGCGAAGGCGGCGAGCAGGATCGCGAGCTGGCGGATCATCGGGGCGGCATCGCTCCGCGGTGGTCGGTCGGCAGCCCGGCGACCGCGCGGGTGCCGTCGTCCATGTGCCGCAGCCGACGCCGTTCGTAGAGCTTGCGCTGGATGCGGAGGGTGGTGACGCCGGCGAGCACGATCGCGATCAGGTTGACCGCGAGTTGGGCCATCGCCCCGCGCCATTCCGACCAGTCGGCGAAGGCGGCGGCAACGCCGATGTTGGCGGCGGCGGGGATCGTCGTCACCGAGATCAAAACCCCGACCAGCGCCCCCGACTTGGCCGAGGTCAGCGAGAGCACGCCGGCGGTGCCGGCGAAGGCGGCGACGATGAAGGAAAAGTCGTCCGGTTTGGAGATGAACTGGGTCAGCGGGTGCATCGAGCCGCTGAAGTCGGCGTCGAGCATGCCGGCGGCCTTCGCGAACAGGGTGAAGAGGAAGGCCGCGGTAATACCGACCGGGAAGCCGATCGCGAGGGCGGTGAGCGAGCGCAGGGCGACGCTTTTCCGCCGCTCGACCACGGCCACGCAAAAGCCGGCGAGCGGGCCGAACTCGGGGCCGACGACCATCGCGCCGACGATCAGGATCGGCGAGCCGAGGAAGATCCCGACCGAGGCGATCAGGCAGGCCAAGACCATGAAGATCAGGAAGTTGCCCCCGAGCTCGGTGCTCTCGGAGGTGCGCGCCTCGACCTCCTCCCAGACGACCGCATCCGACGGCTTGCCGCGGGCGGCGCGCTCGGCCCGGTCGGCGGCCTCGGAGAGCTGCGAATCGATCTGCTCGAGCGAGATCGAGCCGTCCCGGGCCACCCCGAGCTCCTTCAGATCCTCGATCAGCACGCTGGCTGCCTCGCGGGCGATGTCGCAGAGGACGACATCGCCGCGTGGCTTCCGGGCGGCGCCGGCGAGGAAGACCAGATTGCAGGCTGACGGCGCCGCTTCGAGCAGGTCGAGGACCTTTCCGCAGCGGTCTTCCGGGACGACGATCCGCAGGTGGATCATGGCCTCAGCGTATCCGTGGCCCGGGTCGCCTAATCTCGCGTCCTCATGCTCACCGATTACCACCTGCACCTGCGCCCGGACGAGCCCGACACGACGGCGGAGCGTTACTTCACGAGCGAGAACGTCGATCGCTATCTCGCCGCCGCCGCTGAGGCCGGGATCGAGGAGCTTGGCGTCTCCGAGCACGTCTACCGCTTCACCCAGGCGCTCAGCCTCTGGCGCCATCCCTTCTGGGAGGAACAGGCGCGCGACGACCTCGACGCCTACTGCGAGTTCGTCCGCGGCACACCGCTGCGGCTGGGGGTCGAGTGCGACTTCATTCCAAGCGCCGAGGACCGCACCGCGGCGTTGCTCGAGGCGCGCGACTTCGACTACGTGGTCGGCTCGGTCCACTTCGTCGGCGACGCCGCGGTCGACCACGCGGGCTGGGACGTGTGGGAGAGCAAGGGCGATCCCGACGAGGTCTGGCGCCGTTACTTTGCAGCGCTGGCCGAGTGCGCCCGCTCCGGCCTCTTCGACATCCTCGCCCACCCCGACCTGGTCAAGGTCTGGGGCGGCGCCCGGCCGCTGCCCGAGCGCGATCCGCGCCATTACTACGAGCCGGCGGTGGAAGCGATCGCCGAGAGCGGGATCGCGGTCGAGCTCTCGACCGCGGGGCTGCGCAAGCCGGTCGGCGAGATCTACCCGGCGCGGCGCTTCGCCGCGATGTGCGTCGAGGCGGGCGCGCCGTTCGCGCTTTCCTCCGACGCCCACCTGCCCGAGCAGGTCGGCTTCGGCTATGACCGGGCGCTGGAGTTTCTCGGCGACCTCGGGGTGAAGGAGATCTGCGTCTTCGAGCGCCGCCAGCGCCGCCTCGAGCCGCTGCCGACCCCAGTGCGTGAAGATTCGAGCCGATGAGCGTCGGTATTGGCTACGACAGCCACCGCTTTGCCGAGGGTCGGCGCCTCGTCCTCGGTGGGGTTGAGATTGAGCATCCACGCGGTCTCGCCGGCCACTCCGACGCCGACGTGCTCACCCACGCCGTGATCGACGCCCTGCTCGGCGCCGCCGGACAGGGCGATATCGGCGCCCTCTTCCCCGACGACGACGAGGCTTGGCGCGGCGCCGATTCGGTCGACCTGCTGCGCACCGCCGTCGGCACCGTCTCGGGCCGGATCGTCAACATCGACGCGACCCTGATCTGCGAGGAGCCCCGGATCGGGCCGCTGCGGGCCGAGATGGAGCGGATCCTCGCCGAGGCAACTTCAGCCCGGGTCAGCGTCAAGGCGACGACCAACGAGGGAATGGGTTGGATCGGTCGTGGCGAGGGGATCGCCTGCATCGCCGTCGCTTCGGTCGATAGCGACTAGGCTTCCCGGTCCGATGGGCACGATTGGTTCCATAGCCGCGGGCGTCCGCCAGTCGGTCGCCGACACTGTCTTCGAGGCCAAGGTGCTGCGCGAGGCGGGAGTCGTCGGCCTGGTTCGTCCCGACAGGGCGGCCAAGGTCGCCAGCACGTTCTTGCGCTGGGGCGCCTCGCCGGCGACGGGCGTTGCCACGGCGGCGCACAAATATCCGCACGAGACGATGCTGATCGACGAACGTGGCGCGCTCAGCTTCGAGCGCGTGCACCGCCGTTCCAACGCGCTCGCCCACGCCTTCGCTGGCATGGGAATCGGGCCAGGCGACGGCGTCGGGGTGATGTGTCGCAACCATCGTGGCTTCATCGAGACGACCCTTGCCGCCGCCAAGCTCGGTGCCAGCGCGCTCTACCTCAACACGATGTTCGCCGGTCCCCAGCTGGTTGAGGTGATGCGGCGCGAGGGGCCCAAGGCGCTCGTCTACGACGAGGAGTTCGCCGGCCTGCTTGACGGGGTCGACGGCGAGATCGCGCGAATCGTCGCCTGGACCGACGGAGCGCCCGAGGAGCCCACGCTCGAGGCGCTGATCGCGGCCAACGATGACTCCAATCTGAAGCCGCCGCCCGACAACCCCCGCTTCGTGATCCTCACCTCCGGCACCACCGGCACACCGAAGGGTGCGCAACGCTCCAGCCCCGATGGGTTGCTGGCGATGGCGGCGCTGATCGACAAGATCCCCTACCGCGCCCGCGACACGATGGTGATCGCCGCGCCGCTCTTTCACTCCTGGGGCTTCTTCCACTTCGTGATGAGCCTGCCGACGGCATCGACGATGGTCCTGCGGCGCCGCTTCGACCCGGAGGAGACGCTGCAGGCGGTGCAGGCGAGCCGCGCCCAGGTGCTCGCCGTCGTTCCGGTGATGGTCCAGCGCATCCTGCGGCTGCCCGAGCAGACCCTCGCCTCCTACGACCTCTCTTCGCTGCGGATCACCTCGGCCTCAGGATCGGCCCTGCCGGGTGAGCTGGCGACCGCCTGGATGGACCGTTTCGGCGACAACGTCTACAACCTCTACGGCTCCACCGAGGTCTCCTGGGCTTCGGTCGCGACGCCGGAGGATCTGCGGGCCGCTCCGGGCACGGCGGGACGCCCGCCGCGCGGCACCGTGGTCCGGCTCTACGACGAGACGGGCAAAGAGGTGCCCCCCGGCGAGGTCGGGCGGATCTTCGTAGGCAACGAAATGACCTTCGAGGGCTACACCGGCGGCGGCGGCAAGGAGGCGATCGACGGCCTGCTCAGCAGCGGCGACGTCGGCCACTTCGATGCCGACGGCCGTCTCTTCATCGACGGCCGTGACGACGAGATGATCGTCTCCGGCGGCGAGAACGTCTTCCCGCGCGAGGTCGAGGACCTGCTCGCCGATCACGGCGACGTGGTCGAGGTCGCCGTGATCGGGGTCGAGGACGAGGAGTTCGGCCAGCGGCTGAAGGCCTTCGTCGTCACCGCGGCCGAGGCCGAGGTCTCCGAAGAAGAGCTGCGGGCCCACATCAAGGCCAACCTTGCCTCCTACAAGGCGCCGCGCGAAATCGAGTTTCTCGACGAGCTGCCGCGCAACGCCACCGGCAAGATTCTGAAGCGCGAGCTGCACGAGCGCGAGGCGCAGAAGTCCGCCTAGCTGTAGTTCCTCACAACGTTGTTCATCCGGGCCTCCTTGAAGGCTGGGGGTGCGAGCCACCCAGATCAAGGAGGACACCGGATGAAGATCCACGCTAACGCCCGCACCTGCCCGAACAGCCGCAAGCTGTTGGTCAAGCGAATCGAAGAGGAGAACTGGTCGCTGATGCCGGCGGCCGAGGCCGCCGGCATCAGCGAGCGCTCGGCCCGCAAGTGGCTGGCCCGCTGGCGGGCCGAGGGGGATGCGGGGCTCCTGGACCGCAGCTCCGCTCCCAAACGGGTTCCATCGCGTCTGCCATCCGACCGCCTGGAGGCGATCGAGGCACTGCGACGGCTGCGGATGACCGCGGCGGAGATCGCCGAGGTGCTCGGCATGGCGCTCTCGACCGTCTCGCGGTGGCTGGCACGGATCGGCCTCGGCAAGCGCAGTCGCCTCGCGCCTCCCGAGCCGCCCAACCGCTACGAGCGAAAGCGCCCTGGAGAGCTGATCCACGTCGACGTCAAGAAGCTGGGGAGGATCAGCTACAAGGGGGCTGGACACAGGATCACCGGCAATCGCAAGAGCCAGGTCAAGACCACGGGAGGCCGTGGGGTCACCGGCTGGGAGTTCGTCCACGTCTGCGTCGACGATGCCACCCGCCTCGCCTACGTGGAGGTCCTGCCCGACGAGAGGGGCGCCACGGCGGCGGGGTTCCTGCGACGGGCCGTTGCCTGGTTCAAGGGGATGGGGATCGGGATCGAGCGGGTGCTCTCAGACAACGGCTCTTGCTACCGCTCTGCGATCCACGCCGAGGCCTGTGTGGAGCTCAAAATGCGCCACATCTTCACCCGGCCCTACCGCCCTCGCACCAACGGCAAGGCCGAGCGTTTCATCCAGACGCTCACCAACCGCTGGGCCTACGGAGCCATCTACGGTTCCTCGGCGGAGCGAACCGCGGCGCTGCCCGGCTGGCTTGACCACTACAACTTCAGGAGACGACACGGCTCCCTTGGCCACAGATCGCCCGCGGCTCGGCTCGCCGAGCTGGAACAACGTGCTGAGTAACTACAGCTAGCCGACTCGGCCGGCCGACTGCGCTAATTGCGAGGTTTGTCCCGGCACCAGGGGTAGCTAGGCCTCCGGTGCGGATAGTAGGTTGCCGCTTCATGGGCGAACCTGCGTTTCAGCTGAAAGCGGTCGGCGCGGCCACCGAAGAGTTGCACGAGACTGCCAAGCAGGCGCTCGAGTGGGTGCGCGTCAGCGAGGAGCGCGTCGCCAAGGCCGAGGCGCGCGCAGAGCGGGTCCATGCGGAGACGAAGCAGCGGGCGCTGGGGACATTGCGCAAGATCGGCGAGGAGGGTCGTGAGCGGATCGCCGCCGAACGGTCCAAGCGCAGGGACGCGGAGGCGCGCGCAGCCCGCGCCGAGGCCGACCGCGACCGGGCGGAGAAGGCCTTCGAGCAAGCCCAGCAGCGGGTCGAGGCCGACCGCGAAGCGCTTTCCGCCGAGATGACGACCTTCAAAGCCGAGGTCCAGAAGTCGGCTGCGAGCGAGATCGAGCGGGCCGAAAAGGACGCCGAGCGGCGCCATGGAGAAGCTCTTGACCAGGCAAAGCTCGAGGCTGACCAGCGCGTCGCGGCGGCGGAGCAGCGCGCGGTCGAAGCTGAGGCGGCGGCGGCTGAGGCACACCAGCTTGCGATCAAGCTCGAGACCGAGATCGACGAGCGGGTGATGCAGGGCACCGAGGACGTCCGCCGCGAGGCCGACGAGCGGGTCCGCACCCTGGTCGAGAAGGTCGAAGGCGAGGCCGCGGAGTTGGCCCGGGCTCGCGCCGAGCAGGCGCTCAAAGCCGAGTCGGACCGGATCCGCGCCCAGGCCGAGCAGCGCGAGGAGCGGGTGCGCCTGGCAGCGGAGGACGAGATCAAGGCGAGCACGTCACGGGCGCGGCGCGAGGTCCTGGCCGCGGCCAATGCGACGGCGCCGAGCTGGGAGCGCAAGGAAGCAACTGGCTCTGGCTCCGGCTACCGAACCTTCTAGACCTCTCTAGCATCCGCACCCATGCGCGCGGTGCGGATCAAGGACACGCTTACCGGGGACGTCGTCACCCTTGACCCGAGCGCGGAGGTTGGCATCTACGCTTGCGGTCCCACCGTTTACAGCCGCATCCACATCGGCAACGCGCGTCCGTTCGTCATCTGCTCCCTGCTCAACCGCTTCCTCAGGTCGGAGGGGTACTCGGCGAAGCTGGTGGTCAACGTCACCGACATCAACGACAAGATCTACGCCGCCGCCCGCGAGGCGGGGGAGGGATCGGCCGGGTTTGCCGAGCGCATGACCCAAACCTATTTCGAGGACACCGATCGTCTCGGCCTCGGTCGTCCCGATGCGGAGCCGCTGGCAACCGAGACGATCGGCGGGATCGTTTCCCTGATCTCCGACCTGATCGAGGCGGGACACGCCTACGAGTCGGGCGGCGACGTCTACTTCCGGGTGCGCAGCTTCGGGCGCTACGGCAAGCTCTCGAACCGGCGCACCGAGGACATGGACCAGGGCGAGGAGGCCGGCTCGGCCTCGCTCAAGGAGGACACGCTCGACTTCGCCCTCTGGAAGGCCCACAAGCCCGACGAGGACACCTCCTGGGACTCGCCTTGGGGACCTGGGCGGCCGGGCTGGCACATCGAGTGCTCGGCGATGGCCGAGGCCGAGCTGGGTGCCTCGTTCGCGATCCACGGCGGTGGCTCGGACCTGGTCTTTCCCCATCACGAGAACGAGATTGCGCAGTCCGAGGGGGCCGGGCGGCCGTTTGCCAGGGCCTGGATGCACAACGGGATGGTGCAGACGGACGCGGAGAAGATGTCGAAGTCGGAGGGGAACATCTTTCAGCTGTCGGAGGCGCTGGACCAGTACGGGCCCGAGGGGGTCGTCGCGTATTTGATCTCGGGTCATTACAGACAGCCACTTGCCTTTGGGCCGCAGCAGATGGAGGAAGCCGTGGCGCAGGTCGAGCGGCTTAGGAACTTCTTCAGGGAGCACCCCGTTGGGTGGGGATCAGAGGAGGGCCCGTCAGAGCAACAGCGGGGAGGCTCTGCCGGGCCCTCCTCTGATCCCCCGCGCACCATGGCGGAGGCCCGGGTCGAGAGCTTCAGGGAGGCGCTTGCGGACGATTTCAATACGCCGAGAGCTATGGCCGAGGTGTTTGAGCTAGTGGGAGAAGCGAACCGGGGCGAGGTGCCCGGAGATTCTGACGCCGTAGCGGAGATGCTGGCGCTCGTCGGCCTCAGCTCCCTTGCCCAGCCGGATCAGGGAGCTGAGGCCGACGACGGGGCGGAGAAGCTCTTGGAGGAACGGCAGGCCGCTCGGGTGGCCAAGGACTTTGGGCGAGCTGATGAGATTCGCGATCGGCTGGCTGAGCTTGGTTGGGAAGTGCGCGACGGGGCTGAGGGCGCGAAGCTTGTGCCGAAGAGTTAGATGGCTTCGCAGCTGATCTACGGAAAGCAGCCGGTTGCCGAGGCGGAACGGGGTCGGCGCCAGGTTAATCGCGTTTGGCGTGCTCCGGAGACGTCGGGCGAGGAGCTGGAGCGGCTCTGCGGGTCTCCGGATCACCAGGGGGTCGTGGCGGAGGTGGAGCCGTATCCCTACGTGGGCTCAGCTGAACTGCTGGGCGGCGAGAACGCGCTTCTCGTTGCCTTGGATCAGGTGCAGGATCCGCGCAACCTCGGGGCGGTCTGCCGCTCCGCTGAGGCTGCCGGCGCGACTGGCGTGGTCATCCCCGAGCGGCGAGCGGCGGAGATCACCGCCGTTGCCTGCAAGGCGTCTGCCGGGGCGGTCGAGCACCTGCGCATTGCCCATGTCCGCAATCTCACCGACTGGCTCGGCGAGGCGAAGCAAGCCGGCTTCTGGATCTGGGGCGCCGACGCCGGTGCGAAGCAGGCGCCGTGGGAGGTGGACCTGAGCGGTCCCACCGTCCTGGTTCTGGGGGGAGAGGGCAAGGGACTGCGGCCCCGCGTGGCATCCGCGTGCGACGGGCTGGTCGCGCTTCCACAGCGTGGCAAGATCGACTCGCTCAACGTCTCCGCAGCCGCCACGGCGCTGCTCTTCGAGGCCGTTCGGCAGCGCTAGCGGCTGCAACGCAATTTGCAAGAAAAGGAGACCGGGGGTTGACAGAACTCCGCCCGCCCGTAAACTAACGCGGCAACAAGGGTGAACCTCAGCTTGAGTCTGAGATACCCAGTCAATACAGGGCGCCGCCAGGGGAGGTAAGGCGCCACGACCCTTCGTTAGGAGAAGGATCTGTGGCTCTATCTTTGCCTACCCAGGAAATGCAACTTCCCTCAGGGCGCCTCAACGGCTCGCTCAGGCCAGTCGATTCTAACCCTCAACCTGAGCTTGATGACCATTATCTCGTCGCCCTGGCCAAGGACGGCCGGACCGACGCCTACGACGCGATCGTCCGCCGCTATCGAGGTTTCGTTCGTCTCAAGGCTTCGTCTTACTTCCTGCTCGGCGGCGAGGCCGACGACCTGATCCAGGAAGGCCTGCTCGGCCTCTACAAGGCGATCCGCGACTACCGCACCGATCGCGAGTCGAGCTTTCGCAACTTCGCCGAGCTCTGCATCACCCGTCAGATCATCACCGCTGTGAAGACCGCGACGCGGAACAAGCACACGCCGCTCAACCAGTACGTCTCCTTCAGCCAGACCCCGGCGGCGGCGGGCGAGTCCGACACGACGCTCGACGAGATCCTGCCCGGCCCGACCGTCCATGACCCGGTCAATCAGGTGATCGCGGCGGAAGAGCTCGAGAGCCTCGTTTCCTGTCTCTCGGGCGTATCCGGCGTGCTTTCCGACCTCGAGAGCCGCGTGCTCTCGCTCTACCTCGACGGTCACTCCTACGAGGCGACGGCCGAGCGCCTCGAGTGCGACACCAAGACCGTCGATAACGCCCTGCAGCGGGTCAAGCGCAAGGTCGGTACCCACCTGGCCTCCCGCGAGGCATCCTTCTAAGCCGGAATATCGCCGAGGACGTAGTCCAGTAGTTCCCTGCCGTGATCGGAGGCGACCGCGACGTCGTCGGCCTTGATCCGGACCCGGTGCAGGGACTGCATGCGCAGCACGTCGCCGTCGCAGCGGGCGTTGGGAAAGATCCCGGCGTAGGACACACCCAGGCGCTCCAGGTCGTCGGCGACCAGGGCGGTGGCGGGGGCGTCCAGCGGCAGGTCGATGTAGATCGCGTCGAGCCCGGCCCGGTGAAAGAGGTGATGGCGCTCGGCCGCGACCGCGGCCTCCAGGTCTTCGCCGGGCAAGGTCACGGTGATCAGGGCCAGGTTGTGATCGGAGTCGACCTCGACATGGAGCTCGGTGCGCTCAGGCAGCGCCGAGCCGGCCGGTGGCTCCGCAAGCGTGCCGCGCAGTTCGCACAGCTCCAGGGTCTGGCCGACGATCCCGCGGTGGCGCTCCGGAGCGAAGACCGAGCGCTCATGGCCGTCGTTCAGCTTCGTGTAGAAGAGCGCCGCCGACTGGCGCCCACGCCCCCCGTCCGCCGCGTCGTTGGAGACCGAGGCCGGAATCCAGCCGAGCAGGAAGCCGGTCTCGTGTGCTCCCAACTCGACGTTGGCGCGCTGGCTGTAGGGATGGGCAGCGGTCGCCTCGCTGAACATACCCGCCATTCCCTTTTCGCGGGCCCAGTCCATCAGGAAGCGCTTGGTGCGGGTGAACAGATGCTGCCCCCGCGCCGCCGGCATCGTCACCGCCTGCCCCGAGTGCCCGACCGCATCGCCGGCGCAGCCGAGGCTCATTCCCTCGTGGCAGAGCAGCTCTCCGTCGATCGTCTCGGCAACGCACGACACATACGTCCCGGCGGCCAATCGAGCCGAGACCTCTTCGGTGTCGTAGACCCAGCGCACGTCATAGCTCTCCCCGTACGCGGTCCGGATCGCCTCGCTCAGGACAGTGCCCTCGCCGGGCTCGAGCAGTCTGAAGACGGCATCCATTCGAGGCAACATCTCATAGATAACGGCGGGCCAGCCGCAACTCGCGACTCAGTCGGTGAAGTGTTCTGTCTGCGCCCAGAGCTATTGTAATAGCGAACGTGCGTTCGATACTGCCAAAGCCGCAGCTCACGTCGCATCCCGTCGATGTCGGCCACCGCACCGAGGGCGCGATCCTCTCTGAGCTGGTTCGCCGTGGTTACTGCGTTCTCGTGCCCTTCGGTGTCAATCAGCGATATGACTTGGTCCTAGATTGCGGCGGCCGTCTGCTGAAAGCGCAGTGCAAGAGCGGTCGTCTTCGGGATGGGGTGGTTCAGTTCAGCTCGCAGAGCATCCAGTCGAATACTCGCGGAAGCAAAACTCGAAGCTACGCGGGTCAAGAATCTCTTCATCGTCTACTGCCCAGACAACCAGCGCGTCTGCGTCATTCCGGCAGATGAGGACCCGAAATGCGGCATGCACCTGCGAGTCGAACCTCCACGCAACCGTCAAAGCAAGCGCGTACGCTGGGCAAAGGATTACGAATTGCCCGCCTAGCTTAATTGGTAAAGCACCGCTCTTGTAAAGCGGGGAGTTCCGGTTCGAGTCCGGAGGCGGGCTCTTCCTAAGCTCAGCTTGCCCCGGCATCGCCGCCGAGCACGCGCGCCTTCTCCGCCGCCAGCTCCTCATCGGTGAGGACGCCCTTCTCGTGCAGGGTGGCCAGGCGCTCGAGGCGGGCCAGGCGGGAATCCTCGGTTTCGACAGTTGGCGTTTCGGTTCCGCCGGCCTCTGGTTTGCGCATCTCCGGCAGGCGCAGTTTGGAGGCGCGCTCGCCCAGGTTGGCGTCTTTGACCGCGCCGACCACGCGGTCCTTGGTGCGACCGAAGACGTCGCCGTAGTCGGCGTCGGGGAATTCCTCGACCGCCTGTTTGCGCAACTCGTGGATGCCGAAGGCGGCGAGGCCGGCGATCACCAGGGTGGTGAGGAAGGAGCGGAGGTTCTGGGTCGGCGCCGAGAGGAAGTAGAAGCAGACGATGATCGCCAGCCCTGCGTAGACGTAAGGGGCGTGGGTGCGCAGGACCGGGGCGAAGACGCGACGGGTCGCGCGGGCCGAGTCGGTGGGCGAGGCGAGCCAGCCGGCGATGCCGAAGAGCACGCCGATCACGATCACCGTCGTCGCGATGCTGGTCATCAGCGAGGTGCCGATCGACCAGGTTGCTTCCGCCGCGGGCTTGATGCTGTCTTCTTCGACCAGCTGCCCGACGACGATCCCGCCGGCGATCTCACGGAAGACGATCACCACGAAGCCGGCCGCGACAAGCCCGATCCCGCAGTAGAGCACGGTCACCCAGCGCGCCTCGCGGGAGAGGTAGATCGCCAGGCCGAAGGCGAGGAAGGTGAGCAGCGAGAGGATCAGGGCCAGGCCCTTGACCGCGACCACGATGTTTTGCGCCGTCTTCAGCTGGTCGGAGCGCAGGATCGTGACCTGGCCCGCGTCTTCGGGCAGCTTTTCTGCCAGATCGGCGCCGATGCCGACCTGATCGGCGAGGTTGGTGACGAGGCTGCCGAGGTTGAGGCTGACCTCGCCTTCTTCGGTCGAGACCGTGTCGCCCTTTTCTTCCAGCACTTCGAGCAGCTGTTCGTGCGTGGTCCGGTTGGCGTTCTTCCAGAGCTCCTGCGCGGTAGAGCTCTGCAGGACCTGGTTGGCGCCGTCGCCGGCCACCTGACGCAGGCCGCCGGAGATCGGTCCCGCCAGATCCTTGGTGTCGCCTGGAAGCTTTTCGCTCAGTTCCTTTTCGACGTCGACGTTTTCGTAGAGCTGGTCGACCAGGTAGTCGCCGACCGCCTGGCGGATCGTTTCGTTCTGGATCAAGCGGCCGCTGGTCTTGACCCAGTCGTCGGTGTTGAGCGCCTGGCGCTCGCTCCAGATCGCGAAGACGCTGAGGAAGGCCAAGAGCGAGCCGACCACGACAAGGACTCGCACCAAACGTCGTCGTCCGCGACTCATCGGTGTGATGCTATACGTGAAGCGATGAAGCTCGAGGGAATTCACCACATCACCGCGATCACGGCCGACGCGCAGAGCAACGTCGACTTCTACGCCGGGGTTATGGGCTTGCGGCTGGTCAAGAAGACCGTCAACCAGGACAACCCGACCGTCTACCACCTCTTCTTCGCCGACGAGAAGGGCAGCGCCGGCTCCGACCTCACCTTCTTCGAGTTCCCGGGCGTGCCGCCGGGCAGGGCCGGGGCGGGGGACGTGCACCGGATCGTCTGGCGTGTCGGCTCGCACGAGGCGCTCGATTTCTGGGAGGAGCGACTCGCCGCCAACAGAATCGAGTCCGGGCGGGCCGGGGGAGGCCTGCGCTTCGCCGACCCCGAGGGCCTCGCCCACGAGCTGGCGATGGTCGAGGTCGACGACGAGCCGCTGATCGCCGATCACCCGGAAGTCCCGGCAGATCTGGCGCTGCGTGGCTTCCACGCGGTCTGCGCCTACAGCGCCGACCCCGGGGCCAGTCAGACGCTGCTCGAGGCGCTCGAGTTCGAGCCGGTCGACGAGGGCAGCTGGGAGGCGCGGGGCTCGAGTCGCGGTGGCCTCTACGTCTACGAAGAGCCACCCGAGGAGCGCTCGCGGCAGGGAGCGGGCAGCGTCCACCACGTCGCCTGGGCCTCGACCCTGGACGAGCACGAGCAATGGCGCGACCGGGCGATCTCAGCCGGCGCCCAGCCGACCCCGGTGATCGACCGCTTCTACTTCCGCTCGATTTACTTCCGCGAGCCAAGCGGGGTCCTCTTCGAGATCGCCACCCTCGGCCCGGGCTTCACGGTCGACGAGCCGCTTGAGCATCTCGGCGAGAAGCTCTCGCTGCCACCCGACTACGAGCACCTGCGGGCCGAGGTCGAACCGAACCTGCGCCCGGTAGTGAACCCGCGCACGGCCTCGGCAGGGTGAACGGCAACTTCGTCTGGCGCGACGCCGGCCGCACCGTCGTCCTCCGCGCCGGTGGAGTGCAAGACGCCCCGCAGCTCCTAGCCGAGCATGGCTTGGAGCCCTTCGAGCTGCTCTCGACGCCGCGGCACCTGGCTGCGGCGCCACAGCTCGTCAGTGCCGCGGCTGCCGTCCACGAGCTGCCCGCGGCGGATCCCGCAACCGCTGTGCCGAAGACATCCGCCGCCCTGCTCGACTCGGTCCGCTCACCAAACCTCGTCGCCCTCGGCGGCGGCCGCACGATCGACACGGCGAAGGCAATCGCGGCGATCACCGGCGCCCGCGTGGCGGCGATTCCGACGACGATGTCGGGAGCGGAGATGACCGGCATCCACCGCCTGCCGGAGGGCGCCGAGGACCAGGTCAAGTCTCTGATCCGTCCGCAATTGGTCATTGCCGACCCGGCGGCGATTACCAGCGCCCCCGAGCCCGAGCTACGGGCAAGCTCGATGAACGCCCTGGCTCACGGCGCCGACTCCCTCTACACCCCCTTCGCCAACCCGGTCTCCAAGATGACCGCTCTACGAGGCGCCGAACTAACCGCCGCTTCGCTGGACGAAAGCCCAGCGGAGCGCAATCGCAGCGCCCTAGCCCAAGGCTCACTCCTGTGCGGCTACGCAATCGACTCAGGCTCCTTCGCCCTGCACCACGTGATCTGCCAAACCATCGTCAGAGTCTGCGGCGCCCCCCACGCAGGAGTCAACGCCGCAATCCTCCCCAGGGCAATGGCCTTCATGACCACCCGGGCCCCCGACGGCCTAACCCCACTGGCAACTGCCCTCGGAACTCAACCGAGCGACATCGAAGCTCGAATCCTCGAGCTGGGAGGCAACCCACCCGGCCTGGGCGATCAAGGCGCGGACAGAAGCAAGCTCCCCGAAGCGTTGGAGTCGATGCTCTTGCGCCCGGAGCTGGCTTTTACGCCGACGCCGCCGACCCGCGACGAGCTGGAGCAATTGATCGACCAGGCCTGGTAGCGAGGGTCGGGGGTCGCTCCACGCGGCTTGTACTTTTTCGGCGATTCAAGCTCGGTTAGCCGCCTCCTCTCCACCGAAAAAGTTGAGCGGGGAGTGACCCCCGACCCTCGCCTCGGTAACCCTGGAGCCTGTTCCGTGTAGCGCTACGCGTGACCCCGGATCGCCTCCAGGCGTACCACGACTACACCCGCCGCCACGGGGTAAACCGAGTCATCTACCTCCTAGCCCGGGTCTTCATGACCCCCTTCTTCCTCGCCTACTTCCGCTACGCGAGGACCGGCCGCGAGCACGCCCGTCTCAAGGGCGGCCTGATCGTGGCGTCGAACCACCGCAGCTTCCTAGACCCCTTCGCGCTCGGCGGCGCCCTGCCCTGGCGGCGGCCGATGAACTACGTCGCCAAGGTCGAGCTCTTCGAGCGCCGCTGGCGGGGCTGGATCCTCTCTCGCCTCGGCGCCTTCCCGATCCGCCGCGGGGAGTCGGACGAGCAGTCGATGGAGACGGCGCGCCTCCTCGTGGAGCGCGGCGGCGCGGTCTGCATCTTCCCCGAGGGAACCCGCACCCGCAGCGGCTCGCTGAGAGAGCCGAAGCGGGGAGTCGGGCGCCTGGCGCTGCAGACGGGGGCGCCGGTGATCCCAGCGGCGGTTCTCGGCACCGAATGCGTGCGGCGAGGCTGGCGGATCCGCCCCCACAAGATCAAGGTCAGGCTCGGCAAGGCGATGACCTTCCCCCGCGCCGAGGACCCTTCGCGGGGACTGGCCTCGACCGTCACCGCGCGGATCTGGCCGAACGTCGAGCTGCAGTGGGAGGACCTCGGCGGTCTGCCGCCGATGCGACGCGCAGCGGTGATCGGCGCTGGCAGCTGGGGGACCGCCGTCGCGGTCCTGCTTGCCCGCGGCGGCCTCGAGGTCCAGCTCGCCACCCGCTCGGCCGCGCAGGCGGCCGAGATCGAGGAGGGGCGCGAAAACCGCCGCTACCTGGAGGGGGTGCGGCTGCCCGACTCGGTGCGAGTGCGCCAGGCCTCCGAGGTCGAGCTGGCCGGTCTCGACCTGGTTTGCCTGGCGATCCCCTCGGGCTCACTGCCGCAGGCCGTCGGGGCGATCGCCGACAAAGTCAGCGCCCGCTCGGCGATGCTGCTGCTGACCAAGGGCCTGATCGCGCCGCAGGGTCAGCTCCCGGCCGAGTACGTCGGCGAGCGCGTGCGGGTGCGGGCAATCGCCTGCCTCGGCGGTCCCGCGCACGCCCGTGAGGCCGTCTCCGGCTCAGCCGCTCTCGTCCTCGGCTCCGCCGATGCCGACCTGCGCGACCAGCTCGGCGGTGTCTTCGACAGCGCCGGCCTGGTCTGCGAGCGCTCGCGCGACGTGACCGGGGTCGAGATGGCGGGCGCGGCAAAGAACGCCGCCGCCCTCGCCGCCGCCGCCGCCGAGCCGTACGGGCTCAACGCGGCTGGGATCGCGGCTGCCCAGGTCTGGCGCGAGTGCATCGAGCACGCGATCGGGCGCGGCGCCGACCTCGCCACCTTCTCTGGCCTGGCCGGGGTGGGTGATCTGACCGCGACGGTGATGGCGCCAACGGGTCGCAACCGCCGCGCTGGCGAGCTGCTCGGGCGCGGCACGCCGGCCGAGGAGATCCCGGCTCAGATCGGGCAGGCATCGGAGGGTCTGGATGCCGTGCCGTTGCTGGCGGCGGCGACCGCGGCCGCGGGCGGTCCGGCCGAGGCGCTCGGCGGGCTTGCGGCGCTGATCCGCGGCGAGATCGACGCCGATGCCTGGATCGCGGGACTGCGGCGGGTCGAGCGATCGAGGAGAGCCGCCTGATGGAGCTAGGCTTGGCCGGTGAGCGCCGCCAAGGAGAACGTCGAGCCGGCGAGCCTCGACCCCGCCGCCAAGGCCGAGCTCGATCGGGCTTTCGAAGATCTCTATCGGGCCCACCTGCGCGACGTCTACTCCTACGCCTACTACCGGATCGGCGACCCCCACGACGCCGAGGACCTCACCGAGCAGGCCTTCCTCCAGGCCTACCGGCACTTCGACCGCGCCCGCCGCGAGTCCGACGGGCGGCCGCTGCGTCCCTGGCTGATTCGGATTGCGCACAACCTCGCCTCGAACTACTACCGCGACCGTTCGCGGCGGCCGCAGACCTCGCTGGAGACCGCCGACCCGATCGCCGCCCGGCACGGCACCGAGGCGATCGCCGAGGGACGCGAGGAGCTGCGGCAGGTGATGGCCCATCTCGAGCATCTGCCGGACGACCGCCGCGACGCGCTGATCATGCGCTTCGCGCTTGGCATGGACAACCGCGAGATCGCCCGTGCTCTCGGTCGCAGCGACGGCGCGACCAAGGTCCTGATCCATCGCGCGATCAAGCAGCTTCAGGAGGAGATGAGCGATGAGTGACCCGAGCGGAAACTTGAGCGGCAGCACCTGGGACGTCGAGAACCTGCTCTCCGACGCGTTGCGGCCGATCGAGCCGCCGGAGCGGCTCTCGGGCCGCCTCGAGGACACGCTCTCGGCGGTGACTCAGGCGGCGGCGGAGGAGCTTTCCGTCTGGGCCGAGCAGCTCTCCGAAAGCGAGCTGAGGGCGCTTCGCGACCCGCGCAACTGGGTCCGCCCGGTCGTCGCCGTCGGCGCCGGCGGCGCCGCGGCCGGGGCCCTGGTCGTGCTCGAGCTGCGCCGCCGCGGCCGCCAGCAGGCCAAAGGCGGCTTGCGCTCCCTGACCGGCCGGGTCAAGCCGTAGCCGGCTTGCCCTTCTTTAGGCCTGGTGTAGAGAGGGCGGCGCCGACCCCGAGCGCTCCCAGGACCAGGTGGAGCAGGTTGTCGCCGGCGTCGACCGGAAGGAAGCCGAGGATCGCCTCGCCGCTGCCGATCGTGAACCCCCAGAGGGCGAGCGCGAGGTAGAGGGCGCCGAGCCAGAGCGAATACTGACGCGCGGCATATCCCGCCACCAGCAGTCCGAGCGCTCCGCTGAGGATGTGGAGCACGTTGACCCAGGCGTTGACGGCGAAGATCCCAAACATCTCGCCGACCTCGCCCGGCGAGCCAAAGGAAGCGCTGTAGAAGAAGCCGACGATGCCGAGCACGATCAGCGCGGCGCCGACCGCGGTGGCGTAGAGGCGAGCTGGGCTGGGAGCGTCCATCGGCGGCGATTGTAGGCTGCTTCGCCGTGGCTCAAACTTGCTATCGCCATCCCAGCCGAGAGACCGGTGTCTCATGCTCGTCCTGTGGACGGCCGATCTGCCCGGATTGCATGACGCCGACCCCGGTCGGCATGCGCTGCCCCGAGTGCGCCAGCCAGCGGACCAAGGTCGTCAGAGGCGTCGGCGACCCCGGCCTGTTCGCCAGCGCCCCGGCGACGTTCATCCTGATCGGGCTCAACGTCATCGCCTTCATGGCCGAGATCGCCAGCGCCAGCGGCGGCTTCGGCGTCGGCAACAGCACGGCCGTCGGCAACTTTGGCCTCTACGGCGTCGCCGTCGCGGAAGGCGAGTGGTACCGGCTGATCAGCGGCGGCTTCCTCCATGCCAGCCTCACCCACATCGCCTTCAACATGTTCGCCCTCTTCTTCCTCGGCCGCATGCTGGAGCCCTCGATCGGCACCCTGCGCTTTGTCTTCCTCTACGTCGCCGCGCTCTTCGGCGGCGCTTTCGGCGCGCTCCTGCTGAGCGGTCCCGACACCTTCACCATTGGCGCCTCGGGTGCGATCTTCGGTCTCTTCGGCGCCGCCTTCGTGATCGCTCGTGGCCGCGGGATCGACGCCGTCGCCGGCACTATCGGGGTGATCCTGCTGATCAACCTGGCGTTCAGCTTCGGCTCGCCGCGGATCAGTCTCGGCGGTCACCTGGGCGGGCTTGTCGCCGGGGTCATCTGCGCCCTGATGATCATCGCCGGCGATCGCGGCCTGCTGGGGCGGAACCGCCTCGCCGCGGAGCTGATCGCGATGACCGCGGTCGCGATCGTCTCGATCGCCGGCTCTCTGGCGATCGCCTGAGCGTCAGCCGGCTCGCCCCGGCGCCTGCGGGGAACGCAACTCGGCGAAGCCGATATTTCCCGGCGGGTCGACCAGGTCGGGGTGAAGCAGGTGGCCGAGCAGCTCGACCCCGTCGACCAGGCGCGGTCCCGGACGCGAGAAGGTCGAGGCGGCGTCGACCGCGAAGACGCGTTGGGCGCCGAGCGCGTCGATCTGCTCCCAATGGTTCAGTGCCTGGGCGCGAGAGTCCTCGACGTACCAGCCGCAGGGCATCGCGATCGCCACGTCCGGGTTGAGCCCGGAGAGCTCCCCCCACGACACCTCCGGCGACTTCAGACCGGGAGGGCCGGCTACGTCCTCACCGCCGGCGATCGAGATCATCTCCGGGATCCAGTGCCCGCCGACGTAGGGGGGGTCGAGCCACTCGAGCGCGATCACCCGGGGCGGGTTTGCTCCCGAGACCGCGGCGCGCACCGTTGCCAGCCTTCCCTCCAGCTCACCGCGCAGCTCGTGCGCCTGACCCGGAATCCCGCTCGCCTCGCCGAGCCGGATCACGTCCTCGAGCATCTCGGCCAGGGTGCTCGGGTCCTGCTGGACGACCAAGGGCTTGCTCGGTAGGCGGGCGGCGACGTCGACGACCTCCTCGTAGGAAACGGCGCAGACGGCGCAGACTGCCTGGGTCACGATCAGGTCGGGCGCGAGCGAGGCCAGCAGCGTCTCGTCGAGCTCGTACAGCGCCTGGCCCTCGGCCACGCGCGCCTTCACGGCCAGATCGATCTCTCCGGCGCTGAGTCCAGCGGGCAGCACCGTGCGGGTCAGGTGCGGCAGGGAACGCGCCTCGGGCGGGTAGTCGCACTCATGCGTGACGGCGACAACCGAGTCGCCGAGCCCGAGTGCGTAGAGCATCTCGGTCGCGGAAGGGACGAGGCTTGCGATGCGCATCCGACGATCAATATGGCACTTATGACCGGTTCAGCGGGCCGGAAAGCTATATTGCCTACGCCGAATGCCCGACGACGAACTCCCCCGAAGTACCGGGCGAAATAGACGATGAGCGCTCTGCTGCTCGTCCTCCTCCTGCTGCTTGTCGCCATCAACGGCTTCTTCGTCGCTGCCGAGTTCGCGCTCGTCCGCAGCCGCCGCGGCAAGCTCGAGCAGCTCGCCGAGGAAGGCGAAATCGGCGCCGAGGAGGTGATCGAGCAGCTCGACAAGATCGACGAGTCGCTCTCCGCCTGTCAGATCGGAATCACGATCGCCTCGATCGGCATTGGCTTCCTCGGCGAGCCCTCGCTGGCGGTGCTGCTCGAGCCGCTCTTCGGCAGCCTCTCGCACGGTGCCGCGGTCGGCCTCTCGGTGGCGATCGCCTTCATCCTCGTCACCGCGCTCCACATCAGCATCGGCGAGCAGGTGCCGAAGATGCTGGCGATCGCCCACGCCGAGCGCACCGCGCGAAGGGTCTCGCGGCCGCTCAATTGGTTTCGCATCCTCACCGCGCCCGTGACCTACGCCCTGAGCGGGATCTCCAACGCGATCGTCCGCCTTTTCGGCGTCGACCCGACCAACATCGAAGAGAAGCACACGGCCGAGGACCTGAAGCAGATAATCGACAGCTCGCGCATCGGCGGCACCCTCGATCCCGGCGAGGCCGGAATGCTCGGCGGCGTCTTCCACCTGCACGAGCAGGAGGCACGCGAGGTGATGACGCCGATCCCGGCCGTGGTCACCGTCGACGCCTCCGAGACCGTGGAGACGGCGCTGCGCCGCTGCGTCACCTCGGGCCACACGCGCTTGGTCGTGATCGAGGACGACAACCCCGACCGGGTCAAGGGGATCGTCCACAACAACAGCCTTGCCCGCCTCTACATGAGCGACGGTCCCGAGGCCGAGATCGCGCCGTCGGTGCGCGACGCCGTGATCGTGCCCGAGACGAGGCCGCTCGACGACCTTCTGCACGACCTCCAGGTCCAGCGCACCTCGCTCTCGGTCGTCGTCGACGAGTACGGGCGCACGGTCGGGATCGTCACGGTCGAGGACATCCTCGAGGAGGTGGTGGGGGAGATCGAGGACGAGACCGACCCGCGCGCCGCGGCCCTGCGACAACTGGCGAGCGGCGAGTGGTTTGTCCGCGGCCACGTCTCGCTCGGCGACCTCTCCGATGCCGGAATCGAGCTGCCGGTCGACACCGACGCCTACAACTCCGTCGGCGGTTACGTCTTCGGCGAGCTCGGACGGCTGCCCAAGCGCGGCGACACGATCACCGCCAACGGCTACACGATCCGGGTCGAGTCGGTGCGCGAGAACCGGATCGAGGCGGTCCGGATCAGCGGTTCCGTCCGCCAGGATTCCTAGCTTCTCCGGGCAACCCGCGTTTCACCAAACCCTGGAGGTGTCGCATGTGGGTTGTTCGCATGAGCGACAAGCAACTTGAGGTACTGCGAGCGCTGTTGCGCTCCGAGGAACATCTGGGCCCCGCGCTCCTGGGCGCGGCTGAGGCCCTCGACCTGGCCCGCTGGGACGACCTCCCCGAGGCCGAGCTGCCCTGGGAAGAGATCGAGAGCATTGCCCGCCGCCAGGGCATCTCCCCGGCCGACGTGATCTGGGACCTCGCGGGTAAGCGCTAGTCGTACGGGTAAAAGCCGGCGCCGCTCTTGCGGCCCAGCTTGCCTTCGGCCTCCATCGCTACCAGGAGCTTGGGAGGCCTCTGGTACTCCTCGTTGGAGGCCTCGTAGAGCGCGTCGCCGATTGCCTTGCAGACGTCGAGGCCGACGAAGTCGAGCAGGGCGAGTGGGCCCATCGGGTGGCCGGCGCCGAGCTTCATGCAGGTGTCGATCTCGCCTGCCTCCATGCCCGTCTGTTCCATGAAGCGAACGGCATCGAAGAGGTAGGGAAAGAGCAGGCGGTTGACGACGAATCCGGCCAGGTCGGGGACCTCGACCGCGGTCTTGCCCAGCGCCGCGCACCATGCAAGCGCCGCCTCGCGCGAGCCCTCGGTGCCATCGGGGAAGCAGACCTCGACCAGCTTCATCCGCGGCACCGGGTTGAAGACGTGCAGGCCGAAGAGCTTGCCGTCGATGCCGCCGGCCTTGGCGATCTCGGCGATGCTGAGCGAAGAGGTGGTGGTGGCAAGGTGGGCCTTGGGGCAGGCCTCAGCGATCCGCGCCAGCAGCTCGCCCTTCGGCTCGACCTGCTCGACGATCGCCTCGACGATCACGTCGCAATCGGCGAGGTCGGCCGGGTTGGTCGTGACTCGCAACCGGGACGGCTCGCCGCCCTCGATCTTGGCGCAGGCGGCGACCACTTTCTCCTCGGCGCGCCAGGCGGATGCCTCGCTGCGGGCCAGCAGGATCGTGTCGGCCGTGGTTGTCGAAACCGCGGCGAGACCGGTGGCAATGGCCCCGCTCCCTGCGATCCCCGGACTCTCGTACCCCTTGCTCGCGTTCATGGGCGGGTTCCTATCAAGCTCGGGGCGATCTCCGCCGCCAGGTACCCTTGGTTGACTGACCAGTCAATCGAACGGAGGGTGGCGATGGCGGAGAACGGAAACGGGAAGTTCGGAGGCCGCGAGGTCGTCATCGTCGAGGCAGTCCGCACGCCGATCGGTCGGGGGCACGAGGAGAAGGGCATCTACAAGGACGTCCACGCATCGAACCTTTTGGCGAAGGTCTACGCCGAGCTGTTCGAGCGGACCGGCGTCGACCCGGCCGAGACCGGCGACGTGATCGCCGGCTGCGCCCAGCAGTTCGGCGAGCAGGGAGTCAACATCGGCCGCAACGCCTGGCTCGAGGCCGGCCTGCCGATCGAGACGCCCGCCACCACGATCGACCGCCAGTGCGGCTCCGCCCAGCAGGCGGTCAACTTCGCCGCGACGCTGATCGCCTCCGGCGTCCATGACGTCGCGATCGGCGGCGGCGTCGAGCACATGGGCCACATCTCCTTCGCCGACGGCTACTCGGTGATGAAGGAGCACGGCGCGCCCTTCTCGCCGCAGCTGATGGAGCGCTACGACCTGATTCCCCAGGGCCTCTCGGCCGAGATGATCGCCGACAAGTGGGAGATCCCCCGCTCCGAGCTCGACGAGCTCGGCGTGCGCTCTCAGCAGCTCGCCGCCAAGGCGACCGAGGAGGGGCGCTTCGAGCGCGAGATCGTCCCCTTCTCCGTCAACGGTGACACCCACTCGACCGACCAGGGGCTGCGCGAGACGACGCTCGAGGCCCTGGCCAACCTGAAGCCGGCCTTCAAGGAGGACGGCAAGATCACCGCAGGGAACTCGTCACAGGTCTCCGACGGCGCCGCCGCCGTGCTGCTGATGACGCGGGAGAAGGCCGACGCGCTGGGCCTGAAGCCGCGGGCGCGAATCTTCGACCAGACCACGGTCGGCGTCGACCCGGTGATCATGCTCACCGGCCCGATCCCGGCGACCCAGAAGCTGCTCGAGCGCAACGGGATGGCGATGGACGACATCGACCTGGTCGAGATCAACGAGGCCTTCGCCTCGGTAGTCGCCGCCTGGCGCCGCGAGCTCGATCCCGACATGGATCGGGTCAACGTCAACGGCGGCGCGATCGCCCTCGGCCACCCGCTCGGCTCGACCGGCGCCCGCCTGATCACCACCCTGCTGCACGAGATGGAGCGTTCCGACAAGGAGATGGGCCTGGTGACGATGTGCTGCGGCGGCGGCCTCGGCACGGGGACACTGATTCAGCGTCTCTAATTAAGTTCATGTAAGTTCTCTCTACCAATCAAAGTACTTTGGAGGGGGATCATCTTGAGCTTGCGCGTGCGTGCGCATCTGGCAGTGATGGCGCTGGCGATCGCCCTGATCGCGGCGGGATGCGGTAGCGACGAGGACGCGTCGACGACGACCACGAGCTCGGCGGCCGCGAACGGCACGAAGGGCGCTCTCTCCAAGGCCGAATACATCGATGCCGCCGACGGCGTTTGCGTCAACGGCGCCGAGCGGTCAGAAGCCGAGTTCAACGAATTCCTGCAGGAAAAAGCAATTCCGAAAGGCCAGGAACCGACGAGCGCGCAGTTCGCTGAAGTGGGCGAACAGATCCTCGTGCCGGCGTTTCAGCGGCAGGTGGATGAAATTCGCAGCTTGGGCCCAGCCCCCGAGAACCCGGACCAGATCGAGGAATACCTGAACGGGCTTGAAGAAGCGATCAAGGAAGTGGAAGAAAACCCCACGCTCGCGAAGTCGCCGGCCAAGGTCCTGGTCGACACTGACAAGATCGCCCAGGCGTACGGGTTCAAAGTCTGCGGCAATAGGTAGCTGCGCGTACCGAGCGAAAATCCTAAGATTCCCGACGACCAGGCGAGGCATCGGAGGGGATCTACGTGGGAAAGCAGTTGATCGTGCTGTTTGCGCTGCTGGCCATGGCCTTGACCATCGGCGGGTGCGGCGGCCGGAGCGACCAATCGAGCGCGGACGTGACGATCTCGAAAACCGCGTTCGTCAAGAAGGCGGACGCCGTTTGCGCGAAAGGAAATAAGCGGATGGAAGTTGTCTTCGCTCGCTTCCTCAAAGCCCACAAAGACATCAGGCGACCGGACGATGCCGTGTTCGAAAAATTGGTCGGCACGGCGCTCGTGCCCAATATCAAGCGCGAAATCAGGGAACTCCGCGCGCTCGGCGCCCCCGCTGACGACGAGGATCGGGTCGACGACATGATCACGGCCCTGGAAGAAGGGGTTGAAACGGCCGAAGGCAATCCGCAAGCTGCGGTCAAAAACAGCGAAGCCGTGTACGGGATCTCGAGCAGGCTGGCCAAGGAATACGGCCTCGAAGTCTGCGGCAGCCGCTAGGCGCCGGGCGGCGATCAAAAGCCTTCTCGCTCCGGTACATTCCGGTTTAGTCAAATGATTACTAAGCAATGACCCAGATCAAGCGACTGATCCTGCCGGCCCTCCTCGTCCTCGCGATCGCCCTGATCGCGGTGGGATGCGGCGGTGGTGGAAGCGGCAGCGGTGGCAGTGGCGGCGGCAGTAGCAGCGACGAGACCAGTAGCGGTGACGAAGCCGGATCGCTCAGCAAGGCTGAGTTCATCAAGCAGGCCGATGCCATTTGCAAAGAAGGGTCCGAAGAAGTCCGGACCGAATTCGCCACCTACCTCAAAGAAAATAAAATCAAAGAAATCGGCGAAGGCAACGAATCCAAAGCCGAAACCGAAGGCCGCATTGAAGAAGTAATCGAAGCCGCGATTCCGACCCTGCAACAGCAGCTTGACGGAATTAGGGAGCTCGCCGCTCCGCCCGCCGATGAGGCTCAGGTCAATGCCTATCTCGAGGCGGCCGAAGAAGGAATCGAAAAAGGCGAAGAAGATCCTGTGGAATTGTTCACCGCCACCGAAAAAGTCCTCGCCAAGTCGGACAAATTGGCTAAAGAAATCGGCTTCAAGGTCTGCGGCAACCGCTAGCTCCTGGCTGCGCAGGCCCAGTCGGCCGCTATGCTCCGCCACCGATGGACCTGACCCTCTCGCCGTCCGAGCAGCAGTTTCGCGATGAGGTTCGCGCTTGGATCGAAGCGAACAATCCAGGCCCCGAACCGGAGGCCGGTCTCGATGAGGTGATGGCCTTTCGCCGCGAGTGGCAGCTGAAGCTGCATGCCGCCGGCTGGGCCGGAATCTCGTGGCCCAAGGAGTACGGCGGCCGCGGCGCCACCCTGATCGAGCAGGCGATCTTCGTCGGCGAGGCGGCGCGCCAGGAAGCCCCCAGTCCGGCCAACGTGCTCGGCCTGGCGATGGGCGGCCCGGTCGTTATCGCCCACGGCACCGATGCGCAGAAGCAGCGCTACCTGGAGCCGATTCTGACCGGCGAGGAGATCTGGTGCCAGGGCTTTTCCGAGCCCGAGTCGGGCTCGGACCTCGCCTCGCTGAAGACCCGCGCGGTCAAGGACGGCGATGAATGGGTGGTCAGCGGCCAGAAGGTCTGGACCACGTTCGCCCAGTACGCGAAGTGGTGCATGCTCGTCGCCCGCACCGACCCCGAGGCCCCCAAGCACAAGGGGCTCACCTACTTCCTGATGGACATGGAGCAGCCCGGGGTCGAGGCCAAGCCGCTGGTCCAGATCACCGGTGAGGGCGAGTTCAACGAGGTCTTCATGGACGAAGCACGGATCCCCGACGCCAACGTCGTCGGCGGTGTCGGCAACGGCTGGGGGGTGGCGATCACGACGCTGATGAACGAGCGCGCCGGCCTCGCTTTCGGTGCGATCGCGCAGATCCAGAACAGCCTCAGCGGCCTCGCCAGGTTGGCCAACGAGGTCCGCCTCAACGGCGGCACCGCGGCGGAGGACACCTACTTCCGGCAGCGGATTGCCCAGCTCCACATCGAGGCGGAGACGATGCGCCTCAATGCCTATCGCGGCCTGACCAAGACGATGCAGTCGGGCATTCCAGGTCCGGAGGGCTCGCTGGGCAAGTGGCAGTGGGCCGACATCAACCAGGACCTGACCGAGCTGGCGCTGGAGATCGAGGGCGCCTACGCGCCGCTGGCCCGCGGTGCGGAGAACGCGATCGACAACGGCGCCTGGCAGTACGGCTTCCTGCGCTCGCGCGCCAACTCGATCGAGGGCGGCACCACCGACATCCTCAAGAACATCATCGCCGAGCGAGTGCTCGGCCTTCCGAGGCTGCGTTAGGGGCTGTCGCCGATGTACTTCGACCTCACCGACGAGCAGCAGGCGATCAAGTCGACCGCCCACGACTTCCTCGCCTCGCGCTTCAAATCGGAGCGGCTGCGCGAGATCGCCGCCAGCGACGACGGCTTCGACGCCGCCGGCTGGGCCGAGATGGCCGGGCTGGGCTGGACCGGGCTTGCCGTGCCGGAGGAGTGGGGCGGACAGGGGCTCGGCATCGTCGAGCTGGCCGTCCTCTTCGAGGAGATGGGCTACGCGCTGGCGCCGTCGCCGCTCTTCTCCAACACGATCGCCGGTTTGGCGCTGACCCTCTGCGGCTCCGACGACCTGCGCGAGCGCTACCTGCGGCCGCTGGCCGCGGGCGAGGTGCGCGGCACGCCGGCGCTCTGGGATGCCGGCTCGCCGGCCACCCCGGGCGGGTACACCATGGAGGCCAAGCCCGACGGCGACGGGGTCGTCCTCGACGGCGAGAAGATTCTCGTCCCCGATGCGGCAAGCGCCGACTTCTTCCTCGTCGCCAGCTCGGACGGCAAGCGTCACCTGGTCGAGCGCGACGCCGATGGCGTCACGGTCACCGCCGAGCCCGCGATCGATCCCACCCGCCGCTTCTCCTCGGTCCGCTTCGACGGCGTCCGGGTCGCTGCCGCCGACACGCTGCCCGGCGCCGAGGCCGACTACTACCCGGTCTTCTTCCGCCTCTGCGTCGCCCTCGCGGCCGAGTCGACCGGGATCGCCCAGCGGACGATGGAGATGGCGGTCGAGTACGCCAAAGACCGCCAGCAGTTCGGCCGCCCTATCGGCGCCTACCAGGCGGTCTCGCACCGCTGCGCCCAGATGCTGCTCGAGACCGAGAACGCTCGCTCGGCCGTCTACGGCGCCGCCTGGGCGGCAGACGCCGAGCCGGAGTCGCTGCCGCTTGCCGCCTCGACGGCGAAGGCCTACGCCTCCGATGCAGGCTGGAGGGTTCCCGACGCCTCGATCCAGGTCCACGGCGGCATCGGCTTCACCTGGGAGCACGACCTCCACTTCTTCCTCAAGCGCGGCCGCTCCAACGCGGCGATCTTCGGCGACGCCAAGTGGCACCGCGAACGGGTCGCTGACACCGTGCTCTCTCGCACCGCCGCGCCGAGCGCGGCTTAGCTGACCGCGATGGGCGCGCTCGACCGGATCTCCGTCGCCGCGATCGGCACCTCGGTGGCCGACCTCGAGGCGGAGACGCTCCGCGCCGAGGCGGCGGGGGTCGAGTGCGTCTGGGCGCCGGAGCTGTTTCGCAGCGCCGCCACCCAGGCGGCTTACCTGGCCGCGAAGACGACCAGGATCGACGTCGCCACCGGCATCGTCTGGGCCTTCACCCGCAGCCCCTTCATCCACGCGATCAGCGCTCTCGACATCGACGAGATGTCCGGCGGTCGCTTCCGCTTCGGCATGGGCGCCGGCGTCAAGCGCCTCAACGAGACCTGGCACAACGCCGACTACGGCAAACCGGCGCCCCACCTGCGCGAGGCGATCGAGGCGACGCGGCTGATCATGCAGCAGGCAAGCAGCGGCGAGCCGATCCGCTTCGAGGGCTCCTACTACGACATCGACATCAAGGGCTGGATCCGGCCGCACCCGGCGCCCCGCGAGTCGGTGCCGATCTACACCGCCGCCGTGCAGGCCGGGATGGCGAGGATGGCCGGCGACGTCGCCGACGGGCTGATCGGCCACCCGATCCAGAGCCTGCGCTGGATCGACGAGGTCGTCGTCGACGCCTTCGAAACCGGCCTCAGCCGTTCCGGCCGCGAGCGCAAGGACTTCGACTACCTGCCGACCGTCTGCTGCGCCATCGACGACGACGAGGCGCGCGCGATCGATATGGCCCGGCGCACGATTTCCTTCTACGCGACGGTGAAAACGTACATGCCGCTCTGGGAGCTGCATGGCTTCGCCGACAACGCCGTCGCCGCGGGCGATGCGTTCCGCCGTGGCGACCTAGCCGCCGTCCCAGCCGCGATCAGCGACGAGATGGTCGAGACCTACTGCGCCGCCGGTCCGCTCGACAAGGTCCGCGCCCGGGTAGAGGCGACCGCCGAGCGCGCCGACGGCCTCTTCCTCACCCCGCCGACCTACTTCATCTCCCCCGAAGAGCTCTCCGAGTTCCAGAACCGCATCATCGACGCCTTCGGCCCCGGTAGTCCCAGCAGCTGAGTTCGTGTTTCCTCTCGCTATGCGAGACAAAACACGAACTCACGACCTTGAAGTCCTCGCCCGCGTCCGCGAGATCCCGCCCGGCTTCGTCCGCACCTACGGCGATGTCTCCCCCGGCGCCCCCCGCTTCGCCGGCGCGGTCCTCTTCGAGTGCGACGACCCCGACCTGCCCTGGTGGCGCGTGGTCCGCGCCGACGGCTCGCTGGCGAAGGGGCCCCGTCAGCGAGCCCACCTCACAGCCGAGGGCGTGCCGTTTCGCGGCGACCGCGTCGACATGGCCGCGGCGCGAGTGCCGAACTAGCTACTCGTCGCGCGGCGTGATGCGGAAGGTGGAGACCACCTCGGCCTGCTTGGCCTCGGGGTGGACGACGTAGGCGCTGGGGCCGCCGCCGAACCAGCCCGAGCTCTCATTGTCGGCGACGAAGATGCCTGGGTGGTGCTTGCCGTTGCCGTCCTCGACCCAGACCTTGTCGCCCTCCTTGAACCCGTGTTCGATCTCGCTCACGGGCTCAGCCTAGCCGTTAGCGATGCGGCCCGGCCCCTCTGGTGGCAAGAGAGACCGGGCCGCGCACCGCCCCCCGTCTATGGGCAGACGACGATCAGGTGGAAATCGGCGTCCGCGTCAGCTCCTTTTTCGTCGCGCGTGCGGACTTCGATCGCGTTGGCATTGGCCGGTGATGTGTTGGTCTGGGCGTAGCCTGCCCCCGGGACTGTGGTGCCGGCGTTGTCGCGGCCGGCGACGTTGGCACAGGCGCTGACGTTGACCGGGAAGGCGATCGTCACAGCGCCACCGCCCTCGGTGGCGGAGATCCCAGCGTCGCTAGCACGGGCGAGGGCCGCGTTCCCGGCGCCCCCCGGGTTGTTAACCACCGCCCAGTAGGTGTGCGCGGCACGGTTCGCCGACGGCACGATCCCGAGCTTGTTGGTGTTGATCTGGTAGCCGGTGAGCGTCTTGTGCTTGAGCTTGCCGCCGCCGATCGTCTGCTTTTTGATCGCGCCTCCGTTGATCGTCTGCGCCGCGTACGCGGTCCCTGCCAGCGCCACGATCAGGGCGATCACGGCAACGACCATCGAGGGTGACGGCCCTTTGCTCTTCAGCTTGCCCATCGAGACTCCCTTCCGGAGATTTGCTTCGCGATCCCGAAGCCTGCCTGGCCGCTACCCAGCGAGGGCAGCGACAAAACGCTCAAATGCAGCGATATCGGTAACGGCGGGGCCATGGCCAGGGAGGATCAGCGACGGGTTGAGGTCGGCAAGCTTGCGGATCGAGCGGCGGTTCTCGGCTGGGTCGTAGGTGAAGATCTCAGGCGGCTCCTTGATTCCGGGCAGTGCCGTGGCGTAGCTCATGTTGCGGATCACGTCGCCGCAGATGGCCACTCGGTCGGAGTCGCGGAAGAAGATCACCTCGCCGCGGGCGTGGCCGGGCGCGTGGACGACGCGGAAGCCCGCGACCTGGTCGCCCTCGGCCAGCACCCGGTCGACCTTGTAGGGCGGTCCCTGCCAGATACGCCTGATCACGCGGTTGATCGGATTGCCCGCCGCCGCCTCCTGCATCGGTCGTCGCCCTTCCATCGCTTCGACGTCGTCGGCGTGGCAGGCAAGCGGGATGCCGCGCGCCTCGCAGACGTCCTTGGCGACACCCTGATGGTCGGGGTGGGCGTGGGTCAGCGCCAGCATCGAGATCTCGCGGCCCTCGAGCTCGGCGAAGATACGCCGTCGGTCCCAGCGGCGGCCGGCGTCGATCAGCACGTCCTCGGCGAGGTAGACGTTGATCGAAGGCGCCGGGAACTCCTTGAGGCGCCAAACACCCTCGGCCATTCGCTTCATCAGTCTGGGCCGATGCCCATCGTTCCGCGCGGGTCGCCGCTGTGCTCGGCAAGGTCCTCGAGCTCGGCGACCTTGCGCTCGCCTTCGATCCGGGCGGGGTGGTCGGTCGGGAGCGGCTCGATCAGCCGGCGAATTCGGTTGCGGACCTGAAGCGCGAAGTGGGGGGTGGAGGCGCCTGCAAGGGCGCGGATGTCCTCGGCGCTGACCTCGTGCGCGCCGGCCAACAGGTCGGGGCTCTCGGCCTCGCTCATTCTTCTCCCCCGATCCTCGCCAGATCGGCGATCTGATCGATGGCGGCTTGCTGGTTCACGTCGATGGCCTCCTGGTCTCCGATCACCCAAACGTGGTTGTAGAAGGCGCGGGTGGGATCGGTGGTGTAGCCCGGCTTGACGTCGAGCAGGTATTCGCGCAGCGCCTTTGGCAGCGTATCGGCGTCGTCGGTGAGCAGCAGCGGGCCCCAGGTGCCGGAGGCGGATAGCGGCGCCGAGATCGCGGCGTCGAGGGGCGAGTCGCTGCGGGCGACGACGAAGCCGTGGCCGGGGTCGTTGATGTTCCAGCCGAAGTCGCCGCTGCTGAAGCGGGCGAGCGCGATCGCGTTTTCGACCGGGTCCTCGCCGGAGACGCGCCGCACCGCCTTGTCGACTTTGGTGACTTCCCGCACCACGTGGGAGGAGATTGCCGACGACGGCCCGAGCACGTAGACGGGCACCTTGGGGTGGCGCTTCAGCGCCTGCAGGGTCGCCGCCGGCAGCTTCTTGGCGCCGCTGAAGAGAACCGGATCGCCCGACCGCGCGGCCCAGGCAGCGGCCGGCATCGCGAAACCCGGTTCGTCTTCGGAGGCGAGGACGATGTGCTGGGGCGGGCCATCGAACAGTTTGTCCCGCTCTACCGCGATCGCCGCGGCGAGTGCCGCGGGCTCGCTCGCCTTGATCTGCGTCGCCTTCAGTCCCTCGGGCGTCGCCGCCTCGCCGATGACGAAGGCCTGGACTCCCTTCGTGACTTTGTCTCCCTGCGGGTCCAGGGCTTCGAGGGCCTGCGTTGTCGGGTCGGGCAAGTCGCCCGAGGAGGAGACCAGCTGCGGCGCCTGCGCCGGCGCTGCCATCAGCACGGCGGCGGCGACGGCGCCCTGCCATTCCGCTTCGTCGACGATCGCAACGGCTGCCGGCCGCTGCGCCACCGTCGCCGAGGGGAAGACGGCGAGGGCGACGCCGGCGGCGGTGGAGGCAGGGTCGGAGCCGCCGACCCGAGTCGTGTTGTTGGTCGCGAAGGAGGGGTAGCCGAGTTCTTCCGCCGCCTCGGCGGTCGGCGTCTGCTTCTCGTCGCTCGCCTTCGGCGCAGGGGCCGGCACCGGTGCGGGTTTGCCGGAATTCAAGTTCGAGTCGCCGCCGCCGAGCACCGCGGCGACGAGGAAGACAACGGCAACGATGACCAGGCCCGCTATTGCCTTCAGCGCCGCCGGAATCGGTTTGCGAGGCCGCTTGACCGGTTCGGGCGCAGCGGCCCCAACCGGTTTCGCCTTCGGCTTCTCCTTGGACTTCGGCGAGGACGCCTCGGTTTTGCTCGGCGAGGGGGCGTCCGCCGCTTTCGCTGGTGCGTCGGGTGGCGGAATCTCGGCGTTGATGGGCTGCTTCCGGGCCACGACCGGGAAAGCTACACGCGGAGCGGTGGCTGGCTGGTCAGCTAGTCTTCAGTTGACTGATTGACTGACCAGTCAATCAACGGCAGGCCACAGGCTCAGAGCTAAGAGGGGATCGAATGGATTTCGCACTGAACGAGGAGCAGCAGGAGTACAAGGAGCGCTGCCGGACTTTCGCCCGCGAGGTGATCCGGCCCGCAGCCCGCAAGCACGATGAAGAGGAGAGCATCCCCTGGGACGTGATCAAGGAGGCCCGCAAACAGGGCTTCGGTGGCCTCGAGGGCATCCAGCGCTCCGCCGGCGACTCCGAGGGTCAGATGCAGGTGATCTCTGCCGAAGAGTTCCACTGGGGCTGCGCCGGCATCGCCCTGGCCGTCTCCGGCTCCGGCCTCGCCGCGGCGGGCATCGCCTCCTCCGGCACCCCCGAACAGATCGGCCAGTGGGTCCCCGAGTGCTTCGGCAGCGGCGATGAGATCAAGCTAGGCGCCTACGCGGTCACCGAGCCGCAGGCCGGCTCCGACGTGAAGAGCCTGAAGACGACGGCCAAACGCGACGGCGACGAGTGGGTCCTCAACGGGACCAAGGTCTTCATCACCAACGGCGGCATCGCCGACGTCCACGTCGTCGTCGCCACCGTCGACCCCAGCCTCGGCACCCGCGGCCAGGCCTCCTTCGTGGTTGGCAAGGACACCCCGGGACTGAGCCAGGGCAAGAAGGAGTCGAAGCTCGGCATCCGCGCTTCCCACACGGCCGAGATCGTGCTCGACGATTGCCGCATCCCGATCGAGAACCTGCTCGGCGGCGAGGAGAAGCTGGAAAAGAAGCTCGAGCGTGGCCGCTCCGGCCAGAAGTCGCGCGCGGGAGCGGACGCCCTGGCGACCTTCGAGATCACCCGGCCGCTGGTCGGCGCCTCGGCGCTGGGCATCGCCCAGGCCGCCTACGAGTGGACCCTGGAGTACCTCGACGGCCAGACCGAGGGCGGCAAGCCGGTTCTGCAGGAGCAGCGCATCCAGCAGACCCTCGCCGACGTCGCCACCGAGATCGAGGCCGCGCGCCTGCTCGTCCAGCGCGCCGCTTGGATGGGTCGCAACGGCCTCCCGATGCGCGGTGGCCAGGGCTCGATGTCGCAGCTCAAGGCCGGCGACGTGACGATGTGGGCGACGACCACGCTGATGGACCTGGTCGGCCCCTACGCCTGGAGCACGGACTGCCCGCTGGAGAAGTGGTTCCGCGATGCCAAGATCTACCAGCTGTTCGAGGGCACGGCGGAGATCCAGCGCATGGTCATCTCCCGCATGCAGGCCCGCGAATACGCCGAGAGGCTCGGCTATGCGGCCGAAGTGGCCGAGCAGGCGATTAAGCCTGCGGCGACGGCCAAAGAGCCCGTCCCGGCCTAGCTTGGGAGCACGCCCCTGGGCCTTCTAAGCTCGGGGGCGTGCACTCCCATTCACACGGGTTGGAAGCGCGGCGTGGCGACAGCCGGCGGCGGATGTGGGTTGCGCTTGGGATCAATGCCGCGATGCTGGTTGCCGAGGCGGTTGGCGGGGTCCTCACGGGCTCACTCGCTGTGCTCGCCGATGCGGGTCACCTGCTCTCTGACGTCGGCTCGATTGGTCTGTCGCTCTTTGCAGTAGCTCTAGCCGCTCGTCCCGCCGCGGGGCGGATGACCTTCGGCTACCAGCGCTCGGAGATTCTCGCGGCCCTGGTCAATGGACTGCTCCTCGTCGCCGTTGCGATCGCTGTCGCCTTTGCTGCAATCGGTCGCCTCGGCGACCCGCCCGAGATCGATGGCCTCGGGGTGCTCGGGCTCGGGCTGCTCGGTCTGCTGGGCAATATCGCCGCGACCGCGGTGTTGGCCCGGGGTCAGAGGGAGGACGTCAACCTGGAGGGTGTGCTGCGCCACAGCGCGGCCGATGCCCTCGGCTCGCTCGGGGTCGTCCTCGCCGGAGCCTTCGTCCTCGCCGGCGGCTCCTCGATCGTCGATCCGGTTGTCAGCCTCGTGATCGCCGCGCTGATCCTGCTCTCCTCCTGGCGCCTGATCTCCGAGCCGGTCGGCGTGCTGATGGAGGCGGCGCCGGCGGGGGTCGACGTCGACGCCGCGGGGGTCGCGATCTGCGAGCAGGACGGGGTTCGCTCCGTGCACGACCTGCACATCTGGACCGTGACCTCGGGCTTCGGCGCCCTCGCCGCTCACGTCGTCGTCTCCCCGGATTGCGATCGGGATCTGGTCCGGCGCCGGATCGAGCTGCTCCTCCACGAGCGTTTCGAGATCGACCACACCACGCTGCAGATGGAGGAACAGGCCCCCGAGGGCTTGCTCAGCGTTGAGAACGCCTCTGGCCAGGGCTGATCGCAAGCCCAGTTGCACGGTTAATGCCCTGCAACTGGGCGAATCTCGACTCAGCTAGCCTCGCCCGACGATGCCCAAGACTCGCCTTGCCCTGGCGGCTCTCCTTGCCGCTGCGGCGGCGCTGGTTGTGCTGCTCGCGGCCAGCGGCGCCGCGTCCGCCCAAGACCTCGAATCGAAGCTCGACGCCAAGGAGGCGAAGCTCTCCAAGGTGCGCGAACGCAGGGGCGTGCTGACGACGACGATCTCGAACTTCGGCGACAAGATCGACCGGCTCACGGGTGAGGTGGCGGCACTGCGCAACCACGAGGCGGCGGTCCGCGTGCGGCTCAACGCGAAGCAGGCGGAACTGGATCGGGCCGAAGCACAGCTCGATGTAGCCAAGAAACGTCTGGCCGTGATGCGGGCTCACCTCAAGCGCGCTCTGGTGGCGCTGCGCGACCGCCTCGTCGCGATCTACGAGACCGGCACCCCTGACGTGCTCAGCATCATAGTCGGCTCCAGCGACTACGACGAGCTCGTCGGTCGCACCGAATATCTCAACCGGATCCACGGCATGGACGAAGCGGTCGTCGGCCGCGTGCGCGATCTGCGCGACCAGGTGAAGCGCACCGTCGCCCGCTTGCGCACAGCCAAGAACACGATCGAGGCGGCGCGCGATGAGATCGCGGCCGAAGAGCAGGCACTCGCCAGCGCTCGCGCTGCCGTAGAGCAGCGCCAGTCGGCGCTGGTATCGGCCCGGGCGAGCCGGGTCGCCGCCCTCGACAAGATCAAGCAGACCGAAGAAGACCTCGATGGCGACGTCGCCGCGATCCAGGCCGATCTGGCGGTGCTGCTGGGGGAAACGGCGTCGGCGCCGCTGCCGGCCGGGCCGATTCGCTACGGCTCCGGCCAGTTCATCTGGCCGGTCGACGGACCCGTCGTCTCCGGTTTCGGCATGCGCTGGGGCCGCATGCACGAGGGAATCGACATCGCCGTCCCCGCCGGAACCCCGATCCGCGCCGCGGCCTCCGGATCGGTGGTTCTGCTCCAATCCGAAGCCGAAAGCGGTGGCTACGGCAACTTCACCTGCCTCGACCACGGGGGAGGCCTGCAGACTTGCTACGCGCACCAGTCGTCGTTTGCCGTCAGCTCGGGGCAGAGCGTCTCGCAGGGCGAGGTGATCGGCTACTCCGGGTGTACCGGGCACTGCTTCGGTGACCACCTGCATTTTGAGGTCCGGATCGGCGGCGCGCCGACCGATCCGCTGGGCTATCTCTAGCCACGCCGGAATTTTGTCGGTACTCAAAATTCCTCGGAAATCCAATTATTAAGTATGCCCGGCGGGTTTTCCCCTGCGACCCTGGGTACCAGTCGACCACGAAGGCGATCTCGAGATGGTCCGTCAGGCACATACCTACCTTGCAGGCGCTGTATCGGGCACTGCCCTGATTGCAGCGGCCGTCGTCGCCTTCGTCCTGCTCGTCTCCCTGCAGGCACTGAGGGACTGGCCCCTGGCCGGCATCGCCGGGGGTGGCGATGACTCCGCGGTTTCGAACGCGCGCCCGGCTGCCGGGGACGCTGGCCCCGCCACGTCAGCGGCCGGTACTGGAAGGGCCATATCTCCGTCGTCTGGGCGCGCGGGCGCGAACGGCAACGGCCGGCAGCCCAGCGGCCGGGCGGACGAAAGCAGGCAGCAGGTCGGTGACGCAACCCTCGACACGCCCACCTCGTCGGCGCCAGGCGCACCGGCGGGCGAAGCTCCCGCGCCCAACGTCCCCGGCGCTGGCCCGGCCAATCCCCCCACTCAGTCGACTTCATCGAACTCGGGAGGCGGCGGTGCCCGTGGCAGCGGCGGAGGCGGCGACTCCGTTTCTCTGCCCGGGATCGGCGGCTCGGGGGGTGGTGGCTCCGGCCAAACCACATCTGGTGCTGTAACCGGTGCGGTCAACAACACTGTTTCCGGCGCCGATCAGACACTTGGCGGGACGCTTGGTGACGCCGGCGTCACCGATGTCACCGAAGAAGTCGTCAGCGGCGTTGCCGGACCCGAATCGACAGTCGGTGAAATCGTCGACAAAGTCGGCGAAACGGTCGGCGGCCTGCTCGGCGGCAAACGCTAGCCACCCGCTTCGGGAGACCACCACTCGCCGCTCCCCCCGCAACCGTCACAATGCCCGCCTATGGCGGAGCACGGACAGGTGGGCGCGGTGGCGGATCCGATCGCCGGTTCTTCGGTCTACCCGGGGGGGAGCCGCGTCAACGAGCGGGGTCATCTCGAGATCGCCGGCTGCGACGTGGTCGATCTGGCCGAAGAGTTCGGCACCCCCGCCTACATCTATGCCGAAGAGGACATGCGCGCCCGTGCCCGCGCCTACGTCAAGGCCTTCGAGGGCCGCAGCGGTGGCTCCGAGGTTCTCTTCGCCAGCAAGTCGTTGCCCTGCACCGCCGCCTACCGGCTCTTCTCCGAGGAGGGCCTATCGGTCGATGTAGCGTCGGGCGGCGAGCTGCACATGGCGCTGTGCGCCGGCTTCGATCCCGCGCGAATTCACATGCACGGCAACAACAAGAGCGACGAGGAGATCCTCTTCGCGGCGCGCTCGGGCGTCGGCCACCTGATCCTCGACTCCTTCGATGAGATCGAGCGTTGCGAGCGGCTGCTCGAATCGCCGCAGGACGTGCTGATTCGCGTCACCCCCGGGATCAAGCCCTCGACCCACGACTACGTGCAGACGGGCCAGCTCGACTCGAAGTTCGGCTTCGGGCTCGCCGACGGCCTCGCGGCGAAAGCGATCGAGCGAGTTCTTGCCTCCGACCTACTCAACCTCACCGGTCTGCACGCCCACATCGGCTCGCAGATCTTCGAGCTGGAGCCGTACACGCTGGCGATCCGCGCCCTCGGCGAGCTCGCCGGCGAGTGGTGCCGGATCGTCAACGTCGGCGGTGGTCTTGGGATCGCCTATACGGCCGAGGACGAGCCGCCCGCTATCGATACCTACGCCGAGGTCAAGCTGCGTGGTGTCGCCGAGGTCTTTGGCGAGGACGTGCGCATCCTGGTCGAGCCCGGTCGCTCGCTGGTCGGCAATGCCGGGGTCACCGCCTACCGCGTCGGCACGGTCAAGGAGATCCCAAGCATCCGCACTTACGTCGCGGTCGACGGTGGCATGTCGGACAACATGCGGCCGATGCTCTACGGCTCTCGCTACGAAGCGCTGATCGCCGACCGGGCGGCCGATGCGGCCGACAGCCCGGCGACGATCGCCGGCATGCACTGCGAGTCGGGTGACATCATCGTCCGCGAGGCGATGCTCGCTTCCCCGGCGGTCGGCGACGTCCTCGTCACGCCGGCCACCGGCGCCTACGGCTACGCGATGGCGAGCAACTACAACGGGGTGCCCCGCCCGCCGGTGCTCTTCTGCCGCGAGGGCGAGGCCAGGGTCGTCGTGCGCCGCGAGACCTACGAGGACCTCACTCGCCGCGATGCCTGATCCTGTTCGCATCGGGCTGCTTGGTCGCGGCACGGTTGGCGGCGCCTTTGCCGACCTGATTGTGGCCCGGGCCGATGCGATCGAGGCGGCGACCGACCGCCGTCCGGAGATCGCCGGGGTTCTCACCCGCGACGAGGGCGACTTCGGCGAGATCCTCGCGCGCTCCGACCTGGTCGTCGAGCTGATCGGCGGCACCGATCCGGCTCGCGACTACGTGCTCGAGGCGCTGCGGGCCAAACGACCCGTCGTCACCGCCAACAAGCAGCTGCTCGCCCAGCACGGCGAGGAGCTCTTCGACGCGGCCCGCGAGGCCGGCGTGCAGCTGCGCTTCGAGGCGGCGGTGGCGGGGGTGATCCCGATCGTGCGGGTGATCCAGGAGAGCTTCGGCGTGACTGAGATCGCGAAGATCTTCGGCATCGTCAACGGCACGACGAACTTCATCCTCAGCGAGATGGCCTCGACTGGCGCGGCCTACGAGGAGGTCCTCGCCCGCGCCAAGGACCTGGGCTACGCCGAGGCCGATCCGACCGCGGACGTAAGCGGTGCCGACGCCGCGGCGAAGATGGCGATCCTCGCCCGGCTCGCCTTCCACACGCCGGTCACGTTAGACCAGGTCTCCTACGAGGGGATCGAGCAGATCAAACCCGGCGATCTGGCTTACGCCAAGGAGCTCGGCCTCTCGCTGAAGCTGCTCGGCGTCGCCGAACGGCGCGAGGGCGGGATCAGCGTCCGCGTCTTCCCCTGCTTCCTCTCCGGCGGCCACCCGCTCTCGCCGGTCGAGGGCCCGTTCAACGCGGTCATGGTCGAGGCGCCGGACATCACCGAGGTGACGATGTCGGGCCCGGGCGCCGGTGGGGTGCAGACCGCGTCGGCGGTGCTCGGCGACGTCGTCTCGATCCTCAGCGGTGACGCGCCGGTGCACGAGACCCGGGTGAAACTGCCGATCGTCAACGACGTCTCCTCCTCCTTCTACCTTCATCTGGCAGTCGCCGACCGCGTCGGCGTGCTGGCCCAGGTCGCCCAGGTATTGGGCGATCAGGACGTCTCGGTGAAGAGCGTCGTCCAGCGCGGGGTGGGGGAGGACGCGCGCCTGGTGATGGTCGTCCACGAGTGCCTCGAGTCGCGCTTCGCCGCCGCGCTGGAGGCGATCGTCGGCCTCGATGTGCTGCGAGCGCCGCCGCGCTCGATCCGTGTGATCGAAGAGGAGTTCGGTTGAGTCCCGCGCCGCTGATCGAGCGCTACAGGGATCGCCTTTCGCTCGAGCCCGGGGACCCGGTGGTGACGCTGAACGAGGGTTCGACGCCGCTGGTCGAGGCGCCGCGGCTCTCCGAGCGCCTCGGCGTCCGCGCCTACCTCAAGTTCGAGGGCGCCAACCCGACCGGCAGCTTCAAGGACCGCGGCATGACCGTCGCCGTCTCGCGGGCCAAGGGAAGGGGGGCGGAGGCGGTGATCTGCGCCTCGACCGGCAATACCGCCGCCAGCGCCGCCGCCTACGCGGCGCGGGCGGGAATGCGCGGCGCGGTGATCGTCCCCGAGGGCAAGATCGCGATCGGCAAGCTCGCCCAGGCCTTGATGCACGGCGCCCGCGTCGTCGCCCTGCAGGGCAACTTCGACGACGCGCTGCGGATCGTCCGCGACCTCGCCGACAAGCACCCGATCGAGCTGGTCAACTCGGTCAACCCGCACCGGATCGAAGGGCAGAAGACGGCCGCCTTCGAGGTGGTGGAGGAGTTGGGGGAGATGCCCGGGGCGCTGGCGATCCCGGTGGGCAACGCGGGCAATGTGACCGCCTATTGGCGCGGCTTCCAGGAGATAGGAGAGCGGCAGCTCGACAAGCTGGAGGTCACCGACGCCCCGCCGATTCTCTACGGCTTCCAGGCCGAGGGCGCGGCGCCGCTCGTTCATGGCGAGCCGGTCGCCAACCCCGAGACCGTCGCCTCGGCGATCCGGATTGGCAATCCGGCCCGCTGGGAGGAGGCAATGGCCGCCTTCACGACCTCGCGCGGGCGGGTCGCCGCGGTGAGCGACCAGCAGATCCTCGATGCCTACCGCTGGCTTGCAGCCAGTGAGGGAGTTTTCTGCGAGCCCGCTTCCGCCGCCTCGGTGGCCGGCCTGCTCGCTCACGGACTGCCCGTGGTCGAGGGCGTCGCGCCCCCCGAGACCGTCGTCTGCGTCCTCACAGGGCACGGCCTCAAGGACCCCGACACGGCACTCTCCAAAGCCCCGCCGGTGATCAACTGCGAGAACGACCTCAGCGCGGTCGAGCGCGCCGTCTTCGCGTGACCACGCGGCGTCGCCTCGTCCGCGTTCCCGCCTCATCGGCAAACCTCGGGCCGGGATACGACGTTCTCGCCGCGGCCGTTTCGCTCTTCCTCGAGCTCGAGGTCGAGGAGACGGGTGAGTTCTCGCTCGACCCGGGCGAGCTCGAGGTTTCGATCGGCCGCGACAACCTGATCGTCCGCGCCTTCGAGGCCCTTCACTCCGCCGACGGCATCGCCTTCCGGCTGCGCAGCGAGATCCCCCTGGCCCGGGGCCTCGGCTCCAGCGCCGCCGCGATCGTTGCCGGCCTCTTCGCCGCCGACCACCTCTTCGAGCTGGCGCTCTCCAAAGAGGAGATGCTGGCCAAGGCAACCGAGCTCGAGGGTCACCCCGACAACGTCGCTGCGGCGATCTACGGCGGCTTCGTCATCTGCGGCCCCGGGCAGGGCGATGCTCCGAGCGCCGCCCGCTTCGACCCCCCTGGCGGCTTGGAGGGAATCGCCGTGATTCCCTCCGAGGAGGTCTCGACCGAGAGCGCCCGGGAGGCGATACCCGCCGAGATCCCGCTCACCGACGCGGTTTCAAACGTCTCCGCCGCCTCGCGCCTCGTGCTCGGCCTGCAGCGGGCCGACCTCGACCTCGTTGGCGCGGGCTTGGTCGACCGCATCCACCAACCACGACGGCGCGAGCTCTACCCGCGATCGATGCAACTGGTCGACGGCGCCGCCGAGTTGGGGGCCCTCGGCGCGACGATCTCCGGCGCCGGTCCGACCGTCCTCGTCTGGACCACCTGGCAAGAGGCCGGCGGTGTCGCCGAGTCCCTCGAACAACGCTGCGGCGACTGGGCCGAGGTACGCCGCCTCCCCTTCTGCCCTCACGGGGCGGACGTTCCCGAGCTTTAGGGGGAGAGATTGAGGCGCTGAGCCCTTAGAGGGCAATGCGCTTGACGCGGCACGCCAAGAACTACCTCCGCAATGCGGCCGCCACGCTAAGCGATGTGGAACAAGTGATCGAGAGGCCGGCTTTCTTCGATCGGGATGACGAGGGACGGCCCAGATGCACGGGAGAAGTCCGGGGAGTCCGCCTCCGGGTTGTCGTTGCGCTTGACGAGCCGGATCTGATCGTCACAATCCACGATAGGAGGATTTAAATGCGCGCGGACTACGACAGTCAGGCAGATGCTCTCTCGATTGATCTGATCCAGTTCGATCTCTTCGAATATCAGGAGTCGGTTCATGACACCTACTGCCAGGTCGCGTTTGGGAAGGGGGTTCCCGCGAACGTTGAGTTGCTTAACCCCGCCGAGCATCTCGATCTGCTCGATGTTGTCGCGGGCCGTTACGAGCTAGACGGCGCCGCACTGCTCGCTGCCGCCCAAGCTGCGCTTGCCGCTCCGGATCGCATCGTCGATCTCGAGGTCGGCGCTCGGGTAGCCGCATAGCCGAAACCGCGTTGGGCTCGGCAGTCCGCGTTAGGATCATCGCGTGACGCGCATTCGAAGGTTGATCGTCGGGGCTGCTGTTTTGGCCGCATTCATCGTCGTCCCTGCCACGTCCAGCGCGACACTGGTCTTCACGCGCAATCCGTTCAGCCCGACGGTCTACATGGCAAACGACAATGGATCTGCGGCGCGGAAGGTTGGCTCGGGGTCGAATCCGCGCGTCTCGCCAAATGGCCAGACGATCGCCTTCTATCGCCTCGGAAAGGGCAGCGCCCAGACGGCGGAATTGATGGTTGCCGCCGCCTCTGGCGGGGCGGCGAAAAAACTGGCGAGCGGCTGGCAGGACCCCTTCGTTTTCGCCTGGTCTCCCGACTCGACCACGATCGCGGTGCTGCTTGGGCCTGAGGTCGGCAGGCAGCGCCTGACTACGATCGACGTCGTCAGCGGCGCCCAGCGCACAATCGCACGCGGCTACTTTTCGGGCGTCAGCTTTTCGTCGCAGGGCAGCGAGCAGCTCGTATATGGGCAGTCGGCGAGCGAAAGCTTCCCCTCGCGCAGCGACGTTTACCGCATCGACCTGCTTCCCCCCGGTGCCGTCAGCGTCGCCGCTGTGACCCCGCAGCAGCTGACAACCGACCATCGCTCGTCCAGTCCTCTCTGGGGGCCGAACGAACGCATCGTCTTCGTCAAGCACCTCGGTGAAAAGAGCCGTAAGTACGGCCCCAAGAACGACCTCTTTCTGATGAACCCGAATGGCAAGCAGGTCAAGCGGCTCACGCACACCAAGGTCGAGCCGCTGCTCTCCGGCCTCAGCCCGACCGAGTGGTCGGCGAACGGCAATCGCCTGCTCGCCGAGTTCGGCGGCCAGGACACGAGCTACGCGGTCGCCGTCAACCCGAAGACCGGTGCCGAACGGGCGCTGACCGAGGAACGCGAGGTGGGCTTTGTCGGCATGGCGCTCTCCGCTGACGGCAAGCTCGTGTTGGGCAGCCTCGGTGGTTTCGAACCCGGCCGCGGTCATAAGGTGGTCACCATTCCCTACGCTGGCGGCAAGCCGAAGGTGCTCGCCAGCAACGCCTCCGAACCCGACTGGAGCCGCTGAGCAGGAAGGGTCGGATCAGTCGGGCGGGTCGGTTCCGATTGAAAGCTGTTCGGGGTCGCCGGCTGAGACTTTGGGTGCCGCACGCTCCTCGGCGGTTGGAGTGGGAAGCTCGCTTGCCTCGAACACCGGACCGTCGACGATCTTGTTCAAAAGCGCCCCCGCCTTCGGGGTCAGCTTGAGCGTCTCCTCGATGATCCAGAGCAACTGGCAGAGCTCCTCGGTGAAGGAGGCGGGCCAGCATTCGGGGCGAATCTTGTCTAGCGGAGACGAGCGACGACCCGCGCCCTCCTTCATTCGATATGAGAGCCAAGATTTCACGACCTGAAGGCCCGAAACGTTAAATGCCCATATCGCTGGGGACACCGGCTCGAACACGCCTGAGCCGACAGTGAGCCGTTGTAAAGAGGCGTCGTAGTCGTACGATTCCGGATAGCGCTCCGGATCGGAAGGCACTCCTTTCGTGCAGCGGGCATCGCCAGCAGGGATCTCGCCAAATTCCTTTCCCTTAGGCGTGAAGCGCTCTCCGTAGGTGTGGATCCAGATCAGACGCCGACCAAGGTCTGAGGCCTTCCTGAAGAGAGCTCTGTCTTTGGTAATTGGAATTCGTGGTCCTGGGACTTCGAGCTCCGTCTCGAAGCGATTCGTATAGCTGCCGTTCAGGACCGCATACGCATAAGCGAAAAGATCCTCTGAAGTGACGTCCTCGAGTGCGGGATAGAGGACGGTCAGGAGATCGGCAGGAAGGTTGGCCTCTGTGGCGTCGGGGTCACGCCATAGAGGAATGACGTCCTTGGCACCCCTGCCCGAGAAGTGATGGAGATCGGGAATCTCGGCCGTAGCTATTGCGCCTGGCCCTGCACCGATCACTCCGGTCAGAAGGCTCGTCATAAACGCTTGCCGATTGCTCAGGGTGGCCCAAAGCGGAGGTCCGGGTCGATCTATGACCCGAGCATCTCGGACCACCCATTGCCGGTCTAGGGATCTGAAACCCAGTCGCGCAACCCCAAGAAGGGGTTCGGATTGAGTTGCCGCCGCCAACGGTTGCCTGACTTCCTTGCCTGGCGGCAGATCTCGGGCTCCAGTTGAAAGTTTTCGCCCGGTCGGTGAATCCTTGAAGAAATCCCGACGAGTGCTTGAGGCTGCATTGACCAGCGCTTGCCAGCGTCGTTCAAGGATCTCTGGATCCGGCGCAATCGGCCAAGCGCGCCCCGCCTTGACGCCGGACTGTTGCCAAGGAAAGAGATCGGTCAGCAGCGGCCACGAGAAGTAGTTGCCTTCCCGTTCAGGCAGCATTGGCTCCTCCCATCCCGAGAAGCAACTCTCCCAGGCGAGGTCTTCAAACGAGACGATCTCTGCCAGTTTCTCGAGCTTCTCTCTATGAGTTCCCTCCGTCAGCGCGCCGGAGTAGTGGACCGCGGCTGGTTCACCTGTGTTCGGCGCGTCGGTGCGTACCCCGATCGCGATCGCTACCGGCGTCTGAATCGCGAAGACGTTCTCGCTTTTTCGGGACCCGAGGTTGTCGCCGCCGAGGTCGATGATCCACATCTCGTCGAAGGTTTCTCGCATGACCCGGCGCATGCCGGTAAAAGCGGGGCCTCGAAGGTAGGAGGACGCCGTGATGAAACTGACGATCCCGCCGCCATCGCTCTGCTCGAACACCTTCCACAGCGCCCAGCGCCAGAAGTAGACGTAGTCGTTGTAGAGGTTCTTCAGCTGCCCGCCGGCGCCGGCCTCGCGCACCGGCCCGATGAAGTCGTCGAGGATCGGCTCGTCGCCGTCGTCGGCGAAACGGACCCAGCCGCCCTTTCGCTGGGTGTCCGCGTCGCCGGGATCGATCTGCTGCCGGTCATACGGTGGGTTGCCTATGCAGACGAGCACACGTTTGTCCGCCTTGATCTTGCGTGCGCGCTCGTTCTCCTCGCTGAGCTTCTTGTGCATCAGCGAGGTCTGTTTGCCTTCTCCGGGCGCAAACGGACTCTCCAGGGTGTCGGCGAGGTAGACGTGGGTGCCGTCCTCGGGAAGTGTGCCGCCCTCGTCGAGTATTCGCTGGGCCACACGTAGATGAGCGACTGCGTACGGGCCGACCAGGAGCTCGAAGCCGTGGAAGTTGGCCGCCGCGACGCTCGCTCGTCCGGCGGCCTCTCCGGGCCCAAAGCGCTCTGTCGCTGCTGCGAGTCCTTCGTCGAGGGCGGCGAGCAAATAGGTGCCGGTTCCGGTTGCCGGATCCAGCAGGACTACGTCGTCGTCGACGATGCCGAGCTTTTTGCCAAACCGGTTGCGGAGCAGCTCGGTGAGGAGTCGCACTTGTGCCTGCACGACCTGTACGGGTGTGTAATAGACGCCCCGGTTGCTTCGGAGTTTGGGGTCGTAGGCGGCGAGGAACTCCTCGTAGAAGTAGAGCCACGGGTCGCTGCCGCTCTTGCTCAACATCGTTGCTGGGTCAATTGCCGCGATCGTTCTTTCCAGCAGATCGACGGCGACCTCGACCTCCTCGCGGGCCTCACGCTGAGAGAGGATGCGAAGGACCTGGGCGAGCAGTCCGTGCCGTGCTTCGAGCCGATCGACCGCGTGCGTGGCGAGGTTCTCCTCTCCCTCCATGCGGGCGAGGAGAAGGGCATAGGTGACGGTCTGAGCGTAGGCGTCGGCGAACTGGGGATCGTCTGCGTCGGCGAAGAGGTAGCGTCGCCAATCATCGGCGAGGATGTGCATCGCCGAGCCTTTGGCGGCAACGGCTGTCAGCGCGTCGTCGCGCAACAGGCGACACAGGGGGGCCAGTGCTTCGGCCAGCGAGCGTGGGCTCGACGGCACGATCGGCTCCCAGCTGAGGAAGTCCCGCAGGAGAAGCTCGAGGTCGTGGGCATCGGTGGGGCCGATCGCGGCGGCTCCCTCTTGAGCGGCATCGCTCGAGAAGCGCACGATCTTCCCGTGCCGCTCACCGGTTCGGTAGAGGGCCCACTCGCTTCCGTCGGTGTAGAGGAGGTTGGGGTGGTTGCTGAACTTTTTCCACTGTTGTGCGTCGTGGCCTTTGAATTTGCGGGTTTGCGCTCCCTTCCCCGGCGCCTTCAGCTCGATGTGGCCGGTGACCGCCCCGTTAACGGAGATCGCAACGTCAGGTCTCGCGCCTAGCTCGATTACAAAGGCCTCGGTGGTCGGTATCAGTGTGACTCCGATCAGCTTTCCGAAGCCAATCAGAAGACTCACTATCGGAGGCTTGAGTTGATCCTCCGGCTGCGCCTTGCTCGCTGCGGCAGCGGAAGAGCTCGTCGTCAGGGCGCCGGCGAAGCGTTTCAGCTGTTCCTCGAATGTCTCTTGAGCGGTCAGGCCGGTCATTATTCGACTAATCGCGGACGATGGCTCAACCGAGCTAGGGTCGGAGACCGAATCAGCAAGGAGATGACGATGGCCGGCAACTACACGATCAAGCATCGAGACGAGTTCGAGTCGATGGAGGGGTCGGGGGACTCGACCTGGCGCCTGGCTCGCAAGGCGCTCGGCACCTCGGCCTTCGGCTTCAACCTGGTCGAAGTCGATCCCGGCGGTCAGATCCCCGAGCACGACGAGGCCGAGAGCGGCCAGGTCGAGCTCTACGTCGTGCTCGAAGGGGAGGCGGTGCTGCGGATCGACGGCGAGGATCACCCGGCCCCGGCCGGCACCTTCGCCTCGATCGAGCCACCCGTGAGCCGCACGATTCTCAATCGTTCCGAAGGGCCGGTGACCGCCCTCCTGGTCGGTGTCCACCCGGCCGGCGAGTTCAAGCCCTCCGGCTGGGCCTAGCTCGAGGGGTCCGAATTTGGCCCTATTTGCAGGAAAACGGGAATTTGTCGCGAGGGCGGCTCTGACCGCCCTATAATTCTGCGACCCGTCAACCCGTCGCGCGCCCGCTCGAAGAAGGCGTGGAAACCGGGAGGTCAGCAATGCCCAGTGCCCAGTCCCGTGAGCTTCACGGTGAGGGCGGCCCCGTCCGCTACTCGCCAGAGCGTGCCTACAGGCCGCTTGTCTCGCCGCCCAGCGTCGAAGACAAGGACGCCTGTGCGATCTACGCCTCGGTCCGTAAGGACGCGACGCCCAGCCACGCGCCGATCGCCCTTGCGATCCCCGCCCTGCAGAAAATGCTCCACCGCGCCGGCAACGTCGACGGCGAGGGCGATGGCTGCGGGCTGCTGCTCGACCTGCCGCGCAAGATCTGGGCCGAGGAGGTCCGCTCCGGCGGTCACGATCCCTCGCTGACCCTCGACGACGCCTTCGCCGTCGCCCACATCTTCGTCGAGCGCTCGCAGGACCTCGAGCGGATCCAGCACGACGCCCGTGAACTCCTCGGCCAGGGCGGTTTCCGCATCCTCGCCGAGCGGATCGGCGTCGTCGACTCGCCCGCCCTCGGTCCCACCGCGCGCGAGGAGGAGCCCCACTTCTGGCAGCTGGCGGGCCTCGTCGCCGACGCCTCGCGCCGCGACCGCGTCCTCTTCGACCTGCTGATCGAGCTCGAGGAGCGGCTCGGGGTCCACGTCCCCTCGTTCTCGGCAACGACCTGCGTCTACAAGGTGATGGGCGCGCCGAAGGTGCTCGGCGAGTACTACCCCGACCTGCGCGACGAGCGCTTCGAGACGATCGGCTGCTTCGGCCACAACCGCTACTCGACCAACACCTGGCCCTCCTTCAAGCGCGTGCAGCCGTTCTCGGTGCTGGGTCACAACGGCGAGATCAACACGATCGCCCAGCTGCGCCAGGAGGCAAAGATGCTCGGCGTGCCGATCCATCCGGACGGCTCCGACTCGCAGGACCTCAACCGCACGATCGACACCCTGGTCAGTCGCGACGGCCTCACGCTGGCCGAGGCGATGGAGATGGTGGTGCCGCCGATAGTTGAAGAGATTCGCCGCATGCCGGCCGAGCTGCACCGCTTCTACATGTACCTGCACCAGGCGATGGGTCCGTTCGCGCAGGGGCCGGTGGCGCTGATCGCCCGCCACTCCGGCGAATGCGTCTTCTCCTCCGACGCGCTCGGCCTGCGGCCGCTCTGGCAGGTCGAGACCACCGACGACTACGTCTTCAGCTCCGAGCCGGGCGTCGTCCCGGTCAGCTCGATGGTCGCCGAGCCCAAGCCGCTCGCCCCCGGAGAGAAGGCGCTGGTGACGATCGACCGCGAGCGCAAGCGCTCGACCCTGCATCCGCACGACGCGATGCTGCGCATCGTCCGCGCCAGCTGGCTGCGCCGCAACGGCGCCGATGACGCGGCCGGCTACGACCGCGCTTTGGAGACCGGCGGGCCGCTCGAGGGCGAGGAGGTGCCGGGTTACTCCGACGCCGGTCCCGAGGAGCCGGTCAAGGTCTCCGATCGCGTCCTCGCCGGCTTCGGCTGGCAGCGCGACGACGTCAAACTGGTCCAGCAGATGGCCTCCAACGGCTCCGAGCCGGTCGGCTCGCTGGGCTACGACGGGCCGCTTGCGGCGCTCTCTCCGGAGCGCCAGAACCTCGCCGACTACTTCAAGGAGACGGTTGCCGTCGTCACCAACCCGGCGATCGATCGCGAACGCGAGATGGAGCACTTCTCCACCCGCACGGTCTTCGGCCGTCGCCCCTCGATCGCCGCCGCCGGCGAGGACACCGGCACGGTCGAGACCGCCTTCCCGATCATCCTCGGCGGCCACCATGGCCTGGCGCCGCTATCCGACAAGACCTACCGCAGGATCGCTCGCGAGCACAACACCTACCTGCTCGAGGACCTCTGGGAGGAGTTCCGCGGTCGCGCCGACGTGGTCGATATCTCGCTGCTCGAGTCAGAGACGACGCGCGGCGCGATCGAGCGGATCAAGCAGGAGGCGGTGAAGAAAGTTCGCGACGGCGCCGAGCTGCTGGTGCTTACCGACCGCACCGTCTACGACGCCGACCGCCGCTACCTCGATCCGCACCTGGCCACCTCGGCGGTCGACCAGGCGCTGAAGCAGTTCCGGGTCGAGCCAGGCGAGGAGAACCTGCGCCGCCGCTGCGGGATCGTCCTGCGCTCCGCAGCGATCCGCAACGTCCACGACACGATGCTCGCTCTCGGCCTCGGCGCCAACGGCGTCTGCCCGTACACGATGGTCGAAGTGGTCTGCGTCGAGGACTACGAGAGCGACGTCTCCAACCTCTGCGACGCGCTCGAGAAGGGGATCGAGAAAGTGATCTCGACGATCGGGATCCACGAGGTGCGCGGTTACGCGCGTCAGTTCTCCTCGATCGGGGTCAAGCCCGAGCTGGCCGAGATCCTGCTGACCGAGGCGTTTGCCGCCTCGGAGTCGGGCGGGGTCGGTTTCACCGCACTCGACGAGGACACCAACGAGCGCGCCCGCGTCCTCGCCGGCGATGAAGAGGCAAAGCCGGCGAAGACGTTCCGCTTCTATCCCAAGGTCTACAAGGCGGCGATCGCCACCGCCAACGGCACCGGCTCCTACGAGGAGTACTCGGAGAAGGTGCGCGACCTCGAGCAGCAGAGCCCGATCTCGATGCGCCACATCATGGGGCTGAAGGGCGATCGGGAGCCGATCGCCGACCCGTCGGTCGTCGACGCCGGGGTCGGCCGCCACGACTACCCGGTGGTGATCTCCTCGATGAGCTTCGGCTCCCAGTCCGAGCCGGCCTTCCGCGCCTACGCCGAGGCGGCGAAGTCGATCAACGTCCTCTGCGTCAACGGCGAGGGTGGCGAGATCCGCGACATGTACGGCAACTACCGCAAGTGGCGCGGACAGCAGGTCGCCTCGGGCCGCTTCGGCGTCTCGGCGGAGATGCTCAACTCCTCCTACCTGGCCGAGATCAAGATCGGCCAGGGCGCCAAGCCCGGCGAGGGAGGCCACCTGCCCGGCAAGAAGGTCTCCGAGAAGGTCGCCGCCGCGCGTAACGCGGCGCCGGGCACCGACCTGATCTCGCCCTCCAACAACCACGACCTCTACTCGATCGAGGACCTCGCCGAGCTGATCGACGAGCTGAAGACGGTTAACCCCGACGTGCGGGTATCGGTCAAGGTCCCGGTGGTGCCGAACATCGGCACGATCGGCCTCGGCATCGCCAAGGCGGGCGCCGACATCATCACTCTCTCGGGCTTCGAGGGCGGCACCGGCGCCGCCCGCCAGCACGCCCTGCGCCACGTCGGCCTGCCCTCGGACATCGGCACCCGCGCCGTGCACCGGGCGCTGATGGAGGCCGGGCTGCGCAACCGGGTCGAGATCTGGGCCGACGGCGGCTACCGGACCGGCCACGACATCGTCAAATTGCACTGCCTCGGCGCCAACCGCGTCGGCTTCGGCACCCTGGCGATGGTTTCGATCGGCTGCACGATCTGCCGCGGCTGCCAGCTCGACACCTGCCACGTCGGCATCGCTACCCAGATCGAGACCCCAGAAGAGGCGGAGGCCCACGGGCTGAAGAAGTTCACCCCGCAGGAGGTCGACCGCGCCGCCGAGAGCTGCGCCCGCTTCTTCTCCTCGATGGGCGAGGAGGTCAAGCAGGTGGTGGCCTCGCTCGGCTACGAACGCGCCCAGGACCTGGTCGGCCGCTACGACCTGCTGGAGCAGGTCG
>Ga0157374_10000244_pt1 | contig 50589 bp, 55 predicted proteins | sample M25metaG_FD_115308 | JGI IMG/M metagenome (GOLD analysis project Ga0157374, IMG submission 115308) | Miscanthus rhizosphere microbial communities from Kellogg Biological Station, Michigan, USA - M2-5 metaG | ecosystem: Host-associated > Plants > Roots > Rhizosphere > Soil | place: USA: Michigan...
AAGAACCATTTCATTCGCGTCGACGAGCATGAGTGGCAGCTCGCGCTCCAGGCACTCGACGCTGGGAGGCCGGTATGAACACAGTGACAGACAAGCCGCGTCTGAAAACGTCGGCGATGATCGCCTCGATCGCGGGCGAGGGACAGGTGACGCGCTCGGCGCCGTTCGGGCATGCGCTCGTCGAACTGGCGCGCGACAAGGCGAATGTGATCGGTATGACGGCCGATCTCGGCAAATACACCGATCTGCACCTCTTCGCCAAAGCGTTTCCCGAGCGCTACTACCAAATGGGGATGGCGGAACAGTTGCTGATGGGGGCGGCCGCGGGGTTCGCGCACGAAGGCGCGCAGCCGTTCGTAACGACGTATGCCGTCTTCGCGACGCGCCGCGCCTACGACTTCATCCATCAGACGATCGCCGAGGACAACCTCGATGTGAAGCTGGTCTGCGCCCTGCCGGGTTTGACCACGGGCTACGGTCCGAGTCATCAGGCGGCCGAAGATCTCGCGCTCATGCGCGCGATGCCCAATATGACGGTCATCGATCCTTGCGACGCGCTGGATATCGAGCAAATGGTGCCCGCGATCGCCGCGCATAAGGGGCCTGTCTATGCGCGTCTGCTACGAGGCAACGTGCCGGCCGTGCTCGACGAATACGGTTACCGGTTCGAGCTCGGCAAGGCGAAAATGCTCCGCGACGGCAACGATGTGCTGCTGATCGCCTCAGGCATTCTGACGATGCGCTCGCTCGAGGTCGCACGCGCACTCGAGAAGGACAACATCGGGGCCGCCGTGCTGCATGTGCCGACCATCAAGCCGCTCGACACCGAGACCATCGTGCGGGAAGCCCGGCGCAGTGGACGCATGGTTGTCGTGGCGGAGAACCATACCGTCGTCGGTGGACTTGGGGAAGCGGTGGCGGCGGAATTGATGCGAGCCGGCGTATCGTGCCCATTCCGGCAGATCGCGCTTCCGGACGCGTTCCTCGATGCCGGGGCGCTGCCGACGCTGCATGACCGCTACGGGATATCGACGAACGTCATGGTTGAACGCATCAAGGGTTGGTTGAAATGATGTAAGCCCATACCGTGTTCAGACACCGCTCCGGCTTCGCGGCAATGCGGCCTGAACACGGTTCGAAAGGATCTTCATCGGTTGCTGCCGATAAACGCAGCGACCGCCCCTGTCAGCGCCATGCCAGTCAATTCCTCCGGGGACGCCAGTTGCGCGGCGACGATCTCACGATTATCGAGCCGCAGCGCGGGTAGGCGATCGAGGTGCAGTTCAAAAAAATGCACGTGGTCTATTCGCCCGTCCCACGTACCGCGGACGGTGCCCGCGGGCGACAATGCGTCCACCGAGAGGCCCAGCTCCTCCTGCATTTCGCGCCGCGCCGCCGCATCGGGCGCCTCGCCTGGGTCGAGACTGCCGCCGGGAAAGCCCCACTCGGCCCGGTACGATGGCTTCACGAGCAGGAGCGCCCTACCGACGTAGACCGCTACGAGCGCACCCTCGTGATGAGGCCGTCGAACGTGCCACCAGATACGAGCCAGCCGGAATCCGAGGCGAAGCACCACGCGCCAGACAGCATCGACGACCCGGGTCGATCGCGTTCGCTCGAGGCTCGGCATCAGGTTTCTCTTTTTTCCATTGGTCGATCACTCTCACGGGACGGCTGGCGAAGGATGAATGATATGTGGAGACGGATAACGGTTGCAATTCAAGCGTTCACACAGCCGCGACAAATGCTTCGCCGGCCGAAAGCCGATTGACGCCTTCTTGAAGCGGCTGGCCGTCTCGGCCGGCAAGCGTGGATAGCAACACGACGCCACCGTGTGCGGATACCGTGGCATCGTCGCGGCCCATATTCAACGCAATCAAGAGCCGCTCATCGTCGTGGCTCCGTTCGTAAGTCAGCACATCGCCCTGTGCAGCGACGTTCGCTTTCGTGCCCCGCACAAGCGCCGCGTGGCTGCGCCGCAACTCGAGCAGGCGACGATAGAGCGACAACAGGCTCGACGCGTCGCCCTCTTGCGCTCGAACACTCGTCGTCGTGCCAACCGGCAGCCAGGGCCGCCCGGTCGTGAATCCGCCGTTCGGCAGCGAACCGTCCCACTGCATCGGCGTACGCTCCGGGTCTCGCCCCTGCCCGATTCCGGGTTGCCGCAGCTCCGCCGGATCGCGAATCGCATCGGGCGGAATTTGACCGTCGGTCATGCCGATTTCATCACCGTAATACAGTGTCGGCGTGCCGCGCAGTGTCAGCAGCAACACGGCCGCCACGCGCGCCTGCTGTGCACCGATGCGCGATGCGACACGGGGATTGTCGTGGTTGCCGAGCACCCAGTTCGGCCAGGCATGTTCGGGCAACGCGCTGTTGTAATCCCGTATCGAGCGGGCGATATCACCCGCGCGCCACGCTGCGTTGAGCAACTGAAAGTTGAACGGCATATCGGCACCCTCGCCGTTCGGCCCGTAATACGTCATCAGCTGAGCAATGGGCAGATAGATTTCGCCAATCAACACCTTCTCGCCATATTCGCTGAGCGTGGCACGCATCGAGCGCACGATGTCGTGCACTTCCGGCTGATCCTCGGTGTAAGTCTGCAATTGCCGGTGATGTTCCGGCTCACCGGGCCGGTAGCCGGGGTTCGGCGGATTGTCGCGAAACTGCGCGTCCTTGATCAGCAACCAAAGTACATCGACACGGAATCCGTCCACGCCGCGATCGAGCCAGAAACGCAGCACGTCGTCCATGGCGCGGCGCACTTCCGGATTGCGCCAATTCAGATCGGGCTGCTCGCGTAAAAACGCGTGATAGTAGTACTGTCCGGTCGATTCGTCCCACTCCCACGCCGAGCCGCCCATTCTGCTCAGCCAGTTGTTTGGCGCCCCTCCGTCGGGTGCCGGATCGCGCCAAAGGTACCAGTCGCGCTTCGGATTATCGCGCGACGAGCGGCTCAGCCTGAACCAGGGATGCTGGTTGGACGTGTGATTCGGCACGAAGTCGAGCAGGACCTCGAGGCCGAGACGATGGGCGTGGTCCATCAATTGCTGGAATTCGTCAAGCGTGCCGAACATGGGGTCGATATCGCAGTAGTTGGCGACGTCGTAACCGAAATCGGCCATGGGAGACGGATAGATAGGCGAAATCCAGACAGCATCGGCCCCGAGCGCGGTGATATATCCCAGGCGCGCGGCGATGCCCGGCAGATCGCCTATGCCGTCGCCGTTGCTGTCTTGAAACGAGCGCGGATAAATCTGGTAAATGACACCACGTTGCCACCACTTCAGCTCCGACATAGCCGTTCCTCTCAACGATTCATCGTTTCGACGCCCCGCATGTTCAACGACCTCTGGTATAAAAATGCCATCATCTATTGCCTTTCGGTAGGCCGGTTCCTCGACGCCAATGGCGACGGCATCGGCGACTTCCAGGGTCTCATGCGGCGGCTCGATTACCTGCAGGGGCTGGGCGTGACGACGATCTGGCTGATGCCGTTTCAGCCGTCGCCCGGACGCGATAACGGGTACGACATCACGGACTATTACAACGTCGATCCGAAATACGGCACGCTCGGCGACTTCTCCGAATTCACGCATGCATGCGACGAGCGGGGCTTGCGCGTCATCATCGATCTGGTGGTGAACCACACGTCCGACCAGCACCCTTGGTTCCAGTCAGCACGTAGCGATCCCGGTTCGCGCTATCGCGACTGGTACGTGTGGTCCGACAGGAAGCCACCCAATGCGAAAGACGGTGTGGTGTTTCCCGGCGTACAAAAATCGACGTGGAGTTTCGACAAGCAGGCGAAGCGCTGGTATTTCCACCGCTTCTACGATTTTCAACCGGACCTGAATACGTCCAATCCCTGGGTTCATGCCGAGCTGCTGAAAATCATGGGCTTCTGGGTTCAGCTTGGCGTATCGGGCTTTCGGATGGATGCCGTCCCGTTCGTGATTGCCGCGAAGGGTGCCGCGGTGCGCGAACATATCGAGCAATACGGGATGTTGCGCGCCTTTCGAGAATTTTTGCAATGGCGCGAGGGCAACGCAATCATTCTCGCGGAGGCGAATGTCCTGCCCGATACGGATTTCCAGTATTTCGGCGATGCGGGCGAGCGCTTGCCGATGATGTTCAATTTTCAACTGAACCAGAATACGTTTTACACTCTTGCGACGGGCGACACCAAACCGCTGAAGCAGGCACTTATCGCAACCAAGCCGCGCCCCGCGAGCGCGCAATGGGGCGTATTCCTGCGCAATCACGACGAGCTCGACCTGGGCCGGCTGCCACCTGAAATGCGCGATGCGGTGTTCGCCGCATTCGGCCCGGAACCCGACATGCAGTTGTACCAGCGCGGCATTCGCCGCCGGCTCGCGCCGATGCTGTCGGGCGATAGACGCCGGCTCGAACTCGCCTACAGTCTGATGTTGACGTTGCCGGGCACACCGGTGATCCGTTACGGCGACGAGATCGGCATGGGCGACGACCTGAGCCGGCCCGAGCGCGAAAGCATGCGTACGCCGATGCAATGGTCGGTCGAGCCCCAAGGCGGCTTCACGAAACATCCTAAGCCCCCTGTCCCGGTCATTTCAGGCGGACCTTATGGTTTCGAGCGCATCAATGTGGCGCAGCAGCGCCGCGACCCCGAGTCGTTTCTGAACTGGACGGAACGGATGATCCGCATGCGACGCGAAATGCCCGAAATCGGCTGGGGCGATTTCGAGGTGCTGCGCACATCGCGAAACGATGTGCTTGCGCTGCGTTATGACTGGCGCAACAACTCGGTCCTATGCCTGCATAACTTCAGCGCCGAGGCGTGCACCGTGAGATTTCGCTCCGGCTGCGACCGGCCCGACGACGACCGGCTGATCAACCTTCTGTCCGATGACCACAGTCAGGCGGGCGACGACGGCCGACATGCGGTCGTGCTCGAGCCGTACGGGTACCGGTGGTACCGGGTCGGCGGACTCGATTACCTGCTCAGGCGCACCGAGGTCTAGCGGCGCTCGAGTGTCGCTCGCGAGGAAAATACAAAGCAGAAATTGTTGGTTGGACCTCATGTAGCCGCTCGTTAGACTCGACTCATCTTGTCATAACGAGTCGGAACGCAGATGAACACGCATGTACTCGAATACGACGTTGTGGTGGTTGGTGGCGGCACAGCCGGCCCGATGGCTGCCGTCAAGGCGAAGGAGCGCGACCCCAGCCTGAAGGTCCTGCTGCTCGAAAAGGCCAACGTCAAACGCAGCGGCGCCATTTCGATGGGGATGGACGGCTTGAACAATGCCGTCATCCCGGGCCACGCGACACCCGAACAATATACGCGCGAGATCACGATCGCAAACGACGGCATCGTCGATCAGTCGGCCGTCTATGCGTACGCCAAGCACAGCTTCAAGACGATCGAGGAACTCGACCGTTGGGGCGTGAAATTCGAAAAGGACGGCAACGGCGATTACGCGGTCAAGAAAGTGCATCACATGGGCTCGTACGTGCTGCCGATGCCGGAAGGTCATGACATCAAGAAGATGCTGTATCGGCAGCTCAAACGCGCTCGCATCGCAATCACGAACCGCATCGTCGCGACGCGTCTTTTGACGGATGCGCATGGCAACGTCAGCGGCGTGTTGGGCTTCGATTGCCGGACGGCCGATTTCTACGTCGTTCGCGCGAAGGCCGTAATCCTGTCATGCGGCGCGGCCGGACGACTGGGCTTGCCCGCTTCCGGCTATCTGATGGGCACCTACGAGAACCCGACCAACGCGGGCGACGGCTACGCCATGGCGTATCACGCGGGCGCTGCGCTCGCGAACCTCGAATGTTTTCAGATCAATCCGCTGATCAAGGACTACAACGGTCCCGCTTGCGCATACGTGACGGGGCCGCTCGGCGGCTATACGGCGAACGGCAAGGGCGAAAGGTTCATCGAATGCGACTACTGGAGCGGACAGATGATGTGGGAGTTCTACCAGGAACTCCAAAGCGGCAATGGTCCCGTGTTTCTCAAACTCGATCATCTCGCCGAGGAAACGATTCAGACCATCGAACAGATTCTGCACACCAACGAACGCCCGAGCCGCGGGCGCTTTCACACGGGGCGCCGAACCGACTATCGGCATCAGATGGTCGAGATGCACATCTCCGAGGTCGGCTTTTGCAGCGGACACAGCGCCTCGGGCGTGTATGTCAACGAACGGGCCGAAACCACGGTTGGTGGCCTTTATGCTGCGGGTGACATGGCCGCCGTGCCACACAACTACATGCTCGGCGCCTTCACGTACGGCTGGTTCGCGGGGCAGAATGCGGCGGCCTTCGTCGCGGGCCGCGAGCACGCACCGCTCGATCACCAGCAGATCGATGCCGAGCGCGCACGCGTGTTTGCACCGCTCGAACGCGAACACGGGCTTGCGCCCGCGCAAGTCGAATACAAGCTGCGCCGCATGGTCAACGATTATCTGCAGCCGCCGAAGGTCACGCGCAAGATGGAAATCGGCCTGCAACGCTTCGAGGAAATCGCTACGGACATCGCGTCGATCAAGGCCGCGCATCCACATGAACTGATGCGCGCGGCCGAAGTGCGCGCGATCCGCGATTGCGCGGAAATGGCCGCGCGCGCGTCGCTGTTTCGCACCGAAAGCCGCTGGGGACTCTATCACCATCGTGTCGACTACCCGCTGCGAGACGACGCGCATTGGTTCTGCCATACGCATCTGCGCAAGGACGCGCGGGGCCTCATGGTCAGCGAGAAGCGCGCCGTCGAGCCTTATATCGTCCCGCTCGACGCGCGGGACATCGGTTCATACCGCAACCTTCGCATCCATGCGGACGAGAAGAGCCGACGGACGCATACGTGCGCGTTGGCCGACGCCAGTGCCTGAACGGAGCAAAGTCCCATGTCGTACACCCCGCATGAAATTCTTCACCGAAGCACGGCGCCCGTCACGATCGACGAAAGCAAATGCATCGCCGATAAAGGCTGCACGGTCTGCGTCGATGTCTGCCCGCTCGATCTGCTCGCGATAGACGTCAGCAAAGGCAAGGCATATATGCAATTCGACGAATGCTGGTACTGCATGCCGTGCGAACAGGACTGCCCAACCGGCGCGGTCAAGGTCGATATCCCGTATTTATTGCGCTAGCGAGCCATGAAGAACCCACGGTCGATCGAGTTCAATGCACACGCGTTGACACTGCATTGGAACGACGAACCGGCACAACGGATCTCGGCGCATGCGCTGCGGATGCAGTGCCCATGCGCCGAATGCCGACGCCTTCGCCTACGTGGGGCGACGCCCGTCGTGCCGCGCGATATAGCCGTTCTGGAGATTCGGTCGGCCGGTTACGGCATGCAGCTCGTATTCAGCGACAATCATGCGCGGGGTATCTTTCCATGGGCCTACGTGGCCGCGCTGTCCGGCTTCGCCCTCGGTTCGATGTGACGTGGACAAGCTGTGATCACACGACGCGGCCCGGCGCCTGACTTTACTGCCAACCGGATGGAGGAGGCAGGGCATCTCCCAAAACTCTCGTACAGATTGCGTTGGGGTGCGAGTTCCTCAGCTTTTCCCAATCCCTGATGAGCGTTTCCAGGTTGAAAAGGCCACTCTCCGAATTAACAATTTCGGTCATCATCTCGGGCGTCAATACGCCGTGCGCCTGCTGCCCCATTTCCGAGTTGTAGAAATCGGTCAGTGCCTGCAATCCCTCGGCGCCATGGTGTTTCACGATCTCAGAGATCTGATACGGTGTATGGCTCCATCCCTCGAGCGTTTCGGCATGGGTGCGCAGAGCCTGCAGCGCTTCGATGCCATGCATTTGTGCGATTACGACGAGCTTTGCGGGCCTGTACGGTAGCGGCCCGTCGTCGTTCGCACCTCTCGCCAGTTCAGCCACCAATCGCTGTTTGCGTTCGTCGGGCCAGCGCTCGAACCCATCGCTGTACGCCACTATTCCCCTAACTGCCGCCGCGCCGCAGTGTTTCGCGATCATGAACCACTGTTCACGCGTGAATGCGTCGAAATCGAGGTCGCCCGACGCCAGCACGGTTAACGTCGCGAATGCGTCGTTTGGACGCATTTTGATAATGTCGGCAATGTCATCCGTGGAAAAGCCATCCGAAAACAAGTCGGACATCATGTCGCTCACGCTTTGCCCAGGGTAGCGGAGTCCGGCTCGCGCTGATTCGAGAGTCGCGATAATCTCGCCCATCTTGACCTCGCTGACCGACGGCGCCGCGCGATCGGTCGTTCCAAACGATGCGGTCCGAGGCCTATCGGATTCTCCCCGCGGCTGCAAGCCGTCTGTCAGCGGAGATTGCGCGCGAACGACGGGATCGATATGTCGATGCGCTTTGCCTCCACCGTCCGCGCCGCCCGGATCCGGCAAACCTCCCGAACCGGCCGGCGTGCTGTCACTGACACCCCTCATCACAAGCCCCTTCCATACAAATATGACGATGACGCGACTATAGGAAATGTCATGACGACGATCGCAATCCTCTGCGAAGCAATCCCGTCCAATGCGCAACGATTGCTTGCCAGGAACCCGCATGTACATCCTTAGTGCGCAAGCGATTCGCCGGTTTTATAAGCGCCGAGGTGGTCTGCGTACCGACCTTCATCCAGGCGGGGTTCCCGCCGGAGCGAGCTCCTCCGATGTCACCTGCCTCGTCGCCCACCAGCACAGAAGCGCCAACAGGCTCACTGCCGCGCCCAGCGAACACACGCCTTGCCACCCGGCATGCGCATAGGTGGTCGTCGCGCCGATCGCGCCCAAGCCGCTGCCGACCGCATAGAACAGCATGTAAAGACCGACCAGTCGGCTGTGTGCCTCGGGCCGGGCGCGGAAAATCATGCTCTGGCTCGTAACGTGAAGGGCCTGCCCACCGAGGTCGAGCAATACGATGCCAACCACCAGTGCTGCCAGTGCCGGTGGCACTGGAAGGGCCCGGCAAAAGCGTACGCAGAAGACAAATAGGTTTAGCATGGGCCCTTGTGTATTCTCGCCCTGCCGCAACCTGAGGTCATCATGCAACGAGCAGTCGAATATCGCGGATTCGAGATTCACATCGATCTGGTTTCCACATCGACGGATATGTTCGATGTCTGGTTTCGCATCAAAGCACCCATCAATCCTCCGGGTGTGGCAGCGCTCGGCGAGCGCATCAAGATCCGGGGTGGTCCGTTTTCCCGACGCTGGGCCTACCTCGTTGCGGAGATCGCAGGACAGGCCGCTATCGATGTAATCATCGGGCCCGCCGAATAGGTGAACACCGCGGGACGACTATGCCGCGGTCTTGACTGGCGCCAACGCAGCCCCGGCCACGTCATGCCCCGCAATTGCCAGCGCTAGCGGCGGATTCAGACTGTCGACCATCGAGCTCGGAATAAGGATCGTCGCACCGCGTTCCTTGGTCGTTTCATAGATAATATTCATCGCCCGCAACTGAAGTGCTCCCGGATGGTTTTCGTAGACTCGCGCCGCTTCGACGAACTTCGCGGCAATCTCGGCTTCCGCGGACCCCAGAATCACGCGCGCCTGCTTTTCGCGTTCGGCCTGCGCTTGCCGCGACATAGCATCCTGCAGCGCGACGGGAATCGCGACATCCCGGATCTCCACGGAGCGGACCGTAATGCCCCAGTCCGCGGTCTTGCTTCCGATCTCGTCACGCAAATGCGCGTCGGCTGCTCTTCGATCGGAGAGCAGCGCGGCCAGCATCGAAGAGCCGATCATTTCTCGTAACGACGTCTGCGCGACACGATCGATCGCCTGCCGGTAATCGGTGATGGCGAGCGCGGCCTTCTGTGCATCGTGGACGTGCCAAAAAATGATCGCATCGACATTGACCGGCACGGTGTCTCTGGTCAGTGCCTGCTCCGCGTTGAAGGCAGTCGTCTGGATGCGCTCGTCGATGATCGCAACGACGCTATCCAGTACCGGGATGATCATGAAAAAGCCCGCCCCCTTGACGCTTTGCAATTTCCCGACACGCAAAATGACAAACTTCTGCCAGACATTGGCAACCTTCACCGATAGCGCGATGAGGATCGCAACGACGAAAAAAGGGGGCGCCATATACAGGCTTACCCACTCGCCAATGGCCACTCCCGCCAGTGCGAACGCGGCGCTCAGAGCTAGTGTGATGGGGTTCATGGTAGTTCCTCCGTCTCGCGGGCAGCCGCCGCCGCGAGCAATCTGGTGCCTTATTGGGCGTGCGGTCGCTGGGCGCTGCGGCATGCGCAGCCAATGCGCCCAAAAATAGCGTGCACTCAAACTCAGATGGGATCGGTACGGTGCCGTACCCGGATGGGGACGGAAGCCTTCGGCTCGGCGGAAGGCAAGCGTTTTCTGCTCTTTCCACGGCAGGACGGCCATAAGATAATAGGAATCATGCGAAAGGCGGCTTTTGCCGCGTCGTAACGTCGACACACACGCGCGCCACAGTGGCTCAAGGGGTCGTCAATGCCAGATATCAAGGATCGAAACGCGAACCAACTGCTGGCGGTGCTACCCGAGGCGGAGTGGGCCCGCCTTGCCCCCCACTTGGTTGACGTCGATATGCCGCTCGGGCAGGTCATCTACGAGTCAGGCGGGCAGCTCGAACACGTCTACTTTCCAACCACGTCGATCGTTTCGCTGCTATACGTGATGGAAGATGGCGCGTCTGCCGAAATCGCGATCGTGGGCAAGGAAGGAATCGTCGGCATCGCGCTCTTCATGGGTGGGGAAACCACCCCGAGCCGCGCGATCGTTCAAAGCGCCGGCCACGCATATCGGCTCAGTGCCCGCATTCTGAAAGACGAATTCAGCCGCGGTGGGCCCGCGCAGCGCCTGTTACTTCGCTACACGCAGGCACTGATCACGCAGATGGCACAGACCGCGGTCTGCAACCGGCATCATTCGATCGATCAGCAATTGTGTCGGTGGCTGCTGCTGAGCATCGATCGCCTGTCGTCGAACGAGTTGAAGATGACACAGGAACTCATCGCCAACATGCTTGGCGTGCGCAGATCGGGGGTCACCGAAGCCGCATTGAAACTGCAGAGCGCCGGATTGATCCGCTACAGTCATGGGCACATCGAGGTGCTTGACCGGCCAGGGCTCGAGCGGCATGTCTGCGAATGCTACGCCGTGGTGAAGCGTGAATTCGATCGTCTACTGCCCGATTTGAAGGCGCTGTGATCGCAGCCATGTGCGACGATGAATCGACGGTGCTCAGAATTGCATAAAGCTTCGTCCCGAACCCAGCCATTTTCTCGCGTGCCTTATCCATTGCTTCGGCGTTTTAAATTCAGCTTGCTCAACGTCGCTCTCGATATGTTCGGGCGCCATAGGCATGCCATCGTCCGTCGCATTATCGGCGGCTTCTCTGCGTGTCCTGCTTTCCGCTAGTTCTTCCGGGTTCACTTGGTCGTCGATCATGGTCCACTCCTGCTGTGAGACAAACTGGTTCGCCAGCAAACGGCTGGGGTTATCGGCTCTCGAGTTCATGCACGGTAGCCAACGTGAAAAACGTGGAGCGCGTCATATGACGTTCTTTCGCCGCCGCATCGACTTGCTTCAGCAGACTCTCGAGCAGGCTGAATTGAACGCCGACTGCCCTCGAGGTAACCCGCGCCAAGTCGATGTCGATAAACATCCAGAGCCCTTCTCCGTCGTCCATATCGAGCGCATGCAATTCCGATGTGCTGCCGGTGGGGACAGGTATGAGTTGTTCGCTGCGGTCGTACATCAACTCGACTATTTCTTGCGCGTTGCGCTTCAGTTCGCCGAACGAATCGCCGCGCACATCGGCGCGGGGAAAATCGGGCAAACTCGCGCGAAAACCACCGTCGCCATCTCGGCGGACGTAAAGTGGATATTCCATGGCCTGCTCCCCTAGAACGGTCGACCAACGAGCATTCATTCGGTGTATCAGAGCTCGGTCGCCTGAACCTTGCCGTCTATGATGTCTTTGCCATATTGCATCGCGAGGACGATGGCGTCGTCCTCGTTGGTGGGGCTCGCTGCGCCGAATAGCGTTCGATAGCGGCCGGCCTGGACCCAGGCGGCCGCACTCGGATCAATTCTCACGACGCACGAGAACTGCCTTGGACCTTTGGCATAGGGATCGCGATGCAGCGGAAATTCCTGATGGGGGTAGGCGCTGAGCACGTACCCTTTGTATTCGACGGTCGGAATGGACATGATGACGTGCTCCTCGAGCGATGCTGACCGTCATTGGACAGGGCCTATCCGGATGCGAAAAAAGGGCGGCCAGGTACATCTGGATCACTTCACAATGCGCTCAATGCCATTGCAAAGCAAACTTATTTTGACGGCAAAAAAAGGGGGAGCCGGCGTCTTGCCGGCTCCCCACCAGGGGGCTAAAGCGCCCAACGGCCCGCTCGTGCAGGGCGTCGTTCCGTGCTTGCGCGGCAAGCCCGCGCATCGCTATGCTCTATGCGACGTCAGATACTGCGTTTCCAGGCCTGCGCACGCCGGCCGCGTGCTCGATAGCTTCCTGCATCATTCCCTGGGAGCGCATCACAAGTTGTCGGACCTGCTCCGCATACGTCTGGGCGTGCTCGAGAAATTGCTGCGGCAGGCCCCCCGCGTCAGTGGATGGCGCTCGTCCGAATGGCATCGATGACAAGACGGCTTGTCCTTGCTCCATCATTGCCTTCAAGACGTCGAGATTGAGATGCGTCAGCGTCTGCAAACGCTCGAACGCTTCGTTCTGAAAGCCGAAAATTACCGGTAACGCACGCTGGCCGAAGTCAGCGGATTGCTCAATAGCAGCGATGTTCATTGTATGAATGCTCCCGAATTGACCCGGCACGTGCGTCCAAAGGATTTCGGAGGCGAGCGTCTCGCTAAAGACCAGCAGGTCGGAGCGGGCCAGCGCTGTCAATGCTGCGCCGCACCAACGCCCACTCTATACCTTTCCCGGCGGATGTACAGCGGTTCTTCAGCGCTTCCATTTGCGCTATAACGCCCTGAGGTCGGGCAACAGTCGATCGAATTCGCGCTTCACCACCGCATAGCATTCGCAGACACGCTTTTCCAGGCCTGGTCGATCGAGTACCTCGATGTGACCGTAGCTATAGCGGATGAGGCCCGCGTCCTGAAGCTTCATCGCGGCTTCGGTGACGCCGGGCCTGCGCACGCCGAGCATGTTGGCGATCAGTTCCTGAGTCATCTTCAACTCGTTGGACGGCAGCCGGTCGATGCTCAGCAGGAGCCAGCGGCACAATTGCTGATCGATCGAATGATGCCGGTTGCACACCGCGGTCTGCGCCATCTGCGTGATGAGGGCTTGCGTGTACCGCAGCAGTAACCGCTGCGTAGGGCCCGCTCTATGGAATTCCTCCTTCAAGAGGCGTGCCTCGAGCCGGTAGGCCTTGCCCGCGCTCTGCACGACCGCTCGACTCGGCGTGGTTTCCCCTCCCATGAAGAGCGCAATGCCGACCACGCCTTCATTGCCGACGATCGCGATCTCGCCCGACGCCCCGTTCTCCATCACATAGAGCAGCGAGACGATTGCGGTCGACGGGAAATAGACGTGATGGAGGCGGTCGCCGGATTCGTAGACGACCTGTCCCAGCGGCATATCCACCTCCACGATATGCGGACCGATGCGTTCCCACTCGGCTTCCGGCAAAACCGAAAGCAGGTGGTTTCCAAGAGATTGATTTGCGTCTGGCACGGAAGACTCCTGGAGGTTCGACGAGTCGAGATTAACAGGACGTGACGCCGAGCGTCATTGGATGACCGCTGCGAGCGCATTCGAGAATACGACAAAGTGGTGGAACGCAAAAATGACCGCTTCCATCGGACTGTAAACGAATGCTCCAGAGCTTGCGCGCGTCTTCTCTGTACGCTGTCGTACCGCATCCGCAGCTTTCATGGCGTAGCTTCGGATTCGATTCCACGAATTCGTGAGGGGTGTCGCTGTGCGAACGCATTGCGAGCACCAGCAGTCATGTCCAAATTAATCGAACCGCATTGCGCGACGCCGGCAACGCAAGCCGAGTCACCCGAAGCGCCCGGCGTACGGGCATTGGTCCCCATCGCCGCAGGCGTAGCCATCGTCGCCGGCCTTTATCTCGCGCGCGAGGTTCTGATTCCGGTCACAGTCGCTGTTTTATTGAGCTTCCTCATCTCGCCTCTGGTCAATATGCTGGTCCGCGTCAGGCTCGGACATATTGCTTCGGTTCTCGTCGCTGTATTGCTTTCGCTCTCAGTGATCATCCTGCTTGGCGCAGTGATCGCAACCCAGTTGACCAATCTCGCTGTCGGCATTCCTCGGTATCAGGCTACGATAGAAGCGAAGATCGATGCCGCGCGCACCCTCACGTTTTCGAAATTGAACGACCTGACGGGCGCCGTTGGCGAAGCGCTTCAACACGCGACGATCGGTCACCCGCAAACCGTTCGCGAGCCCGAGTCCACCTCCGCGTTGAACGCATCGCCCTCGCCCGCCGCGCTTCCGGTCGAGGTGCGCGAGCCCGTTCCCACCGCCTTCCAGCTTATACGGCGCGTGCTGTCCCCTGTCGTCAGCCCGCTTGAAACGACTTTTATCGTGTTCGTCGTTACCGTTGTCATTTTGCTTCAGCGAGACGATTTGCGGAATCGCGCGATCCGGTTGTTCGGCTCCAGGGATCTGCATCGGACGACGACCGCCATGGACGAGGCCGCGCGCCGCCTCAGCCGGTATTTCCTCGCGCAACTCGGAGTGAATGCCGGCGTGGGCGTCGTGATCGGGACAGGCCTGTTTTTCATTGGCGTCCCCAACCCCGTACTTTGGGGCATTCTGGCCGCGCTGTTGCGCCTCGTGCCCTACGTTGGCATCTGGATATCCGCGCTCCTGGCTATCGCACTTGCCGCAGCAGTCAGTCCCGGATGGTCGATGGCGATCTGGTCGCTGGCGCTTTTTTTGACGGTCGAGCTGCTGGTCGGTCAAGCCATCGAGCCCTTGTTATATGGCCATAGCACGGGCCTTTCCCCGTTTTCGGTCGTCGTTGCCGCGATTTTCTGGAGTTGGATATGGGGGCCTGTCGGGCTCATCCTGTCCACGCCGCTGACGCTCTGCGTTCTGGTTCTGGGCCGCCACGTTGCCCGGCTCGAATTTCTCGACGTGCTGCTCGGTGATCAGCCGGCGCTGACTCCAATCGAAAATTTCTACCAGCGCGCGCTCGCGGGCGACCCGGATGAAATACTGGAGCAGGCGGAAATTCTGCTGCGCGACCGGGCGCTCTCGGCCTATTACGACGAGGTCGCACTCAAGGGATTGCAACTCGCCGCCAACGATGTTACACGCGGCGGTGTGACAACCGCACAGCTGGCGCGAATCCATGACACGACGAACGATCTCATAGAAGGTCTGGACGGCTTCGCCGATATCGATCCGGCGCCGGTGGCGGCCAACGACAGTTCGAGCGCTGTGACGCCCTCGCGCGCCGGACAAAACGTGCCGCTCGAACTGATGCCTCCCATTGTCCCAACGGACGCGCAAGCTTCAATGGCCGAGCGCGCCGACAATCCCATTGTTTGCATAGCAGGACGGGGCCCGCTCGACGCATTGGCATCGGCCATCCTCGTTCAGCTTCTGGGAAAGCACAATCGCGACTGCCGAGTGATCCCGCATGACGCGGTCTCTCGCGTGCGGATCGACAGCCTCGACCTCACTGCGAAGACGGTATGCATCTTTTATCTCGATATAGACGGCATCCCGTCACACCTCCGCTACCTGCTGCGGCGCCTGCGGCAGCGCTTGCCGGACACATCGATCGTCGTGGGCCTGTGGCCTGTGGGCGGAACCGATCAGTGGAGCAAGGACCTGCAGAGCGCCATCGGCGCCGACCACTACGCTACTTCAGTTCGGGAGATGACCGACGCATGCCTTACCTCGCCGAATACGCTCGGGGCAATGGATCCCGAGCCTGAAGATGAAAGCCGCACCATGCAGCGGATGCGACCGTCTCCGAGTTGACCGAGCGCCGGAATGACTTGGCGTGCCGGGGTCCCCTTGGCTCATGCATGCGTATTTGCGGTCTCCCTGTCCGCCGCCGTACCGACTGCGTCGCCAATCGGTGCCAACCTCACGCTAGCGGTTTCGGTTTGATTCGAATGGCATGCTCCACCACTTGCGGGCAACGAGCATCGGCAGGCATGTCGCATGAGAAACCATACAGACTCCGCACGCACTGCGCGATGCGCGAAGCGCGGCGACAAACACACCGAAGCGCCAGGCAAAACAAGGCTCATGGAGAAGCATCATGTTAGGAACCGTATTGGTCGTACTACTGGTGCTCCTGTTGATTGGGGCCGCGCCGACCTGGCCGCACAGCCGTTCATGGGGGTACATGCCCAGCGGCGTGCTCGGCGTGCTGTTGCTCATCGTCGTCGTGCTGCTGCTTGTTGGCAGGATATGAGCGGCGAACACCGAACGAAGCTCGTTCACGACTGTTTAAGGCTCTCTGCCTCGCCGGACGACGCCCTCGGCCACGACGCGACATCTATGCCGAGGGTCACGGTCACACTGTGGCGTTGACCGTCGTCCACCAATCGCACCGTTGTCTTGCCGAATTCGAGCACCGTACCGTCCACTTCCATGCTGCTCACGCCTCGGCTGACGCCGCACGGGTTCTCGACAGTGATGTCGTATCGCGCGGCGCCATGGCGGAACACGGCAGTGAAGCCAGGCCAGCCCTTCGGCACACAGGGTTCGATCGACAGCTCCTCGCCGTGCTTGCGGATGCCAAGCAGCCCCTCGATGCCGGCCCGATACATCCATCCCGCCGAACCCGTATACCACGTCCATCCGCCGCGCCCTACATGCGGCGCGACCGAATAAACGTCGGCGGCGAGGACGTACGGTTCCACCTTATAGCGCCTCCCCCCGCTTCGCGTACGCGTGCGATTGATCGGGTTGAGCAGCGCGAACAGCTCCGCAGCGCGATCGCCGTCGCCCAATTGCGCGAAGGCCAGCACCGACCATACGGCGGCATGCGTGTATTGCCCGCCATTTTCCCGAACGCCGGGCGGATAACCTTTGATATATCCCGGCTCGAGGGACGTGCGATCGAACGGCGGCGCGAACAGCAACGCCAAGCCGTCCTCACGGCGAATCAGCCGGCTATCCAGCGCTGCCATCGCGCGTTCGGCCCGCGCCGCGCCCGCCGCACCCGATAGCACGCTCCACGATTGCGCAATCGCATCGATCGCGCACTCATCGTTGCTGGCCGCCCCAAGGGGCGTGCCGTCGTCGAAGTAGCCGCGCCGGTACCATTCGCCGTCCCAACCCGCTTCCTCGAGCGCGGTGCGCAGCGCTTCGGCACGCTCGAGCCAGCGGTCCGCCCTTTCGCCATCGCCACGTGTACGCGCGATCGGTGCGAACGCCATGAGCGCAGCGTGGACGAACCAGCCGAGCCAGACACTTTCTCCCCGCCCCTCCTCGCCGACTCGATTCATGCCGTCGTTCCAATCGCCCGTGCCGATCAGCGGGAGACCGTGCGCTCCGAAGAGCCCCAGGCTTTGTTCCAGACCACGCACGCAATGCTCGTACAGCGGCGCGCTGAGCTCAGAAACAGTCGGCACGAAGTAAGCGTCATGCTCGCCGGCGGCCAGTGGTCTGCCCTCGATAAACGGCACAGCGACGTCGAGAATTGCCCGGTCCCCGGTCACGTCGACATAGTGGGCCACCGTGTAGGCAAGCCACGCCCGATCGTCCGAGATATGCGTGCGCACGCCGGCGCCGTCCTGAGGCAGCCACCAATGCTGCACGTCGCCCTCCGGAAACTGTCGCGCCGCCGCGCGCAGCAGGTGCTCGCGGGTCAGCGCCGGGCGTGCGACTGCGAGTGCCATACCGTCTTGCAACTGATCGCGAAAACCGTAAGCGCCACTCGCCTGATAAAAGCCAGCGCGCGCCCAGACGCGGCAGGCGAGCGTCTGATAGAGCAGCCAACGGTTGAGCATCAGGTCCATCGTGCGATCCGGCGTGGACACCTGAACGACTCCGAGCGTGTCGTCCCAGAACGCGGTCACGGCGGCCAGTACCGCGTCGAGATCCGCTTTGCGATAACGTGCAATCAATCGCCGTGCCGCCTCCGGCGCGTCCGTTTCGCCGAGCAGAAATACCACTTCTGCGGTCCCGGCGGGCTCCAGTTCGATCGAGCATTGCAACGCCGCGCAAGGATCGAGACCCGCCCCGACCTTCCCGGACAGCGGCAAGGCACCCGCGCCGGTGGCGAGCCCCGCAGGATCGTTCAAGGTCCCGTTGCGGCCGATGAACTCGCACCTGTCGGCGCTCCATGCGGTCTGTTCGCCGCCCAGATCGGCGAACGCGACGCGGCCGCGGTAAGCCTCGGTCCGACCATTGCAGGCGAACATCGCCCCCGTGGCCGCGTCGATCTCGCTGATGGTATGTGGCGCGGCAACGCTGCGTGATCCACCCAATGCCCATTCGGCGTAGGCCGTCACCGAAAGCCGGCGCGGACGGTTCGACAGATTGCGTAGCGTCATACGGGAGATCTTGAGCGGGTCTTCGAGCGGCACGAATTGCAGCAACTCGAGCGCGACTTCTTCAGCGGTATGCGAGAAGCGGCTATAGCCCTGGCCGTGACGCGCGATGTACGGCGCGGCACCTGGCGTGTTGTCGCGCGCGGCGCTCGCCTGGGGCCCCCAGAGCATGCCTGTTTCGTCGTCGCGAACGTAAAACGCTTCTGCTGGAGGGTCGCTGACCGGATCGTTCGACCAAGGCGTCAGTTGGTGCTCTCGACTGTTCGATGCCCACGTGTAGCCGCTACCCTCGGCCGACACCAGAAAGCCGCAACCCGGATTCGCGACGACATTGACCCACGGCATCGGCGTGCATTGACCCGGCGCGAGGACCGTCACGTATTCGCGACCATCGTTCGCAAACCCGCCGAGACCGTTGAAGTATTCAAGTCCGGCCCCCGTCTGAATGCTCGTGACCGGCGCCGGCGCAGGTACAGGCGCCGAAGGCGAGCGCCTGACGCGGGGCTGTACCGGTGGCAGACGAGGGGCCACGCTCGCCAACCGCTGCAACTGATCGAGCAAGCGGCCGTTGCGCGCAGCCAGCACCACGCGCGCGGCAACGGGAAAGAGGGCGCGCGCGTCGCTCGACATCAGGTCCGCACGCAACACGAAGATCTCGCCGCGCGCGGCGCCGCCTGAGCGCTGCCGTGGGGGTCCCGAGCGCACCAGCGTTTCGAGCGCGCCCTGCAAATCCTGCACGTACGACGACGCGCGCTCGTTGACGATGACCAGATCGACCGCGAGCCGCTTCATGCGCCAGTATTCGTGGGCGTGCACCAGCTGCCGCACCAATGCCATATGCTCGGCGTCGTCGATCCGCACCAGCAGGATGGGCAGATCGCCCGACACGCCATGCGCCCATAGCGGCGCGGCGCCCATACCACCCGCCGCGGCAACCGCCGCCATCCCGCGCACCAGTGCGGCGGAGTTCGGCCGCAGCGAAGGATCGCCATACAGCATGGCCCCCGCCATCCGTTGGAACAGGCTGGCTTCGTCCGGGCTCACCCCGTTATGGCGCAACTGGACTTGGGCCTGCGTCCAGGCGAGCATCGCCGCCCGCGCGAACGAAGCACTGTCGCGATGTTTGTCCACCAGATTCAGAAGTTGCGCGCGCGACTCGGCGACGATAGTCCAGAAGGCAACGCTCGCGGTCGCGCCCGGCTCGATGACGAGACGCCGCCGCATCGTGAACGCGGCATCGAGTACAGCGCCTGCCGAATTGCCGAGGGTCCGCTCGTCTGCGAGCCCCAGTGGTGAACGGACGTTCCGGCCTCGCCCGATAAAGCGGGCGCGATCCGTTTCGACTTCGACGCGCCCGAGAGCATCGCCTTCGACCACCGCAAGATGGGCGGCCCAGACCTCCGGTTCGCTCGGTTCGCGACGGCGCCGCGTCGCCAGAATGACACCCGGCTCAGGCAGATACTCGGTCTCGATGAACAGCTTGGAGAACGCCGGATGCGCCTCATCGCTGGCCGGCGGTGCAAGCACGATCTCAGCGTAGGACGTGAGTTCGATGGTGCGTGCGCGCGACCCGCCGTTGGCCACCGATACCCGCCGCACCTCCGCGTCGTCTTCCGCGGATACCACCACATCGAGCGAGGTGGTCAGCGCCCCGTCGCGCCGGACAAACTCCGCGCGGTCTTCCGCGAACGTCACGTCGTAGCTGTCGGGCACCACCCCCGTCGGCTGCCATGCGGCCGACCAGAGCTCACCGCTTGCCACGTCGCGCAGATACACGTAGCTGCCCCAGTCGTCGCGCGTCGCATCCTCCCGCCAGCGCGTGACGGCCAGATCGTTCCAGCGGCTGTACCCGGAGCCGGCCGCCGTAAGCATCACGGCGTAACGGCCAGTCGAGAGCAGATGGGTCGCGGGCGATGGGTCATTCGCCGACAGCAGTCGCCGTGCGACAGCCGGCTCGACGTCGCGCATCGGGCCTGTGCTGCGGTTCTCGTCGACCCGCAGATGTGCGACGGCCACCCTGCCCGGCATGCGTTCCTGCAAGAGCAGCTCGGTTGCCTTGACGGCCGGTTCCGAATGGAAGAAGGTGCGGATGCGTCCGCCCAGCAGCGCATTGGCGATGGATACGATCGACATGCCCTGGTGATGCGCCATGAAAGCGCGTACCACCGCGACCTGTTGCCCCTCGGGTACGCGCGCGGGCGTATAGTCGAGCGCTTCGTAGAAGCCGAAGCGCCCGCCCGCTCCCGCGGCGCTCAGGCGTTCGAAGTTGCGCATGGCCGCCGATGGCACGACCATCGCGGCAAGCGCGGTCGCATACGGCGCAATGACGGCATCGTGACCGAGACCGCGCTTGAGCCCGAGATCCGGGATGCCGAAGCTCGAGTATTGATACGTGAATTCGAGATCCCGTGCGTTATAGGCGGATTCGGAGATTCCCCACGGCAAGCCCAGCGTCGCGCCGTAACTGATCTGCCTGCGCACGGCCAAGCCGTTGGTTCGCGCGAGCAGGCTGCTCGCCGGCGCGCGCATCACGAGCGAAGGCATCAGGTATTCGAACATCGAACCCGACCATGAGACCAGCGCGGCGCCGCCCGCGACAGGGGTCGCGACGCGGCCCAGCCGGAACCAGTGGCGCGCGGGAATGTCGCCTTTGGCGATCGCAACGAAGCTCGCGAGCCGCGCCTCCGACGCCAGCAGATCGTAGCTGCTGGGATCGAGCCGACCCTCGCTGACCGCGTAGCCGATCGACAACAAATGGCGCGTCGGGTCCAGCAGGAAACCGAACTCCATCGCATTCGCCATCTGCAATGCGGTATCGGTCAGTGTGCGCAAGCGTGCGTGCAGTGCGGCCAAACCGTCCGGGGCGCAAGCGCTATCGCTGCGATGACTGCGAACCGCAAGTTCGAGCGCGTCGGCCCAAAACAGCACGTCGTCGAGCGGGCCGTTTCGATCGCGATGCTTTTCATCGACCAGGGCGCGCGCGATATCGGCCACCGTGGCGGCGAGCAGCGCGATTGCCGGCCACGCCGGTGCGAGCTCTGTTGGCGTGCTGCCGTCCGCTGCTGGCGCGTCCGGTCCCTCGACGACGAGCACTGCCTGCAGCGCGCCCACGGCTTGGTCGAACTCGCCATGCAAACGGCTCCGCGTGCTCTCGCTCCGGCTCGCGCGCACGGTGTCGCACAGTAACGCCAATGTGTCGCGGATGCCTGCGAACACCACCACCCGCCCTGCGTGGGCAGCCTGTGTCGCCCACGTGCGGCAGGCATTGCCCAGCGCGATCAGATGCCCGGCAAGATTGCCGCTGTCGACCGACGACACATACTTCGGTTCGAGCGGCCGCAGATCCTGGGTGTCGTACCAGTTGTAGAAGTGTCCGCGGTAGCGCGGCAAGCGCTGCATCGTGGCGAGTGTCGCTTCGAGCCGCGTGACGGTGTCGAGCGTGCCGACCCAACCAAACTCGCGCGCGCTGACTGTGGAAAGCAGATAGAGCCCGAGGTTGGTCGGCGACGTCCGATGCGCGACGACCGGCCGTGGATCCTCCTGGAAGTTGTCCGGAGGCAGCATCTGGTCGGCGGCCGTGACGAAGGTTTCGAAATAGCGCCACGTACGTCGTGCATGGAACCGCAGTTGCCGCGCGTCTTCGGGGCACACGACAAGTTCGCCGGCCGGCCAGGGTGCCAGGCTCGTCCAGTACGCGATGGCAGGCGACGCGATCCAGGCAAACGCGAATGGAACGCCCGCCCACGCACCGTCATTACCGAAGCGCCACGCTGCCCACGCGCTCGCCGCGATGCCCAAGAGCGCGAGCACGAGGCCGCCGCGCATGCGCAGGAACGTCGCGGCAAGTGTGAGCCGATCGCGTATACCGGCTTCGGCCGCGGTCGTCCATTCAAGCAGGTGCCGGTGACTGATCAGCACGCGGAACAGCGTACGGGCGATCGCATCGATCATCGACCACGTCTGCTGCGGCAGGAAGAAGATGGACAATCCAAGCCGCGCGAGCGCGAGCCGCAGATCGTCCAGCCACACGAACAGCAGGCTGCGCGCCGTCATTTTCACGTGCGCGCGTTGCCAACGCGGCACGAGCGCGCTCAGCGGGGGTAGCAGCACCGGCAAGGCGATGGTTGCCATCACGAAGCCGGTCCAGCCGAGCGCAACCGGCAACGGCAAGCTCCAGCCTGCCAGCAGTGCGACAAATGCAGCGGGCGCCGTCAGCGTGCGGCGCAGGTTATCGAGTACCTTCCAGCGGCCCGTCGCTCCCAGCGCGCTATCTGCGCGTCGGGGCGCCATGGCCAACCACGGCAGCAGTTGCCAGTCGCCGCGCGCCCAGCGATGCTGGCGTGCTGCGCAGACGTCGTAACGGGCCGGAAACGCTTCGACGACCTCGACATCGGACGCCAGGCCGGCGCGCGCAAAAATACCTTCGAACAGATCATGACTGAGCATCGTGTTATCCGGCACGCGTCCTGCCAAGGCGGTCTCGAAGGCGTCCACATCGTAGATCCCCTTGCCCGCGTATGAGCCTTCGTCGAAGAGGTCCTGATAGACGTCCGACACCGCAGCCACATACGGATCGATGCCGCTCGGACTCGAGGACACGCGCTGGAACAGCGAGCCCTCGGCGCCCACCGGCAGCGACGGCGTCACGCGCGGCTGCAGCACGCCGTAGCCGTCGACGATGCGCCGGCTTGCATCATCGAACACCGCGCGGTTCAGCGGATGAGCCATCTTGCCGATCAGCCGGCGAACCGTGTCGCGCGGCAAGCGGGTATCCGCATCGAGCGTGATTACGTAACGCACCTGAGACGGCACGGCGGGCGGTTGCCCATCGATGCCGATGAACGAGGTATCGAGCGCGCCACGCAACAGCCGGTTCAGCTCATGCAATTTGCCCCGCTTGCGTTCCCAACCCATCCATTGCCGTTCGGCGGCATTCCAGGTGCGTCGTCGATGCAGCAGGAGGAAGCGCTCGCCATCCAGCCCGCCCGCATAGAGGCGGTTCAGTCGGGCGATGCCCGCTGCCGCGGCCGCCAGCAGCGCGTCGTCGCCATCGGCCTCGGCGGTCGGCGAATCGGTCCAGTCGGATAGCAGCGCATAGTAAAGCTCGCCTTCCGGGCTTGCGAGGTGATGAACTTCGAGCCGCTCGACCTGTTCGGCCACTGCCGCCGGTGTCGTCAGCAGCGTCGGCACGGCGATTACCGTGCGCAAGGCGGCCGGGATACCGTCGCGCAAAGCAAGGCCTGGAAGCACGATTGCGCCGACGTCACGCATGACGCCACGGTTGACGATTGCCACCGCCACATCCACCGCCGGCAGCAACCCGGCGAAGCCCAGCCAAACCAGCCAACCCGCGTGCGGGACGAGGCCGGCCAGCAGCGCCAGCACGCCCGCCAGCATCAGCGCGCAAAGCAACACGATACGGCCGATATAGCCGCCGATCCCGGCGCGGCGCGTGAAGCGATGCAGCCACACAGCAACTGGAGCGCGATAGCCGATCGCGGCCTCTAGCGAACGGCGACCGCCCGCCAGCAGGTAATAACCGGGATCGGTCGTGCGGCGCGCCGCCGTGTCGGCAGCCTGCGGGCCGTTGTTCCGTGCCGTGGCATGCTCCGCATTGGCTTGTTGTGCCGCCTGCTCTGCGGCCGCAACGGCACGGCGCGCGATATCGGTCTCGCTGCCCCCCGAGCCGCGTGCCAGCGCCTCGATGGCGCCGCGATATAAATTACGCGTCGCGAAATCCATCTCGACGAAACCGGGATGCGTCCGCAAGATTTCGTCGACTGGGCTGACACGCTCGAACATTTGCGTCCAGTCGGCGTCGGAAATCGAGCGCATGCTCGTAATCACATTGCGCACCGTCAGACTGGCCGCGCCCTGCCGCTGATGCACAGCAGCCACGATCCCCTCCGCCGTGGTGTGCTGGGTCAGGAGTCGCTCGCGAAGCCAGGCAACCGCGGGCGTCACCTCAGGGTCCTGGTCGTGCAGCCGTTGCAACAACTGCACCGCAAAAGTGTCGCGTAAGGCCGAGGATTCGTAGCGCGCGACGAATGCGGCAACCGGCTCCGGCGGTTGCCCACGCGCTCCGAGAAGGCGGTCGGCCATCGCGTCGGCTTCCAATCGACCTGATCGCTCGTCGGTGATCTGGTCCGCGAGGCGCCGCAGATTCTCTATCAGCACGATGCGCAGCGTGATCGCGACCGCCCAGAGTTCGCCGATCGTCAGCGGCTGCACCGTTTGGTAGGCCAGCACGAACCGGCACAGCAGATCGGGGTCGAAGCGGCTGTCGGTATGGGCGACGAAGGCCCAGGCGAGACCGAATACTCGAGGATAGCCGGCGAACGGGCCGCCGTTCAGCTTGGGCAGTTGCCGATAGTAGCTGGGCGGCAGGTCGTCGCGAATTTGCCGAACCTGCTCTTCGACCATGTAGTAGTTGTCGAGCAGCCACTCTGCTGCCGGCGTGATCGCTTCATCGTGCGCGGCGGCGGCCACGGTCGCTTCGTAGGCGTGCAACAGCTGGTCCGCGTTATCCTTGAGTCGCGTTGCAAGCGATGGCCCGGCAAACGATCTCTTCGAGATTTGCTGTGCTTCCGCAAGACTGCGAGCATGCTGCGCCAGCCGTTCTTCGCCGAAGAGCTCTTCGCGAACCGGCTCCGTGCTGTTCCATGGCGACGACGATCCGCGACGTCGGCCCATCGCGTAACCTCGTCCACGTCCAGTTGTGTATTTCATCGCGATCGGTCCCATGCAATGCGCTCGCTTTTGCGCTTCACTGCACGGCGCCGTCACGCTCGGCCGTCTGTGTCTCCAACATGTCGTCGATCCATACCTGAGCCTCGTCGACGATGCGAGTCAGGTGAACCTCATCGCGAAAGCTCTCCGCATAGATCTTGTACATGTCTTCCGTTCCTGACGGACGCACGGCAAACCATCCGTTCTTCGTGATGACCTTGATGCCGCCAATGGCGGCGTAATTGCCTGGCGCGCGATCGAGCACCTGCTCGATCTTTTCGCCGGCCAGTTCGGTATGGGTAAAGTGAGCAGGCGAAAGCCGCGCCAGCTGTGCACGCTGCTGCGCTGTCGCCACGGCTTGCACGCGACGTTCGGTCGGCTCGCCCAATCTCTGGGTCAGATCACGGTAAATCTCGGCGGGATCGCGGCCTGTTCGAGTCGTTATTTCGGCTGCGAGCAACGCGGGCACGATCCCATCCTTGTCCGTCGTCCACGTCGTGCCGTCCAGCCTCAGACAGCTCGCGCCTGCGCTCTCTTCTCCGGCAAAGCCGAGCGAACCGTCAAGCAAGCCGCCGACAAACCATTTGAATCCCACGGGCACTTCGTAAAGCCCACGGCCGAGCTTCGCGCTCACGCGATCGATCATCTGGCTGCTGACGATGGTCTTGCCCACCGCGGCGTCAGCGGGCCACTTCGGACGATGCAAGTACAGGTAATCGACGAGGACCGTGAGATAGTGATTCGGCGGCAGCAGCCCCGCGTTGCGCGTGACGACACCATGCCGGTCGTGGTCGGTGTCGCACGCAAACGCCACATCGAAGCGGTCCTTCTGGTCGAGCAGCGTTTGCATCGCATAGGGCGACGACGGGTCCATGCGAATCCGCCCGTCCCAATCGAGGCTCACGAAGCGGAACGTCTGATCGACCTCGTCATTGACCGAAATCAGATTCAAGCCGTAGCGTGCTGCAATCGGCCCCCAGTAGTGCACGCCGGCACCGCCGAGCGGATCCACTCCCAGGCGGATCGGCGCGCCGCGCACCACATCCATATCGATGACATTGACGAGGTCGCCGACGTATGCGTTGAGAAAGTCATGCCGGTGCGTCGTCGTGGCGCGCAGCGCCTTCGACAGCGGTACGCGCAGCACGCCGTCGAGCTTGGCTTCGAGCAAGGTGTTCGCCGCTGCCTCGACCCAGCGGGTGACGGTCTCGTCCGCCGGTCCGCCGTTCGGCGGGTTGTATTTGAGCCCGCCGCTTTCCGGCGGGTTGTGCGAAGGCGTCATCACGATGCCATCCGCCAGGCCCGCAGCGCGGCCGCGGTTGTAAGCCAGGATCGCGTGTGACACGGCCGGCGCGGGTGTGTATTCGCCGATCTGCGCAATCATGACTTCGACGCCGTTGGCGGCCAGTACCTCGAGCGCGCTCGCGCCAGCAGGTTCCGAGAGCGCATGGGTATCGATTCCGAGAAATAGCGGGCCGTCGATGCTCTGGTGCTTTCGATAACGGCAAATGGCCTGGGTAATGGCGAGTACATGCCACTCGTTGAAGCTACGCTCGAACGCCGAGCCGCGATGCCCGGACGTGCCGAATGCGATCCGTTGCTCGGGAATCGAGGGGTCCGGTACATCGGTGTAGTACGCCGTGACCAGCCGCGCAACGTTGACCAGCATCGCGTGCGACGCGAGCTTGCCGGCGAGAGGATTGATGTTCATTGCCGCCTCCATTTCCAGTCGAAACGCGAGGCGGCTCGGCCTGCGAACGGCAATCATCCGAAATCACGATGTGTCGCGATCACTTACCCAATCGCTTATGCGGATGTCGTTATCTTCGCCGCGGGCCGGCTGCCGTGCATCACGTGTCTTTCTTCGGGGTGGGCTGGGGCCGATACCGCCACTTGGTGGCTGCAGAGTCGATATGAGTGTCATCCTGCTTGCGCTTGTCCTCCCGTGCTTGGTCGGCCAAGCCGTATTCCACTCGTCGGTCCCGCGGAGGTTGATTTACATCGCGTTGGTATCGCATAGCGCCTCTTGTCGATCGCTTGCATCAGGTTGGATATCTTCCAGCCATCATCCGATCAACCTGGCCGCAGGTCTGTACGCTAAAGGACTGTTTCGCGGGCCGCGCGCCCCCTGCCCTCGAGATCGACTCGGCGCACACTGAAACGCTCTAATTCGACTTCTTTACCGTCCCAGCGGACAATTTGCGCCTGCTCTCCCTTGTATTCCGGGGAACGGCCGGTTGTCCGGCTTCAGAGGCAGGCCGGTCACGCGAAGGTGCGCTTGCTGCCTGAGCTTCGCCCAACGACGCAAGAATCTCGTCACGGCAAACCGCCAGGATTTCATCGGCCAGCGGCGAGTCGTCCGGACATGCGCGCGACAGGACAATGGCGCCCACCGCCTGCGCGAGTATGGCGAGCGCTCGGGCTCGCGCCCGCTCGGCGCCTTCCAACGCAGCGCCCTCGGAACTCAGCAGAGCCAGTTGGTTCTCGATGCCCGCCGCAAACGCGGCCCGAACGGATTCCGGCTGACGAGCGGCGTCCCCGCTTAGCGCGGCCATCGTGCACCCGGTGGCGCGCTCATCGCGATGCTCGCGGGAAAGGTAATGCCGCACGAACTCCGATGCGTCAACGCCCGCACTGAGCGCCGCCGACTGCGCCAAACCGCACGCCGCCGATTCCGCCATCAGGTCGGATTTCGAGCGAAAGTGTTTGTAAAAGCCGCCATGCGTGAAGCCGGCGGCGGCCATCAGATCCGCAACGCCAACGCCATCGTAGCCGCGCTCCCGAAACAGCCGGGACGCTGTCTCGACCACGTGCTCCCGGTTGGCCTGTGCCTGTGCCTTCGTGACCTTCATTTCCTGACCACGGTCGGTTCATGTCTGCGAAGGCTCCATCATACATTGATGTCGGTCGTAATCAAAACATTGACAATTTGGATTACGACCATCATCATTGCATCCATGGCTGACCGGCATAGCTTCCGCCCCCGTCCGCCCCCCTTGCAAAGGAAATGATCCATGACCACACTTCCGACCGTTCTCGTCACCGGTGCCTCGTCCGGCATCGGTGCCACTTACGCCGCGCGCTTCGCGGCCCGAGGCCATGACCTTGTGCTGGTTGCTCGCGACAAGGCGCGCCTCGATGCGTTGGCCGCGCGCCTGCGTGAAGAAAACGGCGTGGCCGTCGAGGTGCGGCAGGCCGACCTGACCCAACCCGCGGATCTGGACGCAGTCGAGGCTCGCCTGCGCGACGACGCACGCATAGGCATCCTGATCAACAACGCCGGGATAGCTCAATCGGGCAGCTTCGTACAGCAGAGCGCCGATAGCATCGAGCGTCTGATCGCGCTCAACACGACGGCGCTGACGCGGCTCGCCGCCGCGGTCGCTCCACGCTTTGCGCATGCAGGTACCGGCGCGATCGTCAACATTGGCTCCGTGGTGGGTTTCGCGCCCGAGTTCGGCATGTCGATTTATGGCGCCACCAAGGCCTTTGTGCTGTTTCTCTCGCAGGGATTGAACCTCGAGTTGTCGCCGAGCGGCATTTATGTGCAGGCGGTGCTGCCGGCGGCGACCCGCACCGAAATCTGGGGGCGCGCCGGCATCGACGTCGATACGCTGAACGAAGTAATGGAGGTCGACGAACTGGTCGATGCGGCATTGGTCGGCTTCGATCGCCGCGAACTCGTCACCATCCCACCGCTGCACGTGGCCGCGCGCTGGGACGCATTGGATGGCGCCCGTCAAGGGCTTTTGTCGGACGTTCGACAAGCGCACGCGGCCGATCGCTACCGGCCGCAAGTCTGATCGCTGCTGATGGCCCGCTGCGCTGCCAACACCCGACATTGGAATTAGAACGACATGAAGGCACTCACATTCAAGCGCTACGGCAAGTCGCCCGAGATAGGGTTAGCCGATGTTCCGCGTCCCACGCCAAAGCCCGATGAGCTGCTAGTCGAAGTGCACGCGGCGGGGTTGAACCCGATCGACAACATGATTCCGGCGGGAACGTTCAAACCCATTCTCAAGTTCGAATTGCCGGCGACACTGGGCAGCGATATTGCCGGCGTCGTAGTTGAAGTCGGCACCCGCGTGACACGTTTCAAGCCGGGCGATGCCGTGTTTGCCAGCGTCTTCGATCTTGGCAGGGGCTCGATCGCCGAGTTCGCGGCGGTGCCGGAAAGTGTCGCCGCACCAATGCCGGCCAAGCTCGATTTCGTGCAGGCGGCTTCCATTCCGATGGTCGGCCTCACCTCGTGGCAAGCGCTGAAGGAGCACGCCGGCGTTCGTGCGGATCAGAAGGTGTTCATCCCGGCGGGCTCCGGCGGTATTGGCACATTTGCGATCCAACTGGCGAAGTATTTTGGCGCGAAGGTGGCAACGACCACGAGCACGGGCAATGTCGAATTGGTCGCGGCATTGGGTGCAAACGAGGTGATCGACTATAACAAACAGGACTTCGACAAAGTGCTCCACGGCTATGATGTCGTGCTCGGCACGCTGCGAGGCGACGCGATCGAGAAAGCTGTCGGTATCCTCAAACCGGGGAGCAAGATCGTGTCGCTCATTGGCCCGCTGGACGCTGCATTCGCACGGGCACGGCGTCTGAATTTCGTTTTGCAGTTCGTGTTCGCCTTGATGAGCCGGAAGATCATGCGCCTCGCAAGAAGGCAGAACATCGGTTACTCGTTTCTCTTCGTGCGCCCGGACGGTGCCCAGCTCGCCGAAATTGGCGGGCTACTCGAATCGGATCGCATTCGTCCCGTCATCGACAAGGTCTTTCCGTTCGAGCAGGCGAAGGAAGCGCTCGAATACCTGGCCCAGGGACACGCCAAGGGCAAGGTCGTCGTGAGAGTTAGGTGAGCCGGCAAACGGGAGGCTGTGCGAAAGCTGCGCCTGCGATGAACAGGCAGTGCAGGCCGTTCGACGAAGCACTCGAACCGGGATTTGCTTCGCGCCCGGTGACGTCTTCCTCCCGGGTGGTTCATTCCGGGGGCGACGACACGCATTCGGCTGTGCTCGAAGTCATTTGGCTCGCCTCAGCACGACCTCACCCGACCCTCCCCCGGAGGCTGCAGGCGTGGTCCACCTGAGGTCGTCTCCCGAGAGGACAAACGGCCTGCGCTGTTCGACGCCGTTCCAGTTTGGAAATGTGCTTGTATCTATGCGAAAGGTGATGGTTTTGTCTGCTTCGTTTACGACGTACGTACCAAAGTGTGCGATCGAACCTTGCCCCACGGCGCGATATTCCTCTGCACTGCCTTTCATTCGATCGTTGGACACATATTTGGGTAAGTCGCTGCGCGAATTCACCAGCGCGTAGTGCCCATGACCGTCAAAAATCACAAGACCGTGCGGATTGGATCCGTACATGGGTGTGCGGCTTCCATCCGGGCGAACGGTGTCGACCGAGACATACGTCCATGCGCCGGCCAGTTGCTGGTCCAGTGACTGGTCCGCCGGCTGTTGGCTCAACGCAACGCCCGATTGCATCGTGAGACCCAGAAGCACTAATCGCGAAGCATTGGTGACGATGTGGATGCGATTCACGGCCCTCTCCTCTCGCAAAGTGACCCATAACGACAAATATAGAACGCAAACAAGGAAAGGCGGAGGCAATCGCCGCCGCCCTTCATGTTCGGCATGCGTGCAAGCATGCCCACGTGATGATCGCGCACCCACGATAAGCACCGGTCAATGGCCGCTATTCGTTTGTCGATCTACGGCAGGCCGATCGCTCAACGGCCTAGGCTTACTGCATAAACCCTGCGTGACGCAGCGCCTCCTCAGCGGCCTCATGATCTTGAGCCGATGTTCCGCCAGAAATACCGATGCCACCCACCAAGCGCCCTTCGTGGAAGATCGGTACGCCACCGCCGACCGCCATCAGCCGCGGATGGTGCGCCAGCGGGGCAACGGAAGGTTCGGCCATGTACTGATTCCATTGGTGCGTGGCCATGCCGAATGACGCGGCGGTCCATGCCTTGTCGATGGCGACGTCGACAGTCAGGAATGGCGCCGTATCCGCGCGCTCGAAAGCGCGCAGGTGACCGCCTGCATCGGTAATTGCGATCGTCGCGGCGAATCCTCGCGCGGCGCACGCGCGGCGCGCTTCGGCTATCAATGCTTGTGCGGCGTCCAGGCTGATTGCCGTCGTGTTGATGATTTGGGATGTCATGATGATGTCCGTCCGCTGTCAAATGGGGTTCACTGGTTCGCAACGACGACCTTGCCGATCATGTTGCCTGCCTCGACCAGCGCATGCGCTTCGATCAGACTTGCGGCGTTGATGCCGTCGATGCGTCGGGTCAGGGTGTGCTTGAGGCGGCCCTGCTCGACCAGCTGCGCCGCGCGACGCAGCAAGGCGTGCTGCCGTGCGAGGGTGTCCGTGGTGAACATTGCGCGCGTGAACATGAGCTCCCAGTGAATCGAGATGGATTTCCCCTTGAACGGGCCGATGTCCAGGCCCACCGGGTCGTCGATGAGCGCGAACTGGCCCTCCGGGCGCAGCACCGCGGCGATTTGAGGCACATAGGCGGCGCTGTTGTTCAACCCCGCAACGTGGGTGACGTGCTCGATGCCGAGCGCGGCCAACTGGGGCGCCCAAGCCTGATTGTGGTCGAGGACGTGATGCGCGCCATGGGCCAGCACCCACTCGCGGGTTTCCGGCCGCGAGGCCGTGCCGATGACGGTCATGCCAGTCAACTCGCGCGCCAGTTGGGTCAGAATCGAGCCGGCGCCGCCCGCCGCTCCAATGACGAGCAACACGTTGTTGTCGGTCGGGTCCGCTGTCTGAACACGCAGGCGGTCGAACAGCAGCTCCCACGCAGTGATCGTCGTCAGCGGCAACGACGCGGCTTCTGCGAAATCGAGGGATGTCGGCATGGGGCCGACGATGCGTTCGTCCACGGCGTGCAGTTCGCTGTTGCTGCCGGGCCGCGTGATGTCACCGGCGTACCAGACGCGGTCGCCCGGCTTGAAGTGCGTCGCCAGCCGTCCGGTTGCGCGGACGATGCCCGCCGCGTCCCAGCCGGCGATGCGCGCATCGCCCTCCGGAATATCTCCGCCGCGACGGATTTTGGTATCGACCGGGTTCACCGACACCGCTTTCACTTCCACCAACAGATCATGGTCGCGCAACTCCGGCGTCGGCAACTCGATGTCCTGCAGCGCCTCAGGGTGGCTGATGGGATGATTCTGATAGAAACCGATGGCTTTCATTGACGTGTGCTCCAAGAGTGAGTGAGAGCATGTTATCTTTCGTCGAAATACGGATAAATGCCCTCGGAGCCCAAACACTTTCGGCATTTCAATGAAAATGATTCGACTCGATGACGTTCAGATCTTCGTGCACACGGTCGACTACGGCAGCTTCTCGGAGGCGGCGCGCCAGCTGAATATCGCGCCCGCACAGGCGAGTGCGTCAGTGCAGCGGCTCGAAAAGGCGCTGGACACGCGCCTGTTCACCCGCTCGACGCGCAGCATGCAGCTATCAGAAGCTGGAGAGCGTTATCTACCGCACGCGCGGGTCATGATTGGTGCGCTGGCGCAAGGCGAGCAGGCCCTGGCAAACGGCCGGGAGGCGCTGTCCGGCCCGCTGCGGCTGTCCGCTCCGTCTGACTTTGGTCGAAACCTGCTGTTGCCCTGGCTGGATGACTTTCAGCACTTGCACCCCGGTTTATCGCTGCACGTGAGAATGAGCGATCGTGCGGCCGACCTCGTCCGCCAGCCGCTGGATGCCGTCGTACGCTACGGAGCGCTGCCTGATTCGTCTCTCGTGGCCATGAAGCTGGTCGACGACAACCGACGTGCAGTGTGCGCCGCGCCCTCGTACCTCGAACGGCATGGCGCGCCGTCAAAGGTCGAGGATTTACGGCGACACAACTGCCTGCGGTACGTCTGGAGTGAACAGGTTCATGAACGCTGGCGCTTTGCGCCGCCGGGCGGTGAGCGCACCGTGGCAGTCACTGGCAATCGCATCAGCGATGACGCGGACGCCGTTCGCCGATGGGCCGTCGCGGGGGAAGGCATTGTCTACAAGTCGCGACTGGACTTGATCGACGATTTGAAGGCAGGTCGACTGGTGGAGTTGTTTCCCTCGGAGTATTGCGAGCCTGCGCCGCTGCACCTGATCTGTGCCCACCGAGCGCAACTGTCGCCGGCGATTAGCCAGTTGCACGCCTTCTTGCGCGAGCGCTGCGCTGCACTGCTTGCCAGCCATCCTTCGGATGGCTCGCGGGCTGCGTGAAGCTTGCAAATTCCTGACAATCGGGCTTTAATGAGACTGTCATGCATCCTGCGTCGCTCATCGAGCGGCCTGCTTGAGGTCCATCTACGTGCATTTCGTCCCGAATCCTCCTGTCCTTGCGTGTTTCCGTTTGCCAAGCCTGGTCGGAAAGGACACCCGTAGGCTTCCAGACTCGGGGACTGCCCAACGCACACGGAGCCGCGTGATTCCCGCGGACAAGTCAGCACTTCCCTTCGCCCGGCTCTTCGCATAGCAGCGACGAGCCGGGCCCTTCACCGCATTTGACGGCCCACGACGACATGTTGCCGCGCCTGTCCTGACAGCAGGCGAGGCAAACACGCGTAATGAGTGCGCGCGCTCGTGTGTCGGTTCCAACAGGATCCCCGTTGCGCTGCTGATGCGCGGCACCTGCCGCGCCTGAAAAGCGGCGGGGCTGACTACGTGTTAAGGAAACGGGAAGACCATGACAATGCCAACGAAACATCAATTTAGGGCCGTTCAAATCCGGAAGGCACGCACCATCGAGGCCGCGGATCGGCCCGCAAATATGCCGATGCCTGTCTCGCAGGCACTAAGCGTCGATCGATCGAGTTACGGCTCGAAATACAAGGGCTACGCTCTGACAGCCTGTGCGAAGCCCACGCATCGCGATCTATATGCGGCCGACGTCGCGATCGACCGGCCGGGCTGCTCAACGCGCCACTTCCTCGCCCTGGACTATTTCTACACCGCGGCAGAGGCCCTGCGTTATGCGACACGGTGGGGGAAATTATGGATCGATCACCGACTGCAAAAAGTCGCGGTAAGTGCCAAGAGCATCGACACCGCGGAACGGAACGCTTGACGCAACTCGCGCAACTCGGGAGGTCTCAGTCATGCAAATGCATACCGCAATGCCGGTCACGCGGACACTGCGCTTTATTGTGCGGGATGCGGTCGATCAAAGGGCTGCACTGCTTTACTGGCTCGGCGCTGCCGAACCTTCAACGAACGCGAGCTTTGCTGAAGTCACTCAGCGCTTCGCGCCGCTGATGCAAGTCGTCTTTGCTCAGGAGCGTCCTGGCGCATTCGTCAACAGGGACGCCGTCCGCGAAGCGCATCGTTCGGGCACGGCCACACGACTCGTCTTTCTCGATGAGTCCTGGCTGGACATCTGGGACGACAGCCATTGCGCGGACATCTGCAACCTGTTTTCTTGCCGGAGGCAATCATGCTGCTCTCGCAAATTCAATCTTCCATGGATGTAAATGCACACGCGGAGATGGAGCGCATCGTGTCCGAAAGCGACTTGGCGCAACTCAAGGCGTACGTTCATTTGCCGACGGTGACATCGCACCAGCGAGCGATGGTGGAAACGCTTGAAACGACCGCCGTGCTCGTTGACTCGGAGCAGATACCGCCTGACGTCGTCACGATGAACACGACCATTGAGTGCATGGTCCTCGGCAGCGCCAACACATATCATTGGACGCTGGTATATCCCGATCGGGCGGATTACATGATGGGGCGCCTGTCCGTCCTGTCGCCGGCCGGCATTTCGCTTTTTGGTGCGCGATGTGGTCAGACCGTGATATGCCGACCACCGAGCGGTGTGCATATCCGTTACGTGATCAAAGCGATACTTCAGCAGCCGGAGAGTCGCCATCTTGCGCAGTGACACCGTGGGCTACCACCTTGCTCGTGAGGTGGTAGCCCGCGCAGTTGCAATCGTCATCGAGAAGACTGGGTAGCCTCCCTTCGAATCCGTCTCGCGCAGCTCGACGCCGCAAGCTCGGCCTCGGGCAGATGCATACCTTCCTGCGCGAGCGCCGCTTGCATTGCTTGCCAGCCACCCCACTGCGGGTTCCCGATCTGCATAACGGAGATCGCCCGTAACGGTCTCGATATAATCGACGTGTCATTCAAAAAGGACATCATATGAAATCACTGATCGCCTTACTCGCCGCATCGACCATTGCATCGACCGCGTTCGCCGCCAATGCGACAGAGAAGTTGCCATCGGGCGTCGTAGTGGAGCACATCAAGCAAGGCACCGGTCCGCAACCCACCGCTAACGACGTGGTGCGCGTCAACTACCGTGGCACTCTGGCCAACGGCACGGTATTCGACAGCTCCGACAAGCATGGCGGCCCCGCGACTTTTCCTCTTGGTCAAGTCATTCCGTGCTGGACACAAGGGTTGCAAAAGATGAAGGTCGGTGGCAAGGCAAAGCTGACCTGTCCGGCGGCGACCGCTTATGGAGATCGTGGTGTCGGACCGATTCCGCCGAACAGCGACCTCACGTTCGAAGTCGAATTAATCGGCATCGGGCAATAGTAAAGGAGCGTCCTCGAGCGCACGGGGGCAACCGGCGGACGGCATATTCGTCGGTTGAACGGCGCCTTCCCCCCGACATCGAAAGCAGCCATCCTGATGAACCGCCCTGCAGTGCGTGAATCAATCCTTCGCCCATGCAGCGGCCATGGCAACCGCAAAATCGCGATAAGACCTAGGCGGGCGTCCCAGTAGGGTCGACAAGCGCCCGAGCTCTACCGTCGAAGCCACTGCACCGTCTTGCTGGTATCGCTGCATCATCAAGCGCATGTCATACGCCAGCCATGCCGGCGCGACTGACTTCAAACGCTGCTCGAGAAGATCGAGATCGTCACCGCCATAGCGAACCTGGCGTCCGAGTGCATCCGCCCAGATACGGACAATGGATTCCGCCGTCAGCGCGTCCGGGCCGACCAGTTCGTACGTTTCTCGCGGTAGCGGGTTGGCAGCGAGCTCGCGCCGCAGCAATTCTTTGGCTGCTGCCTCTCCGATATCGCGAACGTCCACCATGGAAATGCCCTTCTCGCCAATCGGCATCCCGTAGATCCCGTGCTCCAGCAACGCATCCTTCTGCCGCACATCGTTCTGAATGAAGTACGCGGGACGAAGCACAGTCGCCGGCATGTCGCACTGCTCGATCATGCGCTCGACTGCCTGCTTGCCCGTGAAGTGTGGCACGTCGACATACTCTGCGCCCTTGAATACGGACAGATACACCACGCCATTCACATGCGACTCTCGCGCGATGCTCAAGGCCTGCAGCGCCTGAGTCAGTTCGTCTGCGGCATTTGGCGCCAGCAGGAACAACGTGCTGATGCCCTTCATGGCTTGCCGTACCGAATCGACATCGGACAAGTCGCCTTTGATTGCCCTGATGCCGTCAGCAAATTGGGCTTTGTCGGGCGAACGCGTCAGGGCATGCACCTGAACTCCACGGCCTTGCAGGTGTTCAAGAACTTGCTTACCCACTGTGCCCGTACTTCCAGTAACAAGAATTGTCATGACTGTCTCTCTAATGAAAGGCCCAAAGCGGCCCGGTGAAGATAGATTATTCGTTCCGAATTTGATCCGATAGATATATAATCGAAACACCTCGTCTCAAAAATAGAACTTTCATGAATTTAATGGCGCTTGCTGATTTCAATGCGGTCGCCATTCACGGCGGCTTCGGCCCAGCTGGCCGCGCGCTGGACCGGCCCAAGGCCACGCTATCGCGGCATGTAGCCGAGTTGGAAGACGAACTCGGAGTGAGGTTGATTGAGCGCGGATCGAGACGAATGCGCCTGACGGAAGATGGCATCGCACTCCACGAGCGCACTCGAGGCCTTCTGGCAGAGCTTGAGGAGGCGGGCGACGTGGTGGCCTCGCGTGCGCCCGTCGCCCGTGGACGGCTGCGCATCAGTGCTCCCATCGTTTTCGCGCATGTCGTGCTATGCAGGATCGCTGCGCGCTTCGCGTTGGCCTACCCGCAGGTCGAGGTCGAGATTGTCGCGGAAGATCGGGTCGTGGATCCGGTGGAAGACGGCTATGACCTGGTGATTCGTGTCAATCCGCCGCGAGACGAGCTACTCGTGGGAAGGCGCATTCTTGACGATGAGCGATGGCTTGTGGCAACGCCGGCCCTATCGGTTCCTGCGATGCGCAAACAGGATGTGAGCCCGTTTCCGGTCCCGGCGGTCTTGTCGGTGGCTACGCCATCAGGAGCGATCTGGAGCGTACGGACGAAATCCAAAGGTACAAAGACATTTGAGCCGATGCCGGTCCTCCGGCTATCGTCGCTACTGATGGTGCGCGAGGCCGTTCTCGCCGGCGTGGGATCGGCGATGTTGCCGAGACTGCTAGTCGAAGAAGATGTGATGGCCGGACGACTTGTCTGCTGGGGTAAGGAAGAGGGTTCTCCGGTGGAGATATGGGCCCTTTACCATTCTCGCCGGCTGCTGAGCCTCAAGGTCAGAGCATTCCTGGATGCGCTTCAGGATTTACCCGCGCGAGCGTGAGAAAACGTGGCGGTGTGCGACGGTAGAGGGCGGCTTTCAAGGCACAACGGACCTTCGCTTAATCTCATCGAAAGAAGAGAGCTCGGCCATTGCCGACATCGACGTGACGGCGTCGATGAGGTGGATATAGGTCATCTTTTTCAGCTATTGCGCAGCCGACTTGAAATGAGAGCATCTCTCGTTTCCCTGTGCCTCGAACTCGAGCGCTACCTTCGCAAGGTCTGCCAGAAGCTTTTCATGGGTGCGCCAAAAAATATCCGGCGCTTCCTTCGCCAACTCGATCCAGAGTGGCCCTTGCATCGTCTCTTCAGTCCAGAGGTGACAACCGCAGGATGTCGGCGTAATGATCCACGCGTGATAAGCCGTGGAGTCTGTCGAAGTCTTCGGACCGCCGCCCCAGGCTATGCGCGAGATGGGATCGAACTCCTGTACCGATGCAGCGACGTCCTGGCCGGCAAGATTCGTTTCGAAACGCGTGCCGGCTCGCAATAGTTCGTGTCCGTCCAGCAGTTCGACGTCCTTGACGCCAGGATAGAAACGAGACCACGCCTTGGGATCAACGAGAAGAGACCAGATGGTTTCGGGCGAAACGGCAACCTCGAGCTCATTCGTGAAATGGATGGGCGAGCGGCTTGGCGTCATGTCCGCTGGCCAACGGATCACTTCGAACAGATTGTTTTTCATGATTGGGGTTCAGGTTTGATTTGAAGTTTCCCGGGCATCGGTTCAGATGATCGCGCGGATGACACCGCCATCGACGCGCAATGCAGCGCCCGTGGTGCCGGAGGCCTGCTCGGAACAGACATACACCACCATGTTGGCGACTTCTTCGGTCGATGTGAACCGGTTGAGCAGCGTGGTCGGTCGCATCGTTTTCAGGAAGTTCTGCTCCGCGTCATCCTGCGTGATGCCCTGCTCCAGAGCGGTAGCTTTCATCCAGTTGCCGAGAATTTCCGAGCGGGTCGGCCCCGGCAGCACTGCGTTGACGGTCACCCCACTGCCGCTCACCAATTCTGCAAGTCCCCTCGATACCGCGAGTTGCGCCGTCTTGGTCATGCCGTAGTCGATCATCTCTTTGGGGATCATGATCGCGGATTCGCTGCTGATGAACACGACCCGTCCCCAGCCGCGCTGGACCATGCCCGGCAGATAATGCCGTGCAGCGCGCACTCCGCTCATCACATTGAGCTGGAAGAGGTCAAGCCATTCGCTATCGCGCTGCTTGAAGAAATCATTCGGATGAGCCGTGCCGAGGTTATTCACGAGGATGTCGGCGTCCGCCGCTTGCGCGACAAGCGCGGCCGATCCTTCCGAGGTCGAAAGATCAGCCGCGATGCCGGTCAATTCGGCATCGGGCACGACGGCCCGGATCTCCTGTAGTGCGGTAGCGACTCGCGCTTCGGTGCGTCCGTTGATCACGACCAACGCACCCGCACGGGCAAGGCCCTCGGCGATCGCGCGGCCGATGCCCGCAGTCGAGCCAGTCACGATGGCCCTGCGGCCTTTGAGTTCGATCTTCATAGATGTTTTTCTCTGGATGAGGACGGCCGAGCAATCGTTCCGCCGATCCGGTTTATCGACACGGGTAGTCGCACGATCACGCGGCGTTCTTCGCGACTTCCGCCTCCGCGCCACGCGCGAGCCGCTCGACCCAATCCTGGTGATAGCGATAGAGCCCACCGGGATGCTGTCTTCCGAGCACATCGAGAAACCACGGCCCTTGCTGCGTCTCTTCCGTCAGCACGTGGCAGCCATCGTCGGTCGGCGTGATTACCCAGCCGTGGTAAGCGCTAGAACCGGTCTCGTCGCCGTCGACGGTGGTCGCCCAGGCGAGCCTTCGGTTCGGCACGCATTCGGTCACCTCGAGGCTCATCGGGAAGCCAACCGTCACGCGGCGGTAATGCGTTCCCAAAGCCAGTTCCGACTCGCCAGACAGGATCTCAACCTGGTCTTCGGATGGGAAATAGCTCGCCCAGTTTTTCGCGTCGATGAGAAGTTTCCACACCACTTCGGGCGGGGCTTTCACGTCGATATCGTTGAGCGCGTAGATGGCCGACGTTTTCGGGTCGTAGCGCTCCGGCCAGATGACATGGTCGTACATAGTTTATTGCTCCTTCTTACAGGTCATAAAAACTCCTGGGCTGATGCGCTTCACAAGAATGTCGCTGCGTTGGGAGAAAATCATCGCAGCACGCCACGCATCTGGGAAGCCGGGATATCGAGATACAATCCATCTACCTCAGAGATGGATGGCGCACCAATGCTGGATGGGATCTCGCTGGATCAACTCAGAACCTTCATCGCCGCCGTGGATGAGGGCAGTTTCTCGGCGGCCGCCCGCAAGCTCAACCGTGTGCAGTCAGCGGTGAGCGGCTGGGTCGGCGGCCTGGAAGATCAACTGGACGTCGTGCTATTCGACCGCACGGGCCGATTCCCGAAGCTCACGCCGCAGGGCGTGCAGTTGCTCGCCGACGCCCGCAACATCGTTGCCGGCGTAGACACGCTGAAGGCACGCGCTAGGCTGATGACTTCGGGCGTGGAGGCGGAACTATCGGTGGTAGTCGATGTTTTCTTCCCGACGGCAGTGGTCAGTGCCGTCGCGAAGGCATTCGCAGAGCGGTTTCCGTTGACGCCGCTCCGGCTTTTCGTCGAAGGCTTGGGAGCGGCTTATCAACCCGTTCTCGATGGGCGATGTAGTCTGGGCATCCTGCCGCCCCTGCCACAGTCCTTTCCATCATTGGTCAGCGAGCGAATTGGCGAACTGCCACTGGTCGCCGTTGCTGCGGCTTGCCATCCGCTCGCGAGCGTGGGCCATCGAATCCCGCGGCGCGAGTTGGCTAAACATGTCCAACTGGTGCTGACGGACCGGTCCGATCTCACCGCTGGCCGTGACTTCGGGGTTGCTTCGGCTTCGACTTGGCGTCTCGCGGACCTGTCCACAAAATATGCGTTTCTTAAAGACTGCGTGGGATGGGGAGGGATGCCCTTGCACATGGTCGAGAAGGACATCGCGGCAGGTACGCTTGTGGTGCTGGACGTGGACGACATGCCGCCCAGCGGCTGGATGCTGACCATGTCGGTGTATCACCAGCCGTCGCAGCCGCCGGGACCTGCGGGTAAATGGTTCGTCGACCATCTGAAGACCCTGTGGGAGCGATCTGACGCCGTACCAATGCCCTTTTCAACCAGGTGAACCTGATGACAGTGAGCGAGGCAGTAGAAGCAGCCCCAACGTGAGGAGCGCGGGTCACTCGCCCTTTCGAATCAGCGACCGCGCACTACGCCGGCGTTGGTCTTCCCACCCCGTGCGAAGGATGACGATTGCCAAGGAGCTCGACGAGCCGTGTCTCGCATTTGGAAAACGAATACCCGCGCCGGTGCGAGATCATGAACGTGAGGGCACGCATGTGCCAGGCGCGCCGTTGGAGTTCGACAAGTGTTCCATTCGCGAGGTCAACCGCCACCATATGATGCGGCATGTGCCCCCAGCACAAGCTTCCCCTGAGCAGATCGTGCTTCGCGCCGAGGTCATTCACCCGCCACTGGCGTTCACTGGCGACCCCCTGTTGTGTCTTTTCCGCATCGGGCTGATTGTCGGTGACGACGAGCTGGATGTGCCGGCCAAATTCCTCCCGCGGGATCGGCCCCGCGATTGCGGCCAGCGGATGCGATGGCGCACAGACGGTCACCATTTGCGCTTCACATAAATACTGCCGTTCTATGCTACCGGCGCTCAGCTCCGGCACGTCCGCGATTGTCACTGCCAATGCGCAGGTAGCTTCGAGAACCAAACGCTCGCCGCCCTGCATGGTCGTCATGCGCAGATTTATTGCAATCGTTGGAAAGTCCGCCTGCACGGTGCGCAGGCATTCAATCAGGTGCGCACGCGGAAAATAGGTATCCACGGCAATCGAGACCTGTGGAACCCCGGCTTCAGCAATCGAAACCGCGCGCATCTTCATTTCGTCGGTGCGCGAGATCACCCCACGAGCATCAGGCAGCAGACTGCGGCCCGCAGCGGTAAGCGTCGCTTTGCGGGTGTTGCGCTCGAACAGCACGACATCAAAGGCACTCTCGAGCGCGTTGATCGCGTGACTGATCGCCGACTGTGCACGCCTCAGCTCCCGAGCAGCCCCGGAAAAGCTTCCTTCGTCACACACAGCGACGAACGCCCGAAGTTGATTGATGGTGACGTTGTCGAGCATAGATATCTAGAAAGTAGATGGCACTTATAGATATTCGGTCAATTGGATTCATGAATCAAGAGGTCCAGAATCGTGTTGGTCACTTTTTTTTCGAAGGATGCATGACATGAACAGACTGACTGGAAAGACCGCGGTGATCACCGGCGGCGCTACCGGCATCGGTCGCGCCGCGGCACAGCGCTTCATCGAGGAAGGCGCCGCCAGCGAGGTCGCCGTTGACGGTGGCTTGGCACAACTCTGAGGAGAAAAATCAAATGACACAATCACTGAAGGGCAAAACAGGCCGCTTTGGCGAGCCCTCGGAAATCGCCGCCGTCGTGGCGTTCGTGGCCTCCGATGAAGGCCATCGGGTGACCGGCCAAACGATTGAAGCGAGCGGCGGCTACAAGCTCTGACCGCGCCGAGAGACGAAGGAGAAACATATGAATTACGCCATCATTGGCTTCGGCAAGATCGGCCACGCACTTGCCAAGGCGTTCGCCCGCAACGGCATCGAAGTGGCCGTTGCAACCACGCGCGACCCGGAAAGCTTTGCAGCCGATGCGGCCGCGATCGGACCCACGATTATTCCCAAAACCCTGGCGGAAGCCGTCAAGGCGGACATCATCTTTTTGGCAGTCCGTTTTGAATCGCACCGGGAGGTGGTAAAAGCACTGCCCGACTGGAAGGGGAAGACAGTCATTGACGCGATGAACACGCAGGCCCCGCTTGAGGAACTGGGCGGTCTCCCGTCCTCCAGTTTCATCGCGAAGGCGTTCACCGGAGCCAGGCTGGTGAAAGGCTTCAACCATCTGGTCGCGGCCGTCCTTGACCAGGATCCGGCCGTACCCGGTGGCAGGAGGGTCGTGTTTCTGGCGAGCGACGATGACGGCGCTGCAGCGGAGATTGGTGCGCTTGCGCAAGAGCTCGGTTTCGCGCCCATCCAACTCGGCGGGCTTTCTGAAGGCGGACTGCTTGTGCATGCGCGCGGGAAAAGCTGGGGTCACCTGATCTTCAAGGACTTGATCGCGTTCGACCGATGAACGAGCGTCTCCGGATGTTTCGCTGCGTCGAATGGCCGATGGCCGGGCGCAGCCGACGTTCGAATGTCCGAACGGCAAGTCGCCGGAATGACGTCTCATGGCCGAACACGGTCCATGACGACGGACCGAAGTCGACCCGCTGGCGTCGTTCGACGAAGCGTGACGTCTTCGGCAGCTTTCAGGGTGAAGCGGCTATCGCTTTCTCAGGCCCGTTGCTAATCAGACCAGCACGCCACCGCCGTCCACAATGATGGTCTGCCCCGTAGCATAGCGATTGGACATCAAATAGACGTACGTCTGCGCGAGGTCCTCCGCCTCGCCGACACGACCGACTGGCAAGGCCGCGCTGCTCGCCGAGTAGAGCGCTTCGCGCTCGAATTCCGGCAAGTTATCCCACAGCGGCGTGCGCACCAAGCCGGGACTCACAAGGTTGACGCGAATGGGCGCCAATTCCACCGCGAGTGCCCGTGTGAGACCTTCCATGGCGCTGCAGACGCTGGCCAGCGCCACCCAACCGTTTTGTGGCCGCAAGCTCGCAATACCGCTGGTCAACACCACTGAGCCGCCGGGACGGAGATACGGCGCCGCATGTTTGACGGCGGCAATTGCGCCGAATACTCGCACTTCGAAAATCTGTCGGACCGTAGCGAGGTCCATGTCGGCGAGCGCCCCGATTTTCAACGAATCGCCCGCGCTGTAGACCAGATGGTCGAAAGCGCCGACTTGCCCGAACAACGCGCGCACGGCGGACTCGTTACGCAGATCGACCGTGTATCCCTTGACCCGGTCGCCGAGTCTCGCGACGGCTTCGGCGACTCGCTCACTGCGCGATGAAACAACGCTCACTGAGGACCCGCCTGCCAGCGCGGCCTGGGCCGTGGCAAGGCCGATTCCCGAGGTGCCGCCCAGCAGGACGACGTGTTGGTGCTGAAGGTTCGTGCTTGCAATAGTCATGGTGAGTCCTCGCTGTGGATTGTGAGTGAATCCATCACCCGAGTATTATTCTTTAGCCTTTCTTGATAAACGCCGTATTTCTTCGAACACTCCTTAATAGAGCTTGCGAATGGATCGATTCTCCAGCATGGCGATATTTGCACGCGTGGTCGAGCGCGGCAGCTTTACCGCCGCGGCCGAAGGCAGCGGTATGACGCCCACTATGGTCGGCAACCATATCCGCGAGTTGGAGCGACGACTCGCAGGCCGGCTGCTGAATCGCACGACGCGGCGTCAAAGCCTGACCGAACTCGGCAAGCGCTATCACTCGCGATGCCTTGAAATTCTGGCGCTGGTGGACTCCGCCGAGATGGACGCGCGAGAAATGCAGAGCAACCCGCGTGGCCGGTTGCGGGTGAGTTGCCCGGGTATCTATGGCACGCGGGTGCTCGTACCGGCGCTTTCCGCGTACCTCGACCGCTACCCCGAGGTTCAAGTCGAGCTGTCCCTTAGCGATCGTTTCGTCGATCTGGCGGAAGAAGGTTTCGACGCCGCCATCCGCGCCGGGGTACTGCCGGACTCGGGCTTGATTGCGCGGCCGTTGAGCCATTCGCCGCGTATCGCCTGCGCATCACCGGCCTATCTGGCGCGCCACGGGCGGCCGCAGGTGCCCGCCGATCTGGCGCAGCACAACTGCCTGGCTTTCATGGTCGCGAGTGGACCTGAACGTGAATGGCGTTTCCTACGTCCGGGCGGCAATGGCGTGGAGCGCGTCGCAGTGCGTGGCCGTCTCGACGTCAATAGCGGACTCGCGCTTCGCGAAGCCGCGCTCGCGGGACTGGGGGTGGTTTTTCAACCTCAGGTAATGCTGCAGGAAGATCTGGATGCGGGTCGGCTCGTTCGTCTTTTTCCCGACTGGCCGGCGCAGACTTGGCCCATCCATGTGGTGCATTTGCCCGATGCGCGCATGCCACCGAAGCTCGCGAGTTTTATCGCCTTCCTCCAGGAAACGTTGGGGCACGACAGCGGAACGTAGACTGGCCATGTTATAGGAAAGCGGCCTTTAGCAACTCAGCAGCGAGTTTCTGTGACGGCCTCGATGGCGCGTCTGGTCGCGGCAGCGTCAATCACCGCCGCCGCACAATAAGTCGATGCACCCGCCTGCCCGAAGAGAGGTTCACTGTTTCGGCATCAAGCAAGAATTCGGCATCGCCAAGGCCATCCCGGACCAGTGCCGCGTCGAAGCCAGCGTACAGTCGGCCAGCGGCGTCGCGAGTTGAAGCCGTTTGTGCCACCCGCCAGCTTAGATACAGCGTCCCCACGGGCCTGAGAATACTGAATAGGCGTGCGCAGGCTTGGGTAACTTCATCTGGTGGCAAATGCATGATGACGGTTTCGCACAATACGTTGTCGTATGTTTCTCTGCCGATGGCGTCCAGCGCGGGAAGCGCAGCACGCTTGAAAACCAGCGACGGATAATCGGCGGTGGCTTGCGCAAGTAGCCCTTCGGCGGCCTCAAAGCCAACGGCGGGGAAGCCGTGATCGTTTAGCCACGCAACGTCGCGGCCACCGCCACAACCGATGTCGGCAGTTGTGCCGCCCAAGGTGAAGTAGCGATGCAACAGCGCGTACATGTCAGTCGGCGGGGGCTGATCGCGCCACTCAGCCGCAAATCGGCTCGCGCCTGCGGAGTAGGCTTCGACGGTCTGTTCGTCCATGGCAAGGGCCCCGGATCAAGTTGTGACAATTGAGGCCGGACGAATCGCTGCGGGCTTGCCCAGCGTTCGCGCAACGGACGATGTTTGCACTGCGTCACGAGTCAGTGCGTCGTGTGACGGCCATCGACGAAGTCTAAAGCCATAGGCAAATCTGCCGATATTCAATACATAAAAGCCGACGAGGAGCGGTACGTGAGGCAAGGCGACTGGACGTGGGGTGCGGCAACGCGTGTTTGGTGGGCTTTTACTTGGCGAGCGGTGCTCGTCGGTTTTTTTCTCGCATTCTTTGTCGGCTTTCTCGTCGGCGTGGTGGAAGGCGCGCTGGGTGTTGGACGTCACCCAGCGCACGTCGTACTAGTCGGTATGGCATGCGCGATCCCCGCGAGCGTGTGGGCGATGCGTTCTGCCCTTAAACGGACTTACCCGGGCTTCCGGATCACATTCACGAGCGCGCATTAGACTCATTGATGGGACCCATCATCGTTTACCAAAGCCGCGGAAAGCTCATCGCCTTGCTATTCGGCTCATTTCTCCTCGCTGTCTTGTGCGTACTATTGCTGGCGCGAAATCCAGCCTCGATGAATGTCAGTTCGACGTTAGCGGTAGCTACCGGCATCCCGTTTTTTAGCGCATGCGGTTTGTTCTACCTATCCCGGCTACTGTGGAGAAAACCCGCAATTATCATCAACAATGAAGGGCTCGCAGACCAGGCTTCAGCTGCGTCAGTAGGATTAATTCGATGGGCCGATATTACAGACGCGAGGATTATTTCTTTGACCTCCCGCAGTTCGCGACAAAAGTATCTGGGTGTCTCGCTGCGCAATCCGGACGACTATTTGGCAAAGTGCGGTCCGTTGGCTAGGGCAATCTTGCGGACAAACGTACGCCTTAGTGGATACGTTGTGAATATTCCGCAGGCGGCTTTGTCTGTAGGGCTCGACGTAGTCTTGGCACACATGGAGTTTTATCTTCAGCAGCGCGGCGGCCACGAGAATCATTCTAAATAAGGCGCACCGGGCAATTTAGAATTGCGCGCGCGTGATTTATTTATCATCTCACACCTTGGGAATTTCGAGGCCCTCGTTCCCACTCGATTGTCAATCCAGTGCCTGGCCCCTTACGGGGACGGCTTCTCGCGGATAACGGTGCGTCGGTACCGCCAGCGATACCGAATGTCATGCTCAGCAGTTGACGACCGTTGTTGGACAGCACTCGAGGATCAATGCTCGCACTGCTGTGACCAGCCATGATCGCCCTTCCCTTTGCCACGTGGCAGCCGGACGCGCTGAGGCAACGCCGCGCTAGCCAACGACTGCCCCACTGTCTTTGCGGCCGTCAATTCAAAGATCAGTTCTCTCTCGGCCGCCGATGGCGAGCGAAAATTATTGATGTCCGTACTTCTATACATGGCAGCCTCCGCGCGCGGCCTTCATCAGCAGGTACGCAAGATAAACACTATCCCCCATTTCCCAGGCGCGCATCCGGATTGTGCTGACGCAACCCAGCGGCTGCTCCTGGCCGAGGTCGGGCTGATGCAGAACCTCCCAAGTGGTTGGAAGTCAGCACTCACGCATCGCCATTAGAAGCAGCATTTAATTCGCCGGAGGTAGGGTATGCCGAGACATTCAGGCTTAGGCCTAGAGTGCCCATCATTGACAAGTCATCACTCGTCAGGTCAATCGAGGCTACAAACTGCGCTGAGTCACCAACGGTAACGCCAACAGAGAGTTCGGCAGTTAGTCCTTGGCCAGGAAAAGACACGGCCTGCGCACAACACTCCGTCAAGAATCGACGAACTGCAATCCCCATATCGCGCGGTGTAGCCGCATCCGCAATCAACGAGGTAAAACCGGACTTTTCATGCTTCCCCCCGCGATGTTTCAATTCACCTTCTTTCCACTTAGCGTCGGGCTTGCAGCGCAGCACGTCGAGAAGACTTATCACTGCCTCGCTTGTCCCCTCAACGCGCAGTACCGCGAGATTCATACCGCGTCCACTTTATCGGATTCCCGGTCTCCGCCAATTGTCAACGTTTTTAGCACCGATGTCGAATGACCGAAACTGGCGGCGAGTCCGGTCCGATGATGAAACGGCAAAGCCGCTCGCCGTCGCCCCGGACTGTGACAGTCGCAAGCTGGCGGTTGCCGGGCGGGATGCATGCTGGAAGGCGCCGCCTTTGCGCGGCGCACGCCACAAGCGGTCAGCAAGCTGAAGCGAAGCTTGGTGGAGAGCGGACGTCCCGGCCGCTACGCCGAGGCCGGCCCGCGCCCCGCGTGTGCCAATGCCAGCGCCAGCCTTGCCCCCACCTCGGCATTGTGTTTCACGAGCGCGATGTTTGTCGCCAAGCTGCGTCCACCCGTCAGCGCCTTGATGCGAGCCAGCAGGAAAGGTGTCACGGCCTTACCGGTGATTCCTTGCGCCGTGGCCTCGGCGAGCGCCTGCCGGGTCAGCGCGTCGATGTCTTCGAACGCTATCGCTGCCGCTTCAGGCACCGGAGTGCTCAACACAACACCGCCCACGAGGCCCAGGTCCCACTTGGTGCGGATGAAGCGTGCCTGTTCCGCCGCGTCGTCCAGCCTGAAGTCCGCGCAAAAGCCGCTATCGCGCGTGTAGAACGCAGCGAAATTGTCTTGCTCGCAACTGAGCACCGGCACGCCGTGCGTTTCCAGGTATTCCAACGTGAGCCCGATATCCAGGATGGACTTCGCACCGGCACAGACCACCGCCACCGAGGTCTTCGCCAGTTCCTGCAGGTCGGCCGAGATGTCAAAGGTTTCCGGCGCCCCCCGGTGCACGCCGCCAATGCCTCCGGTGACGAATACCTCGATGCCGGCCAGGGCGGCACATATCATCGTGCCGGCCACTGTCGTGGCGCCGAGCCCGCCGCCGGCCAGCACGGCCGGCAGGTCGCGGCGGCTGACCTTGTGTACCTGGTCCGAGCGGCCGAGCAGTTCCAGCTCGTCGTCCGTAAGGCCGATGTGGATTCGCCCGCCGACCAGCGCGATAGTGGCGGGCTCGGCTCCCACGTCCCGGATCAAGGCCTCCACTTCGCGCGCAGTGCGAACGTTCTCTGGATAGGGCATGCCGTGGGCGATGATGGTCGATTCCAGCGCCACGAGCGGGCGGCCGGCGGCCTGTGCAGCGGCCACCGGCGCACTGCAGGTCAACCAGGCGTGTGCAAGATCGGTAATCATGTCGATGCTTTCGGCGGCGTGATTCACAAGTATGCAGCACGGGGCTGGTCCACGGTTCGTTGTGCAAGCGCGGGGGGCCGTGGTCTCGCAGCGAACGACCGCCCGGCGGACCAGATCTACCCTGACGACGCGCATGGATATAAGCGGTGGCGAATGCACGCTAAACTAAACCGGGTGCGCTACGGAAAAGATCGATGGATCGGGCTCAAGGCGATGAAATTCAACGGGTTGACGCTGCGTCTCACCGTTGTGTGCCTGATTGTGTTCGCAGGAGTCGCCATCTTGCAGGATCGTTTTATCTACTTCCCTGAGAAGGCTGCAATCGGGGACGTCGTTTCCGGCGGACTTCGCGCTTGGCCGACACCTGAGGCGTTCCGGGGCCTGGTGGCCGAACCGGCCGGATCCGCGCGCGCGACCGCCATCGTCTTTCATGGCAATGCAGGGCATGCCGGACACCGTTCGTTCTACGCCGCAGCGCTCACCCGGCTCGGGTTGCGCGTGATCCTCGCCGAATATCCAGGCTACGGGCCGCGCGACGGCACTCCGGGCGAAGAGAGTCTGGTCGCTGATGCCCAACAGACCATCGCGCTGGCGCATCGCCTCTATGGCGCGCCGCTGCTGCTCATCGGCGAATCGCTCGGGGCTGGCGTGGCGGCTGCGGCCGGCTCGCGTGAACGCGACAAGACCGCTGGCTTGCTGCTCATCACGCCATGGGATCAGCTTGAGCACGTCGCCGCTTACCACTATCCGTGGCTGCCCGTGAAGTGGCTGCTGCGCGACCGATACGACAGCGTGACCCACCTGGCGTCGTTCGGCCGCCCTGTTCTCGTCGTGGTTGCGGAACGCGACAGCATCGTCCCCCCGCGGTTCGGCGAAGCGCTTTACAACTCGCTGGCCGAACCGAGACAACTGATGGTGGTGAAGGCGGCTGCACATAACGACTGGATTGGCCGCGTCGACGAATCCTGGTGGCGGGGGGCGATCGGCTTCCTGCTCACGCCTTCGCATTGAAATATGAAAGCTCGCTCCATCCCGTCCAGCTCGGAACGCTTCTATGTCCTCGATGCGAAGAACAGGCCTGTCGAGGTGTTCGACCGCGGCGAGTGGTCACGCTGGATGACTGAGAACGAACTGATCTTCCGCCGCACGCTGCTGGATGAATACGGTGTGACGGTCACGACCCGCTTCCGCGGTGTATCCGAACCGAAAACCGGGGATGCTTCGCTGTTCGTGACGCGCGTCGCCGGAATGGAAGCACGAGACAACAGGAGCTACGGAGCACGTACGCTCGATGAGGCGCTGGAGCAGCATGAGCTCACCGTGCAGAAAATCCTCCGGACGCTGACCAGGCGGTGATCGCCACAGCGCAACGATTCTCCGCAACCATAACCATGCCCCGCGCGGGGGGGCGACATTGTCAGCCCGGGCGTCCGCCCGAAGTGACTATCTGTCTGATTGAGAACCAGCAGCCTTTCGATCGTGAACTCGGAGATGTCATTGGCGCGCTACATCTCGTCCGTACGGCTGCAGCCCAACGTAACAACCCAGGCGCAGAACAGGCGATTGAAGAAGATCGGCGGCGACTGGGTGCAATTGCCCGTGGTCGACCCACAGCGGTCACCCGTGCTTCCCCGTAACGGACATTCACGCAAGCGCAGAAGACCCTTCACAGTCAGCGCTTCGCTTTTCAATGAACACGGACGGCGTCAGAGCGACTTCGGCCACCT
>Ga0157374_10000248_pt1 | contig 49952 bp, 48 predicted proteins | sample M25metaG_FD_115308 | JGI IMG/M metagenome (GOLD analysis project Ga0157374, IMG submission 115308) | Miscanthus rhizosphere microbial communities from Kellogg Biological Station, Michigan, USA - M2-5 metaG | ecosystem: Host-associated > Plants > Roots > Rhizosphere > Soil | place: USA: Michigan...
ATAGATGGCCTGCGGCCCCCGGGCCCTACCCATTAATCAAGCAAGGAGACAGCCGATGCGCCCGCTCAAGAAACCCTTCTATCGAATCCTATATGTCCAGGTGATCGCGGCGATCGTCGCGGGCATCGTGCTCGGTCATTTCGCGAGCAAGCTCGCGATCGACATGAAGCCGCTCGGCGACGCATTCATCAGCCTCGTGAAGATGGTGATCGGGCCGATCATCTTTTGTACGGTCGTGACCGGTATCGCGGGCATGGAGGACATGAAGAAGGTCGGCCGCGTCGGCGGCAAGGCGCTCCTGTACTTCGAAGTCGTTTCGACGTTCGCGCTCGTACTGGGCCTGATCGCCACTCATGTGCTCAAGCCCGGCGCCGGCTTCAATGTCGATATCGCAACGCTCGACGGCAAGGCCGTCGCCACGTACGCCGAGAAGGCGGCGCATGGCGACAGCGCCGTCGACTTCTTCCTGCACATCATTCCGAAGACGTTCACCGACTCATTCGCGCACGGCGACATTCTGCAGATCCTGCTGATCGCCCTGCTCTTCGGTACGGTACTCGCCACGATCGGCGAGCGCGGCAAGCCCGTCACGAACTTCATCGAAAGCTTGTCGCACGTCCTGTTCGGCATCGTGCGCATCGTGACCAAGCTCGCGCCGATCGGCGCCTTCGGCGCCATGGCCTTCACCATCGGCAAGTACGGCCTCGGTTCGTTGCTGCCGCTCATGAAGCTGATCGGCACGTTCTATCTGACGGCTATCGTGTTCGTGCTCGTCGTGCTCGGGACGATCGCTCGCCTCGTGGGCTTCAACATCATCCGGTTCATCGCCTACATCAAGGAAGAAATGCTGATCGTGCTCGGCACGAGTTCGTCCGAAGCCGCGCTGCCGCAACTGATGGAAAAGCTCGAAAAGCTCGGTTGCTCGCGCTCGGTCGTCGGCCTCGTCGTGCCCACGGGCTATTCGTTCAACCTCGATGGAACGAACATCTACATGACGATGGCCGTGCTCTTCATCGCACAAGCCACGAACACGGACCTCACGCTGGCTCAGCAGCTCACGCTGATCGCGGTTGCCATGCTGACCTCGAAGGGGGCCAGCGGCGTCACGGGCGCAGGCTTCATTACGCTCGCCGCGACGCTTGCCGTCGTGCCTACGATCCCTGTCGCGGGCATGGTGCTGATTCTCGGTATCGATCGCTTCATGAGCGAGTGCCGCGCGCTGACGAACATCGTCGGTAACGGCGTCGCCACGGTCGTGGTATCGGCATGGGAAAAGGAGCTCGACCGTGCGAAGCTCAAGCGCGCCCTGAGCGGCGGCGACGTCGAAGTAGGCGAGGCGGTCAAAGCTTGAACCTCGATGCGCCGGCGCTCCGGCCGGCGCCGGCGGATTTCGCGCGCTGTGCCACAATGGCCTTTTATCCTCGCCCGGAATCCGCTGCTGTGAAACGTCGTGCTGTCGTCGTTTTCGCGCTCGCCGCCGTGCTCATCGCGGCATGCGTCGTCACGTGGCGCATCACCTGGCTGCGCGGCGTCGATGACATCCAGCAACAAGCCGCCGTGCGAGCCGATCGCACGGCGAGTGCATTGAGCAGCACGCTCGATCGCTACGAATCGCTTTCCTACCTCCTCGCAAGTCACCCGCTCGTCCAGGAAGCACTGGAACACCCGACGGCTGACGCCATCGCGCGTGCCAACCGCTATCTCGAAGATGCCAACCGGCATGCGCATGCGACGGTGACTTACATCGTGCGAGCCGACGGGCTCTGTCTCGCGGCCAGCAACTGGAATCTCGCGGATACGTTCGTCGGCTCCAACTACCTGTTCAGGCCGTATTTCATCGATGCCATGAAGGGCCAGGTGGGCCGCTTCTTCGGTATCGGCACCGTCTCGCACGAGCCCGGTTATTTCATCTCCCAGCCGGTCTATCGCGACGGTCGCATCGTTGGCGCCGCCGTCGTCAAGCTCAACCTCGAATGGTTTCCCGGCTCGGATGCGGGCGAGCCGTTGCTCGTTGCCGACAATCATGGCGTTATCTTTTTGTCCTCGGTGCCGGCCTGGAAGTACCGTGCCGTGGCGCCGCTGCCCGCGTCGGTCACCGCGGCGATCGAGCGCACACGCCAATATGCCCAACAGACGATCGCCGAGCTGCCGTTGGCCACGGTTCGAACGATCGATGCCAATGCGCAGATCGTGCGTGTCGGCGACGCGCGCTTCGGCCCGCACTTTGTTGCGACCCGGCGGTGGCTGGGCTCGCCGGCCTGGCAACTGATTACGCTCTCCTCGATCGACCCGGTGCGAGCCGATGCGCGCAACGCGGCGGCGGCAGTCGGCTTCGGCTTCGCCTCGATCTGTTTGCTCGCGTTTTACTGGCGAACGCGCCGCGCCCGGCTCGCCGAAATGATCCGAGGCCGTGCGATGCTGCAAGCCGCCTATGCCGAACTGAACGAGCGCGTAGCCGAACGCACGGCAGATCTTTCCGCGGCCAACGCGCGATTGCAGACGGAAGTCGGCGAGCGGACCCGCGCGGAGCGCGAGCTGCGCGCGGCCCACGACGAACTCATCCAGACGAGCAAGCTGGCGGCACTGGGCCAGATGGCAGCGGGCATCACGCATGAGCTCAATCAGCCGTTGGCGGCGCTGCGAGCCTTTTCGGACAACACGCGTGTGCTGCTCGAGCGCGGCGAGCAGGGCGCCGCGCGCGAAAATCTCGAGGCGATCGCGGCGCTGACCGAGCGCATGGGCAAGATCACGAACCAGCTCAAGCTCTTCGTCGGCAGGGCACAGCCGCGCACTGCGCGCGCGCCTGTCGTGCGTGCGGTTTGCAACTCGCTGAACGTGCTGCAAAAGCGGTTGCAGGGTGTCGCGCTCGATGTCACGCTCCACGATTCCGAAACGATGTCTGGCGGGTGCAGCGAGCCGCTCGACCTCGCTGCCGAGCACCCGGAGCTCGTTGCCTACTGCGACGAACTGCGGCTGGAGCAGGCGCTGATCAATTTGATCGGCAACGCGCTCGATGCGGTCAGCGGTATCGACGCGCCGCGCATCGGCATCGAGATCGGCGCGTCGTTCGCGAGTCTTTCGCTGACGGTGCGCGACAATGGTCCGGGCATCCCCGCCGATGTGCTACCGCGACTGTTCGAACCGTTTTTTACGACGAAGGGCATGGGAGAAGGGCTCGGTCTCGGCCTGGCAATCGCCTCGTCGATCGCCAGGGATTGCGGAGGAACGCTGAGCGCGCGCAATATGCCGGAAGGCGGAGCGGCCTTCGTACTGATGTTGCGCCGCGCCCTTGCGTCGAATGCACAGAGCGACGCGTCGGCGCGTTGATCCACTGCGCGTGCAGCGTATTCTCCTTCGGTTTTTACGATATCCGGCATGACAGCGACAGCAGCGATGAGCGACAGCCTTCAAGTGATCTTCATCGAAGACGACGAACTCGTGCGCCGGGCCAGCGTGCAGAGCCTGCAGCTTGCCGGCTTCGATGTGACGGGCTACCCCTCCGTCGAAGCGGCTCAGGTGGCTCTTGCCAGGGTCCAGGCAGCGGGCGCGGGCCCAGGAGTCATCGTGAGCGATATCCGGCTGCCCGGAGCCAGTGGGCTGCAACTGCTCGAACACTGCCGCGAGCACGTGCCGGAGGTGCCGGTCATTCTCGTCACGGGTCACGGCGACATCTCGATGGCTGTGCAAGCGATGCGCGACGGTGCCTACGACTTCGTCGAAAAGCCGTTCGCTTCCGAGCGTCTCATCGAGACGGTGCGCCGGGCATTGGAACGCCGGCGTCTGATGCTCGAAAACGACGCGCTGCGACGCGAGCTCAGTCAGCGCGACGCGCTCGTGCCGCGCATCATCGGACGAAGTGCCGCGATCGAACAGGTGCGGCGCCTCATCGCGAAAGTTGCGCCAACGGATGCCGCGGTGCTCGTCAACGGCGATACAGGCGCCGGCAAGGAACTCATCGCGCGCTGTCTGCACGAGCTCTCGCCCCGCCGCGCCAAATCTTTCGTTGCGGTCAATTGCGGAGCGCTGCCCGAGCCGATGTTCGAATCGGAGATGTTCGGATACGAGCCGGGCGCCTTTACCGGTGCGGCAAAACGCCGCATCGGGAAGCTCGAGTACGCCTCGGGCGGCACGCTTTTTCTCGACGAAATCGAAAGCATGCCGCTCTCGCTGCAGGTCAAACTGCTGCGCGTGCTGCAAGAGGGCGTACTCGAGCGGCTTGGCTCGAACCAGCCGATTCGCGTGGATTGCCGCATCGTGGCCGCGGCGAAGGGGGAGATGGCCGAGCACGTCGCAGCCGGCACATTCCGGCGCGATCTGCTTTATCGGCTCAATGTCGTGACGATCACACTGCCGCCGCTGACCGAGCGCCGCGAAGACATCGTGCCGCTTTTCGAGCATTTTCTGCTCGATGCGGCCGTGCGCTACCAGTGTGCGGCGCCCGTACTTTCCGAGCGCCAGCGGTCGCGCCTGACCGAACGCGATTGGCCCGGCAACGTGCGGGAGTTGCGCAACGCCGCTGAGCGTTTCGTGCTCGGCATCGCCGACGGACAAGGCGCATTCGATTCGACCGAGGAGGGCGCCAACGTGCCCGCGGCTCCCCTCAAAGAACGTGTCGAGCAATTCGAGCGCGCAGCGATTGCCGATGCGCTCGAAGCGGCGAGCGGTTCGGTGGCGGCCGCAGCCGACCGGCTGCAGATCGGCAAGGCGACGCTTTACGAGAAGATCAAACGATACGGCCTCGCCGAACGCGGCGAGGCCGGAAAAGAAACGGGCTGAGCGAGTGGTGCGTTCCGGGCGGAGCCGCGCGACCTTCGCCTAACGCGTTTGGGCAGCGGAGTGGGGCGCAGCCCGCTCAAGCCCCCAGCGCGTTTTGCAGTAACTTGTCGAGCTCTGCGAATTGCGGCTCGCCCACGTAGCGCTTCAATATCGTGCCGTTCTTGTCGACCAAGAAAGTGGTGGGTGTCAGCTGGACGTTACCGAACTGCTTGGCTGCACTACCGTCATCCATGGCGACTTTGAACGGCAACTGGCGCGTTTGCGCGTAATTCGCGACGTACATCGGTGCGTCGTAGTTCATCGCGACGGCGACGAACTCGAGCCCACGGCCCTTGAAACGATTATAGGTCTCGACCATCTGAGGCATTTCCTTGACGCAGGTGGCGCAGCTCGTTGCCCAGAAATTGACGAGGTACACCTTGCCCTTGAGATCGGCCGTGGAGACTTTCTGCCCCGACAGCAGTGTGAACGTTGCGTCGGGCACGCGTTGCGAGGTGCCGAACGTCAAATAGCCGGCGACGGCAATGGCAGCCGCGGCGAGCGCCAGCACGACATAACGCAGTGGGCTGCGGCGGGCGGAAGCGGGGGTCTGGGTCATGGATGAAACCTCGAAAGCGCGAAGCGCGGTAACGGCGCCGCAATTTTAACGCCATTTGCCTGCGGGCGCGTGCCGCGCACGGCACGCTGACGTGTGCGCCGGACTTCTATCCATCGGCTTCTGGTAAATTGCTGCCACTTCAAGGAGTTCAAGGCGGATACCGCTTGTTTATGCTTCGAATGACCCGCCGTCCTGCCGCGCTGCTCTTCCTGCTTGCGGCCTTCACCGTGGCCGCCTGCTCGCCGGCCTACGATTGGCGCACCATCACCGACGACACGAACGGCTACACAATCGATTTGCCGGCCAAACCGCTGATCGACGAAAGACCGATCGACATTGCGGGCACCACCATGCGGATGCACGTCCGGGCCGCCCGTGCTCAGAACGCCATGTTCTCTGTCGGCACCGTTGCGATGCCAAGCGACGACCCGAAGCTGCAGCGCGCGGTGCTCGACTCGATGCGCGACGCGTTGGCGCGCAATGTCGGCGCAAAACCGGACGCGCGCGCTATCGATGTTCCGCGGGCCGATGGCGGCCATGTTCCCGCACTCGAACTGGAAGTCAACGGCCCCGTGGGGGCGACGGGCAGGCACAAGACCATCCACGCTTGGCTCGTAGCGCGCGGCACGCACGTTTATCAAGCCGCCGTGATAGCCGACGACGCGCCGCCGGAAGAGCAAACCGACCAGTTTTTTCAGTCGTTCAAGGTCTTCTGACGATGATGGAGCCCACCGAGGGCTGCGCTTCGCCCGTTTTTTCGGACTATTTGCTCCAGGTTGTGGATAACTTTGTTGAAAACCGGTGTAACACGGGTGCAAACGCTTGCCCGGCTGGCTTGTAGTCAACCTATTCATTCGCTGTTAGCGCGCAAGCTTCTATAAAAATCAATAGCTTGAGATCATTTTCTCGGGTGATGCCTTCAAAACAGCGATGATCAATCGCAAATCCAGATATGTGTATAAGTCAAGCCTACCAAAACATGGGGCTAGGGGCGTTGGCATAAAGGGCACGAACGGCCGCGCGCACTGCGGCGCTCATGACAGCGACGCGACGCGCCGATATTGGATCGCTTCGGCCACATGCGCGCTGTTGGGCATGGCATCGCCCGCGAGATCGGCGATGGTTCGCGCGACCTTCAAAACCCGGTAGTAGGCCCGCGCCGACCAGCCGAAGCGTTCGCTCGCTTCCCTCAACAGCAGCTCGCCACCGGCGTCCGGTCGGCACACCTCGTCGACTTCGCGTCCTGCGAGTTCGCGGTTGGTCTTGCCCTGCCGCGCACGCTGGCGATCGCGGGCCGCGACGACTCGCCGAGCGATAGCGGCGGTGGGCTCGCCGGACGCTCCGGCGCGGGCAGATAGCTCGGCTGCGCTCAGCGCGGGCAACTCGATCTGGATATCGATGCGATCGACGAGCGGCCCCGACAGCTTGCGCAGGTAGCGGGTGGCCGCATCGGGCGTGCACCGGCAGCGGCCCGCCGGGTCGCCCCGCCACCCGCAGGGACAGGGATTCATGGCCGCGACGAGCTGGCAGGCCGCGGGGAAATCGGCTTGCTGGGCCGCGCGCGAGACAGTGATACGGCCCGCCTCGAGCGGCTCGCGCAGCGTCTCGAGTACATGGCGATCGAATTCGGGCAGTTCGTCGAGGAACAGCACGCCCAGGTGGGCGAGTGTGATTTCCCCGGGTTGCGGCGGATTGCGCCCGCCGACCAGTGCGGCGGCGCTCGACGAATGGTGCGGCGCGCGAAATGGACGGCGGCGCCATTGCACCGGGGAAAAACCGAGCATGCTCGCCGAGAGCAGCGCGGCCGATGCGAGCGCTTCCTCGTCGGACATGGGCGGCAGCAAGCCCGGCAGCCTGGCCGCGAGCATCGACTTGCCGGCTCCGGGCGGGCCAACCATCAGCATGTGATGTCCTCCGGCGGCTGCGACCTCGAGCGCCCGGCGCGCACCTGGCTGCCCGATCACGTCGGCCATGTCGGGCACGGCGGGTGCAGCGTGGGCCTCGAGCGAGGGCGTCTCGATAGGGCGCAACGTTCCGTCTTCGGCTCCAGCGAGATGCGCGCACAACGAGGGCAGATCGGGCGCCCCGTAGACATGCACTCCCGGCACGAGCGCCGCCTCGCCCGCACTAGCGAGCGGCAAATAGAGTTCCGGCAGGCCCAGGCCCAGGCCAGGCTCCGCAGCGGCGGCCCCTTGCACGCCGCCATCGATGCCGGTCCGCTCGCGCCGCGTGTCCCTGCTCGAATGACTGGCGCCATCGTGCCGCTGACGCCGCGCCGTCCCGCAAGCCATCGCGAACGCACCGCGCATCGGCCGCAAAGCTCCCGTCAATGAAAGCTCGCCGGCAAACTCGCGCAGGCCGAGCGACGCAGCGGGAATTTGTCCGCTCGCCGCCAGGATGCCGAGCGCGATCGGAAGATCGAAGCGCCCCGATTCTTTCGGAAGATCGGCCGGCGCGAGATTGACGGTAATCCGGCGGACCGGAAACTCGTAGCCGCAATTCTGCAGCGCGGCGCGCACGCGCTCGCGGCTTTCGCGCACTTCGAGATCAGGCAAACCGACGATGGAAAATGACGGCAAGCCATTGGCGAGATGCACTTCGACGGTCACTTCAGGCGCGCGGCCGGCAGCCGGCGCGCGCGAACGCACCACGGCAAGCGACATGGATTCTCCGGGGAATGAAGCAGGCGGCTAGTGCGCCGCCTGCGGATACGGCAAGGAGCGATGCGCCGCGGCAGCGCGTTACGCGCGGGCCGGGCGAAAAGAGGGAGGGTGACTCAGGATTCTTGCGAGGCGGCGAGCTTTTGCTCGAGCTCCGCCACCCGCCGCTCGAGTTCTTCGAGGCGCGTGCGCGTACGCAGCAACACCTGCGCTTGTGTATCGAACTCCTCCCGCGTGACGAGATCGAGCTTGGAGAAACCCTGGGAGAGCATGGCCTTCACGTTGCGCTCGACGTCTTTCGCCGGCGAGTGCTTGAGCAGGTCGCTCATGCGCGCCTGGAAGTCCTGAAAGATATCGTTCGGTTGCTTCATGATGGTTCCCCTCGGACGCACAAAAAAAGTGCAGCCCATTCGAAAAGTAACGTCTATAACGCACCGATGACCCGAAACGGTGCGCGCGGTGCGCCGAATCAGACAGTCATGAGCGGCGATGGTGCGTCGCTCTAGCGTAGACCGTGCGAACACTCTAGCAACGATCGACGGCCCGCGCCAGCGCGGCCAGCCGACGCTGGCCGTTCGGCCTGCTTTCAGACGTTTTGTCCGCTTCTCGTCCTGCCCATTCGCGTAGGGAGGTTGATGGCACACAAGTTGCTCTACTGGGACCCGCATCGGCCGGCGCCCCATTTCGCGGCGGCGGTGCCGATATGGCCGGCATGCCACGGCGGCCGCACGAAAACGGGTTCTCGCAACGAAAAAGAGGATTTTCATGAAGCTCATTACCGCAATCATCAAGCCGTTCAAGCTCGATGAGGCGCGCGAAGCGTTGTCGGCGATCGGCGTCTCGGGCATCACGGTCACCGAAGTGAAGGGTTTCGGTCGCCAGAAGGGCCATACCGAGCTCTATCGAGGCGCGGAATACGTCGTCGACTTTCTGCCGAAGGTGAAGATCGAGGCCGCCGTATCGGACGACATCGTCGACCAGGCCATCGAAGCCATCGAGCGTGCCGCGCGCACCGGCAAGATCGGCGACGGCAAGATCTTCGTGACGCCGATCGAGCAGGTCATCCGGATCCGTACCGGCGAAACGGGCGCCGACGCCCTGTAAGTCAAAAAGTTAGCGATAAGAGGAAACCGAAAGATGCGCAAATTTCTGATGTCCCTGGCGATGGCCGCCTCGCTGCTGGCGGGCGGTATCGGCGCCGCCCTCGCGGACGACGCGTCGGGCGCCGCCGCCGCTTCAGCACCCGCCGCCGCGGCGTCCGCCCCGGCTGCCGATGCGAGCGCCGCAGCTCCCGCGTCCGCAGCACCGGCATCGGCTGCGGCCCCGGCCGCGGCCTCCGAGGCCGCACCGGCCGCGCCGACCGCGCCGTTCTCCGTCGACTCCTCGAAGATCAGTTCCGGCGATACGGCCTGGATGCTGACCTCGACGGCGCTCGTGCTGTTCATGACGATTCCGGGACTCGCGCTTTTTTACGGCGGCATGGTTCGCAAGAAGAACGTGCTCGCCACGGTGATGCAAAGCTTCGCGATCACCTGTCTCGTGACGGTGCTGTGGACCGTGATCGGCTACACGCTCGCCTTCACGCCGGGTAACGCGTTCATCGGCGGTCTGTCGCGCACGATGCTCGCCGGGATGGCGTTCATCAAGGGCGATAAGGCAACGACGCTGACCGTGAGCCATCTCGCGCCGACGATCCCCGAATCGGTCTATTTCGTCTACCAGATGACGTTCGCGATCATCACGCCGGCGCTCATCACCGGCGCATTTGCCGACCGCATGAAGTTCTCGGCGATGCTCGTGTTCATGGCGCTGTGGTCGCTGATCGTCTACTCGCCGATCGCCCATATGGTCTGGGAACCGACGGGCTGGCTCTCCGCCGCGGGCATCCTCGATTTCGCGGGCGGCACGGTCGTGCACATCAACGCCGGTGTTGCCGGGCTCGTTTGCGCCCTCGTGCTGGGCAAGCGCGTCGGCTACGGTCGGGAAGCGATGGCACCGCACAACCTCGTACTCACGCTGATAGGCGCGGCCATGCTGTGGGTGGGCTGGTTCGGCTTCAACGCGGGTTCCGCCGTGGCGGCCGACGGCCGTGCCGGTTTCGCGATGCTGACGACGCAGATCGCCACTGCCTGCGCCGCGCTCGCGTGGATGTTCGTCGAATGGATCGCCAAGGGCAAGCCGTCGGCGCTCGGCATCGCATCCGGCGCCGTTGCCGGGCTCGTAGCGATCACGCCGGCATCCGGTTTCGTCGGCGTGGGCGGTGCGCTCGCCATTGGCATCGCGGCGGGTGTCGTCTGCTTCTGGTCGGCCACTTGGCTCAAGATGAAGCTCGGCTACGACGACTCGCTCGATTGCTTCGGCGTGCACGGCGTGGGCGGTATTCTCGGCGCGCTCCTGACCGGCGTCTTCGCGGTCAAGGACATCGGCGGCATGGACGGCAGCCTGATTCTGCAGGCGAAAGGCGTACTCACGACGGTGGCCTATAGCGGTGTCGTCAGCTTCGTGCTGCTCAAGGTCATCGATATGGTCATCGGCCTGCGTGTTGCCGAGGAGGAAGAGCGCGAGGGTCTCGACGTCGTCTTGCACGGCGAGCACGTCGAATAAGGCGCCCGCCTTTCCAACGACCAGGCAACAGCGATTCAGCCCGCCTTTTCAGGCGGGCTTTTTTTTGTTTTTTCGCGTGTACGGGGGATGGAACGACCCTTTCGCCAATCAGGTCAATAGAAAATATGGTGGCCGGCAAGGCTTGCGGAGGGTAAAACTGCCCCCAGATCGGCAGGGCAATTGCTCTACAATCTTTTTTCCCCTGTCTGCGAGTGCTCCATGGTTCCGCATCTAGTTACGGCGTTAAACGGTCCACTGCTCGATCTCGAGCGGAAGATCCTCGATGCCACGCCGGCGATCGAGCGCTGGTTCCGGCTCGAATGGCAGGAGCATACGCCGCCGTTTTATTGTTCGGTCGATCTGCGCAATGCGGGTTTCAAGCTTGCGCCCGTCGATACGAACCTCTTTCCGGGCGCATTCAACAACCTTCCGAACGAAGTGCTGCCGCTCGCTGTCCAGGCGGCAATGGCGGCCATCGAGAAGATTTGCCCCGATGCAAAGAACCTGCTCGTGATCCCCGAGCACGAGACACGCAACGCGTTTTACCTCGAGAACGTGGCGCGTCTCGCGACGATCATGCGCCAAGCCGGCCTGAACGTGCGCTTCGGCACGCTCGACGAAAACATCGCCGGCCCGGTGACGATTTCCCTCAAAGACGGCCAGAAAATCGTCCTCGAACCGCTCGAGCGCACGCCGCGCAGGCTGGGTCTGAAGAATTTCGATCCCTGCTCGATCCTGCTCAATAACGATCTCTCATCGGGACTGCCGCCGGTACTCGAGAATCTGCACGAGCAGTACGTGCTGCCGCCGCTGCACGCGGGCTGGGCCGTGCGCCGCAAGTCGACGCATTTTTCCTGCTACGACGACGTCGCCAAGAAGTTCGCCAAGCTCGTCGAGATCGACCCGTGGATGGTCAATCCCTATTTCGCGCATGTCGAAGACGTCGATTTCGAGGCACACACCGGCGAAGAAGCGCTGACCGACGCGATCGACGCCATCATCAAGAAGATCGCGCGCAAGTATCGCGAGTACGGTATCGGCGAAAAGCCGTATGTCGTCATCAAGTCCGATGCGGGCACGGGCGGGCGCGGCGTGATGACCGTGCATGACGCATCCGAACTCGCCCACCTTTCGAAGGGCGAGCGCACGCGCATGGCGGCGACGAAAGGCGGTCGGCCCATGCATGATCTGATCGTGCAGGAAGGGGTGTATACGTTCGAGCGCATCGGCGAAGAAGTGGCCGAACCGGTCGTCTACATGATCGACCGGTACGTCGTCGGCGGTTTTTACCGCGTGCACGGCTCGCGCGAGCGCGATCAGAACCTCAACGCCCCCGGCATGCATTTCGTGCCGCTCGGCTTCGAGCACACGGCGCTGCCCGATGCGCACGCGAAGCCTGGCGCAGCACCGCCGAACCGCTTCTATATGTATGGCGTCGTGGCACGGCTCGGCCTGCTCGCCGCGTCCGTCGAACTCGAAAAGACCGATCCCGAGGCCATCCAGGTCTGAGCCGCGCGCGCCGTCGCGCGCATCGCCCAGGCCACGAGCGGCCCCTTTGAACAAACGACAACCCCGCAAGGGGGCGCAGGAGCTTCATGGATATCCTCTTCATCGCCGATCCGCTCTCACGCTTCAAGATCTACAAGGACACGACCTACGCGATGATGGCCGAGGCCGCACGCCGCGGCCATGCGATCTTCGCGTGCGAGCCGAAGCACCTTGCGTGGACGGGGGGCAACGTCGAAGCAACGGTGCATCGGGTCACGATCGTCGGCGACACGGCCGATTTGCATCGTAACGTGTGGCACGAGAACGGGCCCAACGAGCACCGCTCGCTGATGTCGTTCGGCGCCGTGCTGATGCGCAAGGACCCGCCGTTCGACATGGAGTACGTGACATCGACCTGGCTGCTCGAACTCGCGGAACGCGCCGGGGCGCACGTCTTCAACAAGCCGCAGACGATTCGCGATCATTCCGAGAAGCTCGCCATCGGCGAATTCCCACAGTTCGTCGCGCCGTCCCTCGTGACGCGCGACGCGGCGCGATTGCGCGCCTTTCATGCCGAGTACGGCGACGTCATCTTGAAGCCGCTCGACGGCATGGGCGGCATGGGCGTATTCCGCGTCAAGAGCGACGGCATGAACCTCGGCTCGATCATCGAAATGTTGAGCCATGACGGGGCGAGGTCGGTCATGGCTCAAAAGTTCATTCCCGAGATATCGGCCGGCGACAAGCGCATCCTGCTGATCGGCGGGCAAGTCGTGCCGTTTTCGCTGGCGCGAATACCGCAGGGCAACGAGGTGCGCGGCAACCTTGCGGCGGGCGGCGTCGGGGTGGCGCAGCCGCTGTCGGTGCGAGATATGGAAATAGCCGAAACGCTCGCGCCGGTGCTCGCTTCGCGCGGGCTGCTGCTCGTCGGGCTCGATGTGATCGGGGACTGGCTCACCGAGGTCAACGTCACGAGTCCCACCTGCTTTCGCGAGATCATGGATCAAACCGGCTTCGATGTCGCCGGCATGTTCGTCGATGCGCTGGAGCGGGCTGCGCCGGCATGACGTTGCGTTTCGCGCGAAAATGGACTGCTACAATTGCTGTATTGCAAAACCAACCGGGGCGCACCTGCGTTTCCGGGTAGGCCTGCACCGGTTGTGCGCAGGTCGTCGTTTTTTGTTGCAGGGCTGACATGGCAGGCATTCTGATCATCGCGCACGCGCCGTTTGCCACGGCGCTAAGAGACTGCATCGCGCATATCTATGGCGGGATTCCGGCGCGCATCGGCGTGATCGACGTTACGCCGGATTGCGATCCGGCACAGGTGAGCGCGTTCGCGCAATCCGAAGTCGAGCGCCTGCGCGAGAACAACGGGGTGCTCGTGCTGACCGACATGTACGGCGCGACGCCCGCCAATATCGCCAGCAGGCTTGCGAGCCTCGCCGATGTGCGCGTGCTGGCCGGTGTCAATCTGCCGATGCTCGTGCGCGCTGTCTGTTACCGCACGACCCCGCTCGATACGCTTGCCGACAAAGCATTGACCGGTGCGGCGAAGGGGGTACATGCAATCGGACCGCAGACGTCGCCGGGCGGGGTTTGCGCGCCGTCGCCCTGTTTGCCGACAACCGGTGCGCCGCTGAGTGCCGCCGAGCCGTTGCCTGCCACAGCCATGCAAGCGCCGCGCACCGGTACGCGCGGTACCGGCGCTTGATGCGCCCTTTTTCGATTTCACCGACTCTTGCCAACGCCTATCGGGCCGCAGGGAACCGTAGATGCTTCAAAACGAAACGACGATCGTCAATAAACTGGGGCTTCACGCACGTGCGTCGGCCAAACTGACTCAGCTCGCGGGCAACTTTCAGTCGGAAATCTGGATGACACGCAACGGACGACGCATCAATGCGAAGAGCATCATGGGCGTGATGATGCTCGCGGCCGGCATCGGCAGCACGGTGACGATCGAAACGGAGGGGCCGGATGAAGCCGAGGCGATGCAGGCGCTATTGAAGCTGATCGCCGACAAGTTTGGCGAAGGCCAGTAACGCGGCGCCGGCGCTGGCGACGAGCCGCGGCAGTCCGCGGTTTTTTTTACGGCCACAGTTAGCGCTTTAGCGCTTACTGAGGCCCAATGCAGAGCAACGGCCACAGTTAGCGCTTTAGCGCTTACTGGGGCCCAATGCAGAGCAACGATGCTGTCTTCAGCGCTATCCTCGGGCGCGCGCGGGGCTCCTCGCGTCGCCGAGCACGCGGAAAAGTCTGTACATGCTGCAGCGCAAGCAGTCAGGCACGACAATGGAACTTATAATTCCAGGTTAGGGTTACACGCCCATAGCAGCGGTATGGCTCCCGCAGCATTACATAATTCGAGGAGGTGCGCGTGTCGTTCTCGCTGCATGGAATCCCAGTGTCACGCGGCATCGCAATCGGGCGCGCTTATCTCATTGCACCGGCGGCGCTCGACGTCGACCACTATCTAATTGAGCCACCGCAGATCGAAGGCGAACTCGAGCGCTTCCGCGCGGCACTCAAGGCCGTGCAAGGCGAGTTGGAGCGCTTGAGCGGCGATCTTGCTGCCGACGCTCCGAGCGAGGTCGGGGCCTTCATCAACGTCCATACGATGATCCTCAACGACGCCATGCTCGTTCAGGAGACGATGGACCTCGTCCGCACGCGCCGCTACAACGTCGAATGGGCGTTGACCGAGCAACTCGAGCGCCTCGTGCGTCATTTCGACGATATCGAGGACGAGTATCTGCGCGAGCGCAAGGCGGACATTCAGCAGGTGGTCGAACGAATCCTGAAGGCGCTCGCAGGTGCACCATCGGCGGTGGCGCTCGTCGACGGCGCGAACGGGGACGCGACCGACGAAATGATCGTCGTTGCGCATGACATCTCGCCCGCCGACATGCTGCAGTTCAAGACGCAAACGTTTCAAGGCTTCGTCACCGATCTCGGCGGGCGCACGTCCCACACCGCGATCGTCGCGCGCAGCCTCGGTATTCCCGCGGCCGTGGGCGTACAGCACGCGAGTGCGCTGATCCGGCAGGACGATCTGATCATCGTCGACGGCGACCATGGCATCGTGATCGTCGATCCCGCGCCGATCGTTCTCGAAGAGTACACCTATCGCCAGAGTGAAAAAGCGCTCGAGCAAAAGAAGCTTCAGCGCCTGAAGTTTGCGCCGACGCAGACGCTTTGCGGCACGAAGATCTCGCTCACCGCGAACATCGAACTGCCCGAGGACGCGCGCACGGCCGTGGAGGCGGGCGCGGTCGGCATCGGTCTTTTCCGGACCGAGTTTCTCTTCATGAGCAAGGATCATCTGCCCGAGGAGGAGGAGCAGTTCGAGGCTTACCGCCGGGCGGTCGATCTCATGTCCGGCCTGCCGGTGACGATCCGTACGATCGATGTGGGCGCCGACAAGCCGCTCGAAACGTTCGGAGGAGGCGAGGGCCACGAGGCGGCACCGAACCCAGCGCTCGGGCTTCGGGCGATCCGCTGGAGCCTGTCCGAGCCGCAGATGTTTCTGACGCAGCTGCGCGCGATCCTGCGCGCCTCGGCGTTGGGGAAGGTCAAGATTCTCGTGCCGATGCTCGCCCACGCCCAGGAGATCGATCAGACGCTCGATCTCATACGCGAAGCGAAGCGGCAGCTCGACGATGCGGGCCTCGCATACGATCCGGGCGTACAGGTCGGAGCGATGATCGAGATTCCGGCTGCGGCGATCGCGTTGCCGCTCTTCCTGAAGCGCGTCGACTTTCTCTCCATCGGGACGAACGACCTCATTCAATACACGCTCGCGATCGACCGGGCCGACAATGCCGTCGCGCATTTGTACGACCCGTTGCACCCGGCCGTGCTGCATCTGATTGCGTTCACGCTGCGCGAGGCGAATCGCGCGGGTGTGCCGGTATCGGTGTGCGGCGAGATGGCGGGCGACCCGCAGCTGACACGGCTGTTGCTCGGCATGGGGTTGACCGAGTTTTCGATGCACCCGAGCCAGTTGCTCGTGGTCAAGCAGGAGATCTTGCGCGCCGATTTGCGGGCGCTCGAAAAACCGGTGGCGGACGTGCTGGCCGCTTTCGAGCCCGAGGAAGTGCAAGCAGCGCTCAAATGCGTCGCTCAGCTATGACGCCTGCAAAAGTCCTGGAACGCGCGCGAAGCCGTGTCGGCTAGTCCACGCGGTGAGTACCGTCGCCCGGCGCGCTCTGCTGGCGCCCGCGGTCTTTGCACACGGGGCAATCGGGCTGTCGTGCGATGTTCATCGTCGTCCATTCCATGCGCAGCGAATCGAGCATCATGAGACGTCCGACGAGCGTTTCGCCGATACCCGCCACGACACGCAGCGCTTCCGCTGCCTGCATTGCACCGACGATGCCGACGGTGGGTGCGAACACCCCCATCGTTGCGCATGCAACTTCTTCGAATGGCTGGTCCTCGGGAAAGATGCAGGCATAGCACGGGGAGTGTGCGTCGCGGAAATCGAACGTGCTGATCTGGCCGTCGAAGCGCAACGCGGCGCCCGACACGAGCGGTATGCCGTGCTTGACGCAGGCGCGGTTGATCGCGTGGCGCGTCGCGAAGTTGTCCGTGCAATCGAGCACCACGCTTGCGCCCGGCACGTGAACGTCGAGCCAAGCGTCGTCGATACGCTCGTCCACCGCGTTCACGATGACATCGGGGTTCAGCCGCGCAATCGCTTCGCGACCCGACTCGACCTTTTTCCGGCCGACCGATGCGGTGACGTGCAGGATTTGCCGTTGCAGATTCGTCAGATCGACGGTATCGGCATCGACGAGCGTCAGCCTGCCGACGCCCGCCGCCGCGAGATAAATAGCGGCCGGCGAGCCGAGGCCGCCGGCGCCGACGACGATCGCGTGCGCATCGAGAAACCGCTGCTGCGCTTCGATGCCCAATTCGTCGACGAGAATATGCCGCGAGTATCGAAGCAGTTGATCGTCGTTCACGGCACGCGCAGCAACGGGGACTACTTGGCGGGAGCCGAGGCCGGCGCGGGCGCGCCCGGCTTGACCGCGACCGGCGCCGAGGCCGATGTCGGCACCTTGCGCTGAGCGAGGTTGCGCTCGGCGATCGACTTCGACTCCTGCACGGGCTTGCCCTGCAGCTTGTTCAGCGCCTGCTGCAGCATGAAATCGTCGGCCGAGCCGAACTCCACGGGCTTGCGCTCGCGATCTTTGGCGCGTTGCTCGGGCGTCTTCTTGTCGTTTTCCTGCTCGAGCTGCTGCAACTGCTGCAGCCGGTCGTTTTCGCGCTGCTCGTGTTCTTTCTTCTCGTTCGGATCCTGCGTATTGGCAAGGTGGTTCGTGTAGTCGACTTCGCGCGTGACGAAGGCGTCGTCAGGATCGCCGTCCGCATATTGATCGACCGGGACGTCAGGGCGAATGCCCTTGTTTTGGATCGAGCGGCCGCTCGGCGTGTAGTAGTACGCCGTCGTGAGACGCAGCGCGGTATCCGAGGTCAGCGGACGAACGGTTTGCACGGAGCCTTTGCCGAACGTCGTCTTGCCCACGATCATGGCGCGATGCGCATCTTGCAGCGCGCCGGCCACGATCTCCGACGCGGATGCCGAATAGGCGTTCGTCAACACGATCATCGGCACCGTCTTGAAGATGCCGGGCAGATTCCTGAGCGGATCGGAGTCGAACGACGGCAGCCGGTAGTTCGCGTACGTATCGCGATAGACCTGCTTCGAATCGGGAATCTGTCCGTTCGTCGAAACGACGACCGAATCGGGCGGCATGAACGCGCCGGCCACGCCCACCGCGCTTTGCAGCAGGCCGCCGCCGTTATTGCGCAGATCGAGGATCAGGCCTTTCAGATTCGGCTGCTCGCGCGCGATGTCGCCGAGCTTGGTCGCGAGATCGGGCACCGTGCGTTCCTGGAAGCTCGTGATGCGCACGTAGGCATAGCCCGGGGCGACGACCTTCGCCTTCACGCTCTGTACGCGGATGATCGCGCGCGTGACGGTGACGGGGAATGTGCGGTCCTCGCTCTTGCGGAACAGCGTCAGCGTGACCTTCGTGCCCGGGTCGCCGCGCATTTGCTTGACGGCCTGGTCGAGCGTCATGCCGCGCACGGGTTTGTCGTTGATGCGGGTGATCAGATCGCCCGGGCGGATGCCGGCGCGAAACGCGGGCGTATCCTCGATCGGCGAGATGACCTTGATGAGCCCGTCTTCCTGCGAAATCTCGATACCGAGACCGGCGAAGCGCCCCTTCGTCTGCTCCTGCAGTTCCTGGTAATCGGTCTTGTCCAGATACGAGGAGTGCGGATCGAGGCTCGAGACCATGCCCTTGATGGCTTCGGTCAGCAGTTTCTTGTCATCGACCGGTACGACATAGTCATGCTTGATCTGGCCGAACACTTCCGCAAAAAGGCGCAACTGCTCGAGCGGCAGCGGGGTGGAGGTGGCCTGCTGCGCCGCGGCAGAAAATTGCAGGGTTGCGAACACGCCGGCGGCGAGGCCCGCTGCGATCAGGCCGATATTCTTGAGTTTCGTGCGCATAGAGTCGGTTGCGTTCGGAAAACGGGTGTGAGCGCCGGTGGCGAAGGACGGTCAAGTATAACTGCTCGATCAGCCGGGTGCGGCGGTACTCATGTGTCGGTGTTCGACAGCCGGGGGCAAGAAACGCTCCCGGCCCTGCCTGTGCCGTGCCGCGTTTGCGGTGCCGCCCCCGGGGTATCGACGGTGCCTCAGCCTGCCTTGCCTTGCTTGGCAACGGCGGCTTGTGCCTTCGCGATGGCTTCGGCATCGCCGAGATAGTAATGGCGTATCGGCTCGAGGTCATCGTCGAGCTCGTACACGAGCGGCACCCCGTTCGGGATGTTCAGGCCGACGATGTCGGAGTCGGAAATACCGTCGAGATACTTGATGAGTGCGCGCAGCGAGTTGCCGTGCGCCGCGATCAGCACCTTCTTGCCAGCCTTGATGGCCGGGGCGATCGATTCGTTCCAGACCGGCAGCACGCGCGCGACGGTGTCCTTCAGGCACTCCGTGAGCGGCAGTGCTTCGCGCGGCACCTTGGCATAGCGCGGATCGTCGTACGAGGCGCGCGGATCGGTCGGCTCGAGCGCGGGCGGCGGCGTGTCGTAGCTGCGACGCCAGACGAGCACCTGATCGTCTCCGTACTGAGCGGCCGTTTCCGCCTTGTTCAGCCCGGCCAGCGCGCCGTAGTGACGCTCGTTCAGGCGCCACGAGTGGACGACGGGCAGGTACATGAGATCCATCTGGTCCTGCACGTGCCAGAGCGTACGGATCGCGCGCTTGAGCACCGAGGTGTAGGCGATGTCGAAGCGGTAGCCGGCTTCCCGAAGCAGCCGGCCCGCCTCGTTGGCTTCGCGAATGCCTTGTTCGGTCAGGTCGACGTCGACCCAGCCGGTGAATCGGTTTTCCTTGTTCCACGTCGATTCGCCGTGGCGGATGAGGACGAGCTTGTGCATGAGCGTAAGAGGTCGGTAGTGAGGAAGCGCCCGATGCGAGGCCGGTGCACCGTCCGAGGAGCACCCGCCATCGCGTCAAGCGGATATTTTATAATGGTCGGATTGCCTGTTTCCTTTTCTTCCCTTTTTGGCGGATATTTCGTGACGTTTCTAACCGATTACACGAACCTCGTGCTCATCGCGGCCCTTGTCGTCTCGGGCGGCTTGCTGCTTTGGCCGACGCTTTCGGGGCGTGGCCGCGGCGGCCTGTCCGCGGCCGAGGCGACGCAGCTGATCAACCGGCGCAACGCCGTGATCGTCGATCTGCGGCCGGCCGCCGACTACGCGGGCGGACATCTGCCGTCCGCCCGCCACCTCGAGTTCGCGGAGCTTCAAGCAAAAATTGGCCAGATCGCCAAGAATAAGGGGAATCCGGTGTTGCTCGTCTGCCAGAACGGTTTGCAGTCGAACAAGGCCTCGCGCGTCGTGCGCGAGGCCGGCTACGCCGAAGTCCATGTGTTGCAAGGCGGTTTGAACGCCTGGCAGCAGGCCGGCATGCCGGTCGTCAAGTAAAGGAGTGGCAAGCGTGAATTCGGTCGTGATGTACAGCACCCAGGTCTGTCCCTATTGCCAGATGGCCGAGCGGCTCTTGAAATCGCGTGGCGTCGAGCACATCGAAAAAGTCCTCGTCGACCGCGATCCCGCGCGCCGTGAGGAGATGATAGAGCGCACGGGACGGCGCACGGTACCGCAGGTGTTCATTGGCGATAAGCATATCGGCGGTTACGACGATCTTTCCGCGCTCGATCGCGCGGGCGGCCTCGTGCCGCTGCTCGAACCCGCGTGAACGCCGCCTCCGCGTGACGGGCGCCCGCTGCTCGGCGCGCCATCGGCGCGCTGAGCGCGCGCTGCGCATACTCGCGGGCGTGCCTCGGGCTTCGGCTCGATGTCGCGCTCAGCGCCTCATACATTCCCTGCTTGGCCGGCGCGCCGCCGGCCAAGATGAATTCATCCATCGGAGCCACCATGTCGGACCAGAACAACCAGCCGTTCTTCAACATCCAGCGCGTCTACCTGAAGGACCTGTCGCTCGAGCAGCCTAATTCGCCGGCCATTTTCCTCGAGCAGGACATGCCGTCGGTGGAGGTCGAGGTCGACGTGAAGGCCGACCGTCTTGCCGAGAGCATCTTCGAAGTCGCGGTGACGGGCACGGTCACCGCGAAGGTGGCCGAGAAAGTCGCTTTCCTGATCGAGGCCAAGCAGGCCGGCATCTTCGATATCCGCAATATTCCGGCCGATCAGGTCGATCCGCTCGTCGGCATTGCATGCCCGACGATCATCTTCCCGTATCTGCGCTCCAATATCGCCGATGCGATCACGCGTGCGGGATTCCCCCCGATCCATCTCGCCGAGATCAACTTCCAGGCGCTCTACGAGCAGCGTCTTGCGCAGATGGGTGCGCAAAACGAAGCATCGAACGGCGCCACGCACTGAGCGGCGAGGGCGGTGCCCGCCATGAAAGTCGCCGTTCTCGGCGCGGGCGCATGGGGTACGGCGCTCGCTGCGCATCTGGCCGCGCGCCACGATACGCTCTTGTGGGCCCGCGAGCCCGCGCTCGCGGCCGAACTCGCCGCGCGCCGCGAAAATACGCACTATCTGCAAGGCGTCGCCCTGCCGGCGCAGTTGCGCTACGAAGCCGGGCTCGCGACGGCGCTCGAGCATTGCGGCGCCGAGGATGCGCTGTGCGTAATCGCCACGCCGGTGGCCGGGCTGCGCGCGCTTAGTCGTGCGTTGCGCGAGCTTGGCCGCGTTCCCGCGCACTTCGTCTGGGTCTGCAAAGGGTTCGAAGCCGATACGCAGATGCTGCCGCATCAGGTCGTCGCCTCCGAGCTCGCCGGCCATGTCAGTCATGGCGTGCTCTCGGGGCCGAGCTTCGCGCGCGAAGTCGCGCTCGGATTGCCTGTCGCGTTGACGGTCGCCAGCACCAGTGCGGCTTGCCGCGATCTCGCCGTGTCCGCGTTCCATCACGGCGCGATGCGCATCTATACCGGCGACGATTTGATCGGTGTCGAAGTCGGTGGTGCGGTCAAGAACGTGCTGGCGATCGCCACCGGCATCTCGGACGGTCTCGCGCTCGGCTTGAACGCGCGCGCCGCACTGATCACGCGTGGGCTCGCCGAAATGTCGCGCCTCGGCGTCGCGCTGGGCGGCCGGCCGGATACGTTCACGGGGCTCACGGGGCTGGGCGATCTGATTCTCACGGCCACGGGCGATCTTTCACGCAATCGCACAGTCGGGTTGCAACTGGCGGGCGGCGGCTCGCTCGACGATATTCTCGGCGCACTCGGCCACGTGGCCGAAGGCGTTCGCTGCGCTCAGGCGGTCCTGGGCATCGCGCGCGCGCAAGGGGTCGATATGCCGATCACGGAAGCGGTCTGCAGCGTGCTGTTCGATGGCGTCGCGCCGCGTGCAGCCGTCAGCGCCCTGTTGCGCCGCGACGCCCGTGCGGAATCGCACCGGGTCGATCGCGCGTAGCGCGTCGCTCACGCGTCACTGACCGCCTTCGAAGCCAGCCTGGCGCCAGGCCTCGAATACCACCACCGCAACGGTGTTGGAAAGATTGAGACTGCGGTTGTTCGGCCGCATCGGCAGCCGGACCCGCTGTTCGGCGCCGAAACGATCGAGCAGGGCAGGCGCGAGGCCGCGCGTTTCCGCGCCGAATACGAACCAGTCGCCGGGATGAAAGCGGTGCCCGTGAAATGGGCTTGCGCCGCGCGTCGTAAATGCGAACATTCGCTCGGGATCGGGCGAGGCGGTGGCGATGAAGCTCTCCCAGTCACGGTGGACCTGCATCCGTGCGTATTCGTGATAGTCGAGGCCAGCGCGGCGCAGCTTGGCATCGTCGAGCGGAAAACCCAACGGTTCGATCAGATGCAGCTGTGCGCCCGTGTTGGCGCACAGGCGGATGATGTTGCCGGTGTTCGGCGGAATTTCGGGTTCGACGAGAACGACGTTGAACATGGTATCGGTTGGAGCGTTGGCTCGTAATCAGTCTTTCGCGGTGCGCAGGGCGACGAAATTCGTCACCTCGCGCGCGCCCGCGGTCTTCAGTGTGCGCGCCGCGGCTTCGAGCGTCGCGCCCGATGTCATCACGTCGTCGACGAGCGCGACATGCATGCCGCGTACCTCGCGCATCGCGCGGAAGGCGGCGCCCACATTGCGTTTGCGCGCGTCGAGATCGAGCCGGGACTGCGCGACCGTGTGGGTCGTGCGCCGCAGCAGCGCCGCATCGGCGGGCACGTTCAGCGCGCGTGCGAGCGGCTTCGCGATCTCCCACGCCTGATTGAAGCCGCGCTCGACGAGCCGTTCGTGCGCGAGCGGCACCGGCGCGACGAGGTCCGGCCACGCGTCGGGCGCCAGGCGATCGATGGCCAGTGCGGCGAGGCCCCGCGCGAATTCCTTCGCTACGAGAAGCCGTCCGCGAAACTTGAGGCCCAGCGCGAGGCGGTCCAGCGGCGGCCGGTAATCCGCGAGCGCGAGCGTTCTGTCGAAGGGCGGCCGACGCGTCGCGCATGGACTGCAGACGTAGCGGCCCGGCCCATGCGGGCGTGTGCCGCCGAGCGTGAGCGGCATGGCGCACCGCAGGCACCGCAGGCGCGGTTCGTTCCAGTATTGCGCGTCGCATCCGCGACACATTGGCTGTTGCGACATATTGACGCATAACGCGCCGCACAACACGCACGATTGGGGCAGCGCGCAATGCGCCACCCGCAGCGCAACGCGCGCCGCGAACGCAAGCGGTGCGCGCTCGCGGCTCGTGCCTGCCGCGAGCGCGTAACCGGTGCTCGGCATCGCGCTGCCGGGCTTGCACATGGGCTTTCCCCTCGCTGGACTCGACCGAGCGAGCGAGTATACTTCGGGCTCTTCGCCAGATCGACTGTCATGTCCCCCACTCCCGCTAAATCTGGCCGTCCGGCCTATGATCCGAGGCTTGCACGGCGAATATTCGATCGCCGCGCAGCGGCGTTCGGGGAGGTTGCATTCCTGCCGCGCGAGATCGCGCAGCGCATGCGCGAGCGGCTCGACTACATTCGAACGAAGCCGGCGAGCGTGCTCGACGCCGGCTGCGGCACGGGCGAGGATCTGCCGGTCTTGCGCGAGCGCTTTCCCGATGCGCCGGTGTTCGGGGTCGATCTGTCCCACGCGATGCTCTCGCGTGCCGCACCGCATGCTCTCGGCGATACGAGCTGGCGCCGCCTCTTGCCCGCGCCCCTCGCGCGTGCGCTCGGCAACGCGGGGCCGCGCATCGCTCAGGCCGATTTCTCCGCGTTGCCGTTCGCGGGCGGCGTTTTCGACGTCCTGTGGTCGAACCTCGCACTGCACTGGCATCCCCGTCCCGATCTCGTGCTTCCCGAATGGCAGCGCGTGCTCAAAGTCGGCGGCCTGCTGATGTTCAGCACGCTGGGGCCTGACACGCTGCGCGAGTTGCGCAGTGCCTTCGTCGAAGTGGAGGCCGCGCATGGCGTGGGAAGCCGGGCTCACGTACTCGATTTCGTCGACATGCACGATCTCGGCGACATGCTCGTCGAGAGCGGCTTCGAAATTCCCGTGATGGATCAGGAGACGCTGACCATTACCTATCGATCGCCCGAGACGCTCCTGGCCGACGTGCGCCGTTGGGGCGCCTATCCGTTTGCGCGCGAGTGCGGCCAGGCCGGTAGTGCGCTGGGCGCGCCGGCATCGAAACGGCTTCAGCGCGCGCTTGCCGCGGCGCTCGACGCGCGCCGCGGCAAGGACGGCACGATCGCGCTGACATTCGAAGTGATATACGGCCACGCCTGGAAGGCGGTGCCACGTACGACCGCCGAAGGGCACGGTATCGTGCGGATAGAGGACATCGGTCGAAGGCGTCCGGGCTGAGTCGCGGCACCCTCGCCGAACGCATGCGAAAAGCGCGCAAAGGCTTGCCAGGACTGGGTTGCGGGGCGATAGGCGTTTGCTTGTGGATGCCATTGATCGCGCCTATAATGCGTCAGTTTGTCGCCGCGAAGACCCACGATACAAGGCGGCGAGCCCCGGGGCGCGCGGTATGCGAGCGGCATGCGCGGGAGGTGGCGATGGCGGTGCAAGCCCTGCTGACGGATGCGGAGCCGGTCATCGAAGACTGGCTCATGAAGCGAAACTGTTCGGTGTCGCCGAAGCAGTTCGTGTGGTTCTATGTGTCGCTGACATTCTGCTCGTCGGCGATTGCGCTGTTGTTGGTCGTGTGCGGTGCATGGCTGGTCCTGCCGTTCACGGGTATCGAGTTGCTGGCGGTGGGCATCGCGTTCGTGATTTACGCGCGTCATGCGGTCGATTACGAGCGCATCCGGCTTTTCCCGAACCGGCTCGTGATCGAGCAGGCGAGTGCCGAGCGGTTGACGCAGTTCGAATTCAATCCGCGCTGGGTGCGGGTCGAGCAAGGTGCGTCGCCGCGCGATCCGATCAAGCTCGTATCGCGCGGACAAGCTGTCGTGATCGGGCTGCATCTCGCGCATCATCGGCGCGCGCAGTTCGCGAACGAGTTGCGCCTGACGCTCAAGCGGTGCGGCTGAAAGAGGTGGCGAAGGGGCGAGGATTTGAATGGAAATTTTGGCTAAGGAAGCTATGAAAACAATCAAGCGAGCCCTCTGGGGCGTGCTGGCCGCAAGCGGGCTCCTCTTCGCCTCGGCCGCGTGGGCGGTCGGCGACAGTCCGGGCGGTCCAGCCGTCGGCGAGATCAACTTTCAACCGCCCGCCACGAAGCTCGCCGAGGAGCTCTACCACCTCCACATGTGGATGTTGGTGCTTTGCACGGTGATTTTTCTCGGCGTATTCGGCGTGATGTTCTATTCGATCTTCGTGCATCGCAAGTCGAAAGGACACAAAGCTGCCAATTTCCACGAAAGCACCACCGTCGAAATCATCTGGACGATCGTGCCGTTCATCATCGTCGTGCTGATGGCGCTGCCCGCCACGCGCACGGTCGTGGCGATGAAGGACACGAGCAACGCCGACGTCACAGTCAAGGTCACCGGCTACCAGTGGAAGTGGGGCTACGAGTACGTGAAGGGCCCCGGCGAAGGCATCAGCTACTTCTCGACGCTCACGACACCGCGCAGCGAGGTCAACGGCCAGGCGCCGATCACCGACACCTATTTGCAGGAAGTGGACAATCCGCTCGTCGTGCCCGTCGGCAAGAAGATCCGGGTGATCACGACCGCCGCCGATGTCGTGCACTCGTGGTACGTGCCGGCATTCGGCGTCAAGCAGGATGCCATCCCCGGTTTCGTGCGCGACACCTGGTTCAAGGCCGACAAGACCGGAACCTTCCGCGGTTTCTGTACGGAGCTGTGCGGCAAGGAGCACGCCTACATGCCCGTCGTCGTCGTCGTGAAGTCGGATGACGATTACGCGAAGTGGGTCGACGAGCAGCAAAAGAAGATGGCCGCCAGCAACGACGACCCGAACAAGACCTATACGCTCGCCGAACTCCAGGCTCGCGGCGAAAAAGTCTACACGGCGAACTGCGCGGTCTGCCATCAGCCGACCGGCAAGGGCGCCGGTGCGTTTCCGGCGCTCGACGGCAGCAAGATCGTGAACGGCCCGATCGCGCAGCATGTGAGCATCGTGCTGAACGGCAAGAACGCCATGCCGAACTGGGGCAAGACGCTCAACGACGTGGAGATCGCTTCGGTCATCACGTTCGAGCGTAACGCCTGGGGCAATCATACGGGCGACATCTTGCAGCCGCGCCAGGTTGCCGACGCGCGCAACGGCAAGCTGCCCGAAGGCGGCGGTGCCCAGACGGCCGCGCCCGCAAGCGGCGCGCCGGCCGCAAGCGCGCCGCAGGCAAGCGTCGCCCCTTCGCAGGACAAGCCGGAAGCGGCGGCAGGCAATGCGCGCGCTCGCGTCGCGGCGCGTGCCGCTGCGGCACCGGCGGCTTGACGTGTCGCTGTGTTCGTCACAGTCGGTGCACTATTCGCTCTAGGAGATTCACATGTCTAGCATCGGACACGATGTAGCCGGTCACGCGCATGACGACCATGCGCACGCGACGCCGCATGGCTGGCGCCGGTGGCTGTTCGCCACCAATCACAAGGACATCGGGACGATGTACCTGGTGTTCTCGTTCACCATGTTCCTGTCGGGTGGGGTGGCGGCGTTGATGATCCGCACCGAGCTGTTCGAGCCGGGCTTGCAGATCATGCGTCCCGAGTTCTTCAATCAGCTCACCACGATGCACGGCCTCATCATGGTGTTCGGCGCGATCATGCCGGCGTTCGTGGGTTTCGCGAACTGGATGATCCCGCTGCAAATCGGCGCAGCCGACATGGCGTTCGCGCGGATGAACAACTTCAGCTTCTGGCTGTTGCCCGCCGCGGCGGCGTTGCTCGTCGGCTCGTTCTTCGCGCCCGGCGGCGCGACGGCGGCCGGCTGGACGCTCTATGCGCCGCTTTCGACGCAGATGGGCCCCGGTATGGATTTCGCGATTTTCGCGCTCCACATCATGGGTGCGTCGTCGATCATGGGCAGCATCAACATCATCGTGACGATCCTCAACATGCGCGCACCTGGCATGACGCTGATGAAGATGCCGATGTTCGTCTGGACGTGGCTCATCACGGCCTATCTGCTGATCGCCGTCATGCCGGTGCTGGCCGGTGCGATCACGATGTTGCTGTTCGATCGTCATTTCGGCACCTCGTTCTTCAACGCGGCCGGCGGCGGCGACCCGGTGATGTATCAGCACATCTTCTGGTTCTTCGGCCACCCCGAGGTCTACATCATGATTCTGCCGGCGTTCGGGATCATCTCCCAGGTGATCCCGGCGTTCTCGCGCAAGCCGCTGTTCGGCTATAGCTCGATGGTCTATGCGACGGCTTCGATCGCGATCCTCTCGTTCATGGTCTGGGCGCACCACATGTTCGTGACGGGCATGCCGGTCACGGGCCAGCTGTTCTTCATGTACGCGACGATGCTGATCGCCGTGCCGACGGGCGTAAAGGTGTTCAACTGGCTGGCCACCATGTGGCGAGGCTCGCTGACGTTCGAAACGCCCATGTTGTTTGCGATCGGCTTTCTCTTTGTGTTCACGATGGGCGGCTTCACCGGTCTCATGCTGGCGATGGCCCCGCTCGACATCCAGTACCACGGCACCTATTTCGTCGTCGCGCACTTCCACTACGTGCTCGTTGCGGGCTCGCTGTTCGCGCTGTTCTCAGGGTGGTACTACTGGGCGCCGAAGTGGACAGGCTGGATGTACAACGAGACGCGCGGCAAGATCCACTTCTGGGCGACGATGATCTTCTTCAATCTGACGTTCTTCCCGATGCACTTCGTGGGCCTTGCGGGCATGCCGCGCCGCTATGCGGATTACCCGGCGCAGTTCACGGATTGGAACCAGGTTGCGACGATCGGCGCATTCGGCTTCGGTCTCGCGCAAGTCTATTTCCTGTTCGCTGTCGTACTGCCGGCCTATCGCGGCGGTGGCGAGCTCGAGAAAGCATCCGACAAGCCGTGGGACGGCGCGATGGGCCTCGAGTGGACGGTGCCGAGCCCGGCTCCGTTCCATACCTTCGAGAATCCCCCGACAGTAGAGTGAGCGGCCGGCCCCCGGCGGGCCGGGTAGCATGCGCGCCGGGCGGTATGTGCCGCTCGGCATGAACGAGCAGTAGACGGATGACTCTGGACCCACAAAAAAGACGATCGCCTGCGCAGATGCGCGCCGGCAACCTGCGGCTGGCCTTGATCCTGATCGGTGTCGTCGCCGTCTTCTTTTTGGGTGCCGTCGTCAAGCAGTGGCTGGTCCGTTGATGGAGGCGGCCATGGAACAGAAGGGCAAGAGCAGTTTCGCTCGGACGATGAAAGCGGTGATGTGGTCGTTTTTCGGCGTGCGCAGGAGCCGCGACCACGCGGCGGATGCGACGCAGTTGAACCCGCTGCACGTGATCGCGGCGGCGGTGATCGCGGCGGCCGTATTCATCGGTGTATTGATCGCAATCGTGCATATGGTGGTCAGTAAGGGCTGAAGCGCTCACTGGCACAACAAACTGGACTGACTGGACTGAAGTGGAGAATCAACAATGAGCGGTCAAAACGATAGCCCGTATTACTTCGTGCCGAATCCGTCCCGGCACCCGGTCACCGCGTCCATCGGCGTCTTGATCATGCTCGGATCGCTCGGGCTCTGGCTCAACGAAAGCCCGTGGGCGCCCTATACGATGTTCGTCGGGCTGCTTTGGTTGCTGTTCGTGTTGTGGCACTGGTTTGGCGACGCCATTTCCGAATCGGAAGGCGGGATGTACGGCAAGCGTGTCGATACGTCGTACCGCTGGAGCATGAGCTGGTTCATCTTCTCCGAAGTCATGTTCTTCGGCGCGTTCTTCGGTGCGCTCTTCTACGCGCGCGAAATCGCGATGCATCAGCTCGGCAGCCTCGACTACAAGCTGATCTGGCCGGATTTCAGCGCCGTGTGGCCGAACGAGGGTCCGGCAGCGCTCGCCGGCCATTTCAAGTCGATGACGCCGTGGCCGGTGCCGACGATCAACACGGCCTTGCTGCTGAGCTCGGGCGCGACGCTGACGGTGTCGCACCACGCGCTGCGCGACAACCATCGGACGAAGGCGATCGCGTGGCTCGCCGCGACGGTCCTGCTCGGCATGACGTTCCTCTTCATGCAGGGCTTCGAGTACTTCCATGCGTACAACGAGTTGAACCTGACGCTGGCCTCGGGCGTGTACGGCTCGACGTTCTTCCTGCTGACGGGCTTTCACGGCTTCCACGTGTTTCTCGGTGGAACGATGCTCTCGGTCGTGCTGGTGCGGCTGATCCGCGGTCACTTCACGGCCGATCACCACTTCGCGTTCGAAGGCGCCGCGTGGTACTGGCACTTCGTCGACGTCGTGTGGCTGGGGCTTTACGTCGTCGTCTACTGGCTTTGATCCTGGCTGGCGGGCACGTGCCTCGCGCGAGGTGCGTGCTCCGTGGTATGCCTGCGCTTCGAATATCGGACTGCCCAGGCTTTGACGCCGCCTTCGAGACGATCGGGGCGGCGTTTGTCTTTACGGCCCTCGGGGGCCGGCGTGCAACGAGCCGGCGATCAATGTCCGAGCGGAATTCGGTTGTACTGAATCCAGCCGAGCCAGTGCGCGATCAGGATGAACAGGAAAAGCGAGATCGACAGGCCCACGCGCGTGGCGAGCGACCAGACCATGCGCTTCGTGCGGCCCCGGTCATGCATCATGAAGTAGAGCGCCGATGCCATGCTGGCGATGATGAGGACGAAAGCGATAGCGATGATGATGTGCATGGAATCAACGAATATTCGGCATTACGAAGCAGTAGCCACAATTATCTCACCCGTTCGCCGCGCATGGGCGTCCGGTGACCGTATAGCTGACGCCGCATGAAATTCCGCCTGGTTCCCGCGCTGCTGATCCTCTTCGTGATGGCGGTGACGATCCGGCTCGGTTTTTGGCAGCTCGACCGCGCCCATCAGAAGGAAGCGATCGAGGCCCGCATCTCGCGTTATGAAAGCGCGCCGCCGCAGATCGTGACAAAGGCACCGATCGCGGCTCAGGCGATCGAATATCACCGCGTGCGCGCCTACGGACGCTTTGTGCCGCAGCGCGTGGTTTATCTCGACAATCGGCCGTACCGCGATCAGCCGGGCTTTTATGTGGTGATGCCGCTTCAACTGGCCGACGGCGGCTATATTCTCGTCAACCGCGGCTGGTTGCCGCGCAACGCCGATGTGCGCACGGCGATCGCGCCGTACTCGACGCCCGCTGGCGACCTCTGGATCGAAGGCATCGCCCGCGGTAACGCTTCTCGTGCATTCGAGCTTGGCGAGGGCGGCTCGGCGGCACATCAGCCGATCCGGCAAAATCTCGACACGGCCGCCTACGCGGCCGAAACCGGATTGCCGCTTCAACCGTTCGTGATTCAGCAGACGAACGATACCGGCGATCGGCTCGTGCGCGATTGGCCGGCCCCGACCACCGGCGTCGAGCGCAACTACGGTTATATGCTGCAGTGGTGGGGCATGGCCGCGGCGGCATTGGCGTTCGGCTTGTATGCGGCGCGACGTGCCGCGAAGAAAGCGACTTGAAGAGGTTTCCCGTTTTGTCTATGCCGTCCACTCGTTCCCCGAATCCACCTGAGCGCGCCACACGAGGCTCCTGGCGGCGCGGCCGCTGGGTGTTGCTGCTGCTCGCCCTCGTGAGTGCCGCGCCGGTCATTGCGTCCTATCTCGCATATTACGTATTCAAGCCAAGGCTGGGCACGACCAACTACGGCACGCTCGTCGAGCCTCAACGTCCGATCCCCGAAGGGCTCGTCGTGACCGATGAATCGGGCAAGCCGATGAAGCTCGCTTCGCTGCGCGGCGTCTGGCTGATGATCGCCGCCGATACGAGTGCGTGCGACAAGGCTTGTGCAACGAAGCTCTATTTCATGCGCCAGATTCGCGCGACGCAGGCCGGCGAACGGGTGCGCATCGTCACGATATGGCTGCGTACCGATCAGTTGCCGGTGCCCGATGCCATCAAGACGGCTTATGCCGACACGCGCATGCTCGTCGCCGATCCCGCTGCCGTCGCGGCGTGGTTGCCTGCCGAAACGGGCACGCGCGATACCGACCACATCTATCTCGTGGACCCGAACGGCAACCTCATGATGCGTTTTCCGAAGAACCCGAACCCGAGCAAGATCAAGGGCGATGTGACGAAGCTGCTCAAATGGTCGAGCATCGGATGATGCGGGGGCTGCCTTGGCGGGCGCAGTGATGAGGGATCCGAAATGTTTTTAATTCAACTTGCGCTGATCGGCCTGTGCATCGCTCTGTTGCCGCTCAGCTATGTCTGGGTCAAAGCCAGCGACGACAAATTTCGCAAGCTCGTCTGGGTGACGACGTTCCTCACGCTCGACCTCGTCATGTTCGGCGGCTTTACGCGGCTGACCGATTCGGGGCTCGGTTGCCCCGATTGGCCGGGCTGCTACGGCACGGCGTCGCCGTTCATCGCGCATGCGCAAATTGCCGCGGCCCACGCGGCGCTGCCGACAGGACCGGTCAGCATGACCAAGGCCTGGATCGAAATGATCCACCGCTATTTCGCCATGGCCATCGGTGTGCTGATCGTCGCGCAGACGCTGATCGCCTGGGTCGCACGTATCAAGCGCCGCCCGCTCGCCGTTTCGCCGTGGTGGCCGACCGCGCTGCTTGCGCTGATCGGCGTGCAGGGCATCTTCGGTGCGTGGACGGTCACGATGAAACTCCAGCCCATCATCGTCACGACGCACCTGCTGCTCGGCCTCGCATTGCTGGGCTCGCTCGGATGGCTCGCGGCGCGCGTCACGCCGATGCCGGCGTACGAGCCGGGCGCCGCCCGCTATCGCACCGCGGCACTTGTCGGACTGACGCTGCTCGTCGTGCAGATCGCATTGGGCGGCTGGGTCAGTACGAACTATGCGGTACTGGCGTGCACCGATTTCCCGACCTGCAACGGGCAATGGATCCCGTCGATGGACTTCGCGCACGGCTTTCATCTCTGGCGTGCGCTCGGCATGACGAGCGACGGAGACGCCATCACGCAAGATGCACTCGTGGCGATTCACTGGACGCATCGCACGTTCGCCTTCGTGGTGATTGCCTATCTGGTCTGGCTGGCACTCCAATTGCGGCGGTACGCATCGCTTGCGCGTCCGGCGATGGGCGTACTGGTCGTCATCGCGGTGCAATTCGCCACCGGCCTGTCGAATATCGTGCTAGCGTGGCCGCTGCCGATCGCGGTCGCGCATAACGGCGGCGCAGCCGTCCTGCTGCTTTTGCTCGTTGTGCTAAACTTTCGAACCGCTTCCAGCCGTCCCGGCCGCGCGGCGCTTGCAGCGCGCGGCACCGCAACCGCGTGACTCTCATGGACAGCACAACGCTCCCTCATACTCTCGGCTCCCGGCTTTCACAGTACTTCGCGCTGACGAAGCCGCGGGTCACGCAGCTCGCCGTTTTCTGCGCGGTGATCGGCATGTTCCTGTCGACGCCGGGCATGGTGCCGTGGACGGTTCTGATCGGCGGCACTATCGGTATCTGGCTGCTCGCGGGCGCCGCGTTCGCGATCAACTGCCTCGTCGAGCAGAAGATCGATTCGATGATGCGGCGCACGGCGTGGCGGCCTTCCGCGCGCGGCGAGATCACCACGACGCAGATCCTGCTGTTTTCGGCTGCGCTCGGCGGCCTGGGCATGTGGACGCTCTATACCTTCACGAATGCGCTGACGATGTGGCTCACGCTGGCCACCTTCGTCGGCTATGCCGTGATCTACACGCTGCTGCTCAAACCGGCCACGCCGCAAAACATCGTGATCGGCGGCGCATCGGGTGCGATGCCCCCCGCGCTCGGCTGGGCCGCGGTGACGGGCGCGGTCCCCGGGGATGCCTGGATTCTCGTATTGATCATTTTCGTTTGGACGCCGCCGCATTTCTGGTCGCTTGCACTGTATCGCCGCCAGGACTACGAAAACGCCGGCCTGCCGATGCTACCGAACACGCACGGGGAGCAGTTCACGCGCCTGCATATTCTGCTTTACACGATCGTGCTCTTCGTCGTGACGCTGATGCCGTTCATTTCGGGCATGAGCGGAGCGGTGTATCTGAGTGCGGCCGTCCTGCTCGGCGCCATCTTTCTCGCGTATGCGTGGAAGATCTATCGCGAATACTCCGATGCGCTCGCGCGCAAGACGTTTCGCTATTCGATCGTCTACTTGTCGCTGCTCTTTGCCGCGCTGCTCGTCGATCACTATGCGCGCGCACTGCTCGGCGCGTGACATCCAGGCCATGTTCGTTCATTCCGTCGCGCATCGCACGCGCATCGTGCTCGCTGCATGCGCGGTCGGTATCGCGCTCGCGGTGACCGGTTGCGGCGACAAGGCGCCGGCGTTCGACAATCTCGATATCACGGGTAACTCGCAATTCGGCTCGGCGTTCGCGTTACCCGACACAAATGGCAAGACGCGCACGCTCGGCGATTTCAAAGGCAAGGCGGTCGTTCTTTTTCTCGGCTACACGCATTGCCCCGACGTTTGCCCGACCACGATGGCCGAACTCTCGCAGGCGATGCAGCAACTCGGCCCCGACGCGGCGCGCGTGCAAGTGCTCTTCGTGACCCTCGATCCGGCGCGTGACACGCCGGAAGTGTTGTCGCAATACGTGCATGCTTTCAACCCGTCGTTCATCGGTTTGCGGCCGAGCGACGCGCAACTGGCCCGGTTCGCCAAGGACTTCCGCATTTACTACGCGAAAGTGCCCGGCAAGACGCCAGACAGCTACACGATGGACCATACCGCCGCGAGCTACGTGTTCGATCCCTCCGGCAAGCTGCGGCTCTTTGCACGCGACGGGCAAGGCGCTGAGCCCTGGGTGCACGATCTGAAGTTGCTGCTCGACTGATTTCCAACTGCGCTTTTTACCAGCCGATGCCGCAATAAACGCAGCTCGTGTTGCGTCGCGATAGCCGGCGCGCTCTCGCCGCATATCGATATGCCATCATCGTATTTTGCGGTGCAGCATGCGTGTGAGACGATTGACCTCGCTGTGTCAAACGTTCATCCATCAAGAAAGCGAGCTCCCCATGCAGTTCAAAACGCTTCCCGAAACACTACTGAAACTCCTTCTCGCCGCGACAACGGGTGCGGCCCTGGTCATGAGCACCGGCGCGTGCGCCCAAGACAAGCCGATCAAGGTCGGTGTGATCGCAGGCCCCGATTCGCAGACCTGGCAGGTCGTCAAAAAGGTGGCGAAACAGAAAGAAGGGCTCGATATCAAACTCGTCGAATTCAACGATTATGTGCAGCCGAATGCGGCGCTCGACGCGGGCGATCTCGACGCCAATGCGTTTCAGCATCAACCTTATCTCGACAGCCAGATCAGGCAACGGGGCTACAAGATCGTCAACGTGGGCCTGACCTATATCTCTCCGCTCGGCATCTATTCGAAGAAGCTCAAGTCGCTGAAGGACCTGCCGCAGGGCGCGAAGGTATCGCTGCCCAACGACCCGTCGAACGAGAACCGCGCACTGCTGCTGCTACAAACGCAAGGTGTCATCAAGCTGAAGGCGGGAGCCGGTGTGAACGGCAGCAACGCGACGCCGCTCGATATCGAATCGAACCCGAAGAAGATCAAGCTCGTGGAATTGGACGCCGCGCAGTTGCCGCGCTCGCTCGACGATGTCGATGCGGCCGCGATCAACACCAACTATGCCCTCTCGGCAGGGCTGCAGCCGGCGAAGGACGCGATCGCCCGGGAGGATGTGCATAGTCCGTACGCGAACCTCATCGCAGTGCGCACGCAGGACAAGAGCAAGCCTTGGGTGAAAAAGCTCGTGGCGGCGTATCAATCGCCGGAAGTGCGCCAGTTCATCAACAGCGAATTCAAGGGTGCGGTCGTGCCGTCGTTCTAAGCCGCGCACGTCGATCCGACGCTCTGAGCAAGCCAGCCCTCACCCGGGCTGGCTTGTTTCGTTGTGCGACGGCAATACGCGACCGTCGCTGCGCCGCGCAGACGTCAACTGGGCTCCGAGTTCGGGTAAATCCCGATGCCCGTTCATGGCCGCGAACGGACCAGTCGCGGGCCTGAAACCCTTTACAGGCAAGGCTTTCGACAGTTTGTCGGGGTTCGGCACGCGCGAATTGACTGGTATTATTGTGGTTATATAATGGGCTCCAATTCGCAGCCCAGCCATGCGCGTGCCAGCGCAGCTTACTGCCCTCGAACCGCCGATGTTCGCGCTGGCCTGGATCGTGCGCCCACGTCCGCTGTTCCCCGCAATATCGAAATCGAAGATCCCATGCTCAATGGAAACATCCTGACGCCCGACGGTTGGATTCACGGTGCGCTCCAATTCGAAAACGGCCGCATCACGGTGCTCGACGGTGCGCGCGTCGATCCGTCGACGAACGACAGCTGCTATATCCCGCCCGGCTTCATCGATCTGCACGTCCATGGCGGCGGCGGCGCCGACGTCATGGAGGGCGGTCGCGCCATCGAGACGATCGCGCGCACGCATGCCCGTCACGGCACGACCAGCCTGCTGGCCACGACGATGACGGCCCCGCGCGCGGAGCTGATGGCCGTGGTGGCCGGACTCGGCGATATCACGCGCTGCCGCACGCCCGGCGGTTCGCGCGTGCTCGGCGTGCATCTCGAAGGGCCGTACATCAACCCGGGCAAGCTCGGGGCTCAGCCCGATGCGGCTGTCTCGGCCGCGCTCGACGAAGTGCTCAAATATCTATCGATCGCGCCGATTCGCGTGGTCACGCTGGCTCCCGAGATCGCGGGTCACATGGAGATCATCTCGGAGATGGCCGCACGCGGCGTACGTGTGCAACTGGGCCACTCGCTCGCGACTTACGACGACGCGGTCGCGGCGCTCAAGCACGGCGCGTGCGGGTTCACGCATCTGTTCAACGCCATGTCGCCGATGCATCACCGCAACCCTGGGCTCGTCGGCGCGGCATTCGCCCATGCCGAGTTCGCCGAGATCATTCCCGATTTGCTGCACGTCCACCCCGGCGCGATACGGGCGGCGCTGCGCGCCATTCCGCGCCTTTATGTGGTGACCGACAGCACGTCGGCCACGGGCATGCCGGACGGCGAATACCGGCTCGGCAGCCAGCAGGTGACGAAGTGCCTCGGCGGCGTACGGTTGTCGGATGGCACGCTGGCTGGCAGCACCCTCACGATGGCCGATGCACTGCGCAACCTCGTTTCGCTCGGCTTGCCGCTGGCGGATGTGTCCGATCGCATGTCGCGCCATGCCGCCGATTACCTGGGCCTCGAAGACCGCGGGCGGCTCGTGCGGGGCGCATGGGCGGACGTCGTCGTATTCGAGCGCGATCTCACGCTCGCAGCGACTTATGTCGAAGGAGAGCAGATTGTCGAATATGCTTGACGAGGCGCTTGCCGCCCGCCATGCGGTTGCCGCGCAGTGCGCCGACAGCAGCCGTGTCGAGGCGCTGGCCGCGTCACTGGCCGAAAAGTCGCGCCATGTCGCGCTGACGGTCGCGCGCGGCAGCTCGGACCATGCGGCCAGCTATTTCGCGAGCCTCGCGATGAGCCGCATCGGCGTGCCCGTCGCATCGCTGCCGATGTCGATTGCAACGCTGCAGGCCGCGCCGCTTCGCGTGGCCGGCGAATTCGCCATCGCATTCTCGCAATCGGGCAAAAGCCCCGATCTCGTCGAAACGATGACGACCCTGCGGCGCGCGGGTGCGCTCACCGTCTCATGTGTCAACGCGCCCGATTCGCCGCTCGCGAGCGCATGCGAGTGGCAATTGCCGCTGCTCGCGGGGCCTGAGCGCTCGGTCGCGGCGACGAAGAGCTATATCGCCATGCTCTCGCTTTCGGCGCAGCTCGTCGCCTTCTGGCAACGCCCGGAGCGCGATGAGCCATTGCTCGAGGCGCTGCGCGCGTTGCCCGACGCGCTCGACGAAAGCGCGCATCTCGACTGGTCGCGCGCGATCGAAGCGTTGGTCGGTGCCGAGCGCATGTTCGTGATCGGCCGCGGCCTCGGACTCGCGATCGCGCAGGAGGCGGCGCTCAAGCTGAAGGAGACATCCGGGATACAGGCCGAGGCCTTTTCGAGCGCTGAGGTGCGTCACGGCCCGATGGAACTCATCGACGAGAACTATCCGCTGCTGATATTCGCGCCGCGCGGACCCGAACAAGCCGGGCTCGTGCGTCTCGCCGCCGATATGCGTGCGCGCGGCGCGCGCGTGTTGCTGGCGGCGCCAGGCGATGTGGCCGAGGCCACGCTGCCGCTCGCGACGACGCGGCATCCGGCGCTCGATCCCATTGCCGCGATTCAGACCTTTTATGTCATGGCTGCGGGACTCGCCGTCGCGCGTGGGCGCGACGCCGATCAGCCCCGTTATCTCAACAAGATCACCGAAACCCACTAGCGAGAAATCCGCATGGAACTTGCGCAAGAGTCCCGATTGAAGAGCGAGACCCAGGACTCGATCGTCCTGCTCGCGCCCATGACCGGCCTGGTCGTGCCGCTTGCCGATGTGCCCGACCCTGTCTTCGCGGATGGCATGCTCGGCGACGGCATTGGTATCGATCCGCTCGAGGGAAAGCTCGTCGCGCCTTGTGAAGGTGTGGTGACGCATCTCGCTCGCACGGGCCATGCGTTGACCCTGCAAACGGCGCAGGGTGCGGAAATCCTGCTCCATATCGGCATCGACACCGTCGATCTGAATGGACAGGGGTTTGCTGCGAAAGTGGCGCAAGGCGCGCGCGTGAAAGCCGGCGACATCCTGATCGAATTCGATCAGGACTTCGTTGCGACCAAAGCGCCCAGTCTCATATCGATCGTCGCCGTGGCGAATACCGACGTCTTCGAGATCGTCGAGCGGCCCGGCGAAACCCGCCGCGGCATGATTCGGACCGGGGAGCCGCTACTCGTGCTGCGCGCGAAAACCGCGGTGTCGGGCTCGTCGAAGGCTCGCGCGCAGGCGGAGGCCCTGCACGCGGCCGACGTCCCGCAAGCATCGCGCGAAATCACGCTGGCGGTCGCGGGCGGGCTCCATGCGCGTCCTGCGGCGCGTGCGCGCGAGGCCGCACGCGGCCTCGATGCCCGGATCGAAGTCTGCCATGGCACGCGGTGCGCGAGCATAGAGAGCGTCGTCGGACTCATGGGGCTGGGCGCCGGCGAGGGCGCGGCCGTTGAAGTGCGCGCCGTCGGCGCCGATGCGGCCGCGGCCGTGGATGCGGTCGTGCGAGAGCTGCTGCGCGAAGTGCACGGCGAGCTGGAGGAGACGCCCGCGCGCGTTGCCTCCCCCGCACCGCGCCCCGCGGCGGTCATAGCCGGCGTGCCGGCCGATCCGAACACGCTCGCCGGCGTGTGCGCCGCGCCGGGCATTGCCGTGGGCACGCTCACGCGCTGGGACGATACGCAATTCGATCTGCCCGAGGCCGGGAGCGGGACGCCCGCGGCCGAAAGCCGCCTGCTCGATCGCGCATTGGCGGCCGTCGACGCGCAATTGAACTCCACGGTGCGCGACGCCTCGCAACGCGGCGCCGTTGGCGAAGCAGGCATCTTCGCCGTGCATCGCGTGCTGCTCGAGGACCCGACGCTGATCGATACCGCGCGCGATCTCATCAGCCTCGGTAAAAGCGCGGGCTTCGCGTGGCGCGAGGCCATTCGCGCACAGATCGGCGTGCTCGCGAACGTGGAAGACATGCTGCTCGCCGAGCGCGCAGCCGATTTGCGCGATATCGAAAAGCGCGTGCTGCGCGAGCTCGGCTACGGGCAGCAGAATGCACGCGCGTTGCCCGACGATGCCGTGCTCGCTGCCACCGAGTTCACGCCGTCGGATCTGTCGTCGCTCGACAGAAAGCGCGTGGCGGCGCTCGTCATGGCCGGCGGCGGTGCGACCTCGCATGCGGCCATCATCGCTCGGCAGCTCGGCATTCCGGCGCTCGTCGCTGTCGGCGACGCGCTGCATGCGATTCCCGACGGCACGCAAGTCGTCGTCGACGCCAGCGCGGGACGCATCGAGTACGCGCCAACGGCGCTCGACGTCGAGCGCGCGCGTCTCGAGCGGCAGCGTCTGGCCGGCGTGCGCGAGGCCAACCGCAGGGTATCGCAGGAAGCCGCGTCGACGGCCGACGGTCGGGCGATCGAGGTCGCCGCCAACATCGCCACGATCGACGATGCGCGCACCGCGATCGAAAACGGAGCCGATGCCGTTGGCCTTTTGCGAACCGAGCTGCTTTTCATCCATCGCGAGACGGCGCCGAGCGCTCGCGAGCATTGCGCAAGCTATCAGGCGATCGTCGATGCCTTGCAAGGGCGCCGCGCCATCATCCGCACGCTCGACGTCGGCGCCGACAAGGAAGTGCCTTATCTGACGCTGCCGCCCGAAGCGAATCCGGCGCTCGGGCTGCGCGGCGTACGCCTCGCGCAATTGCGGCCCGATCTCCTGGACGATCAATTACGCGGCCTGATCGAGGTCGAGCCTCATGGCTCGGTGCGGATTCTGTTGCCGATGGTGACCGATGCCAACGAGCTGATGCGTCTGCGTGCCCATATCGACGAGCTCGGCCGTGCCGCGGGACGTACCGATCCGATCGAAGTGGGCGTGATGATCGAGGTGCCGTCCGCGGCGCTGCTCGCCGACCAGCTCGCACGCCACGCCGATTTCCTCTCGATCGGCACGAACGACCTCACGCAATACACGCTGGCGATGGATCGCTGCCAGCCCGATCTCGCCTCGCAGGCGGACGGCCTGCATCCGGCCGTGCTGCGTCTCATCGAGGCGACGACGCGCGGTGCCGCGAAGTACGGCAAGTGGGTCGGCGTCTGCGGGGCGCTCGCGGGCGATCCGCTTGCCGTGCCCCTTCTCGTCGGCCTCGGCGTGACAGAGCTTTCGGTTGATCCGGTTGCCGTACCGGGCATCAAGGCGCGTGTGCGCCGACTCGATTATCAACTGTGCCGCCAACGCGCGCTGGATGCGTTGGAGCTCGACTCGGCACAGGCGGTAAGAGCAGCAAGCCGCGAAATCTGGCCGCTCGACTAGGCGCAGCGCGCTTTTTCGAGCGAGCCGGCATCGCACTCAAACAAGCATCGACGACGAGAAGACATTGGAGGCACTCATGGACGGAAATCCATTTATGAAGGTCCAGCGGCTAGGGCGAGCGCTGATGCTGCCGATTGCGGTGCTGCCGGTCGCGGGCATTTTGCTGCGCCTCGGCCAGGCCGACGTGCTCAACATCAAGATGATTGCCGACGCGGGCGGCACGATCTTCGACAATCTGCCGTTGCTGTTCGCGATCGGCGTGGCGGTGGGCTTCGCGAAGGACAACAATGGCGTCGCCGCATTGGCGGGTGCGATCGGCTATCTGATCGAAATCGCCGTGATGAAGGACATCAACGACAAGCTCAACATGGGCGTGCTGTCGGGGATCATCGCGGGGATCGTGGCGGGGATGCTCTATAACCGCTACAAGGACATCAAGCTGCCCGATTATCTGGCGTTCTTCGGCGGCAAGCGCTTCGTGCCGATCGTGACCGGGCTGGCCTGTGTGGTATTGGGCGTCGTCTTCGGGTACGTCTGGCAACCCGTGCAGGCGGCCATCGACGCGACGGGCCACTGGCTGACGACGGCCGGCGCGATCGGCGTATTCGTCTATGGCACGCTGAACCGATTGCTGCTCGTGACGGGTCTGCATCACATCATCAATTCGCTCGCCTGGTTCGTATTCGGCACGTTCACGCCTCCGGGCGGCGGCGCCGCGGTGACGGGCGATCTGCATCGCTTCTTTGCGTGCGATCCCACCGCGGGCGGCTTCATGACGGGCTTTTTCCCGATCATGATGTTCGGCCTTCCGGCGGCGTGCCTTGCCATGCTGCACGAAGCGCCGAAGGAGCGCCGCGCGATGGTGGGTGGCCTGCTGTTTTCGATGGCGCTGACATCGTTTCTGACCGGCGTGACGGAGCCCGTCGAGTTCAGCTTCATGTTCCTCGCACCGGTGCTCTATGTGATCCACGCGTTGCTCACCGGCCTTTCGCTCGCGATCTGTCAGGCGCTCGGCATCCATCTGGGCTTCACGTTCTCCGCCGGCGCGATCGACTACGTACTGAACTACGGGTTGTCGACGAAAGGCTGGCTCGCGATTCCGATCGGACTCGTCTATGCGGCGGTCTACTACGGGCTCTTCCGGTTCTTCATCCGCAAGTTCAACATGGCCACACCGGGCCGCGAACCCGCGACGACCGACGCCCAGATCGAATCGTTCGGGGCTGGCGGTTATGTCGCGCCGACGGCGGGCGCCGCAGCGCCGCGTGCCGTGCGCTACATCGCTGCGCTCGGCGGTGCTTCGAACCTGACGCTCGTCGACGCCTGCACCACGCGCCTGCGTCTTTCAGTGGTCGATGCCGAGAAAATTTCGGAGGCGCAGTTGAAGGCCATCGGCGCACGCGGCGTACTCAAGCGCGATGCGCGCAACGTGCAGGTCGTCATCGGGCCGGAAGCCGACATGATCGCCGACGAAATCCGTGCGGCCATCGCAGGTCCGGCAGGGCAGGCCGCGCCGGCCGCTGCCGGGGGCGAGCAGGGACCGAGCGGACCGCTCGATCCCGATCCGATGCGCTGGCTCGCGGTGTTCGGCGGGGCGACGAACGTCGCGGCACTCGATGCCGTGGCGGCCACGCGGTTGCGCGTAGTCGTACGCGACCCGGGCGCCGTCGATCGCCAGCGGCTCGGCGAGCTCGATGTTGCCTGGGTATCGGCCGATACGTTCCACATCGTCTGCGGCACGGCCGCGCAGCGCTACGCCAAGCAACTGGCCACGCGCCTCCCGCCGGCCGCGGGCGTCTCGCCACAGCCCGTCTGAGGCCGATGCGCGCCTGAACTCGCTTCAGGCAATGAAAAAGAGCGGCCAGGGTAACCTGATGCCGCTCTTTCTTCAGCCCGCCGAAAAGCCGGGGTCGACGAGACTCAAGCGTACGCGGCCAGCGCGCTGCGCATCTTTTTCATCGCACTCGCTTCGATCTGACGAATCCGCTCGGCCGACACACCGAACTCTGCGGCGAGTTCATGCAGCGTCGAGCCGCCCGATCCGTCATCGTCGACGTTGAGCCATCGCGCTTCGATGATGCGGCGGCTGCGTGCGTCGAGCGAATCGAGCGCTTCGGCGATGCCGTCCGTTTGCAGCTTGTCGCGTTGACGGGCGGCCAGCACAGCCGTCGGCTCGCTGTGCGCGTCCGCCAGATAGGCGATCGGCGCGTACGATTCCTCGCCGTCTTCGACGTGCCCTTCGAGCGCGATGTCTCCACCGGAGAGCCGCGTTTCCATCTCGGTGACTTCTTCGCGTTTGACGTTCAGCTCTTTCGCGAGGCCGTCGATCTCGTCGGGCGAGAACGCTTGCAGCCCTTGCTTGTGGCTGCGCAGATTGAAGAACAGCTTGCGTTGAGCCTTCGTCGTCGCGACTTTCACCATGCGCCAGTTGCGCAGGATGTATTCGTGGATCTCCGCTTTGATCCAGTGGATCGCGTACGACACCAAGCGCACGTTTTGCTCGGGATCGAACCGTTTGACCGCCTTCATCAGCCCGATGTTGCCTTCCTGGATGAGATCCGCATGGGGCAGACCGTAGCCGAGATAATTGCGTGCGATCGATACGACGAGACGCAGGTGCGACAGCACGAGTTGACGCGCGGCATCGAGGTTGTTGTGCAGGCGATATTCAGTGGCGAACCGGCGCTCTTGCTCCGCCGTCAGCATCGGAATGCGGTTGACAGCCTGGATGTAGGCGTCGATGTTGCCCAACTGGCCGGGCAGCATCGACGTTGGCGCGAGCGTCAGAGCACCTGCCGAAGCGGCCATGGCGGACGCCGGGGCGAGAGGGCTCGGAAGGGTCATTGCGTTGCTCACGTAGCAAACTCCTTGAAATCGGACTACCGCTCAGTCACAAGTACGACTCCGGGGGATATTAGCACTCCTGGAAGCCGAGTGCTAAGCGTTGGAGTCTCAAATGGCGCCGGAAGTTCCATGATGCTATCGATTCCGTTGAGTCGATAGCTAATTCTACTCCTATTGGTCGCGGACGGGCCGCGAAGGGGAAAGCGAGCAGGGATTGGGGTTGAATCGAAGTGAAGCATCCCCTTTTTCCGAGATTGTGTATTGCGCGAGACGATACGACGCGCGGAAAAACCATACCGTAAGATAGACGCGCTTCGGGCCGCATGGCGCGCGGTAGTGGCCCGATCATCAACGAGCCCCTTCGGAGTATGCGAATGAAAAAGAAGAACCGGATCCGGCAACGTCCCTCGAACGTTTTCGTCATAGCGGCATTGGCGGCGGCCATCACGCTTGCCGCGGCACCGGGCCTCGCGCGGGCCGATACTTTCGGCGTGCAACTCGGAGGAGGTTTTGGCGAGCACGATGTCAACAAGCTCGACCTGGGCCTCGTCTGGGACCCTGGCATCAATTGGTGGGAGATGGGCGGCTGGCATTTTTCTCTCGTCGGCGAAGCTCATGTGGACTATTGGCACCCGGGCAACGGAACGTCGCGTCATGACGTCTACACGTTCGGTGTACAGCCCATGGTCCGCTTCATCAAAAGCGCCGGCGCCGTTCGCCCATTCATCGAAGCGGGCGCGGGTGTGCGCGGGCTCTCACGTGTGACGATCAAGGATGGGTACTCGATGGGGACGGCCTTTCAGTTCACCGAGATCGTCGGCGTCGGCGCGCAATTCGGCGGCCACCAGCAGTACCAGGCCGGCTTTCGATTTCAACATGTGTCGAATGCCGGTATCAAAGAGCCGAATCCTGGTATAAATTTCAGCCAGCTATATCTGCAATACAACTTCTGACGCGAATGTCCCGTGCGGCATTCGGGTGCATGGGAGCTGAGCGATGGCGGCAAAGATGATCGAAGCGATTCGCGTGCTCGAGCGCGACCGGTTTCGTGCAATGGTCGACGGCGACGTGCCGATGCTCAACGAGCTGCTGTCCGAGAACGTGAGCTTCGTTCATACCAACGGCAAGCGCGAAACGAAGCAGCAATTCATCGACGCCATCTCCGCGGGCCGACGGCGCTACCGGCAAATCGAAGTGCAATCCCAAGACGTGTTGCCCGTCGGCAGCGAGACCTGTGTGGTGACGGGACGCGCGCTGATCGAAATGGAAGCGAACAACGGCGCCTTGCTCTATCCGATCGCCTATACGGCCATTCAGGCGCAAGAAGGCGGCCAATGGCGTCTCGTGGCATGGCACGCGACGCGCTGCGCGCTCGAATGACGCGTCGGCGGCGCTCGCGTGCACCCTCCCTCGTCAATGGCAGCGTCTTGCCCTCACGCTGCCGCCTGACGCTCGTCGTCGCTCCACTCGAACCTGTTCACCGCGCTGATGAGCGCGTCCACCGCGGCCGTCGCGGCATCGGCATGCACGCCGACGCCGAAACGCAGCGGCGCGTTGCCCGCACGACAGCCGACGAATGCGGCCCAGGCGCCATCGGCCGTGCGTGCCATCTCGTATGAGCAGACATCGATCGGGCAGCCTGCCTCGGCGCTGAGTGCGCGCGCCACCGCTTCGACGAGTGCATCGCCCGTCGCTTGCGCCGAGTCCCCGCCGATAAGGGCCGCTTCGCGACGCTGCCAGCGTACCGTGGCCGCGTCAGTGCGCGTGGCCGGTCCCCGCACGCCGAGATATTCGCGGGCGAACCGTTCGCAGATCGCTTCGCCCGTGACTTCGACGCCGGATTCGTCGGCGATTTGCTGCACGACATGGCTGAATTCGATTTGCAGGCGGCGCGGTGGCGCAAAGCCGAGCCCGCGCTCGAGCAGGAATGTCGAGCCGCCTTTGCCCGATTGGCTGTTCACGCGGATGACCGCATCGTAGCTGCGACCGAGGTCCGCCGGATCGATGGGCAGGTACGGCACTTCCCAAACCCCCTCGGCCGATTGCCGCGCGAAGCCTTTGCGGATCGCGTCCTGGTGCGAGCCCGAGAAGGCTGTGAAGACGAGATCGCCTGCGTAGGGGTGGCGCGGATGTACGGGTATTGCGTTGCAACGCTCCACGACGCGGCGCACCGCGTCGATATCGGAGAAATCGAGCCCCGGATCGATGCCTTGCGTATAAAGGTTCAGCGCAAGCGTCACGAGATCGACGTTGCCGGTCCGCTCGCCGTTGCCGAACAGACACCCTTCGATGCGCTCGGCTCCCGCGAGCAACGCCAGCTCGGCCGCTGCGACTGCCGTGCCGCGATCGTTGTGCGGATGCACCGAGAGCACGATGCTGTCGCGCCAGGCAAGGTTGCGATCCATCCATTCGATCTGGTCGGCGAACACATTGGGCGTAGCGGCTTCGACCGTGGCCGGAAGATTCAGGATCATCTTGTGCTCGCGCGTCGGCGCCCAGGTTTGCGCGACAGCGTCACAGACTTCACGCGCGAAGGCGAGCTCGGTCATGCTGAACGTCTCGGGCGAGTATTGAAACGTCCACCGCGTGCCGGGCCGTCGTTGGGCCTCTTCCTTGATGAGCCGTGTGCCCTCGACGGCGAGCGCTTTGACGTCTTCCTTCGAAGCATCGAACACGATGCGCCTGAACGAGGGGCAGATCGCGTTGTACAGATGGACGATGGCGCGCGGGGCGCCTTCGAGCGCGTCGAATGTGCGTGCGATGAGATCGGCGCGTGACTGCACGAGGACTTCGATCGTCACGTCTTCAGGAATCCGCCGCTCGTCGATCAGCTTGCGTACGAAGTCGAAGTCCGTTTGCGAAGCCGACGGGAAGCCGACCTCGATTTCCTTGAAACCGATGGCAATCAGCATCTCGAAGAACTCGAGCTTCTGCTCGATCGTCATCGGGTCGATCAGCGACTGATTGCCGTCGCGAAGATCGGTACTCATCCAGATCGGCGCGGACTCGGTCGTCCGGCTCGGCCACTTGCGCGTGGCGAGGCGAACAGGCTGAAACGGTCGGTACTTCCCGGCGGGATTGCGGAGCATGGCGAACCTCGTTCGTTGCGTCGTCTGCGAAACGCGAGGCAGGCTCGGCGGCTGGCCAGCCGTGCCGGGGCGCACAACGCGCCGGCGCATTTCGCGATTCGCCCGAACGGTATTCGGCCGAATGCTGACGACTACGGTTTGTAGGGAACTGCGGTTTGGGCGAAACGGAACTGCGGGAACTGCAGGAGGACCGCGCAAACGACACGCGGCGCTACGGCTGGCTTACGCTAGTCGTAGCGATAGAGGCCGCGCTAGTCGGCCGGAGGTAATTCGGAGGGTGTTCGAAATGGAACGCATGAAGCGCACTGTATGTCAGCGACGGCGACGCTGTCAACCGTCGCCGTTCGGCTAATCCTGCCGCGCGACCCTTACGATCGTCTCCACCTGGCGCGCGAGCGTCGGCGGCACGGGCTGCCGGCCGTCCAGCACGGCCTGGGTCCACGCCGCGGTCGTGTCCGCATCGCGCGATTCGGGCAGAGCGGCCGGTTGCGCTTCGGAGGAACTGCGCTCGGCCGCGACGAGCGTTTCGGCCACGCCGTCGTGCAGCCAGTCGATCTGGACTTGGCGGCGCGTGTCGGCTACAGCCTCGCCCTCGGTGCCGCGTGCGAGCAACGCTCCGCCGACGGCTGCTGCCGGATGGCCGGCGAAGAGTTCGGCGAGGCTCTCGCGATACTCCGGATGCGTATAGTTGACGAGCCGCAGGCCCGGAGACGAAAACGGCTGCAGGATTTTCACGAGCGTATGCGTCGAATTGCGCACGCCCATGATCCGGCGCAGCGCCAAAAGCCGCGCGAGCTTCGGCGCCAGCACCTCGATCGGCGCGAAGGCGAGCGCGCGGCTGGCCAATTGGGCCTCGATCTCGGGATGGGACTTGGCCGGCGCGATCCCCAGCCTCGCGAAAATCTCTGCGCTCGTCACCCGCCCGGCATCCTCGCTCACGCCGTGCACGAGCGTCGGTACGCCCTCGCGCGCGAGCAGCAGCGCGAGCAGCGGCACCAGGTTGGGCTGCTTGCGCGCGCCGTTGTAGCTCGGAATGGAGACGGGCCGGCTCTCACCGGCCGGCACGCGCAGTAACGCGAACGACGCTTGCGCGGCCTCGAGCATGGCGGCGAGTTCCGCAGCCGTCTCGCCTTTGAGCCGGTAGGCGAGCATCACCGCGCCGAGCTCGATATCCGAGACGCGGCCATCGAGCATCGCGCTATACAACGCGTGCGTGTCTTCGGGCGAGAGCGCGCGGGCTCCGTTCGGACCGCGTCCGATTTCCTTGATGAAACGGGCGCAGGCAAAGGTGCCCGGCGAGGCGGCGGATTCAGTCATGACAGGAAGCGGGTGCGACGAGAACCCGTCGAAGTAAGTAGGCTGTGCAATCTCATTGAGTACCGCATTCGCCGCGATCTTGCAAGCCGTGGCTCCTGCACGCGCGTTAAACTGGTTTCTTTCATTGCAGGGAGAGGGGAATGGATTACGTGTTTGCTCCGGCGCCCACCGTCTCGGTGCCGGTCGCGGAAACGACCGCCGCTGCGGGCACCGGCCGGCGCTTCCCTGTGCGCCGCATCTATTGCGTCGGACGCAATTACGAGGCGCACGCGCGCGAAATGGGCCATGACCCGGACCGCGAGCCGCCGTTCTTTTTCTCGAAGCCGGCCGACGCGGTCCTGAATGTGGCGCCGGGCGCAACGGGCGAATTTCCGTATCCGTCGTGTTCGACCAATGTCCATTACGAAATGGAACTCGTCGTTGCGATCGGCAAGGCCGGTCGGGACATTCCCGTCGAGCACGCGCTCGAGCACGTCTACGGCTACGCGCTCGGGCTCGACATGACGCGGCGCGATCTCCAGGCCGAAGCGAAAAAGCTGGGACGGCCCTGGGAGACCGCAAAAGGCTTCGATCGTTCGGCGCCGATCGGCCCGATCCACCGCGTCGCGCGAGTTGGCCACATCGATCGGGGCGCCATCTGGCTCGAGGTGAACGGCACCGAGAAACAGCGCTCCGATGTATCGCAATTGATCTGGTCGACACCGGAAACGATCGCTTATTTGTCGACGTTGTTCGAGTTGAACTCCGGCGACCTGATTTTTACGGGGACACCCGAAGGTGTGGGCGCGATCGTCAAGGGCGATTCGATGAGGGGCGGCATCGAGGGTCTCGGAGAATTCAGCGTACGCGTTGTGTGAGCGTGCGCATCGTCGGAGTCGACCATGAAGCTTTACAGCTACTTCCGGAGTTCGGCCGCATACCGAGTGCGCATTGCGCTCAATTTGAAGAACCTGCCGTACGAGTACATGCCCGTTCATCTGCTGCGCGCGGGCGGCGAGCAGCTCACGGCCGATTACCGCAAGCTCAGTCCGGACGCCATCGTACCGACGCTCGTGGACGGCGACGACGTGGTATTGCAGCAGTCGCTGGCGATCATCGAATATCTCGAGGAAACGCATCCGAATCCACCGCTTTTGCCCGCGGCGGCCGCGGATCGAGCGTATGTGCGGGCCATTGCCTTGCAGATCGCCTGCGAGATCCATCCGCTCGATAATCTGCGCGTGCTGCGCTATCTCGTGCGCGAGATGGGCGTTTCCGAGGAGGCCAAGAACGGCTGGTACCGGCATTGGATCGAAAACGGGTTCGCTTCGCTGGAGGCACGGCTATCGGCCGATCCGCGTACAGGCACGTTCGTATTCGGCGATACGGCGACGCTCGCCGATGTTTGCCTCGTGCCGCAAGTATTCAACGCGCTGCGGTTCAAGATCGATATCGCGCCCTATCCGACGTTGCAGCGTCTTTACGAGCACGCAAGCGGGCTCGATGCGTTCGCGCGTGCCGCGCCCGGTGCGCAGCCGGACGCGGAGTGAGGCTGCGGCCGACCGCAGGCGGCATGTTCAGCCGAGCAGGGCGTCGGCGAATTCTTCGGCGCTGAAGGGCTGCAAGTCCTCGACTTTCTCGCCCACGCCGATGAAGTAGACGGGCACCGGCCGTTGGCGCGCGATCGCGACCAAAATGCCGCCTTTCGCGGTTCCGTCGAGCTTCGTGACGATGAGGCCGGTCAGTGAAAGCGCATCGTCGAAGGCCTTCACTTGCGCGAGCGCGTTCTGCCCCGTGTTGGCATCGATCACGAGCAACACCTCTTGCGGCGCGCCCTCCATCGCTTTGCCGATCACGCGTTTGACCTTGCGCAGTTCCTCCATCAAATGAAGCTGCGTGGGCAGACGACCTGCCGTATCGGCCATCACGATATCGACCTTGCGAGCGCGCGCAGCGCTTACCGCATCGAAAATCACGGCCGCCGGGTCGCCGCTTTCCTGCGATACGACGGTCACGTTGTTGCGCTCGCCCCAGATCGCGAGTTGTTCACGGGCGGCAGCGCGGAAGGTATCGCCGGCCGCGAGCAACACCGACTGCTCGAACCGTTGCAAATGCTTGGCCAGCTTGCCGATGCTCGTGGTTTTTCCGGCGCCGTTGACGCCGGCGATCATCATGACCATTGGCTGTGCACGTCCCAGCATCAACGACTTTTCGAGCGGACTCAGTAGCTCGACGAGCAGCGAACGCAGGGCCCATTTCACTTGCTGCGGATCGGTGAGGCGTTCGGCACGGACCTTCTCGCGTAGGGCCCCGAGCAGGTACTCCGTCGCTTCGACGCCGGCATCCGACATCAGCAGCGCGGTTTCGAGCTCCTCATAGAGCGCATCGTCGATCTTCGTCCCGACGAAAATACCGGTCAGCCCTGCGCTCGTCTTCGACAGGCCGGCCTTCAGCCGTGAAAGCCATGATTGCTTTGCGGCAGGCTCGGGGGCAGGGGGAGGGACGATCTCGACGACCTCGTTTGCGGACTCGTCCAATGGCTCCGCTCGCTCGAGGGACG
>Ga0157374_10000251_pt1 | contig 49614 bp, 51 predicted proteins | sample M25metaG_FD_115308 | JGI IMG/M metagenome (GOLD analysis project Ga0157374, IMG submission 115308) | Miscanthus rhizosphere microbial communities from Kellogg Biological Station, Michigan, USA - M2-5 metaG | ecosystem: Host-associated > Plants > Roots > Rhizosphere > Soil | place: USA: Michigan...
AATGTGCGATGGTCCTTTTGCAATTCGTCCAGGCGCGCGACCGAAACGATATAGGGGCGCCCGAGGCCGAGTTCGGAGCGGCCCGCCGCTGCGCGCTTGCGTAGGGCGTCGACGTCGATCGCGTTGGGCAGCACCGCGACGCCTTTGAGCTGGCTGCCAAACATTTGCATGGCTTCCTCGGCCATCTGCTCGTTGAGCGCGCCGAGGCAATCGTATCCACCGTATTGGCGCAGCAAGCGCCGCACTCGATTCGCGCGACCGCTCAGCCGCGCCCGGAAGCTGAAGTGATGGATGCCGAGCCACGCCACATCGAACTGGCCACACAGCCGCCGCAGCGACATGTCGTAGTCGATGATGACATCGACATCGGACGCGATCGCTTTGATCCGCTTCGCCACATGCGGGCGCACGACCAGTGCGGAATGTACGTCGCGCGCGACACGCCCCGGTTTTCCGAGGCGGTTTTGGTGACGTCTGCTTTGAAAGTATCGGAGCCACGGCCGGTCCGCGAGTACTTCGATGGGAACGTCAGCCGGGATTTGCGCGCGGAAACGGTGTTCCAGCGCGGGCGAAGCATACGTTACCGACAGCGACACGCGAAAAAGGCTGCGATCGAGGATCCGCAGCCACTGCAAGAGCGACGATTCGATGCCGCCGTTGTTGAAGTCGGTGATATGGAAGTGAGCGCGAATGCGCTTGCTCTCCCCGGTTATGCGTTGTTGCTTCGCCATTCTGACTTCTAAACACCCCGTAAATCGCCGCACTTGTCCGTGCGGTCTTGATCGCCTGGCTAACCGCGCGTCCGGACTCGAGCAGGCGGGCTCTGACGGCGCAGTGTACCGGGAGGGGCCCAAAAGCCACAAGGGGTTGCGTGAACTAGCTTCGGTCGCGGCGGAGAAAGGAACGGAGAGCAAGCATGGCAAAAAAACTCGATGATGTGATGGCAGCACTGCCCGCAGCACGTCGCGCGAAAATCGAGCGACGTGCGCAGGAACTCGCCTCCTTGAAGGACTTGCGACAGGCGGTGCAGAAAACCCAGGTCGATTTGGCCCAGGCTCTAGGCGTCGGGCAGGACACCATTTCGCGCCTCGAACAACGTAGCGACATGCTCCTTTCGACCCTGCGGCGCTACATCGAAGGCATGGGTGGAAAACTGGAGCTTGTGGCGCAGTTTCCGAATCGTCCGCCGGTGGTTATTGACCATCTAGCCGAAGAAAAAGCGCCAGCTCGCGCTGCCACTCGGGCGCGGCGCGCGCCCCGGGCAAGCAGGGCAACAGCGTAATCGCTGCACCCTCGCGGGACGAGGACTCTATCCGGTAACACTGCCGTCAGAAACGGACAAGGGGTTACACGAAAATCGCGTAACCCCTTGTTTTGTTTGGTGCCGGCTGCAGGACTCGAACCCGCCACCTGATGATTACAAATCAACTGCTCTACCAGATGAGCTAAGCCGGCGTTGAGCCCGTGATTCTACTTCATTTCACGACCTTGAGGTGCCCTTTGCCACCGCCTTTCGAGCCGTCGTCGGAGGACGGTCCGTCACCGTCGTCTTTTGTCGCCTGCGCCTGCGTTCCCGCTCCGACGCCGACATCCTCCGGCTCCGCGTCCAACACCTCGGATTCGACAGGGGTGCCACCGGCCGCCCCCACCGCGGGCTCCACCGGAAACGCCATACCCTGCCCATTCTCGCGCGCGTAGATCGCCAGTACGTTGGCTACCTGCACTTCGATCTTGTGCGCCTTGCCCGAGAAGCGCGCACTGAACTCGATCCACTCGTTGCCCATCTGCAGCTGCGTCGTCGCCTCGAAGCTGATGTTGAGCACGATCTCGTCGTTGTGCACGAACTGCCGCGGCACGCGCGTCTGATTGTCGACCCTCACCGCAATGTGCGGCGTGTACCCGTTATCCGTGCACCACTCGTAAAGCGCGCGCAACAGATACGGTTTCGTTGGAATCTCTTGCATCGACTGTCCTCGCCAAGGTGCAACGCTTGCTGCCGAGCTCCCCCACAAGCGCCGCACCCTGAAATTACATCAGCGGCGCATCACCTTTTCCGACGGCGTCAGCGCTTCGATATACGCCGGCCGGCTGAAAATGCGCTCAGCGTACTTCATGAGCGGCGCGGCGTTCTTCGAAAGCTCGATACCGTAATGGTCCAGACGCCAGAGCAGCGGAGCGATCGCCACGTCGAGCATCGAAAACTCTTCGCCCAACATGTACTTGTTCTTCAGGAAAATCGGGGCCAGTTGCGTCAGACGATCGCGAATCGCAAGACGCGCCTTCTCGTGATTCTTTTCCGCTGCCTTGCCCTTCTCGTTCTCGAGCGTGCCCACGTGCACGAACAACTCCTTCTCGAAATTGAGCAGGAACAGCCGTGCGCGCGCGCGCTGCACCGGATCGGCCGGCATCAGCTGCGGGTGGGGAAAGCGCTCGTCGATGTATTCGTTGATGATGTTCGACTCGTACAGAATCAGGTCGCGCTCGACCAGGATCGGCACTTGCCCATACGGATTCATCACCGCAATGTCTTCCGGCTTGTTGAAGAGGTCGACGTCGCGGATCTCGAAGTCCATCCCCTTTTCGAACAGCACCAGCCGGCAACGCTGGGAAAACGGGCAAGTTGTGCCGGAATACAGAACCATCATGTCTAAAATTTCCTCAAAAAGCTGAAGGGCCAGCACGCCGAAAAGCCCGCCGAAGCGGGCTTCGAGTCGCGCCGGCCCTCACACCGCCGTCACGGCGTGATTATTTAACGTCCTTCCAGTACGCCGCGTTCAGCCGCCAGGCCAGGAACGTCAGCACGCCCAGGAACAGCAGCACCCATACGCCAAGCTGCCGGCGCCCATGTTGCGTCGGCTCGGACATCCAGGTCATGTAGGCGACAAGGTCGGCCACGGCAGAATCATAATCTACCCGGGACATCGTCCCCGGTTTTGCCTGCGCGAAGCCAACGAACCGATGCTCCTTCTCCCCCGTTTCGGGGTTCAACTCGTCCTCGTATTTCGCCGTCTGCACACCCTGCAACTGCCACAAGACATGCGGCATGCCGACGTTCGGGAACACCATGTTGTTCCATCCCGTCGGCCGCGTTTCGTCCCGGTAGAAGCTGCGCAAATAGGTGTAGAGCCAGTCGCTGCTGCGCGCCCGTGCTTCCACCGACAAATCGGGCGGCGCGACCCCGAACCACGTTTTGGCATCCTCCGGACGCATGGCCACGGTCATCGTGTTACCGATCTTGTCGGTCGTAAAGAGCAAATTCTGCTCGATCTCCTTTTGCGAAAGGCCAAGCTGCGTCAGCGCGCTGTAGCGCATGAGGCTCGCACTGTGGCAACTCAAGCAGTAGTTTACAAACAATTGCGCGCCATGTTGCAACGACGCAAGGTTCTCCGTGTTGTCGGGCGCACGATCGAGCCGAAATCCCTCTTCCTGCGCCCAAGCCCCGGGGGCCACGAGCATGCCGGCGGCCAGCGTGACCACCACCGCGCCAATGCGGGCAAGCTTCGAAAGCAATGTCTTCATATCGTCTTGTCCTCGCTCGCGATTAATGGGGCTTGAACCGAACACGCTCCGGCGGCTCCTTGAACCTGCCGCGCGGCGTCCAGAACGGCATGCCGAGGAAGAACGCGAAGTAGATCAGCGCGCAGATCTGAGCGATCAACGTCGCGGCCGGCGACGGCGGCTTGGTGCCCAGATAAGCGAGGGTCAGGAACGCAAGCACGAAGATTCCGTAGAAAACCTTGTGGAACAACGGCCGGTAGCGGATCGACTTCACGGGGCTGCGGTCGAGCCACGGCAAAAAGCAAAGCGACACCACCGCGGAGCCCATCACGACGACACCCCAGAACTTCGATTGGGTCAGGTACATCGCAACGATCACGAGCACGGCCAGGACCGGCAGACCGATCTTCCACTTGCCTCGTGCCCGCACAAGCGCAAGGAGCCCAAGCAGCCCGATCACGACCATCAGCACGATCTTGAACGGATCGGTCGTGGCACGCAGCATCGCGTAAAAGGCCGTGAAGTACCACACAGGCGCGATCTCGGGCGGCGTTTGCAGCGGATTGGCCGGAACGAAGTTGTTCTGCTCGAGGAAGTACCCGCCCATCTCCGGTGCGAAGAAGATGATCGCGGCGAATACCATCAGGAACACGCACACGCCCATGAAATCATGGACCGAGTAGTACGGATGGAACGGAATGCCATCGAGCGGGCGACCGTGCGGATCTTTTTTGGCCTTGATTTCAATGCCGTCGGGATTGTTCGAGCCGACTTCGTGCAGCGCGACGATATGCACGAACACGAGTCCGATCAGCACCAGCGGAATCGCGATGACGTGAAACGCGAAAAAGCGGTTCAGCGTGACGTCGGACACGACGTAGTCGCCTCGAATCCACAGCGAAAGGTCAGGGCCGACGAACGGGATCGCCGAAAACAGGTTCACGATCACCTGCGCGCCCCAGTACGACATTTGCCCCCACGGCAGCAGATAGCCGAAAAACGCCTCGGCCATGAGACACAGGAAGATCGCGCAACCGAAGATCCAGACGAGTTCGCGCGGCTTGCGATACGAACCGTAAAGCAGCCCGCGGAACATGTGCAGATAGACGACGACGAAGAACATCGACGCGCCCGTGGAGTGCATGTAGCGAATGAGCCAGCCCCATGGCACCTCGCGCATGATGTACTCGACCGAGGCGAACGCGAGCGTCGAATCGGGCTTGTAGTTCATCGTGAGGAAGATGCCCGTCACGATCTGGTTCACGAGCACGAGCAACGCCAGCGAGCCGAAGAAGTACCAGAAGTTGAAGTTCTTCGGTGCATAGTACTCGGAAAGATGGGCCTTCCAGGTGGACGTCATCGGGAAGCGGCGATCGATCCAGCCGGCAAGACCCGTCGTCGTTACGGCTTCTTTTTCGGTCGTCGCCATTACGCTTCTCCTTTTTCGTCCTTGCCGATCACGATCGTGGTCGCCGACGTGAACATGTAGGGGGGAACGTCGAGGTTCTGCGGTGCGGGCTTGTTCTTGAAGACCCGGCCCGCAAGATCATACGTCGACCCGTGGCAGGGGCAGAGAAAGCCACCGGGCCAGTCGCCGGGCAGGTTCGGCTGGGGTCCCGGGGTGAACCGCGGCGTCGGCGTACAGCCCAGGTGCGTGCACACGGCCACGAGGACGAGAATGTTCTTGTGATCGGGGCGCGAACGGTATTCGTTCTGGCAGTACGCCGGTTCGGGCATCGAAAACGGATGTTTCGTGTTCGGATCGGCCACTTCGTTGTCGGCCTTGACCACGTCGGCCAGCATGGCGTCCGTCCGATTGATGATCCACACGGGCTTGCCGCGCCAGGCAACGGTCTTCATTTCGCCCGGCTTCAAATCGCCGATATCGACCTCGACCGGTGCGCCGGCGGCCTTGGCCTTTTCAGAGGGTTCCAACGAGCTTGCAAACGGTATGACAGCGGCTACGCCTCCAATGCCGCCTGCTACGGACGTCGCAATCAGCCAGGTACGGCGGCTGCCGTCGACGCGTTCCTCTTCTTTATCTCGCATTACACGCCCCACTTCTGAGTTGGATTTCCGTCACGCTTTTTGCCACCGCCCGCTAGTTTGCGGGAATGGAGTCGTCATTTACAAGACCTGTCCGCCAAAAACCATGCGAACCGCTTGATCCGTAAGGGTTTTCCCGAGAGACCAACAGCTCGTCGGGCCGGTCAGCGATGCCTCGTTCAAGCATTTCGCGTATCGGGCGGATCGTGCAACGCAGCGCAATTCCGATAATCAGACGGGATTATCGATATCGATAAAGAGGTGTTCGATATCGAACTGCTCGGACAGATGGGCGCCGAGCGCCTGCACGCCGAAGCGTTCCGTCGCATGGTGCCCCGCCGCAAGAAACGCGACGCCGCTCTCGGCAGCGATATGCGTAGTCGGCTCGGAAATCTCGCCCGTCAGAAAGACATCGGCGCCGGCGTCGATGGCGGCCTCGAAATAGCTCTGCGCGGCCCCCGTACACCAGGCGATGCGGCGCAACTCGCGCTCGGGGTCCCCCAGCACGAGTGGCGTACGGCCGAGCGTATGCTCAACTTGTGCCGTGAAGTGAGCGAGCGTGATCGGCATCGGCAGCGTGGCCATCCAGCCAAGATCGTCGGCGCCGAAGTGCGCATCGGCAATCAAACCCATGCGCGCGCCGAGCTGCGCGTTATTGCCGTACTCGGGATGCGCATCGAGCGGCAGGTGAAACGCGAAAAGATTCATGTCGCTGGCGATGAGGGCCTTCAGGCGCCGATATTTGCGCCCGACGATCTGCGGCATTTCGTTGCGCCAGAAGTAGCCGTGATGCACGAGCAATGCGTCGGCCCCCCACTCGCGCGCAGCTTCGACGAATGCGAGCGACGCCGTGACACCGGTAGCGATCTTCTCGATGCGGCGGCGCCCCTCGACTTGCAGCCCATTGGGGCAATAGTCCTTGAAGCGTGCCGTGCCGAGCATATCGTTCAAGTACAATTCAAGTTCGATCCGATCCATAGAATCCTCTAATCTTCAAATGCTTAGACGCTTTTGGCTGTTCTTTGCCCAAGCGGTCACGGTGCTGCTCGCGCTGATGTTCATCGTCGTGACGCTCAAGCCGCAATGGCTGCAGCGGCAAGGACAGCTCGGCAAGCAACTGGCCTCGCCCATCGTGGCGCTGCGCGAAGTCGCGCCGGGTACAGGCTCGACACCGACGGTCACGTCATATGCCGATGCCGCGCAAAGGGCGATGCCGGCCGTCGTCAACGTGTTTTCGGGCAAAGCCGGATCGTTGCCGCCCAACCCGCAGGCCAACGACCCATTGTTCCGCTACTTCTTCGGCAATCCGAAAGGGGGCAAGGAACCGCCCCAGGATGAGCCGGCAACGAACCTCGGATCGGGCGTCATCGTCAGCTCGGAAGGCTACATTCTAACGAACCAACATGTCGTCGACGGGGCGGACCAGATCGAAATCGCCCTGGCCGACGGCCGCCGCACCAATGCGAAAGTGGTCGGCGTCGATCCCGAAACGGACCTCGCGGTGCTCAAGATCGGCATGACGAATCTGCCGACGATCACGCTCGGGCGGATCGACGAGGCGCGCGTAGGCGATGTGGTGCTTGCAATCGGCAACCCGTTCGGCGTCGGTCAAACGGTGACGATGGGCATCATCAGCGCACTCGGGCGCAATCACCTCGGCATCAATACGTTCGAAAACTTCATTCAGACCGATGCGCCGATCAACCCGGGCAACTCGGGCGGCGCACTCGTCGATGCCCGCGGCAACCTGCTCGGCATCAATACGGCCATCTACTCGCGCTCCGGAGGCTCGCTCGGCATCGGCTTCGCCATCCCCGTCTCCACAGCCAGGAGCGTGCTGGAAAGCATCATTACGACGGGCTCGGTCACGCGCGGCTGGATCGGCGTCGAGCCGCAGGATGTGACACCGGCGATCGCCGAATCGTTCGGGCTCCAGCAAAAGGGCACGATCGTCGCCGGCGTGCTGCAAGGCGGTCCCGCCGACAAGGCCGGCATCAAGCCCGGCGATGTGCTGCTCGACGTCAATGGCCAGGAAATCACCGACACGACGCGGCTTCTGAACGTCATCGCGCAAATCAAGCCCGGCACCGATGCGAAGATCCGTCTGATGCGCAAGAACAAGGAGATGCAGGTCGACGTCATGATCGGCAAGCGCCCGCCTCCGCCGAAAGGCAGCAGCGACGACAGCCAACAAGACGAGTGACGGAAAGGGCCAGGGCCGGGGCCGGTTTGCGCCGCGGCTGGCTCGGCTTCAGCCGCTCGCGGGCTTTCAGCTCGCGGCGTTCTCGCCGTCCGCTACCGGTGGCGCCTTGCCCACGAGGAGCCGCGCCGCAATGATTCCAGCCTCATAGAGCACGATGAGCGGCACGGCCAGGATCAGCTGCGAGAACACGTCGGGCGGGGTGACGACGGCCGACACCACGAACGCGCCAACGATCACGTAAGGGCGGATTTCCCTGAGCTTTTTCACCGTCAGCAAACCCATGCGCACGAGCAGCACGACCACGATCGGCACCTCGAAGGTCACGCCGAACGCGAGAAACATCGTCAGCACGAAGCTCAGATAGTTGTCGATGTCGGTCGACATCTCCGCGCCGAGCGGGGCGTTGTAATGCGCCATGACACGGAAAATCGTCGGGAACACGACGAAGTAGGCGAACGCCATGCCACAGAGAAAAAGCGAATAGCTGCTGCCGATGAGTGGCGCGATGAGCCGCTTTTCGTGCTGATAGAGTCCGGGCGCAACGAAAGCCCAGATCTGGTAGAGCACGACCGGCAACGCTATGACGAATGCAACGAGCATCGTCACCTTCATCGGCACGAAAAACGAGCCCGTGACGTCGGTGACGATCATCTTGCCGCCGCTCGGCAGGTTTTGCATCAGCGGCCGGGCCAGCAGCCGGAAAATATCGGGGGCCCAATAGACGAGCGCAACGAATACGACAATGACGGAGATGCCGGCCCGGATGATGCGGTCGCGCAGTTCGACGAGATGCGAGATGAACGTCTCTTGCGAATCGTCGCCCTGCTCCGGGTCGTGGTCCTGGTTCTGTTTCGGGTCGCTCACGCCGGCCCTCGTTGGAAATTCGAAAAGCGTGGTATCGCACGCTCGAAGACGGGAAGCGTCAAGGGCATGCCCATCCGGTCAGAGAAAGCGCCGCGGCCGGCGCAGGCTGGCTGGCGTATGGCGCGCGACGCGCGCCGCCCCGGAGAGCACATGCGTGCGCCGTCCCGTCGCCCGTTTGTACCAAGTGGGCATCGTCAAACGCTTCGCCCGCCAGTTGCGGCGTTTTTCGGCGAGCGCCAGGCCGCGCGACCACGTGGACACCCCACTGTCGGAGCCGTCCGACGCCCCCCCACCGCCGGCGATGCTCGGCGAAACGCTCGTGCCGGCCTGCCAGGCCTCGTTGAGCTCGGCTTCGTGGCGCCGGACGTTTTCGTGAATCGTATTTTCGACGTTGTGCGCGGCGGCTTCGAACTCGCTCTTCATGCGGCGCAATTCGTCGAGCTCGATTTCGCGCGTAACTTCGGCTTTGACATCGTTGATATAGCGCTGTGCGCGGCCGAACAGCGCCCCGGCGGTGCGCGCCACACGGGGCAGCCGCTCGGGGCCGAGCACGACCAGCGCGACGACGCCGATCAGCGCCATTTTGGTGAGACCGAGGTCGAGCATGGTTGTCGTTCTATCCCGGCAGGCCTCGCAGCGTCACTCCGCGCATCAGCGGTAGTCGCCCGAACGGGTTTTTTCCTTCGCCTCGACGTCGACCGTGCGCGCGGTCGGCAACTCGGGATGCTCGCCGCCGTTCGCAGCCGGGCCAGGTGTCTCGTGTTCCTTCATGCCCTCTTTGAAACCCTTCACGGCACTGCCCAAATCGCTGCCGATATTGCGCAGCTTTTTCGTGCCGAAAACCAGCGCCACGATCAGCAGCACGATCAGCCAATGCCAAACGCTAAACGAACCCATGAAAATCTCCAGAACCCCGCCGCTGCATGGAAATTCATGCCCGGCCAAGCAACATCGGCCTTGCAGCCGCAATCAGCGCGCATGCGCTCCGTCGTCTCTACCCCGCATACCCTTTTGTTCTGCGCAATACACGTTGGGCGTCAGCCCATCCGTTGCCACGGACGCGGCCCCGCGAGCAGATGCGCGTGCAGATGATAGACCTCCTGTCCGCCGCCCGGCCCTGTGTTGATGACCGTGCGAAAACCTGTCTCGCCGCCCGTGTACGCGCAGCCGAGCTTATCGGCGAGCTGCGACACCAGAATCATCATTCTACCAAGCAGCGGTGCGTCGCTTTCGACGCAGTGAGACAGCGTATCGATGTGTCGTCTCGGGATGACGAGGATATGCGTTTGCGCCGCGGGGCGGATGTCCTTGAACGCAACGAACTCGTCGTCCTCGTGGACCTTCGCGCTCGGAATTTCGCCGGCGGCGATCTTGCAGAAAAGACAGTTTTCGTGGCTCATGGTCTTCCCGGTTGTTCAATGCGCCGCCTCAGAACCAGGCGCTCGGATCGAGCGGCTTCGTTTCGTAAAGATACAGCCAACCCTTGACGATCCGATAGAGCATCCAGATCGACACGGCCGCCAGAATCGGAAATCCGATTATCGCGAAAACGAGAACGCCGCCGATGATGTAGCCCGCGACACCGAACCAGAAGGTGCGGATCTGCCATTGGAAGTGATCGGCGTACGGCGTGCCCGCCGCATCGCCGCGTTTCAGGTAGTCGAGAATGATCGCGACGAGTCCTGACACACCGCCCGTGAACCAGTGCAGCGCATAGAGCCCATAAATGATGTGCGTCAGCGTGCGGATGCTGCGCTCGCGATCGGCATCGATCGTGCCCGTATAAGCCGCCGGGGGCCGTCCGCCTTGCGGGTCATCCATCGTGGCTCTCCTCGCTTCGTGAATGTTGCCGTCGATCGGCCGGCAGCCCGATTCAGCCGCCGTTTTCCTCGCGCTCGCGCCGCTTTCGGAGCGCCTTTTCCTCGATGCCCGACATGCCCTCGCGCCGCTCGAGTTCGGCGATGACGTCCGCCGGGCTCAAGTCGAAATGCGACAGCATGACGAGGCAATGGAACCAGAGGTCCGCCACCTCGCCGACGAGCGCCACGCGCGCGCCGCCCTGACGTACGTCCTTGGCGGCGAGAACGACCTCGGTCGCCTCCTCGCCGATCTTCTTGAGCACCGCGTCGTCACCGCGATGAAAAAGCCGCGCAACGTAGGAGCTTTCGGGGTCGCCGCCCTTGCGGCTGTCGATGATCGCGGCAAGCCGGACGAGCGTATCTTCGGTCGATGGCATCGGTTGGGTGGCCATTATCGATAAATCTGTTCGGGGTCTTTCAGCACCGGATCGACGGCGACCCAGTCGCCCTCGTCAAGAGTGCCTTCGAATTTCTGGAAAAAGCATGAATGCCGGCCGGTATGGCAGGCAATGCCCGATACTTGCTCGACCTTCAGAAGCACCACGTCTTCGTCGCAATCGAGCCGCACCTCATGCACACGCTGTACGTGGCCGGACTCCTCGCCTTTGAACCAGAGCCGTTGACGCGAACGCGAGAAGTAAACCGCGCGGCCCGTCTCGATCGTCTTCACAAGCGCCTCGCGGTTCATCCACGCGAACATCAGCACGTCGTTCGTCGAGACTTCCTGTGCGATGACCGGCACGAGACCGTTCACGTCCCACTGGACTTTGTCGAGCCAGGGTTTGTCGGGTGTAGTCATGTTCGTACCGTCTCGATCCTAGAGCCTCACGGCAATGCCCTGCGCAGCCATGAAGCGCTTGGCCTCGCCGACCGTATGCTGGCCGTAGTGGAAGATGCTGGCGGCCAAAACGGCGTCGGCACGGCCTTCGACAACGCCATCGGTCAGGTCTTGCAGCGATCCCACCCCGCCTGACGCAATCACCGGCACCGGCACGGCATCCGAGACAGCGCGCGTCAACGCCAGGTCGAATCCGCTTTTCGTGCCGTCGCGGTCCATGCTCGTCAGCAGGATTTCGCCCGCACCGAGTTCGGCCATCTTGCGCGCCCACTCGACGGCATCGAGCCCCGTCGCCTTGCGCCCGCCATGCGTGAAGACTTCCCAGCGCGGGGCCTCGTCGGCACCCGAGACGCGCTTTGCGTCGATCGCAACGACGATGCACTGCGCTCCATGCTTATCGGACGCATCGCGCACGAGCTGCGGGTTGGCCACCGCAGAGGAATTCATGCTGACCTTGTCCGCCCCCGCGTTCAGAAGCCGGCGCACGTCCTCCACAGCACGCACGCCGCCGCCCACCGTGAGCGGAATGAACACTTGCGAAGCCACGGCCTCGATGATCGGCAAAATCAGGTCGCGCCCGTCGGAGGTGGCGGTGATATCGAGGAACGTCAGTTCGTCGGCGCCTTGTTCGTCGTAGCGGCGCGCGATTTCGACGGGGTCGCCCGCGTCGCGCAGCTCGACGAAATTGACGCCCTTCACGACGCGCCCGGCGGTCACGTCGAGACAAGGGATGATGCGTTTAGCTAGAGCCATGATGATGCAGGTGCCGCTGCTGATGGGCCGCCCTTTCGCGAAAGCCGGCGGCGCCGTCCTTTCGAGAGCGATGGGTTGCGCGGGTACGGCGCGCTCAAGCGTCGTCCGATTCGCGCAAGGTATCGGCGCGCGTTTGCGCCGCGGCGAAATCGAGATCACCCGAATAGATCGCGCGCCCGCAGATGACGCCTTCGATGCCTTCATCCTCGACTTCGCACAGCGAATCGATATCCGCGAGGCTGGACAAACCGCCGCTTGCGATCACCGGGATTTTCACCGCGCGGGCAAGCCGTACCGTCGCATCGATATTGATGCCCTGGAGCATGCCGTCGCGCCCGATATCGGTGTAGATGATCGATTCGCAACCGTAGTCTTCGAATTTCTGCGCGAGATCGACGACTTCGTGGCCCGTCAACTTGCTCCAGCCGTCGGTGGCGACCTTACCGTCCTTGGCGTCGAGCCCGACGATGATGTGGCCGCCGAATGCCGTGCAGGCGTCTTGCAGGAAACCAGGATTCTTCACGGCCGCGGTGCCGATGATCACATACGAGAGGCCGTCGTCGAGGTACCGTTCGATCGTTTCGAGGTCGCGGATGCCGCCGCCCAACTGGACGGGAATCTCGGTACCGACTTCCTCGATGATCGCTCGGATCGCTTCCTCGTTTCTCGGCTTGCCGGCAAACGCGCCGTTCAGATCGACGAGATGCAGCCGCCGCGCACCGCGCTCGACCCAGTGACGGGCCATCGCGGCAGGGTCCTCGGAGAATATCGTCGCCTGGTCCATATCCCCTTGTTTCAGGCGCACGCACTGACCGTCCTTGAGGTCGATGGCGGGAATCAGCAGCATAGCAATCGCGTAAGTCTGGATGGTTGGGTATCGTGGATGCCCGCCGGCGCGCCTGGATACGGGCGCACGGCGAACCGTCTCGCTAGTTTAGTACACTCTTTCGACGCTCAAGCCGTCATTTCGATGCAAAAAGCGCGACATTCAAGGGTTCCAGTGCACGAAGTTGCGATAAACGCGCAGCCCCGATTCGGCGCTCTTTTCGGGGTGAAACTGTGTCGCGAACACGTTGTCGCGGGCCACTGCCGACGCAAACAGCCCGCCGTAGTCCGTTTCCCCCGCCGTATGAGCGCGATTGTCGGGCACGGCATAGTAGCTGTGCACGAAATAAAAATAGCTGCCATCGGGCACGCCGTCCCACAGCGGGTGCGGCGCCGCCTGCCGGACGCGGTTCCAGCCCATTTGCGGCACCTTGAAGCGCGAGCCGTCGTCCTGCAGCCGGCCATCGAGCTCGAAGCGCACGACTTTGCCGGGCAGCAGGCCCAGCCCCTTCGTATCGCCTTCCTCGCTCCAGTCGAACAACATCTGCTCGCCGACACACACGCCCATCAAGGGTTTGGTGCGCGCCGCCTCGAGCACCGACTCCTCGAGCCCCGATTCGCGCAACGAGCGCATGCAGTCGCGCATCGCGCCCTGGCCGGGCAGCACGACGCGATCGGCGGTGCGGATGCCTTCGGGCCGATCGACGATCGCCACGTCCGCTTCCGGGGCCGCCTTTTTCAGCGCCTGCTGCACCGAGCGCAGGTTGCCCATCCCGTAATCCACAATCGCAATTGACGTCTTCATCTCAAATTAGGCAGTAACGCCTTCAATCCGTCGACGATGAACTCCACCGCCAGCGCCGACAACATCAAACCCATCAACCGCGTGCCGATATTGATACCGGTCTGTCCGATCCAGCGGGCAATCGGCGCCGCGAGCCTCAGCGTTCCGAAGCAGATGACCGCGATGGCCAGGCCGATCGCCACGAGCCCGAGCCGGTCGTACCAATGATGCGCGCTCGCCGCATAGACGATCACCGTACTGATCGAACCCGGCCCCGTCAGCAGCGGGATCGCGAGCGGCACGACCGCGATGCTGTTCTTCGATTCGGCTTCGTCGCGCTCCTCCGCCGTGGCGCGCGCGTTGCCGACCTGCGCGTTGAGCATGCTGATAGCCATCAGCAGCATGATGATGCCGCCGCCGACTTCCAGCGAGCCGACCGAGATGCCGAAGAAGCCGATGATTTGCTGGCCGAGCAGCGTCGTGACGGCAATCACGCAAAACACCGAAATCGAAGCGATGCGAATCGTGCGCCGCCTCTCACCCTCCGAATGTTCGGATGTCAGGCTCAGGAAAAACGGCACGGCGCCGATCGGATTGATCAGCGCCAGCAGCGAAATAAACGATTTGAGAAGATCCATCGGTGTGCGCGGCGCGCGCGCCGGTGAGCCGTCCTCGCTTTAAAGAGTGCCTTTGGTCGACGGGATCTGCCCCGCCGCGCGTTCGTCGAGTTCGACGGCCATGCGCAACGCCCGGCCGAACGCCTTGAAGACCGTTTCCATCTGATGATGCGCGTTCACGCCGCGCAGATTGTCGATATGGAGCGTCACCTTCGCATGATTGACGAAGCCGCGAAAGAATTCGCTCGCCAGATCGACATCGAACGTGCCGATGCGCGCGCGGGTGAACGGCACATGCATGTCCAGCAGCGGCCGCCCCGAGAAGTCGACCACCACGCGCGAGAGCGCCTCGTCGAGCGGTACGTAGGCGTGGCCGTAGCGGCGAATCCCCTTTTTATCGCCGACCGCCTGGGCGAAAGCCATGCCGAGCGTGATACCCGTATCTTCCACCGTGTGGTGATCGTCGATATGGAGGTCGCCCTGCGCCTCGACCTCGAGATCGATCAAGCCGTGACGGGCGATCTGGTCGAGCATGTGGTCGAGAAACGGCACGCCGGTCGCGAGCTTTTGCTGACCGGTACCGTCCAAATTGACCTTCACACGGATCTGCGTTTCGCTGGTATTGCGAACGACTTCCGCTACGCGCATGGAAAACCTCGAATCTGACTGCAAAGGGTGTGGGGCGAAATGTGCCGGCCGCCGCACGCCCAGGGCGACGACGGCACGAATTTTCAGTAGTTACTTCAATATGAGCTTGAGTGCCGCCAGCATTTGGGCATTCTCTTCGGGCGTACCCACGGTCAAACGCACACAATCGGTCAGCAACGGGTGCATTTTACCCACGTTTTTGATCAAAACCCGCGCGGCCAGCAGCGTTTCGAACACCGCGTCCGCGTCAGGCACCCGCACGAGCAGAAAATTGCCTGCACTCGGGAACACGGTCGTGCCCGGCAACGCTGCGATGGCCTGCGCAAGAGTCTCGCGCTCGGCACGCAACCGGGCGGCCTGGACTTCCAGCACATCCTCGACATGATCGAGCATGAACTCGGCCGCCGCCTGCGTCAGTACATTGATGTTGTACGGCGGGCGAACCTTGTCGAGCTCGTCGAGCCAGGCGGGCGAGCCCACCAGATAGCCGAGCCGGATTCCCGCCAGCCCGAGCTTCGACACGGTGCGCATCACCACGACGTTGTCGAACTGCAGTACGCGCGAAAGCCAGCTTTTCTGGGCGAACGGCTGGTAGGCCTCGTCGATGACGACGAGGCTTTTGGTCGCCGCCGCGATGATCCGCTCGATATCGGCATCCGGGTACAGCGTGCCGGTGGGATTGTTCGGATAGGCCAGATAGACGATGGCCGGCGCGTGCTCGGCGATCGCGGCGAGCATTGCGTCGGTATCGAGCGTCAGATCGGGCCGGTGCGGCACGCCGACGAATTCGAGCTGCGCGAATTTCGCCGACATCTGGTACATGACGAAGCCGGGCACGGGCGCCAACAGCTTCGCGCCCGGCTTCGCACAGGCGACGGCGATCATGCTGATGATCTCGTCGGAGCCGTTGCCGAGCAGCACGGTGCTGCCCGCGGGCGCACCCATTACCCGCTTCAGTTTTTCGATGAGCGCGGCCGGACGCGGCGCCGGATAGCGATTGAGCGCCACGCCCGCGAGGCGTTCGCCGAGCTCCGTGGCGAGCGCCTCGGGCAGCGTGAACGGATTTTCCATCGCATCGAGCTTGACGAGCCCCGTTGCATCGGGAACGGGATAGCTCGTCATGCCCAGCACGTCGGGGCGGATGATGTCTTGCGGTCGGGTCATGGTCGTCGCTCTCAGCCGGTTTGCTTCATGCGGTACTCGGCGCTCTTGGCATGCGCCGGCAGCCCTTCCCCATACGCGAGTTCCGCCGCGATCTCGCCGAGCGTTTGCGCGCCCTCGGCGCTGACTTCGATCACGCTCGAGCGCTTGAAGAAATCGTAGACGCCGAGCGGTGACGAAAATCTCGCGGTACGCGAGGTCGGGAGCACGTGATTCGGGCCGGCGCAGTAGTCGCCGAGGCTCTCGCTCGTGAAGCGGCCGATGAAGATCGCTCCGGCATGACGGATTTCCTTCGCCCACTGTTGCGCGTCGAGCGCCGAAATCTCGAGGTGCTCCGGCGCGATCCGGTTCGCGATCGCGCAGGCCTCGGCCATGTCGCGCACCTTGACGAGCGCGCCACGGCCCTCGAGCGAACGCTGAATCACGTCGCGGCGCGGCATCGTCGGCAAGAGCTCGGCAATCGCCTCCTCCACGCGCGCAATGAATGCTTTATCCGGACACAGCAGGATCGACTGTGCGAGCTCGTCGTGCTCGGCCTGCGAGAAAAGATCCATCGCGATCCAGCGGGGATCCGTCGTTCCGTCGCACAGCACGAGGATTTCCGACGGGCCGGCGATCATGTCGATGCCCACCGTGCCGAATACGCGTCGTTTGGCCGACGCCACGTACGCGTTGCCGGGACCGCAGATCTTGTCGACGGCAGGTACCGTCTCGGTTCCGTATGCAAGCGCGCCGATCGCCTGCGCGCCGCCGATCGTGAAGACGCGATCGACTCCGCCCAAGAGCGCAGCCGCCAGCACGAGCGGGTTTTGCACGCCGTCGGGGGTCGGCACGACCATGACGATCTCGCGTACGCCGGCCACGCGCGCCGGTACGGCGTTCATCAGCACGGAGGACGGATAAGCGGCCTTGCCGCCCGGCACATAGATGCCGGCGCGATCGAGCGGCGTGACTTTCTGACCGAGCACCGTGCCGTCGGCTTCCGTGTATTGCCAGCTATGGCTGCCGCATTCGATCTTCTGCTTCTCGTGGTAGGCGCGCACACGCGCGGCCGCCGCTTCGAGCGCGGCACGCTGTTTCGGCTGAAGGCCCTCCAGCGCCGCTTCGAGCGCGGCAGGGGGCAGCTCCAACGCTGCCACGCTGGTGGCGTCGAGCCGATCGAAGCGGTTGGTGTACTCGAGCACGGCTTCATCGCCGCGCGCTTTCACGTCGACGAGAATCTGTGCAACCGAGCGCTCGATCGCTTCATCCTCGCTCGCCTCGAAGGCGAGCACCGCCGCGAGCGTCGCGTCGAAATCGGCGGCGCTCGAATCGAGTTTGCGAATCTTCAAAGACATGCTGGTATCCGTTCGGTAAGGCGCGCGTTGCCAAGTCGGCTCGTCGCACCGCTTACGCGGGCGCCGTGCCTCGTTTCGAGGCGCGTTCGAACGCGTCGAGAAACGGCTTGAGCGCCGCGCGCTTGAGCTTGAGCGCAGCCTGGTTCACCACGAGGCGCGAAGAGATCTCCATGATTTCCTCGACCTCGACGAGATTGTTCGCGCGCAGCGTTCCGCCCGAGCTGACGAGGTCGACGATCGCATCGGCCAGCCCGACGAGCGGCGCGAGTTCCATCGAGCCGTAGAGCTTGATCAGATCGACGTGCACACCCTTCGCCGCGAAATGCTCGCGAGCCGTTTGCACGTACTTCGTCGCCACGCGCAGACGGGCGCCTTGGCGCACCGCGTTCGCGTAATCGAAGCCCGCCTTCACGGCGACCGACATGCGGCAACGCGCGATGTTCAGATCGACGGGCTGGTACAAACCGCCGCCGCCGTGCTCGAGCAGCACATCCTTGCCCGCGACGCCGAAATCGGCTGCGCCGTACTCGACGTAGGTCGGCACGTCGGTCGCGCGCACGATGATGACGCGCAAGTTGCCGGCGCTCGTCGGCAGGATCAGCTTGCGCGAAGTCTCGGGGTCTTCCGATACCTCGACGCCGGCTGCCGCCAGGAGCGGCATCGTCTCTTCGAAAATGCGCCCCTTCGAGAGCGCGAGCGTCAACGGTTGGGCAGTCATGCGCGAACTCCGGAATGCGCAGGAACGCGGCGCACGTTCGCGCCGATGCGCGTGAGTTTGTCCTCCATCCGATCGTAGCCTCGATCGAGATGGTAGATGCGCTCGACGATGGTCTCGCCTTGCGCCGTCAAGCCGGCGATCACGAGGCTCGCCGAGGCCCGCAGGTCGGTGGCCATGACCGTCGCGCCCGACAGTTCGCGCACGCCCGTGACGAGCGCCGTATTGCCGTCGATGGCGATATGGGCACCGAGGCGGTTCAATTCCTGCACGTGCATGAAGCGGTTTTCGAAGATCGTCTCGATGACTTGCGCACTGCCTTCGGCAATCGCATTGAGCGCCATGAACTGGGCCTGCATATCGGTCGGGAACGCCGGGTACTCCGACGTGCGCACGCTGACGGCGCTCGGGCGCCCGTCCATCCGAACGCGCAGCCAGTCGTCGCCCTCCTCGATCGTCACGCCGGCCTCACGCAGCTTGGCCGTGACCGCATCGAGCGTACTCGGGCGCACGTCGCGCAGCATGACGTCGCCCCCCGCCGCCGCGACGGCGCACAGGAACGTGCCGGCTTCGATCCGGTCGGGGATCACCGCGTGACGCGCGCCATGCAGCTTCTCGACACCCTGGATCACGAGACGATCGGTACCGATGCCGTCGATCTTCGCTCCCATCGCCACGAGCAGATGCGCCAGATCGCCGACCTCGGGCTCGCGCGCGGCGTTTTCGAGAATCGTCTCGCCGTCGGCGAGCACGGCCGCCATCAGCAGATTTTCGGTTCCGGTCACCGTGACCATATCGGTCACGATGCGCGCGCCCTTCAACCGGCGCGCCCGCGCCTCGATGTAGCCATGCTCGATGCTGATGTCGGCGCCCATCGCCTGCAAGCCCTTGATGTGCTGATCGACCGGCCGCGCACCGATGGCGCAGCCGCCCGGCAGCGACACTTTCGCCGTGCCGAAGCGGGCCAGGAGCGGTCCGAGCACGAGAATCGACGCCCGCATCGTTTTCACGAGTTCGTAAGGCGCGACCGGATTGTCGACATGCGTAGCATCGAGCGACACCGTGCCGCCCGATAACCGAGCCCGTACGCCCATCTGTTCGAGCAGCGTCAGCGTCGTGCGAACATCCTTGAGGTCCGGCACGTTCGCAAGCTCGAGCGGATCGGCCGCGAGCAGGCTCGCGCAGAGAATCGGCAAGGCCGCGTTCTTGGCGCCCGAAACGCTCAATTCGCCTGAAAGGCGGCGGCCGCCTTCGATCGAAAGTTTATCCATGCCGAGCTGTCCCTCGCGCGCGGCGCCGCTGCCGGCTGCCGCCATATCGTCTTGTGTAATGCGCACTACGTTTCCTGGATTATGCGTTTCGCCATTCCGCCGGCGTCAGCGTCTTCATGCTCAGCGCGTGGATTTCCGCCTTCATGCGCTCGCCCAGCGCCGCATAGACGAGCTGGTGACGCTGGATCGGGCGCTTGCCCTCGAAGGCGTCCGAGACGATCGTCGCAAAAAAGTGCTGACCGTCGCCCTCGACTTCGAGGTGGGTGCAGGCCAATCCGGCCGCGATATATTGCTTGACCTCGTCGGGTGTCGGCAACATGGTTCATGACTCCTCAATAACGCAGCTTGTAGCCGGACGCGATGAGACGCATCGCGAGCGCGGCGATCAGCGCGAAGAAAACGGCAACGACGGCCAGGCACGCAAGCGGATCGATGTCGGACACGCCGAAAAAGCCGTAGCGGAAACCGTCGATCATGTAGAAAAACGGATTGAGCCGCGACACATGCCGCCAGAGCTCGGGCAGCGAATGCGTCGAGTAGAACACGCCCGAGAGAAACGTGAGCGGCATGATCAGAAAGTTCTGGAACGCCGCGAGCTGATCGAACTTCTCGGCCCAGATACCGGCGATGAGGCCGAGTGTGCCGAGAATCGCCGAACCGAATGCGGCGAAGAGCACGATATAAAGCGGCGACGCGAATGTCATCGGCACGAACCAGATCGTCACGATGAATACGCCCGCCCCGACCACGAGTCCGCGCACGACGGATGCAAGCACGTAAGCGCCGAATATCTCCCAGTGCGTGAGCGGCGGTAGCAGCACGAAGACGAGATTACCCGTGATCTTCGACTGGATCAGCGACGACGAGCTGTTGGCAAACGCGTTTTGCAGCACGCTCATCATGACGAGGCCCGGAACCAGAAAGCTCGTGTATTCGACGCCGGGATAGACCTCGACACGTCCGCGCAACGCGTGGCCGAAGATCGTCAGATAGAGCAACGCCGTGACGATGGGTGCGAGCACCGTCTGGAACGAGACCTTCCAGAAACGCAGAATCTCTTTGTAAAAGAGCGTGCGAAAGCCGGTCATGCCGCGAGCCTGAGTGCGGGGGTACATCATGCCAGTCCCTCCACCAGTTCCGGGCCGCTCATCAGTTGGACGAAAACGTCCTCGAGGTCCGCCTTCCGTACGTCGATCTCGTCGAACGTGCAGCCTTGTTCGCGACAGCGCGCGAGAATCGGCTCCACATCGTCATAGCTCGCGAGACGCAACAGATGCTCGCGCGCACCTGGCGGCGCCGCGTCGACCTCGAGCGCGCGCAGCTCCGCCGGCAAGACCCCCGCGGACAAGCGCAGAAAAAGCTGCATGCCGGCGAAACGCGCGAGCAAGTCGCGCGTGCGATCGAGCGCCACGACTTCCCCGCGGCGCAGCATCGCGATGCGGCCGCACAGCGACTCGGCTTCTTCCAGATAGTGAGTCGTCAGCACGATCGTGTGCCCTTCGCGGTTCAACCGCGAAATGAATTTCCAGAGCGTTTGTCGCAGCTCGACGTCGACACCTGCCGTGGGCTCGTCGAGGACGATCACGGGCGGCCGGTGCACCAGCGCCTGCGCGACGAGCACGCGCCGCTTCATGCCGCCCGACAGCGCGCGCATGTTCGCATCGGCCTTTTCGGTGAGATCGAGATGAGCCATCACCTCGTCGATCCATTCATCGTTGCGGTGCAGGCCGTAGTAGCCCGATTGAATGCGCAGCGTTTCACGCACGGTGAAAAAGGGATCGAACACGAGCTCCTGCGGCACGACGCCGAGCGAGCGGCGCGCGCCGCGGAAATCGGACACGACATCGTGGCCGAGCACGGCGACGCTACCTTCGTCCGCCCGGGCCAATCCGGCAAGGATGCTGATGAGCGTGGTCTTGCCTGCGCCGTTCGGGCCGAGCAGGCCGAAAAATTCGCCTTCGTCGATCGTCAAGCTGACGCCCTTGAGCGCTTGCAGCGCCTTATAGCGCTTCTTGACGTTGCGGATTTCTATCGCTGACATGGATGTGCGCGGCCTTTCGCGAGTGGCGCGCCTTTGTTTAGACGTGACTGGACCTGATCGCCGGGCTGGCGCCACGGCAGCGCCGCGTCGCATCCCGGAAAAAACCGGGGCGATCGCATACCCGAAAAAACGGTTGATTATAGGCCAAGTCGAGGCGGCTCACTTGGCGCGCGTGGCTCCGGAGCATTGCGCCGCGGCGATGCCGCGCGTGCGGCTCAGAGCGGTGCCGTGACGCCTTCCGGGGCCGAGCGGTGTCGCGCTGTCAGAAGCGCGTCGACACCGTACACCGCGGCGAGGCTTGCCAGCCCCTGCGGCACATTGATGATCTCGAACGCGCTGCCGCGCGCCTCGGCTGCGCGCTGCCACGCGAGCAGTACCGCGAGTGCCGATGAATCGAATTCGGCGAGCGCGGCGCAGTCCACTCCCGTCGCGCCGCCCGCAATGCTCGTCAAGCCGGCCGCGAGCGCGCTTTTCGCGCTCGCATGGGTGAGCGCCGTGCCCAGGGCAAAGCGGCTCATTGGGGTGCTCACGTCGGCTGCTTGCCGGCGGCAAGCTGCTGGTTGCGGTCGGTCAGGAACTGAATCAGCCCGCTCACGCCGCTTTCGTTGATCTTCTGGGCGAATTGCTGCTGATACGCCTGAATGAGCCATGCGCCGGCAACGTTCAGATCGTAGACGCGCCAGCCCTGCGGCGTCTTGTAGAGACGATAGTCGAGCTCGACCGGTTGCCCGTTGTTGATCACCGCGCTACGCACGACGACGTCGGTATCGGTCGGCGCCGAGCGGAACGGCTTGAACTGGACCTGCTGGTCGCGGAACTGCGACAGCGCGCCAGCGTAGGTGCGGATCAGCAGCATCTTGAACTGCTCGACCATCTGGTCTTGCTGCTCCGGCGTCGCCTGGCGCCACGCACGGCCCATCGCCAATTGCGTCGTGCGGCGGAAGTCCGTGTAGGGCAGGATCTGCTTGTTGACCACCTCGGTGATGCGGTTGATATCGCCCGAGCGGATCGACTTGTCCGCACGGATCGTATCGAGCACCTGGGTGGTGACCGTCTTGATCATGACGTCAGGCGAACTCGTATCGACGCCGCCGGCGTTCGTCTGGGCGAACGCCGCACCGGCAAACGAAAGGAGCATCGCGAAAAGAGGAATCAGAAAGAATTTTTTCATCGTCAACCCTGATATCGAAGAAACGCTGAGGTTGGAGCCTCGCCGAATCGTGCAAGTTCAGCCCGCATCTTGCACGGCTCGGCAGGATTCATGTCACACGGCCTCGCAAGATTCGTGTCGAAGTGTTACCGCAACGAGTCACTTCAGACGAATGATCGGCAAGCCCGTGCGTTGCGGCGGCGGCACGTACTGCTGGCCGGGCACCGTTCCGTCGGGTCCGCCCAGCGGTGCCGGTACCGCTGTCGCGGACGCCGCCGATGCCGGCTGCGCGCCCGAGGCCGGCTCCCCTGCCGCCGGTTCGGTAGCGGACGGCGCCGCGGCCGAAGCCGGAGCCGCAGCGGATGCCGGCGCTGCCGCACCGGTGGCACCGGGGGCACCGGTAGCACCCGGCGTCACGGCGGCACCGGCCCCCGGCGCAGCGGCGCCAGGCGCCGCGCCATCGTCATCGTACTTCGGCAGCGACTGATCGTAGTTCGGCAGTTGGGCACCGTCGCCGTCGCCACCCGTGATGAGGAAGCGGCGCCGCTGCAGATAGGCATTGCGGACGAACGAATACTTGTCGAGCGCGGCGCCCGACAGCACGTCGACCGTCGTCAGCAAGTTGGCGCGCGTATTGACGAGATTCAGTCCATACAGCGCCCAGCTCACTGAAGACGGCTGCACGTACGTCAGCGGATTGCCATAGTAATCGACGACGAGGCCCGTTGCATCGCGCACCGTGCTGGGTCCCAGCAACGGCAGGACGAGGTACGGACCCGACGGGACGCCATAATGGCCGAGCGTGATCCCGAAGTCCGCGGCATGCTTGGGCAGCTTCGCCAGCGTCGCGACATCGAACAGGCCGCCCACGCCGAACAGCGTGTTGATCGTCACACGCATGATATCGCCGACGCCGTCCGCGATTTTCAGCTGCAGCAACTCGTTCGCGGCGATATAGACATCGCCGATGTTCGAGAAGAAGTTCGTGACGCTCCTGCGCACCGGTTCCGGCACGACCTGCTGGTAGCCCTTCGCGACCGGCTTCAACGCATAGGTGTCGAGCGTATCGTTGAACTTGAACACGCCGCGATTCACGCTCTCCAGCGGGTCGCCCGGGGTGGGCGTCTGAACCGACGCACACCCGGCGAGCATCGCCACCGCTATTGCCAGCGTCACGTTTTTGGCGCGCGTGGTCTGCATTATTGTTCTCCGTGATGATCGGTCCCGGGCGGCACATTGCCGCCCGCGTCAAAGGTTCGTGTCAACCGCCCGCCCCCGACGCCGCGGCACTGGCCGGCGCCGTAGCGGATGCCGCGGGAGCTGCGGGCAAGGTGGTAGGAGCGGCAGGCGCGGCGGCCGGCGCAGGTGCCGTTTTGGCACCGCCCGCATCGGCCGCCTTGCCATAGAGAAACTGGCCGATCAGATTCTCGAGCACGATGGCCGATTGCGTCATCGTGATCGTATCGCCGGCTTTCAGCATTTCGGTGTCGCCGCCCGGCTCCAGGCCGATGTACTGCTCGCCGAGCAGACCGGAGGTCTGAATCTTCGCCGACGTGTCCTTCGGAAACGCGAATTGCTTGTCGAGGTCGATCGTGACGAGCGCCTGATAGGTATTCGTGTCGAATCCGATCGACGTCACGCGCCCGACGACGACACCGGCGCTTTTCACCGGCGCGCGTACCTTGAGCCCGCCGATATTGTCGAACTTGAGCTTCACGGGGTACGTCGGCTGAAACGAGAGTGAGCTCATATTGCCGGCCTTCAGCGCCAGGAACAGCAGCGCGATGAAACCGAGCACCACGAACAAACCGACCCAGAAGTCGAGAACAGTCTTTTTCATCGTCATCCCAAAAGAAGCGCGCTCGCGCAGGCGCCAATCGTGCCAGCGGTGCAATATGGACTGCGTCAGTTGAACATCAACGCCGTCAGCAGAAAATCGAGTCCGAGTACGGCGAGCGAGGCGTAGACGACCGTGCGGGTGGTCGCCCGCGAGACCCCTTCGGGAGTCGCTTTTGCCTCATAGCCTTGAAACAGCGCGATGAATGTGACGGCAAAGCCGAACACCACGCTTTTGACGACGCCGTTGCCGACGTCCGCCCAGACTTGCACCCCGCCTTGCATCTGCGACCAGAAGGCGCCCGAATCGACGCCGATCATCAGCACACCTACGACATAGCCGCCGAAAATGCCGACGGCGCTGAAGATCGCGGCGAGTATCGGCATGGCGATGATGCCCGCCCACATGCGCGGTGCAACGACGTTCGCGAGTGGATCGATGGCCATCATTTCGAGCGCTGTCAACTGCTCGCCCGCCTTCATGAGACCGATTTCCGCGGTCAGCGAGGTGCCCGCGCGCCCGGCAAACAGCAGCGCCGTCACGACGGGACCCAGTTCGCGCACCAGCGACAGCGCGACGAGCAGTCCGAGCGCCTGCTCGGAACCATAGCGATTGAGTGTGTAATAGCCCTGCAGGCCCAGCACGAAGCCGACGAAGAGCCCGGAAACCCCGATGATGACGAGCGAATAATTGCCGACGAACAGAATCTGCTTGATGACGAGATTCGGCCGGCGCACGAGCGCGAAAAACTCGAGCACGAGGCGAACGAACATGCGAGTGGCATAACCGGCGCGCGCGATGCCCGCGAGCACCCAGTGCCCCAACGTTCCAATTGCACCAATCATGCGCGTCCTCCGCCGAGGCCAAAATCCGCATCGAGCGGCGTTTGCGTCGGATAGTGAAAGCGAAACGGGCCGTCGGGCGCACCGTCGATGAACTGCCGCACCGAGGGGTCGACCGACTCCCGCAGCTCGGCCGGCGTTCCTTCGGCAAGCACCGCGCCGTTCGACAGAAAGTAGACGTAATCGGCAATGGCGAACGATTCGGGGACATCGTGCGTCACGAGAATCGAGGTGGCACCGAGCGCCCGGTTCAACGTACGGATGAGATTGGCCGTGATGCCGAGCGAAATCGGGTCAAGGCCGGCGAACGGCTCGTCGTACATCATCAGCTCCGGATCGAGCGCGATTGCGCGCGCAAGCGCCACGCGCCGCGCCATGCCGCCCGAGATCTGCGATGGCGCGAGATCGCGCGCGCCGCGCAGGCCCACAGCGTTGAGCTTCATGAGAACCAGATCGCGAATCAACGCTTCGGGAAGATCGGTGTGCTCGCGCAGCGCGAACGCGACGTTTTCGAACACCGACATATCGGTGAAAAGCGCACCGAATTGGAACAGCATGCCCATCTTGCGGCGCAAGGCGTAAAGGCCTTCCCGGCTCTCCTTGCCCATGTCCCGCCCGTGGAACAGCACCTCGCCTCGGCGAGCTCGCTCGAGCCCGCCGATCAGGCGCAGCACGGTAGTCTTGCCGCAGCCCGAGCCGCCCATGACGGCGACCACCTGCCCGCGCATGAAGCGCATGTTCAGGTTCGCAAGGACGAGACGATCCTCGTCATAGCCGAAATCGACGTTACGCAGCTCGAGAATGGGCTCAGCGGATGTAGGCGGCACGAAGCGGCGGCTCCTTTTACGCGGAAGCCGAATTATAGGGCCTCAGCGAGAACGTTGCCGTGACACCCAACTTTCCAAGTGCAAAACGCTCACCGGTCCGCAAAAATTCGCTCGAGCGCGGCCACGGCCTCGGCCGGGTCGGGCGCCCCCGTCACGGCGCTCACGACGGCCGCGCTGCCCACGCCCGTATCGAGCACGGCGGCGAGCGTGTCGAGCGTGATGCCGCCGATCGCGACGAGGGGCACCTTCGGGCCGATCACCCGCGCATAGCGCGCGAGCCGCGCGAGACCTTGTGGCGCGCTCGCCACTGTCTTGGTCGCCGTCGGAAAAACCGCGCCGAAAGCGAGGTAGCTCGGCGCATAGTGCAGCGCCCGCAGCATCTCGTAGTAGCCGTGCGTCGACAGTCCAAGCCGCAAACCCGCAGACGCGATCGCGCCCAGCTCAGCGGTATCGAGATCCTCCTGCCCCAGGTGGACGCCGTACGCCCCCGCGGCGATCGCTTCGCGCCAGTGATCGTTGATGAAAACGCGCGCGCCGTGGCGCTGTCCCGCTTCGACGCTCTTTGCGATCTCATTGGCGAGCCGCGCCGCCGGGGCATCCTTGACCCGCAACTGGATGGTGCGTACACCGAGGGCCGCGACGCGCTCAACCCATTCAGCGCTCGGCACGACCGCATACAGGCCGAGCCGCGACGGGCAATCAGCGAAGCGCTGCGTCGGCGCGGGCGGCAGCGCGCGAACGCGCGGAAAACGGTCGAGTTGGTCGGGCCACGCATCGTCGCCGCGCGTGTCGTCGCCGTCGCGCCACGCCATGGCCAATACGAGCGCGTCGTGCGGGGCGAAGCCACAATCGAGGAAGCTCGCGAGCGCGGCGAGCCAGTCTTCGGCGAGGGTGCCCGAGAGCGGATAGCGCGCCTCGCCCAACACTAAACAGGCGCCATCGGCCGACGTCTCGATCACCCCTGCGCCGGCAGCGAGCCACGCGGACTGGGCCGGCGCAGCGCCGCTTTCGTCCACCGCGGCGACGATCAAATCGCCCGCGCCGGGCGCATCGGGCGGCGTCAGACAGATCCGCCAGAGCGCCTCCCCGCGCGGCCATTCGCCGAGGCGCGCGCGGATACGCTCGGCCGCTTCGACCAGTTCGTCGGCGGGTGGCCAGAAGATTTCACGATCCGCGAACGCAAGCGTACGGCTCATATGCGATGCCTCAGCCTTGATCCTGGTGCCAGAACGGCATGCCGACCACCGGCGTGCTCGCCTGCGCGCTATCGCGCTCGTCCATCGGACCGGCGAGATACGCGGCCCGCCCGGCCTCGGCGGCCATCGCGAATGCGCGCGCCATGACGGCCGGCTCGGTCGCCTGCGAGACAGCGGTATTGAGCAGCACACCGTCGAAGCCCCATTCCATGACCTGGCACGCGTGCGACGGCACGCCGAGTCCCGCATCGACGATGAGCGGCACGTCCCGCAGTCGCTGACGCAGCGTGCGAAGCCCATAAGGATTGACGATGCCCTTGCCGGTTCCGATCGGCGCGCCCCACGGCATCAACGCCTCGCAGCCCGCATCGATCAGACGCCGGGCGATGACCAGGTCCTCCGTGCAGTACGGCAGCACCTTGAAGCCGTCCTTCACGAGCCGGGCCGCGGCTTCGATCAGTGCCAGCGGGTCGGGCTGCAGCGTGTAGTCGTCGCCGATCACCTCGAGCTTGATCCAATCCGTTTCGAACACCTCGCGGGCCATGTGCGCCGTCGTCACGGCTTCGTCGACCGTCTGGCACCCGGCCGTATTCGGCAACAGCGGCACAGCGTGGCGTTTGAGCAAATCGAAAAAGCCGGCCTCGGCGGTCTCGGCCTGCATCTGGCGCCGCAGTGCTACGGTGACCATGCCGGGTCGCGCTGCTTCGATCGAATCGGACAGCGCCCGCAGCGACGGATAGCGCGAGGTACCGAGCAGCACACGGCTGGCAAAGGGGGTGCCGTACAGCGTGAGCGAATCGGCGGCGGAAGCGGAAATCATCGCAAGATCCTCAGGACGTAATGGATGTTAGCGGCAAAAGGGTCATCAGCCGCCCGCGACGGGATGCACGATATCGAGCTTATCGCCGGCGTTGAGCGCGCGCTCGGGATGCTGCGCGCGTGCGACGAACTGCCCGTTGAGCGCGACGGCGAACGGCGGCCGCGCGCCGAACGCGGCGAGCGCATCGGCTACGGTCGCGCCGTCGGGAAGGGAAAGAGACGTCTGATTGATCTGGATTTCCATGATTCGAACGGTCCGACGATGGAGTTGCTCGGTCTTTTCCTGTGGGGTGCGCGTCATCGTGCTCACATCGCAAGCGCCGCACGCTCGCCCGCGAGATGCAGCATGGGCGCCCAGCGCGCTTCGCTGCGCCATTGCGCAAAGCCTTCCGCATCGGCGACACGGCCGCTCAGCAGCGCGGCGGCCAGTCCGGCCGCTGTACTCGCCACTTCGGGGGCAATCATGAAGCCGTGCCGGTAAAGACCGTTGACGGCGAGGGTGCTCGCACCGTCCCAGACGATCGAAGGGAGGTGATCGGGCAGCGTGGGACGGCATTGCGTGTTGAGTTCCAGAATGCGCGCCTCGCCGAACGCCGGATGCACGGCAAACGCCGCGCTCAGCAGCTCGAGCGCGGAGCGCACGCTCATCGGCGAGCGGTCCTCGCCTTCGATTTCCGTGGCGCCGATGACGAACAAATCGTGTTCCTTCGGCGCAATGTAGATCGGATAGCGCGGATGAAGCATGCGAACGGGGCGCGTCAGCGCGATACCGGGCGCATGCACGCGCGCGACTTCGCCGCGAATGCCACGCAGCGAGGGCAACGCCGCCTTCGCGCCGAGCCCGCGGCAATCGATCGTGATTCGCGCGCTCGGCCGCGCCGCCTCGTCGACGGCGGTGTTCCAGTGCGCGTCCACCCTGCGCTCGTTCAGCCCCGCGGCCAGCGCGGCCAGCGTCTGGCGGTTGTCGAGCTGGCCCTCGTCGGGCAGCAGCAGCCCCTGACCGAAACGGCCGGCCAGCGCGGGCTCGGCAGCCGCGAGCTGCGCGGCATCGAGCGTCGCAACGCGGCTGCCGCCCGCGCGCGTGCGCGGCGCGTTGGCGTGCACGCGCCGTTCGAGCAGCGCCGCTTCGGGCCGATCGTTACGGTGCCAGACCACGAGTGTGCCGTTGCGCTGGAAAAAGACCGGTGCCGGCAGCGCGGCAAGGATCCGTGGCCAGGCGTCGAGCGAGGCCTGGCCGAGCTCGACGATGAGCGGCTCGGCGCTCGCGGCCTCGGCCAGCGGCGCCAGCATGGCGGCGGCGACCCAGGCCGCCGAGGCCGTCCCCGACGCGTCGCCGCGCTCGTAGAGCGCGACGCGGTGCCCCTCGCCCGCGAGTTGCCAAGCCACTAGCCGGCCGGCGAGCCCGCCGCCGAGCACGGCGAAATCGGGGATTCCTGAAACAACGACTGAAGATTGAACGCTCATCGGATCGATCCTTTCTGTACGGCGAACTGCGCGTACCCAAGGACGAAACCGGCGGGTGAGGCCGGCCGGCGGCATCGACGCAACCGATGCTTTCGGCGGAGAAAAAGATGCCGCGACACGGCATCCCACGCTACAAGCGTGTTCCTGAAACTTCCCGCGCCGGTATTACCCGGATCGGGTGCGAAGGGTCTCTCTCAGCCTCGCCACGGAATGGTCCGAACGGCTCGAACCCTATCCACTTCCAGCGAAGCACCCCTGTTTCGTCGCGGCCATTAGACCATAAAAGCGCGAGCGGCCGCAAACGCGGCGCAATGACGCGGCGCCGCCAACGCGCCCTTTTTTGCGCTCGGACGCTGCGCGAAAGGTTGGCTCACCGCTCTCTGGCACAATGTCCGATCGCGGCACGCGGGTGACACGCTTTTGCTTTTCGCCAACCACGCGCACGGTCGGTGTCGATGCGCGATACCAGGCATGGAACGCGCGGGCCGCCGCCATTAAGACTCGCTTAAGCGCTCCGCGCAAGAATCCGCGGTAACCGCGTACCGTGCCGCGCATCGTCGAAGCGCCCGTACGCCTGCCGTCGGCTGGCGCAACTGATTCGGAAACACCGTTCGGAAGACCTATGACTGCCTCATCTCTCAATCCCGTCCCTGCCCGCAACGGTGCGCCGCCCCAACCCTCGTCGACCTCGGCCTGGGGGCTCATCAAACCGTACTGGGTCTCGGAGGATTGGAAGGCCGCCTGGGGTTTGTTGGTGACGATCATCCTCATCAACCTGACGATCGTCGGATTCAACGTCTGGATCAACCAGTGGTACGCGAAGTTCAACAATGCGATGGTGGCGAAAGACAGCCCCCATTTTTGGCAGTTGCTGATCCAATTCACCGTTGCGGCCTTCGTGTTCATCACGTTGGCCGTCTATCGTACCTACCTGCGGCAAATGCTCGGGTTCCGTTGGCGCCAGTGGTTGACGAACCGCTATCTGAAGACTTGGCTTGGCGACCTCGCGTTCTACCGTATCGAACGCGATCGACTCGCCGACAACCCCGACCAACGGATCAGCGACGATCTGCAATCGCTCGCCACCAACACGCTCGATCTGTCGCTCGGCCTGTTATCGACAGTCGTTACGCTGGTCTCGTTCATCACCATCCTCTGGACGATCGGCGGCGCGCTGAACTTCCATTTCGCCGGCTCGGCATGGACCGTGCCTGGTTATATGGTCTGGGCGGCAGTGATCTATGCGATCGGCGGCTCATACCTGATGCATAAGGTTGGACACCCGCTCGTTTCGATCAACTATCAGCAGCAGCGCGTCGAAGCCGACTTCCGTTACGGACTCATTCGCGTGCGCGAGAACTCGGAGCAGATCGCGCTATACGACGGTGTTCGAACCGAAGAGGGCAACGCGCAAAACATCTTCGCGAGGATCCGCGACAACTGGTGGCGCATCATGACATACACGCGGCGCCTCAATTTCGTCACGAATTTTTATGGGCAGGCGGCCATCATTTTTCCGTACATCGTCGCATCGCCGCGCTATTTCGCCGGTGCGTTCACGTTCGGGGTGCTCACGCAGATCGCGGACGCTTTCGGCACGGTCAGCGGCTCGCTCTCATGGTTCATCAACAATTACTCGTCGCTCGTCGAATGGCGCGCCACCGTCAACCGGTTACGCGAATTCAGCCGCGTCGTGCAAAGCACGCATCTGCGCGAATCGGTCTCGCCCGCCACCGCACATGGCGGCATCAATCTGCATTACGTCGATGCAAGCGCGCTGAGCACGCGCGATCTCGAGCTTGCGCTGCCGAACGGGACGCCGCTCGCGACGATCGGCGACATCGTCATCGAGCCGGGCGCCCGCTGGCTCGTGCGCGGTGCATCGGGTTCGGGCAAGAGCACACTGTTGCGCGCCTTCGCCGGCCTTTGGCCCTTCGGCGAGGGCAGTATCGACGTACCCGTCGGCGCGCGCACGATGTTCCTGCCGCAGCAAAGCTATCTGCCCATCGGTACATTGAAAGCCGCACTCGCCTACCCCGCCGCCGCGGACACCTTCACCGAGAATGCCTGTCGCGAGGTGCTCGTCAGTTGCCGGCTCGAAGATTACATCGGGCGTCTCGGCGAATCGGCGCATTGGACGCGCGTGCTGTCTCCCGGCGAGCAGCAGCGGCTCGCAGCCGCGCGCGTGCTGCTGCACAAGCCCGACTTTCTTTTCCTCGACGAAGCGACGAGCGGGCTCGATCCCGAGAATGAATCGAATGTGTATCGGCTGTTCCACGAACGCCTGCCGCAAACGGCGATCGTGAGCGTTGCGCATCGCGAGTCCATCACGGGTTTTCACGACCATACGCTTTTCATCGAACGCGCGGGCGAGCGGGCGGTGGCATGACGCGTCCGCGCCGGCCTGCCTCAATCTAAAGGCGCCGCGGGTACGTCGACAGCGGCGAGCGGCCGATACCGCGCGCCGCTGCGCTCGAGCGTGCTCGAGTAAAGCATCAGGGTGGCGAAACGCGACGCCGGCAATGCGAGAGCGGACTGCTCCCCCACGAGCAGGGCTTCGGGCGATACCGGCCGGCTATGGCGCGGCAAGCGCGCGAGCGTGACGTGCGGACGAAACGGGCGATGATCGTCGATGGGCAGACCGAGGCTGCGAACGAGCCCGCGTACGTTCGCAGCCAACTCGACGAGCGGCTGTGGACACTCGAACGTCAGCACCGCAAGGCGGGGATGGGCAGGATTCGGCCAATATGCGAAACGCTCGATCTTCAGCGCGGGAAGCGCGGTCACGGTCGAGGCCAGCCCCGCCGCAAGCGCAAGCCCGCGCTCCCGCGGGATGGACCCGAGAAAGGCCAGCGTCAAATGAAGCTGATCCGCCGCAACGCGGCGCCCGATCATATCTTCGCCGATGCCGAATGCTTCCCACTCACTGCGCGTGGGCGCATCGGGCACGAGCGCAATGAAAGTGCGATGCCAATCCACATCCGCATCCTGCGGTGCAACCGGCATCGCTTCCACGCGCGGCGAATGCGCGCCGCCCGTCAGCGGGGCAGCTCGGAGCTGCCCATCAGGTAGGCGTCGACAGAGCGTGCGCATTGCCGGCCCTCGCGAATCGCCCAGACGACGAGCGACTGCCCGCGACGCATATCGCCTGCGGCAAACACTTTGTCCGCCGACGTGTAGTAGGCGCGCTCGCCTTCCGTCGCCGCGCGCACATTGCCGCGCGCATCCTTCTCGACGCCGAGCGCTTCGAGCACGGGGGCGACGGGCTGCGTGAAGCCCATGGCCAGCAGCACGAGATCGGCCTTCAGTTCGAACTCCGAACCCGGCACTTCCTGCATCTTGCCGTCCTTCCATTCGACACGCGCCGCGATAAGCTTCTCGACCTTGCCGTTCTTGCCTTCGAGCCGCTTGGTCGCGACGGACCAGTCGCGCTCGCAACCCTCTTCGTGCGACGACGAAGACCGCAGCTTGACCGGCCAGTACGGCCAGACGAGCGGCTTGTTTTCGGTTTCTGGCGGCTGCGGCAGCAGCTCGAACTGGGTCACGCTCTTCGCGCCGTGACGGTTCGAGGTGCCGACGCAGTCGGAACCCGTATCGCCGCCGCCGATCACGATGACGTGTTTGCCTTTCGCGCTGATCTGGTCCGCCACCTTGTCGCCGGCGTTGACCTTGTTCTGCTGCGGCAGAAACTCCATCGCGAAATGAACGCCGGCGAGTTCGCGCCCCGGTACCGGCAAATCGCGCGGCGTTTCGGAGCCACCGGCCACGACGATGGCGTCGAAGCGCTCTTTCAGCTCATCGGGCGCAATCGTCTCCTTGGCCGTATTGCCGATGTGAGACGGCAACGGGTCCTTGCCGATGAAGACATTGGCGCGGAACGTCACGCCTTCGGCTTCCATCTGGCGCATGCGGCGGTCGATCAGCCACTTTTCGAGCTTGAAATCGGGAATGCCATAGCGCAGCAACCCGCCGATGCGATCGTTCTTTTCGAATACCGTCACGTCGTGCCCCACGCGGGCGAGCTGCTGCGCCGCCGCCAGGCCGGCCGGCCCGGAGCCGACCACCGCAACCTTCTTGCCGGTCTTTTTCTTCGGCGGCTGCGGCTCGACCCAACCCTCGGCCCAGGCCTTGTCGATGATCGCGTGCTCGATCGATTTGATGCCGACAGGATCCGCATTGATGCCGAGCGTGCAGGCCGCTTCGCACGGTGCCGGGCAGATACGTCCCGTGAACTCGGGGAAGTTGTTGGTCGAATGCAGGACTTCGATCGCCTGCCGCCAGTCCTGGCGATAAACGAGATCGTTGAAGTCGGGAATGATGTTGTTCACGGGGCAGCCGTTGTTGCAAAACGGAATGCCGCAGTCCATACACCGTGCGCCCTGAATCTTTGCGTCCTCGTCGCTGAGCGCGAGCACGAACTCCTTGTAATGCTTCAAACGCGCGAGCGGCGCTTCATACGCTTCGTGGAGGCGCTGATACTCGAGAAAACCGGTTGCCTTGCCCATGGGGTCTCTTCTCTAATCTTGGTCGTCGTACTCAATTCATCGTTCGGCGGGCCTCGCAACACGCGAGGCCCAAGCCTCCGAGCCTCATGCCGCAAGCGCTTCCTTGGCGGCCTTCTTCGCACCCAGTTCGCCCAGTGCGCGCTTGTACTCGGTCGGGAAGACCTTCACGAAATGGCGGCGCGAGGTATCCCATTCCTCGAGCAGCGACTTCGCGCGCGGCGAGCCGGTGAACTGGAAGTGGCGCTCGACGAGCCCCTTGAGCAACGCTTCGTCGGTGACGCCCGTATGCCAGAGCGCGCGATCGACGGTGCGCTCCTGCTCGGCCTGCTGCAGCACCGGCTCCAGCGCGACCATCGACTTGTTGCACTTGGCGGGGAACGTGCCGTCGGGATCGTAGACGAACGCCACGCCGCCCGACATGCCTGCCGCGAAGTTGCGGCCGGTTTCGCCCAACACGACCACGGTTCCGCCCGTCATGTATTCGCAGCCGTGATCGCCGGTGCCCTCGACGACGGCGCTCGCCCCCGAGTTACGCACGCAAAAACGCTCGCCCGCGACGCCGCGCAGATAGGCCTCGCCCTCGATCGCACCGTACATCACGGTGTTGCCGCAGATGATGTTTTCCTCGGACTTGCCGCGGAAATCGTTCGTCGGGCGAATGATGATGCGACCGCCGGAGAGGCCCTTGCCGACATAGTCGTTGCCGTCGCCGACGAGATCCAGCGTGACGCCGCGCGCGAGGAATGCACCGAAGCTCTGACCGGCCGTGCCTTTGAGCTGGATATGGATCGTATCGTCGGGCAGTCCGTCGTGACCGTGCTTCTTCGCGATCGTGCCCGAGAGCATCGCACCGACGCTGCGATTGACGTTGCGCACCGGCTGAATGAACGAGACGTGCTCGCCCTTGTCGATCGCGGCACGGGCCTTCTCGATCAGCGTGTGATCGAGCGCCTTCGCAAGGCCATGATCCTGCTCGTCGACATGGCGGCGCGCGATCTCCGCCGCCACGCGAGGCTGATAGAACACGTTCGAGAAATCGAGCCCTTTCGCCTTCCAGTGCTCGATGCCCTTTTTCATGTCGAGCAGGTCGGCACGGCCGATCAGGTCATCGAACGTGCGAATGCCGAGCTGCGCCATGATTTCGCGCACCTCTTCAGCCACGAAGAAGAAGTAGTTGACGACATGCTCGGGCTGGCCCTGGAACTTCGCGCGCAGCACCGGATCCTGCGTCGCGACGCCGACCGGGCAGGTATTCAGATGGCACTTGCGCATCATGATGCAGCCCTCGACGACGAGCGGCGCCGTCGCGAAGCCGAATTCGTCGGCGCCGAGCAGCGCGCCGATCACGACGTCGCGGCCCGTCTTCATCTGGCCGTCGGCCTGCACGCGAATGCGCCCGCGCAGCCGGTTCAGCACGAGCGTCTGCTGGGTCTCGGCCAGCCCGAGTTCCCACGGCGTGCCGGCGTGCTTGACCGACGAAAGCGGCGATGCGCCCGTGCCGCCGTCATGGCCGGCGATCACGACGTGATCGGCTTTCGCCTTGGCCACACCCGCGGCGACCGTACCGACACCCACTTCCGATACGAGCTTGACCGAGATGCTCGCTGACGGGTTCGCGTTCTTCAGGTCGTGAATGAGCTGAGCCAGATCCTCGATCGAATAGATGTCATGGTGCGGCGGCGGCGAAATGAGACCCACGCCGGGCACCGAGTAACGCAGTTTGCCGATGTACTCGGAGACCTTGTGGCCGGGGAGCTGGCCGCCTTCGCCGGGCTTGGCGCCCTGCGCCATCTTGATCTGGATTTGGTCGGCCGATGCGAGATACTCCGCCGTCACGCCGAAACGGCCCGACGCGACCTGCTTGATCTTCGAGCGCAACGAGTCGCCATCCTTGAGCGGAATGTCGCGCACGACTTCCGGTCCGATCACCGAGGCGAGCGTATCGCCGTTCTTGATCGGGATGCCGCGCAGCTCGTTGCGATAGCGGTTCTCGTCTTCGCCGCCCTCGCCCGTGTTCGACTTGCCGCCGATGCGGTTCATCGCGACTGCAAGCGTTGCATGCGCCTCGGTGCTGATCGAGCCGAGCGACATGGCACCCGTGGCGAAGCGCTTGACGATGTCCTTGGCCGATTCGACTTCGTCGATCGGAATGGCCTTCGACGGGTCGACCTTGAACTCGAACAGCCCGCGGAACGTCATGTGACGGCGCGTCTGATCGTTGATCAGATGTGCGTACTCCTTGTAGGTCTGATACGAGTTGCTGCGTGTCGAATGCTGGAGCTTCGCGATCGCATCGGGGGTCCACATGTGATCTTCGCCGCGCACGCGATAGGCATACTCGCCGCCCGCGTCGAGCATGCCCGCGAGCACCGGGTTGTCGCCGAATGCGTCGCGATGCAGGCGAATGGCTTCCTCCGCCACGTCGAAAAGCCCGATGCCGCCCACCTTCGAAGCCGTGCCCTTGAAGTATTTCTCGACGATATCGCTCGCCAGGCCGACTGCCTCGAAAATCTGCGCACCCGTGTACGACATGTAGGTCGAGATGCCCATCTTCGACATGACCTTTTGCAGGCCCTTGCCGATCGCTTTCGTGAAGTTGTAGACGGCCTTCTCGGGCGAGAGATCGCCCTTCATGCCTTGCGCCATCTGCGCGAGCGTTTCCATCGCAAGGTACGGATGGACCGCTTCGGCACCGTAGCCGGCGAGCAGCGCGAAGTGATGCACTTCACGGGCCGAACCGGTCTCGACGACGAGACCCGTGCTCGTACGCAGCCCCTGCGTCACCAGATGCGTGTGAATGGCCGCCGTCGCGAGCAGCGCCGGAATGGCGACATTGTCGCGGTCCACGCGCCGATCGGACACGATCAGCATGTTGTAGCCCGACTTGACAGCGTCGACCGCCTCGGCGCAAAGCGAGGCGAGCCGCGCCTCGATGCCTTCCTTGCCCCAGGCCACCGGATAGCAGATGTTGAGCTCGTACGAGCTGAACTTGCCGCCCGTGTACTGATCGATCGCGCGGATTTTCGCGATGTCCTTGAAGTCGAGCACGGGCTGCGACACTTCAAGGCGCATCGGCGGGTTGATGTTGTTCGTGTCGAGCAGGTTCGGCTTCGGTCCGACGAACGATACCAGCGACATGACCATGTTCTCGCGGATCGGATCGATCGGCGGGTTCGTGACCTGCGCGAAAAGCTGCTTGAAATAGTGATAGAGCGTCTTGTTCTTGTTCGACATCACGGCGAGCGGCGAGTCGTTGCCCATCGAGCCGATCGCCTCCTCGCCCTGCTGCGCCATGGGCGCCATCAGGAACTTGACGTCTTCCTGCGTATAGCCGAACGCCTGCTGACGATCGAGCAGGGCCGCGGCCTCGCGGCGTTCCGTCGCCACGTCCTCGGGCTTCGGCTCGATCTCGTCGAGCTTGATGCGCACCGCATCGATCCAGCTCTTGTAGGGCTTGGCGTTGGCGAGGTTGTCCTTGAGTTCCTTGTCGCCGATGATGCGGCCATGTTCCATGTCGATGAGGAACATCTTGCCCGGCTGTAGGCGCCACTTCTTGACGATCTTCGATTCGGGAATCGGCAACACGCCCGACTCCGACGCCATGATGACGAGGTCGTCCTCGGTGATGATGTAGCGCGCCGGACGCAATCCGTTACGGTCGAGCGTCGCGCCGATCTGCCGCCCATCGGTGAATGCGATCGCCGCCGGGCCGTCCCACGGCTCCATCATCGCCGCGTGGTACTCGTAGAATGCGCGCCGGTTCTCGTCCATCAGCGTGTGCTGTTCCCACGCTTCCGGAATCATCATCATCATGGCGTGCACGAGCGGATAGCCCGCCATCACGAGCAGTTCGAGACAGTTGTCGAAAGACGCCGTGTCGGACTGGCCCGGATAGATCAGTGGCCAGAGCTTCGGCAGGTCGTCGCCGAGCACGGCGCTCGCAATCGCGCCGGTGCGCGCATTGAGCCAGTTGACGTTGCCCTTGACCGTGTTGATCTCGCCGTTGTGCGCGATCATCCGGTACGGGTGGGCAAGCTCCCACGCCGGGAACGTGTTCGTGGAGAAACGCTGGTGCACGAGCGCAAGCGCCGAGACGACCCGCTCGTCCTGAAGGTCGCGGTAGTAGACGCCGACCTGGCCCGCGAGCAGCAAGCCCTTGTAGACGACCGTGCGCGCCGACATCGACGGCACGAAGTATTCCTTGCCGTGCTTGAGCTTGAGCGCCTGGATACGGTGGCTTGCCGTTTTCCGAATGATGTAGAGCTTACGTTCGAGCGCATCGGTCACCATGATGTCGCGGCCACGCCCGATGAAGATCTGGCGGATGACGGGCTCCGTCGCCGTGACGGTCGGCGAGATCGGCATTGCGTGATCGACCGGCACGTCGCGCCAGCCGAGCACCACCTGCCCTTCCGCCTTGACCGTGCGCTCGAGCTCTTGCTCGCAAGCGAGCCGCGAGGCGTGCTCCTTGGGCAAAAAGATCATGCCGACGCCATACTCGCCCGCCGGCGGCAGCGTCACGCCCTGGCGAGCCATTTCCTCGCGATAAAAGGCGTCCGGCACCTGGATCAGAATGCCGGCGCCGTCGCCCATCAGCGCGTCGGCACCGACCGCGCCCCGATGATCGAGGTTCTCGAGAATCTTGAGCCCTTGCTGAATGATCTCGTGGCTCTTCCGACCCTTGATATGGGCGACAAAACCGACGCCGCAGGCATCGTGTTCGTTGCGCGGATCGTACAGACCCTGCGCGGCGGGGACCGAAAGAATCGGTTGCTGGTCGTTCATGGGGACACCGTCTATTGGGGGCCGGGCTTGGCCGTTCGCATAAGGGCTTCTCTCGGTTCTGGCGGCACGCGCACTGGGCGCCGCCGACGGGCATGCTGCCCTGAACCGCCGGAAATCGGAATATACGCGACGAATCAAAGGAATAGCAACAAAAATCGCTTGATATGGAACTAATTTGTGCGGCGCACTCGGATAGTGCCTTTTTATTAGTTCCATATTAAATCGGTGCAAAAGAAAACGGCATCTCCTGCCGTTCTCGCTTGCTTACGGCTTCGCCCCAGCCCGCCCCCGCTCAACTGCGGGCGGCCGATCGCCCCTGGCGCCAAGGATGGGGCGGCAACCAGCGCTACTGCTGCGCCTTATGCGGAGTGACTTCGCGGACCTTCCGGGGCCGGCCGCGCGGCAACGGTGAAACGCGGCGGTTCGCGGCGCGCGCGGCCCACTCCCGATAGGTGTCTCCGCCGAGCACCCACCCTTTCAACGTGGCCTGTTGAAGCTCGTTCGCCTCGCGCTCGTCGAGCGGCTGTTCGCACAGATCCTTGTACGCGCGCTGTCGCTCGAACGGCGTGTTGCCGAGCGACCAGTAAAGCGGGTGATCGGTGACGAGGCTATCGACGGTGAGTCCGATGTGATGCCGATAGCTGGACCATCGGTAATCTTCGGCCGCCGTGACGAGATGCTCGCGCACGGGGCAAAGTTCGATCACCCGGCTGGCGAGCAGAAAGTACCGCTCGCCCTCGATGACCGTCGCCCGATAGCGCCCTTCCCACAATGTGCCGCGCCGCGAGTAGCGGCGATTGAAGTGTGCGACGTAGCGCCTGCCGACGGCCTGCATCGCCTTGGGCAAGCTCGATTCGTCGCTCGGCGTGACGAGCAGTTGAACCGCGCCCGGCATCAGCACATAAGCGTGAACCGCGAGGCGATGATCGCGCGACGCGGCTTTCAGGCAATCGACGAACAACTCGTAGTCCTGTTCGTCGACGAAGGCGGGCTGCTGATCGAGGCCGCGCAGTATGACGTGCTGCGGCTGTTCAGGGACGTAAAGACGTGCAAGCCGTGCCATGCTGGATTCCGTGAGTTCGTTGGTGAGTACCCGAAGGCGAAGCGCCGCGCAAGCGTTCGCAACGGCCGAATGCGACTGGTGCCGCGAGCACGCAACGCTTAGGGAGAATGCTCTAGCGCGCGCGCTTGGTTTGTGTGAAACCTTCTACTCATAATAGGCGGGCCTTTTATGGAGGAAGACATATGAAATTACAACAGGCCATCACGGGGGCGGTTGCGGCACTCGTATGCGCAACGGCTGCACACGCACAATCGGCCGGGACGTTCTACGCTGCAACGGGTTGGTTCCATTTTTCACCTCAATCTTCGAGCGATCCACTGCAGGTCGTCAGCATCGGCGGCGCCCCCGTGAACACACCGGTGGCGGGGACCGGCGCCTCGATCGACCAATCCGACACGCTTGGCCTGAGCGTAGGCTACTTCATCACGGATCACCTCGCAGCCGAGCTCGAAATCGGCGTCCCTCCCAAGTTCAACATCGAAGGGGCTGGCTCGTTCTCCCAGTTCGGCAAGCTTGGCAGCGCGCGCCAGTGGAGTCCCGCCCTGCTCGTCAAATGGAACTTCAGGAAGCCCGATGACAAGTTCCGCCCGTACCTCGGCGTCGGCGTGACGCGCGTCTGGTTCACCGACGCGCAAATCACCAACAGCACGTTCCAATCCGCCGTCTTGCACGGAGGTCCGACCTCCGTCTCGACGGATCGTTCCTGGGCGCCCGTTTTCAACGCCGGTTTCAATTACTCGTTCAACAAGCATTGGTTTGCAGGGGTGTCCGTGTCGTACATTCCGGTCAGCGTCACCGCCGACCTCACTACGACCAACGTCGGGCCATTTGGTTTGACTGCCCATACCCAAGCAAAGATCAAGCTCAACCCGATCGTCACCTTCGCGAAGATCGGCTACGCCTTTTAGCATAGTCCAATTCGACCCTTCGCTCGCAACGCCACCGGACCGGTGGCGTTGTAATTTCCACCGCCGGTATTGCACTGCGCTGACGTTTCTACCCGATTTTCGTCGCACCTTTGCCGCTCGGCCTGACAGCAGCGCGACCGGAGTACAAGGGCGTTGCCCGGTCCGAGGCGGCTTGGCATCGAAGTTGCGGAACAAGGGCTTTCCCGCCATTCGAAACAGGAACGCGGGTACGTCCACCCCGTCAATCATGCTCACGGAGCGACCATGAACGCACTACCGAATACGCGAGACGCGCTCGATACATCATGGACGAGCGCCAGCCGTCATGCACGCCGTATCGCCCGACATAGTCGAAACGCAGCCGAAGATATCGGCTCGGAAATGCGAGAACTGCTCTCCGAACTCGAAGAGACACTCGCCGACGGCACGCAGGCCGACGTCGCCCAACTGCGCGAACAAATGAAAAAACGTCTGGATGCGGCCCGCTCGCGGCTCGATGGCGCGCGACATAACATTCGCGCCCGCGCCGCAACCGCCATTTCCGGTGCCAACGATTACGTACGCGAGAACCCGTGGGAGACGGTCGCCGTGGTCGGCGGCCTTGCTCTGATCACGGGCTGGTTGATGGCACGCTCTCGCTGAGGCAGGACACGCGCGAGACACCCGCCGGGGACTCGCGCGCCGGACCGCTTCCTTCAGTTGCGGCCGAAGAAATCCGCCCCGATCGAATCGATCCGGTCGGTGCAGATCGTATCGACTCCCCACTCGCCTAGTACTCGCGCGCGAGCCGGATCGTTCACCGTGTAGGCCAGGATGAAGAGCCCCGCGGACTTGATCTCGGCGACGAGCGCCGCATCGAGCTTGCGGTGATCCGCGTGTAGCGATACGCAATCGAGCGCCGCGGCGAGCGCGCGCCACTCGGCAGGCACGGCACCCACGAGCAACCCGCGCGGCAGCACGGCTACGGCATCGCGGGCGGCCGCCAGTGCTTCCATCGAAAACGACGACAAGAGCGGCGGAGGCGAGGACTCGGCCCACAGCCTCGCCGCCTCGGCCGCGACGCGCCGCCCCGTTTCGATCTCGCGTCCCGGGCAGGGTTTGATCTCTATGTTTGCCATCAGCCCGTGGCGCGCGCAGCGCTCCGCCACCTGCGCCAGCGTCGGCATCGATTCGCCCGCGAAGCGCGCATCGCGCCAGCTGCCCGCATCGAGCGCGGCGATCCGAGCGTAGCTCATGCGCGCGGCGGCACCATGGCCATTGGAGGTTCGATCCACCGTGTCGTCGTGCAGCAGAAAGACCACTTCGTCTGCCGAGAGCTTCGCGTCGAACTCGATCATCTTGTGCCCAAGCGCAGCCCCCGTGTCGATACCGGCAAGCGTGTTCTCGGGTGCGAGGGTCCCGCCACCGCGATGCGCGACGACGCGCGGGTAAGGCCAACCGTTCAGTCCAGTCGTCATCTTCGTATTTCGTCTTCCGAGGCCAACATCATGCCGTCAACCGGCGCGTTTGCCGGTTTCGGGATCGAAAAAATGCAGGTGTTCGGACGGAAGCCCCACCGGCAAGATTTCGCCCGATAGGGGACGGTCTGCATGGGGCAGCCGCACCGTGACATCGTGGCTGCCCCAGCGGCCATGCGCGAGGTTGTCCGCGCCGAGCAGCTCGCAGGAGTCCACCGCAAGACTCGCGCACGTTTGAGTGGCACGCGGCGCCATATGCTCCGGACGGATGCCGAGCACCCACTCGCGCCCGCACGCAATGGCGCTGCCGATGGCCGGATGCGCCTGAAGCGCGAGCACGGGGCCGCCGGCCACCTCGAAGGCCCGCCCGTCGTCCGAGAGCCGGCCCGACAGCAGATTCATCGCCGGCGAGCCGATAAAGCCGGCCACGAAAATGGTCGCCGGACGCTCGTAGACTTCCGTCGGCGCGCCGATCTGTTCGGCATATCCGCGGTTCATGACGATGACACGCTGAGCGAGCGTCATGGCCTCGACCTGATCATGCGTGACGTAAAGGCTCGTCGTGGCGAGGCGGGCATGCAGCCGCTGGATCTCCAGCCGCATCTGTACCCTGAGCTTCGCATCGAGATTCGAGAGCGGCTCGTCGAAAAGAAACACCGACGGCTCGCGCACGATCGCGCGCCCCATGGCGACACGTTGCCGCTGCCCGCCCGAAAGCTCGCGCGGCTTGCGCCCCAGAAGAGGGTCCAACTCGAGTATCTTTGCCGCCGCGGCGACACGAGTATCGATGTCAGCCCGCGCGAGCCCGCGGATCGTCAGGCCGTACGCCATGTTCTCGCGTACGCTCATATGCGGATAAAGCGCATAGTTCTGGAACACCATCGCAATATCGCGGTCCTTCGGCTCGAGGTCGTTGACGACGCGCTCGCCAATGGCGATCTGCCCTTCGGACACGCGCTCGAGCCCCGCAACCATGCGCAACAGCGTCGACTTCCCGCAGCCGGACGGCCCCACCAGCACGACGAATTCGCCGTCGGACACGTCCACGTCGATGCCGTGCAGCACGAACTGCTTTCCGTCGTAGGTCTTGCGAACGCCTCTCAAACTCAACGCAGCCATGGTCCCTCGCTGATATGACAATCCGTTATCCCTGCCGTCATCGGCATCGCACTATTTCTCCGCATCGACGAGCCCCCGCACGAACCACCGCTGCATCGCGATCACGACCACGAGCGGCGGCAACATCGCAAGCAGCGTCGCCGCCATGACGAGATGCCATTCGGTCGCCGTGTCGCCCTGCCCTATCATGGTTTTGATGCCGACCACAGCCGTCGTCATCGATGGCTCGCTCGAGACGAGAATCGGCCAAAGATACTGATTCCAGCCGTAGATGAACGTGATGACGAAAAGCGCCGCGATGTTCGTTTTCGACAGCGGCAACACCACGTCGCGAAAAAAGCGCAACGGGCCAGCGCCATCGATGCGCGCCGCGTCCATCAGTTCATCCGGCAACGTCATGAAGAACTGCCGAAACAGAAACGTCGCCGTGGCGGAGGCGATCAACGGCAGCGTCAACCCTGCGTAGCTATTGATGAGGTGAAGCGACGAAGCCACGTGCACGGTCGGAAAAATCCGCACCTCGACCGGGAGCATGAGCGTCACGAAGATGAGCCAGAACGCCGTATTGCGAAACGGGAAACGGAAAAAGACGATCGCGTACGCCGAGATGATCGACACAGCGATTTTCCCGAGCGAGATCGCCAGTGCCATGATGAGCGAATTGAGCAGCATGCGGCCGAACGGGCTCGCGGCATCGCCGGCCCCATGGCTCCAGACATGGACGATATTCTCGATGAAGTGCGTACTCGGCAAGAGCGAAAGCGGCACGGAAAAAACTTGCTGCTCGTTCATCGACGCCGCGCAAAACGCGACATAGACCGGGAACGCGATCAGCGCCACGCCCAGGATCAGGACGGCATGGCAAAAAAGATCGAAGCCTCTGCGATTTTCGATCATGAGTATTGAACCTTGCGTTCGATGAAACGGAATTGAACGACGGTCAGCCCTACGACGATCACCATCAGCACCACCGACTGCGCGCCGGAGCTGCCCATATCGAGCCCCTGGAAGCCTTCGATGAAAATCTTGTAGATCAGCGTTTTCGTCGACTGCGCGGGGCCCCCGCCCGTCGCGGCGTCGATTACGGGGAACGTGTCGAAGAATGCGTAGACGAGATTGACGACGAAAAGAAAAAACGTGGTCGGCGATAAAAGCGGCAAGGCGATGCCGAAGAATCGGCGTACCGGACCCGCGCCGTCGATCGCAGCCGCTTCGATCAGTGAACGCGGTATCGCCTGCAGGCCCGCGTAAAAGAACAGGAAGTTATAGCTGACCTGCTTCCAGACCGATGCCAGAACGACGAGAAACATCGCCTGCCCACCGTTGATCGCGTGATTCCAGACGATGCCGGCCTTCGCCAGCGCGAAGGTAACGAGGCCGATGCTGGGGTTGAACAGGAACGCCCATAGCACGGCCGCGATGGCCGGCGCGACGGCATACGGCCAGATCAGCAGCGTGCGGTAGGTCCGTGCACCGCGGGTGACGCGGTCGGCGCACGCCGCGAGCAAGAGCGAGACGAGGAGACCGATCACCGTGACGAGGGTGCTGAAGACGATCGTCGTCTTGAATGAACCGAGATAAAGCGGATCGGCAAACAGGTGCTGGAAGTTGCCGAGACCGACGAACTCGCTCGATGTGCCGAACGCATCCTGCATTTGCGTGGACTGCCACAGCGCCTCGCCGGCCGGCCAGAGAAAGAAGATTGCGGTGATGGCCAACTGCGGCGCGATCAGCAAATAGGGCAGTGGGCTCGTGGGAAAGCGGGAACGTTCGTACATGGCGCGTCGCTCGATTAAGGCGCGGCGCCGCCGCCCATGCGGGCCCGGCGGCCAAGCGCATCCAGCTGGGAAAGACGTTCGGTCCGCACTGCCCGCGCTGCCACTGACCGCGAGGTATCGCGGCTCCCGGCAGCGCGGCGATGCGCGAACCCGTGCGTCAGGTACCGGACTTTTCGAAGCGGCGCAACAACTCGTCGCCGCGCGAAACGGCCGAATCGAGCGCATCTTTCGGCGTCTTCTTTTGCGCCCAGACCTGCTCGAGTTCCTCGTCGACGATCGTGCGGATTTGCGGCATGTTGCCCAGACGCAAACCCTTCGTGTACGGCAGCGGCGGCTTGTTCAGCATTTGCTTGATCGCCGTGTCCGCACCGGGGTTCTTCGCGTAAAAGCCTTGCTGCTGCGTTTCCTCGTAAGCCGCCTTGGTCACCGGCAGGTAGCCGGTGTCCTGATGCCATTTTGCGGCGACGGCGGGCGATGTCAGATAAGCGAGGAATTTGGCAACGCCCTTATACGTGTTCGCGTCCTTGCCGGACAGCACCCATAGGCTTGCCCCGCCGATGATCGCGTTTTGCGGCGCACCCTTGACTCCCGCGTCGTACGGCATCATGCCCGTGCCGAATTGAAACTTCGCGTACTTGCGAATCGACGCCAACGAGCCCGAGGAGCTCGTCAAAATCCCGCAATCGCCGCTGTAGAACTTCGACATCGCTTCGTCCTTGCGGCCCGCATACGTGAAGGTGCCGTCCTTGGCCATCTTCTGCAGAAATGCGATGTGCGCGATCTGCTGCGGGCCGTTGAACTCGAGCTTGGCGTCAGTACCGTCGAAACCGTTATTGCGGGTCGCGAACGGCAGTCCATGCCACGCGCTGTAGTTTTCGAGCTGGACCCATCCCTGCCATCCCGTCGTGAAGCCGCAGGACATGCCCGAAGCCTTGAGCTTGGCCGCGTCCGCGGCCACTTCGTCCCACGTCTTCGGCGGTTGGCTCGCATCGAGCCCGGCCTTCTTGAACGCATCCTTGTTGTAGTACAGCACCGGCGTCGAGCTGTTGAAGGGCATCGAAACGAGCTCGCCTGTCTTCGCATCGCTGTAGTAGCTCGCGATCGTCGGCACGAACGCCGATTGATCGAGCGGTACGCCAGCCTGCTTGAAGACCTCGGTCACCGGGACGATCGCCTTTTTCGCCTGCATCATCGTGGCCGTGCCGACTTCATAGACCTGGAGGATTGCCGGCGCATTGCCGCTGCGATAAGCCGCGATGCCGGCCGCCAGCGTCTGATCGTACGAACCCTTGTATGCCGGCACGATCTTGTAGTCGCTCTGGGAAGCATTGAAATCCGCGGCGATCTGATTCACCCGTTCGCCGAGCGCGGCCTCCATCGCGTGCCAGAACTGAATCTCCGTTGCCGCGAAAACGCCCTGACTCACGCCCGCGAAGAGCGCAACCCCGATTGCCGCAGAACGGACCAGCGTTTTGTATCCCTTCATGTCTTCTCCTCTCCGTAGTGGACGCAACATCGCGCCGGTCGGAGATGAAATCGATTTCAGCTCCAACCGGGCGAGCAGTTTAGTTATCGTTTATGACAAACAGACGTTGGTACTCCTTTAGCGCATAGCGATCCGTCATGCCGGCGATGTAATGCGCGATCAGCCGCGGCTGAAGGGCTGGATCTTCGGCAACGTAATCGGGCGGCAAGAGGCGCGGATCTTCGGTGAACGCATCGAAAAGGCCGGTGATGACACGACGCGCCTTGTTCGCCATGCGCATGACGCGATAGTGCCGGTACAGGTTCTTGAACAGAAAGCGCTTAAGCTCGACCGCTTGAGCCGCAATGGCACTGCTGTGCGCCACGAGCGATGGGGCCGCGCGCACGGCGTCGAGCGAATCGGGGCAGTGCTCGGCAAGGTTGGCGCGCGTCGTCTCGATCAAGTCGACGATCAGCGTGTTGATAATGCGGCGCACCGTTTCGTGCACGAGGCGGCGCCCTTCGAGTTCGGGATGCGCGTGCCTGGCCTCTTCGTAATGCCGATGCCAAAGCTCGACTTCCGCGAGTTGGCCGATCGTGAGCAGACCGGAACGCAGCCCGTCGTCGCCATCGTGATTGTTGTACGCGATCTCGTCGGCAATATTGGCGATCTGAGCCTCGAGCGACGGCCGCTTGCCCGTCAGAAAACGCTCTCCGAGCTCACCGAGGTTCAATGCGTTTTCGCGCGAGCAATGCTTGAGAATGCCTTCCCGGGTCTCGAAGCAAAGGTTCAGGCCGTTGAAGCCGCCGTAATGCTCCTCGAGCTCGTCGACGACCGCCAGGCTTTGCAGATTGTGCTCGAAGCCGCCGTGCGCACGCATGCAATCGTTGAGCGCATCCTGCCCGGCATGGCCGAACGGCGTATGACCGAGATCGTGAGCGAGCGAAATCGCTTCGACGAGATCCTCGTTGACGCGCAGGTTGCGCGCCACGGAGCGCGCGATCTGCGCCACTTCGAGACTGTGCGTCAGCCGTGTGCGGAACAGATCGCCTTCGTGATTGACGAAGACCTGGGTCTTGTATTCGAGACGGCGAAACGCCGTCGAGTGAACGATGCGGTCCCGGTCGCGCTGGAACTCGGTGCGCGCGAGCGGCGCCGATTCCTCGTAGCGGCGGCCCCGCGAGCGCGCCGAATGGGCGGCATAAGGCGCCAGATGCGCTTCGAGCATTTCGACCGTGGGTGCGCCCCAAACGGATGAAACCGCTTGTGAGCCGCGCTCGTCCGGCGCTGCGCCAGGCGAGCGGTCATGCGTCGGGTTCTGCTCCACATGTCCCCCTTTCGAATCGGCGCGCTGCGCCGGACGTCCGCGCTCGCTTCAGACGTTGGCCGCGAGCGTCTCGCGCAATACGTTTTCCGGCACGCCAGTCATGAAAGGCCCGCCGATGCGTTCCAGCAATACGAATTTGATTTGTCCCGCCTCAGTCTTCTTGTCGACTTTCATCGATTCGATATAGCGATCGTCACCCAGCTGCGGCCCACGCACCGGCAGCCGTGCCGCCGCCACGACGGCGACGAGGCGCCGGCGCGCGGCTTCATCGAGCCGGCCAATGCGTACCGACAAGTCCGCCGCCATCACCATCCCGCAGCCAACGGCCTCGCCATGTAACCACTGCCCATAGCCGAGACCCGCTTCGATGGCATGACCGAACGTATGGCCGAAGTTCAGGATCGCGCGCAACCCGCCCTCTCGCTCGTCGGCCGCGACGACGGACGCCTTGATCTCGCAGCAACGTTTGACCGCACGGGCGAGCGCGTCTTCGTCGCAGCGGTTGAGCGCGTCGATATTGGCCTCGATCCAGTCGAAAAAACCGGCATCGGCAATCGCCGCCGTCTTGATGACTTCCGCCATGCCGGCCGCGAGTTCACGCTCCGGCAGCGTGCGCAGCGTGCCGATATCGGCAATGACGGCAAGCGGCTGATAGAACGCGCCGATCATGTTCTTGCCCAGCGGATGATTGATGCCGGTCTTGCCCCCGACGGAAGAATCGACTTGCGAAAGCAGGGTCGTTGGCACCTGGATGAACGGCACTCCTCGCATATAACAGGCGGCCGCGAAACCGGTCATATCACCGACGACGCCGCCGCCGAGCGCGATCAGCGTCGTCTTGCGGTCCGCACGGGCTTCGAGCAGCCCATCGAAGATGCGATTGAGCGTTTCCCAATGCTTGTAGGACTCGCCGTCCGGCAGCACGACCGTCGACACTTCTTTGCCGAGCGGGGCGAGCGCGGCGCGCAGCTGCGCGCCGAAGAGCGGCTCCACCGTCGTGTTCGTGACGATCATGACCGATGCGCCGGCAATATGCGGCGCGAACAGTTCAGTGCGGCCGATCAGATCGGCCCCGATGTGAATGGGGTAGCTACGTTCGCCCAGATCGACGTTAACGGTAATCATGTATTTGCCTGCCGGGTGATGCCGGCCATTTCGAGTTGCATGAGGACCATATTGACCAATCCGTTGACCGACGGGCGCCCTGTCTCCACCACGAAATGCGCGCACTCCCGGTAAAGCGGGTCTCGCACCGCATAAAGCGCTTCGAGCTTCGCTTTAGGATCCTCCGTCTGCAACAGCGGCCGGTTTTTGTCCTTGCGAGTCCGCAGCCAGAGATCGTGCGGATTGGCCCGAAGATAGACGACGATACCGCGGCTGTGCAAAAGTGCGCGATTTTCCGGACGCAGGACCGCCCCGCCGCCCGTCGCGAGGACGATCGCCTCGCGCCCGGTCAGCTCCGCTATGACGTGAGCCTCGCGGTCTCGAAAGCCGGCCTCGCCCTCGAGCTCGAAAATCACCGGGATTCGCGCCCCGGTACGCGCTTCGATTTCGTGATCGGAGTCGAAAAACGGCCGATCGAGCCGGCGCGCAACCGCACGGCCCACAGTGG